>ENA-USUJ01002706-USUJ01002706.1-human-gut-metagenome-genome-assembly--contig:-NODE-2706-length-12947-cov-7.589744_pt1 | contig 12947 bp, 6 predicted proteins | sample MGYA00250061_ERZ773398 | MGnify/ENA primary metagenome ERZ773398 (study PRJEB29103, sample SAMN06111992) | human gut metagenome | biome: human gut; feature: ankylosing spondylitis patient; material...
CTCTCTTTTTGTTTCGGAGGATGTGTCAAAATCCCCTTATCTCCGCGCCTGACGCTGACCGCTTACCGCAAAGCAAATGTGAATGCCGGTACGACCGTTACTGGAGCCAACGGCACCACTGGCACTGTGCGCACGGCTGCCGACACTGGCGCGAATGGTGCTGCAACTGGATCCGTCACAGCTTCCGGCGATCAAACCGCCGCGTCCACCGGCGCGCTGACCAAGTCGGAATATGGACAGCTTGCACAAACCGGCATCGGCATTTCCCTTGCCTGCGCAGCCATTCTGCTGCTTGCCGGCCTTGCCTACGCCATGAAGACGTTCGTGCAGTATAAGCGCGAAACCAGCGAAGACTGAGCCGGCTCGCTGCCGGACAGCGTTTGCTTCATCGACTCATGAAAAACGGTCTCGAATATATCGGGACCGTTTTTTCATGCGCGTTTTTCGTATGTGCTTTTCATCTGCTATACGCATTGTTGCGATTCAATTGGAATGACGTAGTACAGCGACGTACAATGCAGCGCGAAGCGCGCGTACCGTGCGTGAACCGCGTGTATGTCCAGTATTCCCACTGATTTGTTACGTTGGCCGTTCTGATCAGTCCACTGGTCAATTCGCATAATGGGGAGCACTGCTGGCGATTCGCGGCGACGGCGTATCGCCATTCCCCGCCGTCCGTCCGGTACTACCCGCGCCCCCCACATCGCCGGCCTTTTCAGCATTGCCGATGTTGGTTCTACGCAACGACCCCGCGGCCAACGAGCGGATGGATCGCCTGCGCTGCGCCTGTTCCGTCTGCGAAGCGGACTGAATTGCGGGAAAAGCGCCCGTTACGGGACGAATACGACCGGTTGCGGTCGGAATAAAGCTTGGTGGCAAAACCTGCGTTGTGATGGCGCTTATGGATGCCATCTGCGGCTGCTGCGTATTATCAGGACCATCCGCAGCGTCTTTTTCTTTCACGGTTTGCGATTCTTCCGCACGATTCGCGTCATCATTCGCATCCTCGCCCGTTTGCAAGGCAGACCCAGCTTCGCTCTGCTTTTCTTGTTTTTCCTGCTTTTCCTGCGGAGCGGCCTGCACATCACTCTGCAATACGATTGGCGATGAATTCGAACGGCGTCGGGCAAGCGCCGCCAGAGAGTCACGAGTATCAGCATCGCGTTGGTCAGTCTGCTGGCTGCCGGCAGCCGTCTTGTCAACCATCGTCGTGCTTCTTTCTCTCAACGTCACGATTTCGAGCGTAACGTAGCGCAGCGCAAAAGTGCGCGTAAAACGACGATGTACGCAACTCCCCCACCGAATCGCAATCAAATATCGACATATGAGGGCAAACAATCCCATTATTGAGACCACAGACTGGCACCAATAAGCCGCAGCATGGCAATCAGAGACTTTCCTGGATGCCGGCCCGTACACGCGAGACTTGCGATACGGGACGATTCAAAAAACCGAGGCCAATGAAAGAAGCATTCGGAGGGAATCTGGAAGGAACCGGAAAACGGAGTGGAAAAGAAGGAACCCCAGAAACCGAATGATTCCAACGGTTTCCAGGGTTCCAATCCGGGCGGAGAATACGAGATTCTGTTCCTGAATGCCCGAAACCCTTGCGCCACAAGCCTTCCAACGATACCCGCCACAAGTGTACCACCGTATTCACCAACGAAAGGTAAAACAAGTAGAAGGAACGACTCTTATACTTCCACCACACTTCCTTATACCTTACTTATACATTAACTACGAGAACAATTGAAAAGACTTATACTCCCTATACTTTTATACTTTCTTACTTATCTATATATAGATCTTCGCCCACCATTTCAAAGAGGGAATGTTTCGTTCCTGCTGGCTTGGGGAGCTACTGCCGCGTGAAAAATCGTGGACGATTTTTCACTTGCCTAGAAATGATGGTGTCAAGACAGTCAATGGCGAGCGAAACATAACACATCCACATTGAAATGTCACGGACATTCAACCAAACGAACAGACATCCAGACGGATAACGAATAATAGGGCGGAACTTACCTTCAGGACGATCAATCAGATGCCAAGCGATAATCTTTGCGTCCCCTATGTCTGGATTCCCTGAAGAGTAGTGGCACAAAATAGATGCGCATGTCCTTGCTGAAAGACACACGCATCTATTCTCTTAGATCACTATTTCAGGGATTTCACCTGGGCGAGCAGATCCTCGTAGGAGACGGTCTGCTCGTAGCGCACGTCGTCGGCAAGCCGCAGGTCGTTGAACAGACGCTTCGCACACTTGATCTTGCTGTCCTCGACACCACGAAATTCCATGGAGTCCATCGAGCCTTTGGTCTCGGCAACGAAGAACAGGTGCTTCACCTCGCCGCCATCACGGAACGCGATGGCCCAGTCCGGCGCGTAGTTGCCGACCGGGGTCGGTATCTGGAAGCCTCTGGGCAGTTTCGCGTACACCGCGACCTCCTCGGCGCTGTCGAGATCCTCCGCGAACCTCCATTCCACGCTCTTCCTCGCGGTGCCGTCTGGGAACACCCAGTCCTGCACGCACTTGGACGCGCGGTACGCCTCGCTCTGCTCGCGGCTTCCGCCCGCGTTCGTGAAGATGCTCGAATCATATTCGCCCGCGATCCGGTCGTAGCAGATATGGTCCACGATCATGGTGCCCTTTGCCCGCACGATCAGTCTGCCGACCCTGGCGATGAACTGCTCGGGATTGTCCCTGAACAGACCGAACTTGTCCGGCCGGATGCCCTTGAGGATCTCGGCCGCGCACCTGCGGGTGATGGTCGCGGCCTGTGCGATCTCGCCCAACAAGTCGTATCGCACACCGTTCGACACGTCCACGTCCAGATCGGCGCTACGGGTCTGCTCGCGTTTGAAATGCTCTCCCGCGGCGAGCTCCTCGCGGGTCGCATGCTCCTTCTGCAGACCACGCGTGACCGTGTACGAGAGTTTCGCGACCTCCAGATCCTTATCGATCGCCTCGACGGCGTTCTTGACGAGTTCGTCGTCGGAGAAGCTGACGGTGTACGCGTACTTGTGGTTGATCCTCTTCCACAGTTCCTGGAATTCCTTGCGGTTCCAGTTGTCGTTCAACGGGTTGCGGTCGATCTTGGCTTTCAACGCGTTGCCGATGACCATGGTGGTCGCGCCCTCGAGCACGCTGTCCAACGCGGCCTTGATGGCGGGAGCCTTGGCCCGCAGATCCTCAGGCAGGCTTTCCACCGCGGCCTGGTCGAGGCCGGTGTCCTTGTATTTATCGGTCAGCTCGTGCTTGCGGTCGATCAGACCGTTCGCGATGAGCGTGTACATGATGCTGTCCGCCTCGTCCTCGCTGAACGTGACCGGCTCCTCCCCCTCATGATCCGGGCCGAGCGCGTCGGCGGGCACGCGCACGCGGGTGAGGAACGCGTTGTCGACCTTCATGGGCCGTTCGCGCAGCTCACTCCGAATGTCCCTCTGCAGGGATTCGGAGAGCCTCTCGTAGCTTTCGGACGCGATCACGGTCAGCAGGTTGACCTCCTGGACCATGCCCTCTCCGAGCGCGTTGACGTCCTGGCGCACGCCCTTGCCGTTCACGCACAGGCGCAGGCCTCGGCCGACTTCCTGGCGTTTGCCGACCTCGTTGTCCGAGTGCTTGAGGGTGCAGATCTGGAACACGTTGGGGTTGTCCCATCCCTCGCGCAGCGCGGAATGGCTGAAGATGAACCTCGTGGGCTCGTCGAAGCTCAGCAGGCGTTCCTTGTCCTTCAATATCAGGTCGTACGCGCTGATGTCGTCGGATTCGTCGGAACCGCGCTTGACCTTGGAATCGATGGAACGGCCCTTCTTGTCGATGCTGAAATAGCCCTGGTGCACGTATTCGCCGTGCGTGGTGCGCAGCCAGTCGAGATAGCCGTGCCCGTCGTCCAGCCGTCCGTTGAGGAACCAGCTCACGCAACGGTCGTACTCCTCCTCGAACATGCGCGCGTACTCGCCCTTGACGGGCTCGCCCATGTCGTCATATCGGCGGTATTTGGCGACCTCGTCGATGAAGAACAGGCTCAGGCATTTGATGCCGCGCGCCCACAGATGCTCTTCCTTGTGCAAGTGGGAGAGGATGGTCTCGCGGATCTGGATGCGGCGCATGTCCGCCTCGCTGCCGTCGTTGAGCACCTGCCCCTTGCGCAGGGTCTCGCCGTTGAGGAACCGCACGTGGCCGACCTGCCCGTCCTGGTCGGGCACGATCCCGTCCGGAGCGATCCTCCAACCGTCGCGGTACGCCTCCAGTTCGCCGGACGCGGTGTACAGGTCGTCGCCCTCTCCGAACGAGCCGACCGTGGTCGAGATCGTTCCCGCGGCCGTGGCCCTCTTGTATTCGATGCGCGCCTGCGGGGCCCTGTTCCGGCTCACCACGATGTCTTGCAGGTACAGGTAGCCGTCCGTGCCGCGCATGTTGTGCAGTTCGAAGCCCTTGACCTCGATGCGTTTGACCAGACGCTGGTTGTACGCGTCGAGCGCGTCCAACGCGTACACGAGATCGTGATGCGTCTTGTGCGTGGCGGAATAGTTCAACGTGAACAGCGGATGGAACAAGCGGATGCCGTCCTGCGTGGCCTTGCCGCCCATCTTCTGCGGCTCGTCCAATATCATGATCGGCCTCATCGCGGCGAGCACGTCGATCGGCCTGCGGGAGCCGAACTCGTCACGCTCCGAGAAGATGATGCGCGCCTCCTTGCTGCGGCCGCCCTCCTTCATGGACGTGTTGAACGCCTGCATGTTGATGACCATCACGGACACGTCCGTGGACTGCGCGAACCGGTCCAGCTCGGTCAGGTTCGACGAGTCGTACACGAACCAGTTGAGCCGCTTGCCGTACCCCTGCCTGCCGTCGAGGCCGGACGTGTAGAAATAGTCGCCGGTCGTGCCCAACGATTTCGCGACGCCCTCGCGGATCGCGATCGACGGGACCACGATGATGAACTTCGTCCACCCGTAGCGGCGGTTCAGCTCGAACATCGTCTTCGTGTACACGAACGTCTTGCCCGTGCCCGTCTCCATCTCGACGTCCAACTCCACGCCACCGAGCGGCCGTTCGCACAGCTTCTTCGACTCCGTGAGGTTCTGCCGGCGCTGGATTCCCCTGATGTTGCCCAGCAGCCGTTCCGCATCCAGCATCAGGTCGCCGTTGCGGTAGCCGGTATCGTCGTCCGTATCGTACGAGTCGAACGTGCCCTGGCGCGTTTGCGGCTCCAATTCGGGGATGCCGAGCGCGCCCTGCACGGGTTCCGGATCGGCGAACACGGGACGACGCACACCCACGTCGCGGATGTAGCCGACATCCTCCTGCTTGGGCTGGCCCTCGAACACGTCGCATACCGCGTTCGCCGCATCGGTCTGGTACTGGTATTGGGAGAACTCGAACTTCATGGCAACCCTCCCCTTTTCTAGATGATGCGGATCTTTGTGCTGCCGGTCGTGCCGTTCGCGCTTTGCTTGAAGATCTCCGTCACATTGGTGATGGTCGCGCTGTTCTTCAGACCGCCCTCGCCGAACACCGCGTAAGACGGACGCGGTTCGAGCCCCGCCACAGCACGGATCAACGATTCCGGAATCTCCGAATCGAAGCATGCCACCAGCTGGCCGCCGTTCACCGAATACACCGTATGGCCGGCGAACTCGCCGCCTTCCAATGTGTCGACGGTGGAACTGTACGGCAATTGGAACGAGGGAAGGCATTCGAACAGCCTGTCAAGCTTGGAACGGTCGGCCTTGGACACATCGATCAGATCGTCGATCCCCGCCTGCGTCACCTCGTTGACGGAACGGTACGCGTCCTCATAGTTCGACGAATCCACACGAAGCACACGGAACCCGATATCCGGCACCTTCTTAGGCGAAGCGCCAAGCTCCAACTGCTCATTGGACTTCTCGACCTCAGCCTTGATCTTCTCGCCAGCACGGCGAATACGTTCCTCACCTATCTCACAGATCGTGGAATAACCAGCCTTGCTGGCCTCGCTATTCTCAGCAGTCTCTTCCGGCAACTGCACCATGATGAACTTGCGATTACCACCATCTTCCGCATTCAGCTGCATTACGGCATGTGCCGTGGTTGCAGAACCAGAGAAGAAATCTAAGGCAGTATAGTTATCTGCGGGAATCAGGGATATTAGATACTTCAACATCTCAACATTCTTAGGATTATCAAACAAGCCAGCAACACACATTAGTTGAGTGAGTTCGTTTGTACCTTCGTTTGTCGAATAATCAATAATACTGCGAGTATTCGCAGTTTCCTGTGACCTGAACCTGAGCTTCCCATCAATTACCTCGCACTCCGACTCAGGCACGAAAGTCCTTTTCCTGACTGAATACGATCCGGGTTTACCAGTTACCACAAGATTGTCTTTGTCTTCGTTAACTTTTTCGAGAGACCATGTCCAGCATCCCAATTTACCTCTAACCTTGGGAGGCCGTATCGGCACATAGCCTGCCGAGAGAAGAGCTTCATCATTCCTGTAAACATCTTCCTCGTTATTAGAAGTTTTTGCCAATTCTATATCATAATCAGCAACCGCACGAAGATCATTTTTAACAGGATTAAAGTAAATAGTGTGGCCCAAATTAGGTCGAGCGTTTAAAGTTCCTCCCTCTCCGCGGGTTGTTATTGGATCATTGAGATAGTAACAACGCCCTTTGCTCTTATAAGCGTTACGATATCTATCAGTCTTCCTCAAAAGCGTTGGCTTTACTGTCGCACCTGCAAAGAGAGGCATTTTTCGATACACCAAAAGATATTCATGGTTCTTTTGCACATTAATTGCATCATTCTTTGCGTTCTGTTTATTCTGAATAATTGGGCCAATTCGATTAGCCGCACCAAATATCTCATCGCATATTTTACTCGCGTTAATTTGCTCGCCATCATCAAGAGAAATGAAAATCACGCCGTCGGAAGTAAGCAAATCGCGAGCTAGCAGCAAACGCGGATAGATCATTGAGCACCAGTCGGAGTGGAAACGGCCGTTGCTCTCGGTGTTGGCCACCAGGCGTCCGCCGTTCTCGTCGTAGTCGCCGCTTTCCGCATCGTATTCTTCCCTGGACTGGGAGAAATCATCATCGTAAACGAAGTCGTGGCCGGTGTTGTATGGCGGGTCGATGTAGATCATCTTGATCTTGCCGGCGTAGGTTTCGCGCAGGATCTTCAGCGCGTCGAGATTATCGCCCTCGATATACAGGTTTTGGGTGTCATCCCAGTTCTTGGAACGTTCCGGCACCGGGCGCAGCGTCTTGCTGATCGACTTGCGGGCCTCGGCCTTCGCCGCCCGCTTGCCGGGCCAAGTGAACTGGTAGCGTTCGCGTGGCCCCTCGGCCACGTCGCCGAGGTTCTCCCTCAGCACGTCGAAGTCGACGGCTCGTTTCGTCTCGCCGGTCTGTGGGTCGGTGACTTCGGTCGCGACGTTCGGGAACAGTTCGATGAGCCTGCTGACGTTCTCCTCGGTGAGGTCGGGCGTGTGCCTCTCGATCCGTTCAACACCGTTTAGGGGGGGGCTGCGTGCTTGCTCATTGTATTGCTCCTTGGTTGATGGTCTTCAGTTCTTTGCGCTTGTCCTGCAGCTCGTTCCACAGGCGGTTGCGTTGGCCTATCTGCTTGGCCTTCGCATGCTGCTTTTCAAGTTTCGCGATGTCCTCGTTGAGTCTCATTATCCGCGTCCGGTCGGCGACTCGCCGGTCAAGGTCCATGCCGTTTTCGCTGTTCAGGATGACCTGCGCGCACAGGCAGTCCCACATCTCGTCGAGATCGCCGCCGTCAAGGACCAGACCTTTGCCGCCGCCGATGACGCCGCGGGGCTCACTGACGTGGATCTTGCCTTCGGTGATTCCGGCACGCATGTTGGCGTTGCGGTACACGGCGAGCCGGTATTCCCTGTCGCGTACGCATGCGAACAGGATTCGCGCGGCGTGCCCGGTCTGTTCGTCCCTCATGCGGGCGATGTGTTCCATGACCTCGACGGGCGGGTTCTCGCCCGTCTGCAGCAGGCCGATCACGTCGATCTCCTTGGTGCGTTCGCCCGCCGGGATGCGGATCTCCTGTGGGCGGATCACGGCGAGCATGACGATCTGGTCGATGTCGTCGATGAACCGGCGGCGCAGACGCACGGGGACGGCGGTGTTCCTGTAGAAGCCCTCCTTGGGCAGGCGGCCGCGCGGATGCGGGACGGCCGTGGTGCTGGGCAGGCCCAATGCCACGGCTGATACGGTTCCGCAGGTCTCCGGATCGCTCATCGTTCCACCGCCTCTGTCATGCCGGTTTCGGGGCGGATGACGAGGAAGCAGATAAGTTCGAAGTCCTCCAATCCCCGCACGCCCGCGTCGAGGAACCCTCCCAGCGTGCCGTTGAAGAATCCGTCGGCGGCGGACTGCTCGTCCTGTTGGACGATGCTGGATACGGCGGCGTCGAGCAGTTCGGACGCGTGGCGCATGTCCCTGCCGTTGCGAGTGAGCCTGTTGTACTCCCTGCACAGCGTCTCGTCTGGTTCCGTCCGGCCCTTGCAGAGCGCGCGCATGAGGTCGAGGCATATCTTGGGTTCCAGATGCCCGTGGCGCACCGTTCCGTCGTCACCGACGTGCACGAGGTAATAAGGGTGGATCCGGTTCCTGCCTTCCGTGTTGACCGCGTCGTTCATATTGCGCAGCACGAACAGGATGCCGGGCTCGGCTCCCCTCACGACCGCATTGATGCCCGCGGGCGCGCGGTCGAGGTCGGGATCGCGTTTGTGGTAGTCGACCAGGTCCATACGGAACTCGTTCAGGCCGAGGTCGGTGATGCTCACGCCGCCCTCGACATCCTCGAGGTCGGGGATCTCGTCCTGCATCTGCCTCAGCTGGCGCGTGCGGTATTCCAGATCGCCCTTCTCGTCGGGGTTGATGTAGTCGTCGTCGCCGGTGGACGTCATGACGGTCAGGCGCATGCGCGCCTCCACCCTGTCCTTGAGCTTCAGGTACTTGTCGAGGTCCATGTCGGGCCAGTAGTTGACCAGTTGGATGCGACGGTTCGTGGAGCCGATGCGGTCGATGCGTCCGAAACGCTGCACGATGCGCACGGGGTTCCAGTGGATGTCGTAGTTGACCATCATGTCGCAGTCCTGCAGGTTCTGGCCCTCGCTGATGCAGTCGGTCGCGATCAGTATATCGATATCGCAGTCCTTGAGCGCATGGGCGGTCACGTCGCGTTCCTTGGATCTGGGGCTGAAGCATGCGAGGATGTCGTCCATGCTTCCGCCGACCTTGCGGATCGTGCAGTGGCCGGGCCCGGTTCCCGTCACCTCGGCGGTCTCCATGCCGAGCGTGCGCGCATATTCGCTCACGTGCCCGTACAAGTAGTCGGCGGTGTCGGCGAACGCAGTGAACACGAGCACCTTCCGGTTGCCTTCGTTGACGGGATGCTCGAGCTTGCCTTTGATGGTCTCGTGCAGACGTTGGAGTTTCGCGTCATGCTCCGCGTCGATGCCGTCGATCATGTCGAGGATGGTCTCGATCACGGCGATGTCGTTCTCGATGCTGTGGCGCCATCCCTTCCAGTCCATGTCGGACAGCAGGTATTGGGTCTTGCCGCCCGTGGTGAACTCCATGGTCTCGCCGTCGTCGATGTCGAGATCGTAGCCTTCGTCGAACCGGCCCGCGTCGACCTTGTCGAGCATGCAGGTGGAATAATGCTTAAGCCGGTATTCCTCGTACCGGTCGATGGTGTCGACCGTGCCCTTCATGTAGCCGAGCACGCGTTCCAGGGTGAGATGGAACGAGTGGACGCTGCTCTCGAAGCGTTTGAGCAGGTTCGTGGCCATGAGTTTCCTGACGCCTTTCTCACGGCCCTTCATGGTCAAATTGCCGTTGTCATCCTCGTACTTGCCCATGCGGGTCGGCAACACGTATTTGGACGGAATGTACAGTTCGAGGTTGAGCTTCTCCAGCTCGTCGTAGATCCGGTCGTACGAGACCGTAGAGTTCGGGTCCGTGGACAGTTTCGGACGCACGCTGACCGGTTTGAGGCGGTCCGGGAAACGGCCGATCGCGTTCATGTCGTAATAGTTCTTGATGTGCCGGCGGCTGCGGGCCACGGTGACCTGGTCGAGGATCCTGAAGAAATCGAAGTCGAGACGGTCCATGAGGTTCTTGGTGGTGCGTTCCTCCGGATCGAGCTTCGCCCATGCCGCGTACGCCTTCTGCGCGTTGCGGAACACGTTGTCGATGTCGGTGCCCAGGCCGAGCTTGCCGGTCCAGTCGTCGTCGTTGCCCTCGTAGACGAGGGCGAGCTGGTTCTGCAGATCGCGGAACCGGTTGTTGACCGGCGTGGCCGACAGCATGAGGACCTTGGTGCGCACGCCCTGGTGGATGATCTTGTCGAGGAGTTTCTGGTAGCGGTTCTCCTTGTCGTCGGCTTTGGCGGCAGAGTCGGTGCCGTTGCGGAAGTTGTGGGACTCGTCGATCACGACGAGGTCGTACGCGCCCCAGTTGACGCGGCCGATGTCGATGCCCATGTTCGACTCGCCCCTCACGCGGCTCAGATCGGTGTGGAAGAGCACATCGTAGCGCAGATGGTCGGAGGCTATGGGATTGTTGACCGCGTTCGACCGGTACGTCATCCAGTTGTCCTTGAGTTTCTTCGGGCACAGGACAAGCACGTTGCGGTTGCGGGATTCGAAGTATTTGATCACCGCCAGTGCGGTGAACGTCTTGCCCAGGCCGACCGAGTCTGCCAGGATGCAGCCGTTGTACGTCTCCAGCTTGTTGATCAGGGCGAGGGCGGCGTCCTTCTGAAAGTCGTACAGCTTGTTCCAGACCGCGCTCTGCTGGAAGCCGGTGCCGTCCTTGGGCAGCACGTCCTCGTCCACGTTCTCGAGGAACTCGCCGAAGATGCGCCGCAACGCCATGTAGTACACCAGTTCGGGCGGGTTCTCCCGGTACATGCGTTCGATGCTGTCGAGCACCACGTCAGTCACGTCGTGCAGACGTCCGCCGTTCCATTGGCGGTCGAACTCGTCGAGGAAGCCCTTCGTCTGAGCCGTGTCCATACGCGCGGTACCCGGCATGAATCCCGCGTGTTTGCTCACGCCCAGCTGGGTGGTGGAGAACTCGGTGAACGGCATGTAGCCGACCAGGTCATCAGGCTTGTCCACGGCAAGGAACGGGGCGAGGGAACCGCCCGCATCCTGATCGAACGACATGAACCGGGCCTTGCGGCGTATCCAGTCCGCGCATTCGGTAGCGATGGCCTTCTGCGTCAGCTCGTTGCGCAGACGGATTTCCAGTTCCGTGCCATACAGGCTCTGTTCGCGGTTGATGCGGGGAATGTAGAACTCCCGGCGTTCCTTCGGGGTCTGTTCCTTGGTGAACGCCTGCGACGTGAACACGAAACGGAACCCGTCCACGTTCTCCAGCTGTTCCTTCAGCTCACGGTACGCGTACATGGAGAACAGCGACGAGGCGACGCTGATCCGGTCGCCCTTCCCTATCACGTCGACCAGTTCGTCCTTGACGATCTTCGTCTGGTTGTCTATAAAGCCCGGGTTCATGCCTACCCATCCTAATCGAATTCTGCGGAAACCCCCGAATTGAGCTTGAATGCTGTCATTCACCACCACAGTAAACGTTGCGTCATCAACTTACACAACACTTAACAGGCTGTCCTCCACCAAAACCCGCAACCTGAAGTCAGAACATGGAATCAAGTTCTTACATAGAAACCTTTCCACCACGATCCTCATGATCCTCGATGCCTCACTACGAATCGCCCGCACGAACGGTAATCACAGAAGTATCGATAAAGTATCGATACTTCACATGACGCAAGTATCGATACCATGTCGATACCGCTCGCATTCCACTGGAAATATCGCTACTTTATCAATACTTTCAGCGGGCCGACAATCAAGCTATGAATGAACGATAGCCCATCCGTCTGCTTCCGCGCGAGTTCACGCGCATTCGGCGCGGAACACGCCGTCGCCTAGGTATACGCGCAGGGCACCGACGAGCGGATGTCCGAAATGCGTGTCCGATGTGAAGTACCTCATATGAGATCCCTTACTTCCCGGACCGACCCGGACAGTCCGTTCTCAGCTTGGCCTGGAAGATCGTTTTGACGGCCCGGCTCCCCTTCTCCTCTATGTCACGCGGCTCGCTGAGGTCCCAGATGCCGCCCAGCAGGGTCTCGATGTCGCCCATCAGCCTGGCCACGCGCCGGTCGTCCCCGCTGATCGTGATGGTCAGCCTGCCGCCTTCCATCAGATCCCGCTTCTCATCGCGTTTCTTTTTGTTCTTCTCGAGGCCCCACTCGTAGCCCTGCGCCGAGTCGGGTGGTTCGATGTCGGAAAGCGCCCTGTACGCGCGGAACTCCTCGCTCTTGGCGTCCTCCTTTTTCTCCTTGGCTTTCCTGAGGTCGCCGCGCAGTTTCCTGCGGTCGATCTCCAGTGCGGCGCCCGGATCCAGCAGTTTGGAAACATCGCGCCGTCCGGCCCGTACGATGCGCACGGCGGCGAGACCCTTCGCCTCGAGGCTTTTCGCAGCCCTTCTGCGGCTTTCGACCTGCGACCTGTCCATGCCGGGTCCGGCGATCCACACGCCGCTTCCACCCGACCGTCCGAGCTCTTCGAGCAGCTGGCGCTCGACCTTTCCCATACCACGCGACATCCCGACTTCCATCTATGTGTTGGTTTGAATCTTGATTCAACGTTTAACACCAGCATGGCATAAATGTTGCACCAACACGCCATGCAACACTTAATGCAGCCTCGACCAGTTTCACGCATGCGCAGCTGTTGTGCATAAGCCATCAAAACCATTGAAAAACAGGATCACCGACCACGGAATGCCGTAGTCGATATCGGCATGAAGGCTCGCGTGAGCCACGGGGCGGACCCGTATCGGCGTGGATAGGCCAGGCCGGTCGCCGCCATTCTACGCTCAAGAAATTGAAGCTG
>ENA-USUJ01002710-USUJ01002710.1-human-gut-metagenome-genome-assembly--contig:-NODE-2710-length-12938-cov-7.991991_pt1 | contig 12938 bp, 12 predicted proteins | sample MGYA00250061_ERZ773398 | MGnify/ENA primary metagenome ERZ773398 (study PRJEB29103, sample SAMN06111992) | human gut metagenome | biome: human gut; feature: ankylosing spondylitis patient; material...
AATTTGCCATCCTTTCCTCTAAAATAATTTTTTATTTCAAAATTAGTATTTGGATTAAATTGTTTAAGGCCATATGTATTTTCAAAACTTTTTGTAAGACCTGGTGCGATATTTTCAAGATTATTTCTATATGTAGCATCTGGATTACCTTCTAAAAGTGCATGATTATATCTATTTTTTATTGATAATGTATGTGCTTCATCCTTTGTAAATTGTATACTCATAACAGATGTACCATAATCATCTTCCCTAATAGGCTTTTTAAATTTTTCTCTTTTTATTTCGTCAACATTCTTCTTAACAACAAAAAATACATAACATTTATCTAATCTTCTACCCCTAAATGTGCATAACTCTTCTCCTCTAGCATAATATTTTTTAAATTTTTGAATATCTTCTTCAGTTTTACATTCGTAAAAATCATAACCCTCTTCTTCAAATAATTCTTTAGGAGTTTTCTTACTGTTTTCTATTACCTCATCTTCATTTAAGAAACTATATATAAACATTTTAAATTCTTTTTCTAAATGATTTTTCTTTATATCATCATAAAGTGTTTTAGAAGGATTAAAATTATCTAAGAAAAGACCTGATAAAAGACCTTTTTCTTCAAGTAAGGTTGGAAATAATTCTCTAGATAGTTTCATCATATTTTCACCGAATTTTTTCTTTATTACTTTTAAATCATAATTCATTCTGTTTTTTCCTCCTTTACATGTGGATATATATTATACCATATATGAAGAAAATTACAATCGTCTAAAAATAGAATAAGTACTAATAAATAACATATATTTAATTAGGAAGTGATGTAATGCTTTTAAGTATTTTAGCAGCTGCTTTAAAAGGTATGTTTTGTTTTACAGGAAGTTATTCAAATAATATATTTCCAGATCCATTATCTAGTGAAGAAGAAGAATATTATATTAAAAAATATTTAGACACTAAAGATAAAGATGCTAGAAACACTTTAATAGAACATAATTTAAGGTTAGTTGCCCATGTTGTAAAAAAGTATGAACAATCAAGAAAAGATACTGATGACTTAATAAGTATTGGTATAATTGGTTTAATAAAAGGTATAGATACATTTTCATATAAACATGGTACTAAACTTGCTACATATTGTGCAAGATGTATAAATAACGAAATTTTAATGTATTTTAGAAATGATAAGAAAAATAGTAAAAATATAAGTATTGATGAAAAAGTTGGTTTTGATAAAGATGGTAATGAAATTACATTTATGGAAATATTGAAAACACCAAAACCAGACTTTGCTGAAGATATTCATATTCAAGATAATATAAATTTGCTTATTAAATATATAGAAGTATTATCAAATAGAGAAAAAACAATAATATATAAAAGATATGGCCTTAACAATAATGAAGAATTAACACAAAAAGAAATAGCTAAAGAATTAGGTATATCAAGAAGTTACGTTTCAAGAATTGAAAAAAGAGCTTTAACTAAGCTCTTAAGAGAATTTATTAGAAATAATCAATATACTAAATAAAGTTTTTCTCATACTTTGAAAGTATTCTTTGCTTTGCTTTTTCAGTTCTAGCAGTATTTGCTAGTTCTTTTTTTGGTCCTTTTGAATTTGTATCAGAAACAATACTTACAATATCATTATCTTTTAAAACATAATCACCTGATACTAAATTATCATTTACAAATGCACATCTAAAATTATCTCCAAGTTTATCAGATATTTTATATGCATAGTCAATAACCGTTGATCCATTTGGTAATTCTATTCCATCACCTTTATTTGAACACACATAAATACTTTTTTCAAGAAGTTCTCTTTTAACACATTCAGCAAATTCTTTATTATCACCAAATATTTCATCCAAATCTTCTAATGTTTTATAAAATTGATATTTTTCTCTTATTGCCTTTTGCATTTTATCTCTTGCATTTTCACCATTTTTATCAAAATATGCTGCTATACCAAAAGATGCTACATCATCCATATCAAACGTTCTAATTTGGGCTTGCACTAAAAGCTCGTTTGGTCCAAAAACATTTGTATGAAGTGATTGATACATATTTGATTTTGGAGTACATATATAATCTTTAAATCTGTTATGAACTGGATGATAAAGTTCATGTACATATCTTAATGATCTATAACAATCATCTATATTTTTTACCATAATTTTAAGTACTTGAAGATCATGAATATCAGTTAATTTATTGCCCTTTTTCATTCTCTCATATATTCCATATATGTTTTTAAATCTAATTTTAATGCTATTTGCTATATCAGCTTTTGTAAGTGTTCCATTTATATTAGTTTTCATTTGTTCTAATATTCTTAAATTAGAATCTATAAGTGCATTTCTTACTTGTTCAAATTCTTTATATTGTTCTCTATCTATATAATAAAATGATTTATCTTCTAATTCATGCATTATTCTATATGCACCTAATCTATATGCAAGTGGAACATAAACTTCCATTGTTTCTAATGAATTTTCTTTCTGTTTTAATGGTCTCATACTGTCCATTGTTCTCATATTATGCGTTCTATCAGCAAGTTTTATCATTATTATTCTAACATCTTTTGTTATACTCATTAAAATCTTTCTAAGGTTTGCATTTCTTTCTTCTTCTTTTGTTTCAAAATTAAGTTTACTTATTCTTGTAACACCATCTACTAATGTTGCTACTTCTTTATTAAATTCTTTTTCTATTTTTTCAAGTGTTATATTAGTATCTTCTACAGTATCATGAAGAAGTGCTGCACATAATGTATCTATATCAACTTTTAAATCTGTTAATATAAGTGCAACCCAAATTGGATGAATTATATATGGTTCACCTGTTTTCCTTTTTTGTCCATCATGTGCTTCATAAGCCATTTCATACGCTTTTTTTACCATCTTTAACCCTTCGGGATTATATTCCGAAACTACTCTAAACAATTTAGATGCAAGTTCTTTATCATTCATATACTTCACCACACTTCACGAGTTTTATTAAGCACTAAATAAAATTGTTAAAAAGATTTTAACACCTGGAATATTAAAAGTCAAGAAAAAAGTATCACTTTTTTGTGATACTTTAAGCAGTTAAAGATTTAATTTTTACATCTTTACTAACACTAATTTGTGCCTTTGATATTTCTAATTGCCTACGTTGTTCTTCTCTCGCTCTAACTACTTTTAATTTTTCATATCTTTCATTTTCATAGTCAGTTAATCCTTTTGATAATTTTTTTAATTTAAGATATGCAATTTCTCCGTTTATTCCATCTATAATACTCATAATTAACATCTCCTTCTTTTGGCAACGATTAAGATGATACCATACCAAATAACAATTGTCAATTTATTCGACATATTTAGACAAAAAAAGTTATCTAAATTATATTATTCCATAGATAAGAAAAAAATTACACTATTGTGCAATTTTTTCGACATCTAATTTAACATCTATTCCATTTAAGTTAAAGTTTTCACTTAAATCTTCTTTTTTAACTATATCAACAGATAATGTTTCCTTCTTTATGTAATCAGTAAATTCACTTATTATAGATTCAATATCACCATCATAATATAATGTAATTCTATCTGCTACATCAAAATCTTTAACTTTTCTTAAATTTTGTACTTTTGATACAAGTTCACGAATAATACCTTCATTTATTAAGTCTTCTGTTAAAGTAGTATTTAATATTATAAAGTTATTATTTTCTTTAGCAGCATCAAATCCTTCTTTTGATTCAATTCTTATATCAACCATTTCTTTTGTTATTTCAATGTTTTCACCATTAAATGCAGCAATAATAGTATTTCCATTTTGAAGTTTATTTACGTCTTCATCATTTAAAGTACTAAGCATTTTAGCATAATTATTTATTTCTTTACCAAACATTTTACCACATACTTTAAAGTTAGGTTTTATAGTAAAATTCATATATTTACTTAAATCATTTTCAAATACTACATTTTTAACATTTAATTCTTCTTTAATAAGATCTGTTAAGTCACCAATTAATTCTTTATTTTTTCCATCTATAATAATTTCACTTATTGGTTGACGAACCTTTATTTTAACTTCTTCTCTTGCATTTCTACCAAGTGAAATAAGGTCACGAACAAGATCCATTTTTTCTTCTATAGCTTCATTTATCATATTATCATCACATACTGGATAATCTTCTAAATGTACTGATTCTTTTCCTGTTAGTTTTATAAATAATTCTTCAGTAATAAATGGAATAATTGGCGCAAGTAACTTACATACTCCAGTTAATACTTCATAAGTTGTTTTATATACTGCCTTTTTAGAATCATTAAGTTCTGAGCCCCAGAATCTTCTTCTATTACGTCTTATATACCAGTTAGATAAATCTTCATTTAAGAAAGTAAACACATATTTTGTTACTTTATTTAAATCATATTCATCAAATGCTTCTGTCATATTTTTAACAAGTTTATTATATTTAGATAGTAACCATTTATCTATTTCTTCTCTTTTTTCATATGGTACATCAAACTCTCTTGGATCTACATTATCAGTATTTGCATACATTTCAAAGAATGTATATGTATTTTTAAGTGTTCCAAGTATTTTAGAGTTTACATCTTTAACTCCTTCTTCATCAAATCTAAGTGGTGTCCATACTGGTGATGCATTAAGCATATAGAATCTTACTGCGTCTGCACCAAACTTAGACATTTCTTCTTCTGGATCAATAATATTACCTACTGATTTACTCATCTTTTTACCATGTTCATCAAGCATCATATCATTTACAACAACATTTTTATAACTTGATACACCTGATACTAAAGTAGATATACAAATAAGTGAATTAAACCATCCTCTTGTTTGATCTACTCCTTCTGCGATGAAATCTGCTGGGAACTGACTTTCAAATAATTCTTTATTTTCAAATGGATAATGATATTGTGCATATGGCATAGCACCTGAATCAAACCAAACATCCATAACATCTGTTACTCTACTCATTGTTTTACCACATTTATCACATTTAATATGAACATTATCTATATATGGTCTATGAAGTTCCATAGATTCTATATCTATATTATCTACTGACTTTTCTTTTAATTCTTTTATTGAACCAATACAAGTTACATTACCACAATCACAAGTCCAAAGAGGCATTGGACAACCCCAATATCTATTTCTTGAAATTCCCCAATCTACCATACCTTCTAGCCAGTTAGCAAATCTTTTTTCACCAACATAAGCAGGATGCCAAGATACCTTTTTATTTGCTTCTATTATTTCTTTTTGTCTTGCTGTTGTTTGTATATACCATGCTGGTTTTGCATAATAAATAAGTGGTTTTTTACATCTCCAACAATGTGGGTAATCATGTGGTAATTTTATTTTCTTAAATAATTTATCGTTTGCCTTTAAGTATTTGATTATTTCTATTTCAAGATCACTATCTGTTACAACTGTTCCTTCCCATGGACCAATCTTATACTTACCATCTTTATCAACTGATTGAACAAATGCAACCCCATTTTCTTTTGCTACTCTAGAGTCATCTTCACCATAAGCTGGAGCAATGTGTACAATTCCAGTACCATCAGCATCTGTAACATATGTATCTGCTAAAATAACAAATGCTTTGCCTTCTACTTTAGCAAATGGAAGTAATTGTTCATAAGAAAGTCCTTCCAAATCTTTACCAGTAAGTTCTTCTAATACCTTAAAGTCATCACCTAATACTTTTTCAGCAAGTGATTTACCAACTATAAATTTGTATCCCATTGATTCAACTTTTAAATACTCATAATTTGGATTAACACATAAAGCAACGTTATCTATAAGTGTCCATGGTGTTGTTGTCCAAACAAGTACATAAGTATCTTCATCTTTTAATTTAAATGGTACTATTACAGTATTAACTGATACATTTTTATATCCTTGTGATACTTCATTAGCAGAAAGTTCAGTACCACATCTTGGACAATATGGAAGTACTTTATTTCCATGATAAATTAATCCTTGATCAAATATATTTTTTATAAGCCACCATTCTGATTCAATAAATTCATTACTACATGTAATATATGGATTTTCCATATCTATAAATTGACCCATTTGATCAGTTACTTTTTTAACTATATCAATATTAGTTGCTGTTTCTTTATTACATTCTTTACAGAAATTTTCAATACCAAATTTTTCAATATCTGCTTTTGACTTAAATCCTAGTTTCTTTTCAACATTTACTTCTATTGGAAGTCCATGAGTATCAAGTCCTATTTTTCTAAGTACTCTATTTCCCTTCATAGTTCTATATTTACAAATAGAATCTTTTATAGTTTTAGCAAATACATGATGAATACCAGGTTTAGCATTCGCATATATTGGTCCATCATAGAATACAAAGTTCTTGCTATTCTTTCTGTTTTCTATTGTTTTATTTAATATGTCTTCACTTTTCCATTTTTTTAATATTTTACTTTCCATTTCTTCATTAGATACTTTATCTAAACTTTCAAATATTTTCATAAATCTATCCTCCTATAATTACATAACCATAATATACTATAAATATTAATAACATGATTAAGCCTTCACCTTTATCTAGTTTTCTTTTCTTAAATGTTAACAAGAATAAAAGTATTGCCGCTCCTATCATTGTAAACATATCAATATAATTAAATGTTCCGACATTAATGTTTCCTATTAATGCACATGGAAGTCCAATAACAATTCCTATATTAAAGATATTACTACCAATAATATTTCCAATTGCTATATCATTTTCATGTTTTCTAGCTGCTTGCACACTTGTTACTAACTCTGGAAGACTTGTTCCAAATGCAACAATTGTAAGTGATATCATCTTTTCTGATACACTAAGTGCTTTTGCTATAGCACTTGCATTATCAACTACTAAGTTACTACCAGCTACTATTCCAACAAGTCCTATTAATACAAATAATAATGACTTTCCTATTTTGTATGGTGCTTCTTCATTTTCTTCTTTATTATTTTTAGCAATAGATGCTAAATAATAAATAAATACTATAAAGAAAAGCAAAATAACAAAACCATCTGTCCTAGTTATTACATTTGTAATTTTTTTATCAAATACATTATCAAATGACAAAACTGTTAATAATACTGAAAATAATATCGTAAGTGGTATTTCTTTTTTTACAGTATTATCTTTAACTACCATAGATGAAAATAATGATGATATACCTAGTATTAATAATATATTTAATATATTACTACCTACTACGTTACCTAATACTATATCTGAACTACCTGAAAGTAGTGCTTTAATAGATACAGCAAGTTCTGGTGCACTTGTTCCAAATGCTACTATGGTAAGTCCTATTACCATTTTTGATACTTTTAAGTTTAGTGCTGTACTACTTGCACCATCAACAAATATGTCCGCACCTTTTATTAAAAGTACAAATCCTACTATTAAAAGTAGTATACTTATTATCATTTTTATCCCTCCAATATATAAAAAAGCCTATGATGTAAGGACGATAAATCGCGGTACCACCTTACTTCATAGACTTACTATGCTCTTTCTTCATTTAACGCATGAGTTTTACGTTTTACCCTAAATATCAGGTAAAAATATCAAGAGTGATCTAATATTTAAATTTATTAATGTCTCTCACCATTTAACATTTTCTCTTTAAATAAACTTTTAAATATCCGTCTCTATCATCTATTCTATATCATCGATTACTTCAATATCATCAACTAATTTTAGTTGTTCTTCTAAATTAATCTTAAGTTTTCTTTTAAACATAATAATATTTTTTCTTAAAAGAGATGCCTGATATTCTATCTTTTCAGATCTCACAAGAGCATCATTAATTATTATGCTTGCATTTTTCTTAGCCTCTTCCAACATTAAATCTCGCTCTTGTTTAGCAACCCTTCTAATGTGTTCTCCAGTATTTTCAGCCATAACAATTGCTTTATTTAAAGTAGCCTCTAATTCATCAAACTTTTGTGCTTTTTTAATTAGTTCATCACTAGTTTTTGCATTTTTTATTTGACTTTTCAAAAGTAATATTTCTTCATTTTTTTGTCTATTTGACTCAATTAGTTTTTCAACTTGATTTATTACCTCGTCTAAGAAGCTATTTACTTCTTCTGGATTATAGCCATGAAGTGTTCTACTAAATTTTTCCAAGTTATCACCTCTTAAAGCTATGTGCATTATATTAACACTTTATTTTTATTTTGTAAACCTTTATAGTTCCATATTATCATTTTTTGTTTTTCTAATTTTGTCTTCTTCTTCACTCATTTTTCCTTGTACATTAATATTCTTTGGTGTACATAAGAATATTCCAGGTCCAAGTTTTTGTAAATCTCCACCAATCGCATATAATGTTCCACTTAAGAAATCTACTATTCTTTTAGCTTGTTCTTGCGTTACTCTTTTTAAGTTAACAACTACAGTATTTCTCTTTTTTAAATGATCTGCAATTTGTTGACTTTCTGAGTATGCTCTTGGTTCTAAAAGAATCATTTTATTTCCTTCACTATTTGAATCTTTATATGCTTCATCTATACCTAGTGAATAGTATTCATCTTCACTTATTTCTGATCCAACGTTTTCTTTTCCAAAAATTTTATCAAACATTCCCATAATTTATTCCTCCATATTATTTAACTATAGTTAATTTTACCATAAAAATAAATAAATTTAAATATGTTTTTGTTATATTTTTTAAAATTAAGTAAAGAAAAAAGATATTAACAATAATATCTTTAGAATTATTTTTCATTTTTAAGTTTATTAATTTCTTCAACTGATAATTCTGTTGCTTTTGATATGTCCTCAAGTGACATATTCATTAATAATAAGTTTTTAGCAATATTTACTTTTTCTTTTGACACACCCTTAGAAATACCATCATTAATACCTGATGTATAACCAGTTTCTTTTGCTTCAGAAAGTAAACTATTTTGTATCTTTTTTTTATCTTCTTCTTCACTCATATATTTTTGAAATTCTGGATTATCATTTACTATTGTTACATTTGTTATATACTTATCTACTATATCATCTTTTGGCATATTTTCAAGCTCCTTTTTATCTAAATCAAGCATTATTAAATATAGATTTTTCTTGATTTCATCTTCATTTTTACTATACCACAACTTATTATAATAATCCATATTTATTTCGTATATTATGAAATTTTTAACAAATAGTTTACCATTTTCACTCATTATCATATACTTAGTCATTACATCTTCTTCTGCGCCTAATCCCCACGTTAAATTAACCTACACAATATCTGTTTGCTGATTATATTCTTTACCTACGAGTGTATGAGACTGATATGTATTACAAATATAAGCAGTATTTCTTGGATTTAAATATTTTTCATATTGTGAATTAATTTCTATATCAATCTTTTTATTACCTGTATACACAAGTGCATCTACTCTCTTATCTTTAATATTTACATTACCACTTAGTAATTCTGTTTTCTTAATTTCTAATTTATCAATTTTTATTTTAAGAATAAATTCTAGTAATGCTTTTAATAAATCACTATTATTTGGATTTAAAAATACTTCTTTAAATGCTCTATCATTTTTACATGTATAGAATTCTTTTTTCATACATTTTCTCCTTTCTGAAGTGGTAGTTTAACATATGAAAAAATTATAATCAAAGCACAAAAAATCCATTTTTAAAACATTCTTAATTCAAAAATTGTATTTTACTTAAACAAAAATTGAATTTTCGAATATTTTTTTATGCAAAAATTGAAATTTAGCACAATTTAATATTTTTAAAAGAAAAAAAGTTACAAACTTGTAACTTTATACTATTCTATATTACTCATTAGAGTTATCTTTATTACTATCATTAATACCATTATTTATACTTTTAGCAATTGTTCCTGCAGCATCAGCAACTGTTGGAGTTATTTTTTCAATACCTTCTTGCATTATTGGCATAGATTGTTGAGTAGTATATGCAGAAATTTCTCTTCTATGTGATGTTATTATTAAAGATAAACCTATAATAGTCATTGTAAATCCAATAAATGACATGAACCCGCCTAAAGCAATGAAACCAAAGCTTCCAAAAACGCCTTTAAACATTTGCGTGTCATCTCCATCCACAACATCAGCAGACTCAATACCATTAACGAATGTATTACCAAAACCTGTAAAACCAAATATTATTGCAACAATTCCAAGAATTAATATAACAATACCAATAATTAACACTATTTTCCCTGTACTTCTTACTTTTTTATTATTTTTTTGATATCTTTCTTCACTTAGATATTTTTCATTTTCCATTTTTATTACCTCTTTATTTCTTTTTAAAATTCTATTTCATTATTTATATAATCTACTATTTCATCAACATTTAATGTAATTTGTGCCATTGTATCTCTATCTCTTACTGTAACAACTCCATTATTAATTGTTTCATCATCAATAGTTATACAAAATGGTGTACCAATAGCATCTTCTCTTCTATATCTTTTACCAATGTTACCAGTTTCATCATAAGTACACATAAAATGTTTACTAAGCATTCTGTATATTTCTTCTGCTTTTTCTTTATGAAATTTTTTAACAAGTGGTAAAACTGCAACTTTATATGGCGCAAGTGCTGGAGATAATTTCATTACTTCTCTAATGCTTCCATCTTCTAAAGTTTCTTCATTATATGCATCACATAATACAGCAAGAGTTAATCTATCACATCCAACAGAAGGTTCAATTACATACGGAGTATATTTTTCATTTGTTTCAGGATCTAAATATTTAAGTTCATTTTTAGAATGATTTGAGTGAACTGTTAAATCATAATCTGTTCTATCAGCGATTCCCCAAAGTTCTCCCCATCCGTGAGGATATTTATATTCTATATCAGTTGTTGCCTTACTATAGAATACTAGTTCTTCTTTTTTATGTTCTCTAAGTCTTAAATTATCATTTTTTAATCCTAAATCATTTAAAAATTTAACTGCATAATCTTGATAATATTTAAACCAATTTAAATCATCCCCTGGTTTACAGAAAAATTCATATTCCATTTGTTCAAATTCTCTTGTTCTAAATGTAAAATTACCTGGTGTAATTTCATTTCTAAATGCTTTACCTATTTGACCTATACCAAATGGTATTTTTGCTCTCATAGTTCTTTGCACATTTTGAAAATTAACAAATATACCTTGTGCTGTTTCTCCTCTTAGATATACTTTATTTTTAGTATCTTCTGTAACACCCATATGTGTTTCAAATAATAAATTAAATTGTCTTATATTTGTAAAATCTGATGCTCCACATTTTGGACATTTAATTTTATTTTCTTTAATAAAATCTTCTAATTTTTCATTAGACCACCCATCACCAGTCTCTTGTCCATCTGTAAATTCTTCTATTAATTTATCAGCACGAGCTCTTGATTTACATTTTTTGCAATCAATTAAAGGGTCTGAAAAACTAGATACATGTCCACTTGCTACCCAAACTTCAGGATTCATAAGAATTGCAGCATCAAGTCCATATGAATTAGGGCTTTCTTCTATAAATCTTTTCCACCAAGCCTTTTTTATATTATTTTTAAGTTCTACACCTAAAGGTCCATAATCCCAAGTATTAGCAAGTCCTCCATATATTTCACTTCCTTGAAATATAAATCCATATTGTTTACATACATTTACTATTTTATCCATAGTTAGATTTTCCATATTATTTCATCTCCATCTCTATTATTATTTATATTTTCCTTTATATTGCAAAAGGATTAACATCAGTTATTTTAATTCTAAACAAAGCTGTTTATTTTCTTCTTTTTCTATAAATTCATTATGTTTGTATACCATATCTGCATATTTTCTACATAAATATTCTGGAAGTTCTATTACTCTATTACCATCACTAAAACCATATTTTAATTCGTAATAATTCCAAATTAACTTTATAGTATTAGGATTATTATTAATAAATTCTTTTAAATATTCATCTAAAAAATCTAAATCAAATTTTGATATTTTTTTGATATAAACTAAGACCTCGCAGGGTTTAGATTAGAGGGATAACGATGCAACTGAAAAATTCGACAGATTACGCAATTAGAATTGTATGTTACTTGGCAGCACAGGAACGGATGGTATCTACATCGGAATTGTCAAGGAAGCTAAATGTTTCTGCTAATTATGTTCCTAAAATAGCAAAAAAACTGAAAAATGCAAAAATAGTCACTGCCTGTGAAGGTACAAATGGTGGCTATATGCTGGCAAAACAACCGGAGAATATTTCTTTGATGGAAATTATATCGTGTGTAGAGGAAACAATGGCAATTAATCGTTGTTTGGAAGAAGATCGTTTTTGTTCCAGAAATTTAGAAGATACCTGCAAGATACATAAAATATTGTTGAGTTTGCAGAATACATACAATAATAAATTAGAGAGCGTAAAAGTTTCAGATGTTATCCGCCCTGGAGACAGATTAGAGATCATATCCCCACTGTGATCGATTCCCTTAATACTGATCTTATTGGCAAGAGAGCTGTCAGCTTTCTTAATATCATTGATCGCCTGATTGACATCTGTAACTTCACAGCTCTTATAATCATCTTTTCCAAACTCTGCTGTGATCGTCCCAGTTGGTACTTCTTTATTCTGTTTAATAGTTACCGCAGTTACTTTGTCAGACTTTACATCCTTCATAAACTGCTGATAGGTGTAATCACCTGAACCTGGCTGGAACACGCTGATAAAATAATATGCTCCGATCACCAAGATCAGCAGGACTACTAAAAATCCACTGTTACTTTTCTTCGGGTTCAACGTTTAGTCTCCTCTCTACTCTTCCTCTGCTACTCCAATGTAAGGAAGGTTACGATATTTCTGTGCATAATCTAGTCCATATCCAACAACAAATTCATCTGGTACTTCAAAACCAATAT
>ENA-USUJ01002712-USUJ01002712.1-human-gut-metagenome-genome-assembly--contig:-NODE-2712-length-12935-cov-7.275159_pt1 | contig 12935 bp, 9 predicted proteins | sample MGYA00250061_ERZ773398 | MGnify/ENA primary metagenome ERZ773398 (study PRJEB29103, sample SAMN06111992) | human gut metagenome | biome: human gut; feature: ankylosing spondylitis patient; material...
GAGAAATTTTGTACTAAAATAGCCGGAAAACAGCTTTTAGCGAAAATGGGGATAAATGAACATTGTGGGACATGCAGATAAGCAATAGAGCGGGCACTTTTGAAGGCACAAGCATATCTGAGTGCATTATAACATGACAGGGGATATTCTGAAAAGATGTTTGTTTGGGAAAAGAGATCTGAATACAAAACACCCACGGCATGGAATTCCAATGGAATCCCTTGCCGCGGGCAGTGGTTTCAGACTATAAATGTTTTATTCCGCGCTTCCTTCGCCCTTCTTCAGATTCTTCTGGGCGGTGGAGAGCATGAGTTTGATTCGGTTGAGCTGGTTGACTTCGCTGGCGCCGGGATCGTAGTCGATGGCTACGATGTTGGAGGAAGGATATGCCTTCCGCAGGGCCTTGATGACGCCCTTACCTACGACGTGGTTCGGCAGGCAGCCGAAGGGCTGGGTACATACGATGTTCGGTACGCCTTCCTTGATCAGTTCCACCATCTCACCGGTCAGGAACCATCCCTCACCGGTCTGGTTGCCGATGGATACGATCGGTTCCGCATAGGAGACGATCTTGTAAATGCTGGTAGGCGGATCAAAATGCTTACTTTCTTCAAAAGCCTTCACGGCAGAGCCGCGGAGGATATGTTCGATGGCCCAGATACCCAGTGCGGAAATCTTTGCAGTCTTCTTGCTGGTACCTAAGTGTTCTGCTTTGTAGATCTGGTTGTAGAAGCAGTACAGCATGAAGTCGATCAGGTCGGGTACTACAGCCTCCGCACCTTCGCTCTCCAGCAGCTCTACCAGATGATTGTTGCCTGCAGGAGAGAATTTCACCAGAATCTCACCGACCACGCCGACACGGGGCTTCTTGATATCCAGTACCGGAACCGCATCGAAATCCCGGATGATCTCGGTACACATCCTGCGGAACTTCGGAATGCTGATATGCTTCGCGGAGACAAATTTCTGTACCTTCGCAAGCCATTTTTTGTGCAGGGCATCCACGGAACCCGGAGTTGCTTCATAAGGACGCATCCGATATACACAACGCATGAAGATGTCACCAAATTCCGCACCCACAGCGGCACGTAACAGCAGATCCGCATTCAGATGGAAGCCGGGATTGCTCTCGATACCTGCCAGGTTCAGGGAGATAACGGGAATCTGCTCCATGTCTGCTTTCTTCAAGGCACGACGGATGAAGCCGATATAGTTCGTCGCACGGCATCCGCCACCGGTCTGGCTCATGATGATGGCTGTCTTGTTCAGGTCATATTTACCGGACAGCAGAGCTTCCATGATCTGACCTACTACCAACAGGGAAGGATAGCAGGCATCATTGTTAACATATTTCAGACCAACATCCACAGAGTGCTTGTTATCGTTGTCCAATACCACGAAATTGTAACCGCAGGCATTGAACGCAGGCTGCAAGATCTCAAAGTGGATCGGGGACATCTGTGGACAGATGATGGTATAGTCCTTACGCATCTCTTCGGTAAACGGTACCTTCTCGATAGCGGAAGAACGGATGTTGCGGTGCTTGCCCATCTTTTCACGGACACGGATTGCAGACAACAGGGAACGGATACGGATGCGGGCCGCACCCAGGTTGTTGACTTCATCGATCTTCAGGCAGGTGTAGATCTTGTCGGAGCCGGAGAGGATATCGTTCACCTGATCGGTGGTAACGGCATCCAGACCGCAGCCGAAGGAATTCAACTGGATCAGATCGAGATTCTCCACCGTCTTTACATAGCTTGCGGCAGCGTAAAGTCTGGAATGGTACATCCACTGGTCGGATACAATCAAAGGACGTTCCGGTTTTGCCAGATGGGAGATGGAATCCTCTGTCAGTACTGCCATATCGTAGGAGGTGATCAGCTCGGGAATACCGTGGTTGATCTCCGGGTCTACATGATAGGGACGTCCTGCCAGCACGATACCGCGCTTGCCTGTCTGACGTAAGTATTCTAACGTTTCTTCGCCCTTTTTCTCCATATCGTGACGGGCATCTGCCAGCTCCTGCCAGCCCTTTTCGCAGGCAGCGGCGATCTCGGCAGCGGGAATCTCGGTGAATTCCTTCGTCAGGGCATCCGTTACCGTTCCCAGATCACGGAAGGACATGAACGGATTCCGGAAAGTGATCTCTCCGCCGGCGATTTCCTCCACGTTATTCTTGATATTCTCGGAATAAGAAGTAACGATAGGGCAGTTGTAATGGTTGTTGGCATCCTCGAACTCGTTGCGCTCATAGAATAGCGCAGGGTAGAAGATGAACTTGATTCCCTGACGAATCAGCCAGGTCACATGGCCGTGAGCCAGTTTCGCCGGATAACACTCGGATTCACTGGGGATGGATTCAATGCCAAGCTCGTAGATCTTACGGTTGGAGCTGGGAGAGAGCACAACGCGGTAGCCCAGTTCGGTGAAGAAGGTGAACCAGAACGGATAGTCCTCGTACATATTCAGCACTCTGGGGATACCAACTACACCTCTGGGAGCCTTGTCAGCGTCCAGAGATTCATAAGAGAACAGTCTATGTAATTTGTATTCGTATAAATTCGGTACATTGTGGGCATTCTTCTGACCACCGATACCACGTTCACAGCGGTTGCCGGAGATGAACTGACGGCCGCCGGAGAATTTGTTGATGGTCAGACGACAGTTGTTGGTACAACCCTTACATTTCGCCATGCTGGTCTCAAACTGGAGATCGCAGATCTTCTGATAATCCAGCATTGTGGTCACATAACTGTCTTCGTAATGTTCTCTGGCGATCAGAGCCGCACCGAAAGCACCCATGATACCGGCGATGTCGGGACGGATCGCCTGGCAGTTTGCAATTTTCTCAAAGCTGCGCAGAACAGCGTCATTGTAGAATGTACCGCCCTGTACCACAATATTTTTACCAAGCTCTGAAGCATCGGAGACTTTGATTACCTTAAATAAAGCATTCTTGATAACGGAGTAAGCAAGTCCTGCGGAGATATCTGCTACGGAAGCGCCTTCCTTCTGCGCCTGTTTTACTTTGGAGTTCATGAATACGGTACAACGGGTACCCAGATCGATAGGATGCTCTGCAAACAGGGCAGCCTGAGCGAAATCCTGCACGGTATAGTTCAGGGATTTGGCAAAGGTCTCAATAAAGGAGCCACAGCCGGAGGAACATGCTTCGTTCAGCTGTACGCTGTCTACGGTCTGGTTTTTAATCTTGATGCACTTCATATCCTGACCGCCGATGTCTAAGATACAGTCTACGCTGGGGTCAAAGAAAGCAGCGGCATAGTAATGGGCCACGGTCTCTACCTCGCCGTCATCCAGCAGAAAAGCAGCCTTCATCAACGCTTCGCCGTAACCAGTGGAACAGGAGCGTACGATCTCCACGCCTTCGGGCAGGAGAGAGTAGATCTCCTTCAGGGAACGGATCGCTGTCTTCAAGGGGCTTCCGTCGTTACTGGAATAGAAAGAGTACAGCAGGGATCCATCTTCACCTACCAGAGCGATCTTCGTGGTGGTGGAACCGGCATCGATACCCAGGAAAGCCTTGCCCTGATAGGACTGTAAGTCTCCGGTGGTCACGTGATGCTTGCTGTGACGCTCCACGAATTCCTGATAAGCAGCCTTGTTCGCAAACAGAGGCTCCATACGTTCTACTTCGAACTCCATCTTGATGTCGGAGGACAGCTTTTTCACCATGTCAGACAGACTGATGCAGACTTCCTCCTTTGCATTTAGTGCGGAACCGATGGCTGCGAACAGATGGGAGTTGTCCACGTCAATGATGTGCTCGTCATCCAGATTTAAGGTACGGATAAAGGCAGCTTTCAGTTCAGACAGGAAATGTAAAGGCCCGCCCAGGAAAGCTACGTGACCGCGGATCGGCTTACCACAGGCCAGACCGGAAATTGTCTGGTTCACCACTGCCTGGAAAATAGAAGCAGACAGGTCTTCCTTGGTAGCACCTTCGTTGATCAGAGGCTGGATATCGGTTTTGGCAAATACACCACAGCGGGCAGCAATGGTGTAGAGGGATTTATAATTTTTCGCATATTCGTTTAAGCCCGAAGCGTCCGTCTGAATCAGACTGGCCATCTGGTCGATGAAGGAACCGGTACCGCCGGCACAGATACCGTTCATACGCTGCTCCACGTTACCACCTTCAAAATAGATGATCTTCGCATCCTCACCGCCCAGCTCGATGGCAACATCGGTCTTGGGAGCCAGTTCCTGCAGGGAAGTAGCCACGGCTACGACCTCCTGAGTAAAGGGAACGCCGAGGTGGTTGGCCAGTGTCAGACCGCCGGAACCGGTGATCATGGGGTGCAGCTGCAATTCTCCCAGCTGGTCATAAGCTTTCTTAAGGAGCTCAGACAGAGTTTCCCGGATATTGGCGAAGTGACGCTCATAATCGGAAAATAAAATATTGTGTTCTTCGTCCAAAATAGCAATCTTGACAGTGGTGGAACCGATATCTATGCCGAGAGTTGCGTATTTTTCCTGTGAATTCATGTGATACATCCTTCCTGAAATAAAAATAAATCTACTTATTTAATGCATTTTTTTCATCAACAAAACATTCTAATTATACGACAAAAAACACCACAATGCAACGAATAATGGGGGAGTTTAGTTGTTAAAGTTTTGTAAAATGTAACTTAAATTTTTCGGGAAAACTCTGAAAAAAGAGAACGTGCAGTTTACTTATTCTCTTCCGGATGTTACAATCTCGATAGAGAAAAATCAAAATATAACTATTTATGGAGACATTGTTTTATGAGCAAATTCGAAAAAAAGTTTGGAAAATATGCGATCCATAACCTGACCATGGTATTGATCATGTGTTATGTGGCGGGATATGTGATCGAACTGATGGGAAAAGCAGCCGGCAATAATCTGCTGGGATTTCTGACACTGGACCCTTACCGGATCCTGCACGGACAAGTCTGGAGACTGGTGACCTGGGTGATCGTTCCTCCGGAAAGTCTGGATATCTTCACAATCATTATGCTGTTTTTCTATTATAGTCTGGGTACGGCGCTGGAGCGTACCTGGGGAACTTATCGCTATAATGTGTATATCTTTTCCGGCATGCTGTTTACGATTATCGGAAGCTTCCTGTGCATGGGTGTGGCATATCTGATCACCGGCGGCATGAGTACGGAAGCGGCTTCCCTGGTATTTTACAGCGGTTCTTATGCGTTCAGCACGTATTATATCAACCTGTCGATCTTCCTTGCCTTTGCTGCTACGTATCCGGATATGCAGGTGTTGCTGATGTTCGTGATACCGGTGAAAGTAAAATGGATGGGAATCCTGGATGCGGTACTGATGATCTATACCGTGATCGCAGGAAACTTATTTACTAAATTCGCGGTAGTGGCATCTTTGCTGAACTTTGTGTTATACTTTTACAGACTGCATCGCAGCCGTATCTCGCCGAAACAGATGCACCGCAAGGCGCAGTTCGAACGAAAATCCAATGCTGGACGGGCGAAAGTCACAAGACACAAATGTGCCGTCTGCGGACGGACAGAAGAGGACGATCCGAATCTGGAGTTCCGTTTCTGCTCCAAATGTAACGGCAACTACGAATATTGCCAGTATCATTTATTTACCCATGAGCACGTAAAATGATAATAAGATTTGCAATATCCGTTACGGCATGACTGCTTGCAGGCAATGCCGTGCGGATATTAGCAAATCGAACAGACATGAGCAAGAAGGACGATAGTCCGGATTGCGAATGCCTGTACACTTTCGGGAGTGCGAAGCACGGAGAAAGTGATGTTATTATAAAGGAGACCCTATATGAACAAAGAAGTATTATTTGCCCAGACCTTAGAGCAGGTCCGCAAGACCGCCAAGGAGCAGGGCAACTGCATCAGCGAAGAACAGGTAAGGGAAGCATTCGCCGAGCTGGATCTGAGCAATGAACAGCTGCAGATGGTATTTGACTATCTGTTAAAACATAAAATCGGTATTGGACAGCCTATGGATCCCGATGAATTCCTGACGGAGGAAGAAAAGGATTACTTACAGGAATATCTGGATGAAGTAGCGGCATTACCGACCTACAGTGACGGTGAAAAACTGGCATTTTCCATCGCTGCCATGGCGGGAGAGACGGATGCGCAGCAGCGCCTGATTGAATTGCATCTGGCGGATGTGGCAGAGATCGCAAAACTCTATGCCGGACAGGGTGTCCTGCTGGAAGATCTGGTGGGAGAAGGCAATCTGGCGCTTTCCTTCGGTGTGACCATGCTGGGCAGTCTGGAGAAGCCGGACGAAGTCGAGGGAATGCTCGGCAAAATGATCATGGATGCCATGGAAGAATACATAGCCGAACATGCAGAAAATTCCAAGATCGACAAGCGAGTGGAAGATAAGGTCAACAAGGTAGCGGATAAGGCCAGAGAACTGGCGGAAGAACTGCACCGCAAGGTGACCACGGAGGAACTGATGGAAGAGACCGGTATGTCCCGCAAGATGATCGAGGATGCCATAAGAATGAGCGGTTTCAAGATTGAGGATATCGACAACAATGCAAAAGACAGTTTATGAGAATTATAAATACAGCCTGCAGGATACGGCAAAGGTCTACATAGGCGCAAAATATACCTTTGCAGAGCTGCTGGATCAGGACGAGGTGGCGTTTAAATTCCGCCTGATCGTGGAACGCTATATTTTAGCGGAAAAAGAGGTGGATCCCCAGGATACGCTGGAGACTCATCTGTATTATCTGAAGCCGGACAGTTTTCTTGTGAAGATCTACGACCGGATCAAGGCTCGGGTGAAGATCAATATCATCGAGGAGAAAAAAAGGATTTTCGGCAGAGGCAAAAAGCGTTATGTCACGAAGGAATTGAACATCCGGGAATTAGTTGCCATGACACCGGAGGAGAAAGAGGCGAAGGGTGTCGTGATTCAGGAAATCTCCATGAGCAAGCTGGCACTGGCCGCGTTTTGACAGATGAAGCTCACCCATAGAAAGCATGAGCGACTGCTTGCAGGCGGCGAAGGCTTTCTATGAGGGGAGCAAACGAACATGAGCAAGAAGGACGATAGTCCGGATTGCGAATGGTCGTTACGATTTCGAGAGTGCGTAGCACGGAGAAATCGATTAAGATAGAATAAAAGAGGACACATCAGAAATGAGAGTAGAAGATTTATCCACATATGAGATTATAGAGAAACGGCAGATCCCGGACATTAACAGTGTGACCTATCTGTGCCGCCACAAGAAGACCGGAGCAAGGGTGGCACTTGTATCCAATGATGACGAGAACAAGGTATTCTATATCGGTTTCCGCACCACACCCAAGGATTCCACCGGTGTAGCCCATATTCTGGAACACTCCGTATTATGCGGATCGAAGGAATTCCCGGTGAAGGATCCTTTTGTGGAACTGGTAAAGGGGTCTCTGAACACTTTCTTAAATGCCATGACCTATCCGGACAAGACTGTATACCCCGTGGCCAGCTGCAATGACAAAGATTTCCAGAACCTGATGCATGTCTATCTGGATGCGGTTTTTTACCCGAATATTTACAAAAACGAATCTATTTTCCGACAGGAAGGCTGGCATTATGAGCTGGAAGGTGACAACGAGGAGCTGAAAGTCAACGGTGTGGTCTATAACGAGATGAAGGGTGCTTTTTCCTCTCCGGATGATGTGCTGGAGCGGGAGATCATGAATTCCCTGTATCCTCACACCACCTACGGCTGCGAATCCGGAGGTGATCCGGAAGCAATCCCCGAGCTGACCTACGAAGAATTCCTGAATTTCCACCGGAAATTCTATCATCCCTCCAACAGCTATATCTATCTCTATGGCAATATGGATATGGCGGAGAAACTGACCTTTATCGATGAGCATTATCTGTCTGTCTACGATGCCCTTGAGGTGGATTCCGAAGTGACGGAAGAGGCGGCATTTACCACGCCGAATCGTATTGTCAGGGAATGTCCCATCGGCGAGGGAGAGGACGAGGAGGAGAATACCTACCTGTCCCAGAACTTCTGCGTGGGCAATAGTCTGGATCCGAAGCTTTACATTGCGTTCCAGATTCTGGACTATGCCCTGTGTTCCGCTCCAGGAGCACCCTTAAAACAGGCCCTGGTGGACTGTGGTGTGGGTAAGGATGTCTACAGCATCTATGAGAATGGTATCCGCCAGCCCTATTTCAGTGTGGTGGCGAAGGACACTTCCGTAGAGAAAGAACAGGAATTTTTACAGGTAACGGAAGAAGTGCTGAAAAAGCTGGTAAAGGACGGCTTCGACGAAAAGGCATTGCTTGCCGGCATCAATTATTATGAATTCAAATACAGAGAGGCGGATTTCGGTTCCTACCCCAAGGGACTTATGTACGGTTTACAGGTGCTGGACAGCTGGCTGTACGATGACAGACTGCCGTTCATTCACATCGAGGCCAACGAGACTTTCGCTGAACTTCGGGGGAAAGTGAAGACTGGATATTTTGAGGGTCTGGTACAGAAATATCTGTTGGACAATACCCATCGCAGCGTGGTGATCTTGCAGCCGAAGCTGGGACTTCTGGAAGAGCAGGAGCAGAAACAGCGGGAAAAGATGGCACAGGTGAAAGCTGCCATGAGTCCGGAAGAGATCGAGAACGTGAAGGAGACCTTCCAGAAGCTGACCGAATTCCAGGAGAGCGAAGACGCAAAGGAAGATCTGGAGAAAATCCCTCTGTTAAAACGGGAAGATATGAAGAAAGAGGCAAATCTGCCGGTGAACGAAGTGCGGAGCATTGGAGATACCACACTTTTGTATCATGATCTGTTTACAAACGGCATCGGCTATTTACGTCTGATCTTCAAATTGGATCAGATCCCCGGTAAATATTTCCCGTATATCGGCATTTTGAAGGGCTGCCTGGGACTGTTAAATACGGAGCATTATGCTTATGGAGATCTGTTTAACGAGATGAATCTGGTCACCGGCGGCATGGCTGCGGTAAATAATGTCTATGGCAAGCTGCAGGATACGGATCAGTTTATACTGACTCTGGAACTGAAGACGAAGGTATTTTATGACCGCCTTGCGGAAGCAATCGATCTGATGCGTGAGATCGTAATGACCAGTGATTTTACGGATGCCAAGAGACTGTATGAGATTCTGGCGGAGGGCAAGTCCCGGATGCAGGCACAGATGACCTCCGGAGGACACAGTGTGGCGGCCGGAAGAGCCTTATCCTACGGCAGTATTCCCGGAGCTGTGAGCGAAGAGATTTCCGGTATCCCGTTCTATCGTCTGATCACGGATCTGGAAGCTCATTTTGACGAGAAAAAAGAAGAATTGGTGGAAATCTTACAGACCTTAGTGAAAATGATCTTCCGTCCGGAAAACCTCATGGTGGATTTCGTAGGTGAGGAAAAAGCCGTGGCTCTTTTGGATGCTCCGGTGGAAGCTTTCAAAGCAGCACTTTATATGGAAAACGTGGAAAAAGAACATTACATTCCGGAAACCTCCCGGAAAAACGAAGGTTTCTTAACCTCCGGTCAGGTCAATTACGTATGCCGTGCCGGTAATTTCCGCAAGAGTGGACTGCAATATACGGGAGCATTAAGAGTACTCAAAGTCATGATGGGGTATGAATATCTGTGGGTTAATGTCCGTGTCAAGGGTGGTGCCTACGGCTGCATGTGCAGCTTCGGCAGATCCGGTGACAGCTACTTTGTCTCCTACAGAGATCCGAATCTGGGCAAGACCATTGAAACTTACGAGAAAGCTGCAGATGCAATTGCAGAGTTCACAGCAGATGAACGTACCATGACCCAGTATATCATCGGTGCGGTCAGTGATCTGGACGTACCCATGAATCCGGCGGCAAAGGGACTGTATTCCCTGAGTGCCTATATGACAGGGCTGGATAATGCCACTTTACAGAGAGAACGCGACGAACTGCTGGCGGTTACCGAAGAGGATATCCGTGCATTGTCCGCACATATCCGTGCATTTATGCAGGAGGATCTGCTCTGTGTGGTAGGTACGGCTTCCAAGGTAAAGGAAGAGCAGGAGAGATTCCTGAAAGTGGAAAATCTTTTTTGAAGCAGCAAAAAGAAAGCTGCGATTTGCAAATGTGGTTCTCAATAGCAAAAAAGGCAAATAAATAAAGAACTTCTGTGAGAATATTTCGTTTATAGAGGTGAACAATAAAAAGTCAACAGCAGGCGGATCCGACAGGCTGTCAGGATGCCGTCCGCAGAACGGAGAGGGTTATGAAAAAACGAAATTTTGAAACAAAGATCATTACAGGGTTGCTCACTGCCGGCATGATATTATCGCTGACCGCCTGCGGCAGCTCATCGAACGGCAGTTACGGAATCAGTGATCTCATGGATGCGGATTATGCTGTTGCTTCCAAAGAGGCAGCTGCACCGGAGGCGTCCGCTTATGAAGATGGATTTGGCATGACAGAAGGGTACGATTCCGCAGGAAATGCTCAGGACACAAGTACTACAGTGCCTGAGGAGACTGCAGCCACAGCAGACCGGAAACTGATCAAGACCGTGAATATGGATGTCGAGACCAGGGAGTATGATAAGCTGTTAAGCGCGGTAGAGAATAAAGTAACAGAGCTCGGCGGCTATATCGAAAGTCTGGATGCCTATAACGGCAGTACATATTATAGTTATCGTTCTACAAGGAATGCCAATCTGACCATCCGCATCCCGAAGGACAGACTGGAGGAGTTCCAAAATACGGTCTCAGAGCTGGGCAATGTGACCAGCCGCTCGGAGAATGTACAGGATGTGACACTGACCTATGTGGATCTGCAAAGTCACAGGGATGCCCTGCAGACGGAACAGGAGAGACTGTTGCAGCTGTTGGAACAGGCGGAGAGCATCGAAGACATCATTACCATCGAACAGCGCCTGTCCGATGTGAGATACCAGCTGGAAAGTATGGAATCCCAGTTGAGAAGTTATGATAATCAGGTTGACTACAGCACCGTATACCTCTATATTGATGAAGTAGAGGTCTATACTCCGGTAGAGGAAGAGACCACATGGGAACGTATTTCTGCAGGCTTTATGGACAGCTTAAAGAGTATCGGCGAGGGTATTAAGGAAGCAGCCATCTGGTTCGTGATCCATATCCCCTATCTGGTGATCTGGGCCATCGTGATCGTGATCATTGTACTGATCCTGAAAAAGATCAGGAAGCGCACGAAGCGGATCCGGGCGGAGGAACAGAAAAAATTCGCCGAAGAGGAAGCAAGAATGCAGAAGACTTTGCAGAACACGGCAGAGAATACAGCAGAGAATGCGGTAGCCACACAAAACAGCAATGAGTGAGAATCTATAAGATAAGCCGGACGGACCGGCGGCTGACAGAAAAGTGTCAGGGAAAAAGACAAGAACAGGAGAAATAATAATAATGAACGAAAATCCGGCATACAAATCCGGCTTTGCCACCCTGATCGGACGTCCCAACGTAGGGAAATCTACGCTGATGAACCGACTGATCGGACAGAAGATCGCCATCACATCCAACAAACCGCAGACCACGCGTAACCGTATCCAGACGGTACTGACGCTGGACGAGGGACAGATCGTATTCTTGGATACCCCCGGCATTCACAAGGCGAAAAACAAACTGGGCGATTACATGGTAAATGTGGCGGAGCATACGTTAAATGATGTGGATGTAATTTTGTGGCTGGTGGAGCCCACAAATTTCATCGGTGCCGGAGAACGTCATATCATCGAGCAGCTGAAAAAGACCAAGACTCCCGTGATCCTTGTGATCAACAAGACGGACACCGTGAAAAAGGACGATATCCTGGCATTCATTGACACCTACCGCAAGGAACTGGATTTCTGCGAGATCGTCCCGGTGTCCGCCTTAAAGGGCGACAACACGGATGTACTGATCCAGTGCATTTTGAAATATCTGCCTTACGGTCCTGCATTTTATGATGAGGATACCATCACCGACCAGCCCATGCGTCAGATCGTGGCGGAGCTGATCCGTGAAAAGGCTCTGAGACTTTTGTCCGAAGAAATTCCCCATGGTATTGCCGTGACGGTGGAAAGCATGAAGGAGAGAGGCCGGATCTGTGACATCGAGGCCACGATCATCTGTGAGAGAGATTCCCACAAGGGGATCATCATCGGTAAGGGTGGCCAGATGTTGAAAAAGATCGGTTCCCAGGCCCGCCCGGAGATCGAAGATATGCTGGAAATGAAAGTCAATTTACAGCTTTGGGTGAAGGTGAAGAAGGACTGGAGAGACAGCGATATCCTGCTCAAAAACTTCGGATATAATCCGAAAGACATTGAGATGGGCGAATAGAAAAACGAAATTTGCAGACCCTATTTTTACAGAGGATAATACACTGATAGAAGAGGGGGATGCGTAAGATGCAATTCACGAATTACTGGCAGCAATTTGAACATACCGGCAGAGTGGAGGATTACCTGAAATACCTGCAGAGCGCGGGAAAGGAGGAACCTTTTGCTGGTGCGGAATGTAAAAGCCCCCTGGTGGATTGCAGAGCGGAGGGGCGTACAGACCTGTCCGCAGGGGAGGATGGATCATGCAGGAATCCCTGTATGTAACGGGAATTGTATTAAAACAGACACCCTTCGGTGAATATGACAGGCGTGTATGCCTGCTTACCAGAGAAAAAGGGAAGATCACTGCTTTTGCCAGAGGGGCCAGAAAGCCCGGTAACCGGCTGGCTGCAGCGACCAACCCTTTTGCTTTTGGCTCTTTTCGTCTGTATGAAGGACGGAACTCTTATACGATATCGGAAGCAGAGATCCGGAACTATTTTCCGGAACTGATGACGGACTACGTGGGGGCATGCTACGGTATGTATTTCGCGCCTGCGCTTTATCCGTGGGCAGATTGACTGCTTCTCCATGCCCATCGGGCAAATACTCGCCACGGTCAATCCCTCGG
>ENA-USUJ01002717-USUJ01002717.1-human-gut-metagenome-genome-assembly--contig:-NODE-2717-length-12913-cov-38.350265_pt1 | contig 12913 bp, 14 predicted proteins | sample MGYA00250061_ERZ773398 | MGnify/ENA primary metagenome ERZ773398 (study PRJEB29103, sample SAMN06111992) | human gut metagenome | biome: human gut; feature: ankylosing spondylitis patient; material...
GCTGCAAGGCGGCCTGATGCCCGTCCGCGCTCATCCGCCACATCGGCAGGATGCCGCTCTGCATCTCGCACATCCGCACCATCATTGCGCCGACCTGCCGCTTGCTCATCTTCATGCGCTTGCGGGCCTCCCGCAGGTATTCCGCGCTGGTCTGCTCTTTCATGTCGTCGTCCTCTCGAACAGCACTTCCAGCGGCAGATCCACTTGCAGAATCCGCTTAATGTCCGCCGCCTGCCGCAGCGTCAGCTCGCTCTTGCCGTTCAGCTTCTGGCCGAGTGTCCCTGGCGCAATGCCCAGCGCATTCGCCAGCTTCCCGATGGTGTACCCCTGACGCGCCATTTCAGCACTTAGATTCCGATACATGCTGCGCACCTCCGTTTGAACTGAGTTCCGTTCATCGCAATTATAATACACTGTATTCCGTTCTTTGTCAAGTGCGTTTGAACTGATTTCCGGTCATTTTATTCGTTTTTTCGTTGCTTATGAACGTTTTTTCGTCGTTCGTGATTGATTTATCCGCGCTTTAATGGTATTCTTTGTTCTGAGGAGGTGAGTACATGAGCATCGAAAATCTGCTACGAGATTTTATTCTCAGCAATTATAGAAGTCTCCGCTCTTTCGCAGTGAAGAACAATCTGCCACCAACAACTATCACAACACTTCTCAAGCATAGCGTTGACAAGTCATCTTTCCAGAGCGTCGTTGCCATCTGCCAAGCTCTGCATATCAGCATTGAGGCATTGGCAAATGGTGAAATCGTCCGCGTTGGTGAGCGCGGGCAACCGCTTCCAGCACTGCCGCCGCACGACCAAGCACTGCTGGATGCCTATCACGCCATGTCATCGCAGGAGCAGCAAATGGTCTGCCGCATGGTCGGCATCGAACATCCCGACGAAAAACAAAAAAAGAACAAACAACACGCATGAGGAGGACACCCGCATGAATCGCCACGAGCAGGAACTACTTGCCGCCTACCGCACCCTCGACGCGGAACAGCAGCGGCTGATCTGCCGGACGCTGGGCATTTCCATGCCCGAAGAAAATAACCCTAAGGGTAAGTGAATGTTGCATGGCAAGGCAACGTCGCTTTGACCAAATTTGACCTTCACATGGTTGATGGCTGTCCGAACATCCCGCGTCGTCAGGATGCGGTTCGCGCCTTCCTCGCCCACTTGGAGGATTTCCGCGATCAGGCGGCTGTCCTCCCAGGTGCAGAACTGCGATTGCCGCTCCATCCGCTGCAAGGCGGCCTGATGCCCGTCCGCGCTCATCCGCCACATCGGCAGGATGCCGCTCTGCATCTCGCACATCCGCGCCATCATTGCGCCGACCTGCCGCTTGCTCATCTTCCTGCGCTTGCGCGCTTCCCGCAGGTATTCCGCGCTCGTCATCATTGTGCTCTTTCCAGCCGCCGTAGGGCTTCTTCAATCCTTCGGTGCGTGTCGTCATTACCTTTTTTGCCGTTTAGCACCGTCGAAAGGTAACTTGCAGTGTACCCGCTTGCCGCTGCCAGCTGTTTTCCAGTGATACCACCAACGTGCATACGTCCAACGACGTTCGCTATCCACCTGTCTTTCTTCTGCATAGACTCCCCGCCTTTCAATTTCAGTTGAAATAGTTTAACTAATGCAGTATAATGCAAAGTGCTACATTGCGCCGCGATGTAGGATTCTACACGGTCATTGCAGTTAAACACTTTTAGCTTGCAGTGGTATTGTATCACAATGAATCCACATTGTCAATGCGTGTAGCTAAATTTGTTCAACAAGGAGCGAAACTATGGACTTCTACGAACGTTACGAAGCCTTGTGCAGTGTTAAAGGAATTGCACCTTGCTCACACGCTGCCGCCGAGCAAATGGGGACATCTACCGCCACTATCTCCTATTGGAAAAAGGGGACGAAGCCGACCATTGATAGAATCCGCGCAGCCGCCGACATGCTCGACACTTCTGCGGACTACCTGCTTGGTCGCACAGATAATCCCGTCAGCATTGACGAACTCGTTGATGGCGTTACGCCACACGAGCAAGAGTTGCTGAACGCCTACCGCGCCATGTCATCGCAGGAGCAGCAAATGGTTTGCCGCATGGTCGGCATCGAACACCCCGACGAAAAACAAAAAAAGAACAAACAACACGCATGAGGAGGACACCCGCATGAATCGCCACGAGCAGGAACTACTTGCCGCCTACCGCACCCTCGACGCGGAACAGCAGCGGCTGATCTGCCGGACGCTGGGCATTTCCATGCCCGAAGAAAATAACCCTAAGGGTAAGTGAATGTTGCATGGCAAGGCAACGTCGCTTTGACCAAATTTGACCTTCAAAAACAGCAAACAGATGCCCCTGATCGGAGGAGCATCATGTCAAAACGACTTCGCGCCCGCGTCAACCTCGGTCGCGACAAACAGGGAAAACCCGTCTACAAGTGGGCATCCGCCTATTCCCAGGAAGAGCTGGATGCCGAAATCGCCCGCATCCATCAGGAGTACGACAAGGCGCATCGCCGCCGCAAGCCCGCAAAGGCATCTGCAAGCCCCGTAGAGCCGTCCCGCGTTCCGGATGAACAAATTCCCATCCCCGACGCCAGAACAGCCACCAGCCATCTTCCTGTGCCGCCCTGCCCCACTCCCGGTGCAAATTCGCGGCATCGAAAAAGCAAAACGCCCGTGAAGGCATCTGCAAGCCCCGTAGAGCCGTCCCGCGTTCCGGATGACCAAATTCCCGTCCCCGACGCTGGAGCGTCTCCCAGCCTCCTTTCCGTGCCGCCCTACCCCATTCCAACCCCGGCAGCGTCCGCCGATGCAACCCAAGCGACCCTCGCCGCCCTCACCGCCGCCGTCGCACGCCTGACCGTGATGGTCGAGTCCATCGTCAGCCAAAGTGCCCCGACACCCGCGCCGGTCTGCCCCACCTTCGAGGAGTACGCCACACGCTGGTATCGCCTGTACAAGCAGCCCAAAATCCGCGAGAGCAGCCGCGCCATGTACGAGAACGCCATGCGTCACCACCTGTTCCCCGTCATCGGCGGCCGCCGCATCGACGAAATCACCGCCGATGAGCTGCAAGAGCTGATTTTGCAGTACGACGGCATGTCCAAGTCCACCATCGACAAGGTGATGCTGACTCTCCGGCAGGTTTTCGCCCGCGCCGTCATGGATGACCTGATTCGCCGCAGCCCCGTTGACCAGATGGAGCCGCCCAAGGGGACGCAGAAAGAACGCCTCCCCCTGACGATGGAGCAGGTCGAGGCAATCACCGCCGCCGCCCCGCACCACAAGTACGGCATCCTCCCCCTGCTCATGCTCTACACAGGCCTGCGCCGCGGCGAGGCGGTCGCTCTCCGTTGGAAGGACATCGACTTCGAGCGCGGCATCATCACCGTTAGCCAGGCAGCCGTCTACATCGGCAACCGAACCACGCAGATCGGCGACACCAAGACCAAGGCAGGACACCGGAAACTGCCCCTCCTTCCCATTCTGCGCGAACAGCTGGGAAAGCCCGGTGCGCCGGAGAACTATGTGCTCTACAACCGCACCACGCCCCTGCCGTACACCTCCATCAAGCGCCATTGGACACAGCTGCAAGAGGACATTCCCGCCATGGCGGACGCTACCCCGCACCGCCTGCGCCACACCTATCTCCTGCTTCTGCGCCGCGCCGGGGTCGATGCCGCCACACAGCAGTACCTCATGGGTCACGCCGACTACGACACCACCGCGAACATCTACACCCACATCGACGAAACCGACGTCACCACCGCAACCGCCCAGCTCCTGACCACCCTTTCCCCGCGCTGACCGCACAAAAAAAGGCGCGTGTCAACAGCATTTCTGCCAACAACACGCGCCCATTTTCCAGCCGCAGCATACTACATACGGTCATCATCAATTCGTTCATACACAACATATAGTGTTTTTTCGCATTCACAAGTCACTTCGGCGTATGGGGTTCAAGAGGCCGGAAGTTCGAACCTCCTCACCCAGACATCGAAGCGATTGAAAAATCGCTTCTTTTTTGTGTTTTACGGGCAATTCATTTTCCAACATCTGCATAATTCGACTTTGCTGGCGCTGGGCGCACCATTTTCGGCCTCCTGCATCGGGCGCAGCATCATCCGCCTGTATAACCCAACGAACGGTCGCATCACCTTCAACGGCAAGGTGATTTCCGGCGTGCTTGACCGCGACACGCGCAGTATGCTCCGCTCGGATATGCAGATGATTTTCCAAGACCCGATGGCGAGTCTGAATCCGCGCAAGAAGGTCGGCGACATCATCAGCGAAGGCATGGACATCCACCACCGCTTCGCCAATCGGCAGGAGCGCGAGGAGAAAATCAGCGAAATGCTCAAGAAAGTCGGACTTTCGCCGGAACACGCTGCCCGCTATCCGCACCAGTTTTCCGGCGGTCAGCGTCAGCGCGTCGGCATTGCCCGCGCCCTGATTATGAACCCCAAGCTGATTATCGCTGACGAGTGCATTTCCGCGCTGGATGTGTCGATTCAGGCGCAGGTGGTCAACCTGATGAAGGACATTCAGGAGGAAACGCAGTGCGCGTACTTGTTTATCGCACATGATTTGAGCATGGTGAAGTACATATCCGACCGCATCGGCGTGCTGCATTTGGGCTACATGGTGGAATCCGGTACGAAGGAGGAGATTTTCTCCCACCCGATTCATCCGTACACCAAGAGCCTGCTGTCCGCCATCCCCCACCCCAATCCCGTGGTGGAAAAGCATCGCGTCGCCCTAACCTACAACTACGCCACCAGTGGCATTGATTACGCCAAAGGAACGGAACATTCCGTCGGCGGCACACACACCGTGCTGGCGACGGATGAAGAGTTTGACGCATGGACGAAATAACGTGCTATCGCCTGAACACGCCATTTTGACTTCACAAAAACAGCAGCAGAGACGCTTGTCGCCCTGCTGCTGTTTTAATTTTGGCATTATTCTCCCCCATTCACCACATGCGCCGGTCGTTTTCCCGCCAGTGCATCCGCAATCTGCCGTGCGCACTCCTCCGCCATCCGCAGCCTTGTCTCCTGCGTGTTCGTGCCGATGTGCGGGGTCAGGACAACCTGCGGCAGCATAATCAGCCGCGGCGGAATGTGCGGCTCATCCGGGTACACGTCCAGCCCTGCGCCGCGCAGGTGTCCCGATTCCAGCGCATCCGCCAGTGCGTCACAATCCACAATCGCCCCGCGCGCCGTGTTGATGAGGATGCTCCCCTGCTTCATCCGCGCCAGCGCAGAACGGTCAAGCAGCTGGCGCGTCTCCTGCGTCAGCGGGCAGTGCAGGGACAGCACGTCAGACTGCGCCAGCAGTTCCGGCAGGGTCACGCTTTCCACCTGCGGATGATTCACCCCGTGCCGGCTGTACCCGATGCAGCGCATTCCGAGCGCCACCGCGATTTCCGCCGTCCGCTTGCCGATGCGCCCACAGCCGAGGAGACCCAGCGTCTGCCCGCGCAGACTGCGCCCCATGTTTTTGCCCATGCCGAACAGGTTTTCCGGTGCTTCCTCCCGCGCACGGAGGCTGTTTTCCCCAATTTTGCGCGAAACCGCGAGCATCAGCCCGATGGCGAGTTCCGCCGTGCTGTCCGTCACGGTGTCGGGCAGATTCGTGACCGGTATGCCACATTCCGCTGCCGCGCGCACGTCCACGCCGTCATAGCCCGCGCCATAGCCCGCGATAATGCGCAGCTTTCTCCCCCTGCGGATAATTTCGCCCGGCAGCGCGCCGCACGCAACGACCGCATCCGCCGCCGGAATCAGCGCCGCAAGTTCGTCCATTGAGAACTGCATGAGCGGCTTCGGAATCACAATTTTCTCTCCCGAAAGCAGCGAAAATCCCTCTGCCGGGATGCCGTGCGTCACCAGAATCGTCGCCATAAGCTGCTCCTTTCAAAAAAGCGCCCGTCGTGTGACGAGCGCCATTGCTTATTCTTCAAATACCGTTTCGGCTTCCGTGAAATCCGGGTCAGCCGCCGGCATGTGGTCGCAGACCATGATGAGCGCGTCTTCGCCATTGTCGGCGTAGTAGCGCTTGCGAACGCCAAGCTGCACGAAGCCGAGCGACTTATAGAGGTTCTGCGCGATTTCATTGCTGCGGCGGACTTCCAGCGTCGCGTATGCCGCACCGAGGTTAGAGAGGTATTGCAGAAGCCCGTGCGTCAGGCGTTTTCCCGTCCCTTGCCCGCGGTGTTCCTTTAGCACAGCGATGTTGGTGATGTGGCTCTCATCGAGGATGACCCACGCACCCGCATAGCCGATGATTTTCCCGTCCTGCTCCGCCACGAGGTAGCGTGCAACAGGATTCTTCATGTCGCTGACGAACGCGTCGCGGCTCCACGCATCGACAAACGTGCTGATTTCCACGGCATACACGCCGTCCACGTCGTCCATTGTCATCCGACGAATCGTGATTTCAGGCATGGAGACCCTCCGTCAGCTTCTTGTTGAGCGCGGCGTTCGGGGCGCGAAGGTAGAGCGGCATGAGCGTCAGGTAATCAACCGTCTCCGTCTCCAGCGACGCGAGGTACGCCACTGCTGCCGGGCGCAGGAACGCCTGATGCGGCTGCGCGAACTCGGCAGCATCCCCCAGCAGGGTTTGCAGCTTCTGCCGATGCACAGGCATACCGTCGCCGAGGAATAGAAAACGGTCGCCGAAGCGGCTGATTTCCGCCGCATAGTCCTCAACCTTCATCGGCGTGTCAGCCATCAGCCGATTTGGGCGATTTTCTCCCGCGGAGAACGCTGCGCCGTACACCTGCCCAGCGCGCGCATCCTGAATCGGGCAGACGACACCGCTGAATCCGCTGATGCCTGCCGCCATTGCTTCCAGCGCGTTGACCGCGACGCAGGGCTTCCCCGCGCCGTGCGCCAGGCCCTTCACCGTGCTGACGCCGAGCCGGACGCCCGTGAACGACCCCGGCCCGACCACGACAGCCAAGCGATCCATGTCCTGAATCGTCAGCCCCGTGGACTGGAAGGCGTTGTCAATCATGGGCAGCAGGTTGACCGAATGCGTCTTGTGGTTCATGACGGCGCACTCATGGCGAATGCCGTCCTCCGTCAAAATCGCCACGCCGCACACCGGCCCAGATGTATCCACAGCAAGCAGCTTCATTGTTCTTCCTCCAAGGATATTTCACGGAATCCGCCCATCGGAGTAATGGTCACATCGCGCGTCGTTTCGTCCACCGGGATCAGGCGGATGGCAAGGTGCGTTTCCGGGATGGCTTCAGGGCACTGGCTGGGCCACTCAACCACCGCCACGCCGTCGCCGCCGAGGAACTCCTCCATGCCCATTTCGTACAGCTCCTCGACGCTGTTCAGCCGATACCAGTCGAAGTGGTACAGGGGAATTCGCCCGTCGTCGTAGACGTTGAGGATGGTGAACGACGGGCTGGTGACGGTCGCCGTCACGCCAAGCCCCTGCGCCAGCCCGCGCGTGAACTCGCTCTTGCCCGCGCCCAAATCGCCCCACAAAAGAAGCACATCCCCCCTCCGAAGCTCTTTCGCCAGCCTTTTCGCCAGTTCGCGTGTTTCATTGGGAGAATGTGTTCTCATAGTTATGTTCCTTCCTATTATAAGGAGGCGCAAGGGGCGTTGCCCCTTGACCCCACCAGAGACGCTGTCTCTGGACTCTGCAAGGGAGTTCCTCCCTTGACCCTTTTTCGCGATTGAGTTGTGCGCGCTTTCAGGCTGTGTCCGCGTGTTTATTTTCTTTACTTCCGGACGTGCAGCATCGGCGACAGCCGCTTATACAGCACAAACGTCAGCAGGCTCAGCACAAAGCCCTTCAGCAGATTGAACGGCGCCGTCACATACAGCAGCACCTTCCATTCCGTATCCACGAACGGCAGTGCCTTCTGCGCCATGCCGATAATCGCTTCCATGTCCATGTGGAACGCGGTCATGTAGAACGGAATCATCATCTTCCAGTTCACCAGCACTGACACCACAATCATGCACAGCGTGCCGACCGCCATGCCGACCAGCGCGGTTTTGCGCGTCTTGTGCTTGCGGTAAATCAGCGACGCGGGCAGGATGAACGCCGCGCTCATGATGAAATCCGCCAGCTCCCCAACATACATGCTCGACGAATACGCCAGACGTGACAAGTCCTTAATCAGCAGAATCGCCAGACCCGGCAGCGGACCCATCGAGAACGCGCCGAGCAGCGCCGGAAGCGTACTGAAGTCGAGCTTGTAGAACGCGACAATCGGGATTTCCAGCGGGAACAAGACGGCGGACAGTGCGCCCAGAATGGCGATGCGCGTCATGTACTGGACAGAGAGATTGGAACGGGTTTTCTGCTTTGTCATAGGACAAGCCTCCTTAAAAATATGCACGCCCCTGAAGCAGGTTCGCTTTTCAGGGGCGGAACATCACGGAACTTCGGCATACTCGCCAAAATTCCGCGCATATTTCCAGCTTTCCTCTCTCATCCAGACTATACTGTTGGCGCCGGAATTGACTTTCGTCTCACCGGCTCAGCCTTCCTGCCCATTGCGGTGCGGAAGGGTCGCGGGCTGTACCGCCAGTAGGGAATTTCACCCTGCCCCGAAGAAGCTCCAAGTGGCTTGTGCAGTTGTTTCGCGCGTTTCAGCAAAATCTGCCGCCCGCGCCATCGTTATGATAGCACAGGCGGCAGGCCTTGTCAAGATTTTGCCGAAATTATTTCATTATTCCAGCCGCAGTACGGCCGCGCCTTCCGGACGGATGTCCAGCACATTGCAGCAATGCTCCCCGAACGTGCCTTCCATCGTCTCGATGAACTGACTCAGCAGCTTGTCCGGCACGAAGTTCAGCGTCGTACCAGCAAATCCGCCGCCGTGCACGCGCCACGCGCCGTCCTTGTCCAGCATCATGTGTTCCGCCATCGCCAGCGCAAGCGACAGGCTCTGATCCTTCGGGTTCGCATAGACGTTTTGCAAATACATATACGACGACCGACCGGAGCAGATGATTTCCCACAGGAACGCGAACAGGTCGTTGCGGTCAAGCGCCGCCACCTGACGAACCACGCGCTCGTCCTCTTCAAAGAAGTGCATGGCACGCAGCAGCGCCCGGTCGCTCACCTTGCCGCGCAGGGTCGGCAGCGCCTGATAGAACTCCTCCGGGCGCACACGGCGCAGGTACGGTTCATTGAACAGTGCCGCCACCTTCTTCATTTCCGCCGGAATCGCCGCATAATCGTCCGTCAAATCAGCGTGATTTCCGCCCGTCGCCACCACGACCAGCGAATAACCGTACTTGGCAAAGTCGAAGTGCATCGGGCGCACATCGGGGTCATCATGCTTGAAGTCCACCGTCACCAGACCGCCAGCGGAAGACGCCATCTGATCCAGCAGACCGCTGGGCTTGCCGAAATACACGTTTTCAGCGTACTGGCTGATTTTCGCGCGCGTCTTGTAGTCGATGGTGAAGCCGTTGTAGAGCGCGTCGAAGATGGCGCACGTCATCACCTCGAACGCCGCCGAGCTGCTCAAGCCGCTGCCGGACATGACATTCGACGTCACCGCCGCGTTGAAGCCGCCGATTTTGTAGCCCAGTTCCGCCATCCGCGCCGCCACGCCGCGCACCAGCGCATGGGTTTTCCCCTTCTCCTTTTCAACGACATCAAGGCTGCCCAAATCCACCTTGATGGCAGGATAGCCGTCGGAGTGGATTTCCACCATCATATCGTCGCGCGCGGAAACCGCCGAAAGCGTATCCAGGTTGATTGCCGCCGCCAGCACACGCCCGCGGTTGTGGTCGGTGTGGTTGCCGCCAATTTCCGTGCGGCCGGGGGCGCTGATCATCAGCACTTCGCGGTTCTCGTGAAACAGCTCTTCATGCCGTTTGAGCAAACAAATATAGCGTCCCGTCTGCTCCACCAGCATACCGTCGCGGCGGCCATACAGGTGCATCAGGCGTTCCATCACCTCAGGCGATTTTAGGTTGCGGATCATCGTGGCGTACTGATTCATGTTCGTTCCGTCCTTTCATTCAATGGATGGTTTCTTGAATGGTTTGCGTATGTATATACTATTTTCAAATGAGAATGCGCCAAGGCGCGAGCAGATGGTACAGGTGAATGCAGGAAATAGTATTACTTGTCAAGATGCCATGCGTTGTCATAGGCGCTTTGCCAGATGCTGACCATCTCGTCGATGCCCAGCGCCTTCACCTGCGCGCAGAAATCTGCCCACGTTTCATCATTAAGTTCCACGTCACCCGCGACAAACCACGCCATGCGCGTTTCTGCATAGGTGCTGATGCCGCTTTGCAGCTCCGTGACACGGTTCATCTGCTCCTGCGTCAGGTAGAGCAAGGGCATTGCACGCTTTTCCCATTGCCGGACGCGCGCCAATTCCGCTGCCAGTGCGTGCGTTGCGTCATCATCCATCTTCATCTGAATTTCCGCACTGGCATAGGAGGGCATCGAGGTTGTCCAAATGGTATTCGTGCCCTGCATGGCGACAACTTCCTCCGCCGTGCGGGCATACGCCCATGTGCCATCGTCGTTCCAGTCGTAGTCCTCGCCTTCCTTGCCGACCTGCGCCGCCAGGAAGCCCTCGTCCGTGTAGAGATAATCAACCCATTGCAGCAGTTTTTCCGGCTCTGCGCAGGTGGACGAAATTGCGAACGTGCCGCGATAGAGGTCGCCGGTGAAATCACGGTAAACCTGCTGACCGTTGTACACCAGTGGATCAAGCGCGATATACTCCGACGCGAGATTCACGCCGACCACGTCCTGCGGCGTTGCACCGAAGAACACGCCGTATTTCGCTGTAGCATTGCTGTTTGAGGACGATGACGAGGACGTTGCCGCCTCCACCAGCCGCATGGCCATAAAGCCCTGCGAATCCAGCAGCCCCTCAGTGTACAGCTCGTGCAGCCACGTCAGGAACGCGCGGTTTTCCTCCGTCGTCAGCACTTCGCTGATTTTGCCATTCTGCTCCGTCAGGTAGTAATCATCCGCATTGATGCCGAACGCGTGCGCCAAGAAGCGCAAGTCCCACATGCTCACGAAGGACAGCGGGATTTCGTCGTTGCGGCTGCCATTCTGGTTCATGTCGCGGTCGCGGAATTGACGAAGCACCTCCGTCAGTTCCTCTGCCGTCGCCGGCACGCCCATTTTCAAGCGGTCAAGCCACGTCTTGTTAATCCACATGGTATTGTTCGGCGTCAGTTCGTTGATGCTCGGCAGTGCGACAATCGCGCCATCGGGCAGCGAAACGGCTTCCATCCATTCCGGATTGGCTTCCAGCAGCGCCCAGACGTGCGGCGCGTACTCCGCCAGATACGGGCGCAGGTCAATCAGCTTGCCCGCTTCATAGAACGCCAGCGTCTCCTGCGGGGTCAGTTCCGCCTTGAAGAACATATCCGGCATGGCAACCTCGCCCGCCAGCATTTCCGTTTTCGCCTCCGTCCATGCCTCTCGGCTGACGTATTCGGTAAAGGAGAAGGCAATCCCGGTTTTTTCCTGCATTGTTTGGAAGAATAAGTTCGTATCCCAGTCATGCTGCGCTTCCGTGCTGCTGGAGGACGACGCAGCTTCCAAGCCGGCAAGCATAATCGGCGCTTCGGCGGCGAAAGCTGTCGGCAGCGCCATTGCTGCCATCAGCACGAAGATTTGCAGAATCGCAAGAAGTTTCCGCACAGTTTTCCTCCTTCAATCAGACGGGCATCTGCCGCGTCTATCTGTCTGTGCTTTATTATAGACCAATTTCACCCGTTTGACCAGTCTTTTTTCACAAAAAAAACAAAATATCTGCTTTTTTTCGTAAACCGTCTCTCTATTGAGTGATGAAAAATATTTCCATGCAGATTTTTTTCATTTTCGGGGCAGGATGGAAAGAGAAATATGGGAGGCGTGGCAGGCATGAAGAAAGAAAGGCATTGGGTGCTTCCGGCGATTTGGGCGATTTTGCTGATGCTGCTGCTCGGCGGCGCGGTTTGGGCGTATCAGGCGTTTTCCGTGGCGGATTGGCAGTCGCTTGACCCGTCCCGGCTTACGTCGCTTGCCCAGACCGGTGCCATACACGATAAGAACGGCGATTACGTCACCTCACTTGTCGGCAAGGAGAACCGCACGGTCATCGACACGTCGCGTCTGCCCGCGCACGTCGTAAATGCGTTCCTTGCTGCGGAGGATTTGCGCTTCTACAAGCATCCGGGCTTTGACATCACGCGCATCATCGGCGCTATGCTCACCAACGTCCGCGACGGCGCGTTCAGTCAGGGCGCATCCACCATTTCCCAGCAGCTGATTAAGCTCTCCCACTTGTCCAGCCAGAAGACGATTGCCCGCAAGCTGGAGGAAATTCACCTCGCGCTGCAATTGGAAAAGCAGTACACGAAGGCCGAAATTTTGGACATGTACCTGAATTTCATCTACTTCGGGCAGGGCGCATACGGCGTGCAGGCGGCAGCAGAAGTCACGTTCGGCGTCGATGCGGCGGACTTGACCCCTGCGCAGGCAGCCTCCCTCGCCGCTGCCATCAAAGCGCCATCCGCGTACAGCCTGCAATCCGCGCCGGAGAGCAACCGCGAGCGCCGGGAGTACATTCTGTCCATCATGCTGGAGGAAAATATGCTGACACAGGCGGAATACGACGCGGCAATGGCGGAGGAGCTGACCGCCCGCAGCGCGCCGCAGGTGCAGACAGATTACGGCTGGTTCGTCGATGCCGTGCTGGATGAGGCCGAATCCCGGCTGGACGTGAGCGCCGAAACGCTGCTCGCGGGCGGCTACCGCATCGATACGACGCTCGACCCGGACATGCAGCGCATCATGGACGAGCAGTACCTGACGGATGTCTTTCCCGCCGACAACAAGGACGGCACGCCCGTGCAGGCTGCATCCGCCGCGGTGGACACGAGCAGCGGAGCAGTGCGCGCCATTGTCGGCG
>ENA-USUJ01002725-USUJ01002725.1-human-gut-metagenome-genome-assembly--contig:-NODE-2725-length-12898-cov-11.334295_pt1 | contig 12898 bp, 9 predicted proteins | sample MGYA00250061_ERZ773398 | MGnify/ENA primary metagenome ERZ773398 (study PRJEB29103, sample SAMN06111992) | human gut metagenome | biome: human gut; feature: ankylosing spondylitis patient; material...
TATAAAATAATTAAATTTATTCAAAAAAACAAAGCCTTGCGAAAAACAAGCAAGGCAAGGCTCGGGTGCGTCCAATGTTGGGAGTTTATTAGTCCTAAATGACCAACTTTGGACACTCCCAGAAACGCAGCAAGTGAGATTTTAATAATTTCACGATTGCGATGTTTTTCGAAAGGCTTTTTACATCTTGTCGGGAATGTCAATCGCCAAAAGCGATAGACCAATTTCCAATATTTTGAGAACAAGTTTCAAAATATTCAAATAATTATTTTTTTGCTCTTGATTTTCTTCGGTTATTATTTTTGTTGCGTTATAGAAAGTTGAGAACGCTTGGCAAATGTCAAACAAACTTTGAGCAACATAGTTTGGTGCTTTATCTTCATATGAGGCAAAAATCGATTTTTCAAATTTGACACATTCAAGAATAATATTTCTTTCAAGAGTTCCCAGTTTGCCACAAATTTTGTCACTTGTTGGTTGACATCTGTTCAAAATGCTCTTAATTCGAACTGCTGAATACAAAATATATGGCCCGGTTTTTCCGTCAAAAGACACAAACTTGTCGATGTCAAAAATATAATCTTTTGCACGATAATTGATTAAGTCCCCAAATTTGAGAGCGGCAACTCCAACAATTCGCGCAAGACTTTCGTCCCCTTCGCGATTTGTTTCTTTGATTTTTTCTTGCGCTTTGTCACAAATGAGTTGATATAGGTCGCCAAGTTTCATAACTCCGCCCTCGCGAGTTTTGTATGGTTTGCCGTCTTTTCCATTGACAGTGCCAAATGGGAAATGTCCAAGTTTCATTCCATCGCTTGTGAGCCCACAAAGGTCACAAACTCTGAAAACTTGTTTGAAATGCAAACTTTGTCTGTCGTCCGTCACATACCAAATTTCATCCGGATTGAATTCTTTTTTACGCATCATGATTGTTGCAAGGTCTGTTGTTGCATACAAATCAGAGCCCGTTGATGACTTGACAATAACTGGCGGCATTGGTGCTTTGTCGTCAGGTTTTTCAACTTCAACAACAAGCGCCCCCTGGCTCTCTTTTGTGAGCCCTTTTTCATCAAGCAAATCAAGAAGTGGTCTGATGTATGGCTCGGCATCGCTTTCTCCATAGAACAAATCAAAAAACACATTTAATCTTTGATATTCTTTGTCAACCGATTTGATTGAAACGCGTCTTATGTCTTGATATAAATCATAAAATCCCGCAACTTTTGTTTGAAGTTTGACTGTTGCATCGTGTGCGCGTTTCGCAAACTCCTCATCAACTTTTGCTCTTGCACTTGCTTTTGGATAGATTTCGTTAAACAAATCCATTGAGAGCATTGGCTTTTCGCCTTTTCCACCAAAATAGAATGAAGTGTCAATCTCGTCCATAAGTTCAGCAATAACAAGACCCATTTGAAGTCCCCAATCACCAAGGTGTGCGTCCCCAATCACTTTGTCGCCACAAAACTTTGCAATTCTCTTTACGCTTTCTCCAATAACTGCACTTCTCAGATGTCCCACGTGCAAAGGTTTTGCAATGTTTGCACCACCAAAATCCAAAACGATTGTTTTTTGTTGTTTTTTCTCAATGCCTGCTCTCTCATCTTTTTGCATAAATTCAGCAATTTCGCAAAGCGTTTTGTCGAGAACAACAAAATTCAAAAAGCCCGGGTTGCAAAAACTTGCGTCCGCCACCCTATTTGGATTTGAATTAAACTCGTCAATAATTTTTTCTGCAACGTCGCGCGGTGCAACATGAAGTGTTTTTGCAAGAACAAAACATGCATTACATTGAAAATCACAAAGGTCTGGTTTGTTGCTGAGTCCAACCTCTGCCAAACTTTTGTCATATTCAAGTTGTTCAAACACATCACGGAGTTGTTCGTTAATTAAATTTTGTAGTTTCATTATATTTTCCTTCGTGATTCAATGGCGCGAGAAAGCGTCACTTCATCGGCATATTCAATTTCACTGCCCATGGAAACGCCCTGAGCAATACGAGTGGTTTTCACCCCAAGTGGCGAGAGAAGTCTTGCAATATACATCGCAGTTGCATCTCCTTCAACATCTGGGTTTGTCGCAATAATAACCTCTTCAACTCCGCCCTCGTTTATCCTCGCGAGAAGTTCTTTGATGCGAATGTCGTCTGGTCCTCGTCCTTCAAGCGGGGATATTGTTCCATGCAAAACATGGTAAGAAAAATTGGTGTTTTTAACTTTTTCGAGCGCAACAATATCTTTTGGCTCTTTGACGACACAAATAATCTTTTTGTCGCGAGTTTTGCAAAGATTGCAAACTTCTTGGTCGGTGTAGTTTCCGCAAACAGAACAAAATCTGACTTTGTCTTTTGCAGAAATTAACGCATTTGAAAACTCTTCCGCAACCTCGCGGTCAGAATTTATTATATAATAAGCATAACGTTGAGCGGTTTTCAGCCCAACGCCAGGAAGCGCTCTAAAAGCATTAACAAGTCTTTCAATCGGTTCAATAAAATTGTCCATCATCAAAATCCCATTGGCATATTTGGCATATTTTCTGCTTCAACCTTTTCAATTTGGCTAAGGCAATCAGAATATGCTGCAACAATCATATCTTCAAGCATTTCGACATCATCTGGGTCAACAATTTGAGGATTGATTTTGAGAGATTTGACTTTTTTTGAGCCAAACATAACAAGTTCAACTTGTCCCCCACCAATATTTGAAGAAAACTCCGTTGTTTCGAGTTGTTCTTTTTGTTTTTGCATGTCTTCTTGAAGTTTTTGCGCTTGACGCATGAGAGCATTGAGATTTGCTCCACCAAATCCTCCACCAAAACCGCCGTGATATCCTGCCATAATAATTCTCCTTTAATCAATAATTTTTATTTCACCAAACATGGTCCCCAGTTTTTCAATGTCAACCTTTTGTCTGTCAATTTGTCTTTCGTCCAGCACGATTTCAAAGTTGAGATTCAGTCCAAACCATCGAAATGCTTTTTCAATTTCGCGTTTTGCAAAATCGCCCGAAATCATGTTGTAATTAAACTCCTCCGTTGTGTGCGCAACAAATTTTCCGTCACACATCTCAACTTTTGTTATATCTCCGCAAGCCATTTGCAGTGCAATGTTTTTGTTCTCACGAAGATGGGTTATGACTTTTCCCCACAAAATTCTTGGTTGAATTTCTTTTTGAGGTGCAATCTCAATTTTTAGTTTTTTTTTACCAAATTTTCTTCGCTAACGCTCTCAACCAGCGCAGTTTCCAAAAGCACGCGTGGCGAAATGGAAAATTTGAGTTCAGAAAGTATTCCCGAAAATATCTTCAAACATTCAAAAAGTCTTGCGAGTTCATAACTTCTTGCTTGCTCGTCAAGCTTTGCAAACATATCCGCCGTCATGTTGAGAACATCGTTTGGGTTATCACAAGTCTTTGCAACCAACAAGTCACGATAGTGCGAACAAAGGTCTTTGCAAAACGCAGAAATGTTTTTTCCGCTTTGGCAAATGTCATTAACAACCAAAAGTGCTTTGCCAATATCTTTTTTGTTCACAGCATCAGCAATATCAAACAAACTCTCGCGGTCATTAACCCCCAAAACCTGCAAGGTTTTTTCAAGCGTGATTGTTTTGTCAGAATATGCTGCAACGCACTCGGCAATCGAAAGACAATCTCTCACTCCACCTTCTGCTTTCACCGCAATTTCGCGTGCCGCTTCGCGTTCAATCGTGATTCCTTCTTTTTCAAACACACTGATCAAAAGGTCTGTGAGTTTTTCGGTTGAAACAAGATGGAAATCAAATCTCATGCAACGCGACAAAATTGTTGCTGGAAGTTTGTGAGGTTCGGTCGTTGCAAGAATGAACACCGCATGTCTTGGTGGTTCTTCAAGTGTTTTGAGAAGTGCGTTGAATGCACTATCAGTAAGCATATGCACTTCGTCAATAATATAAACTTTGTATTTGCACGAAACAGGGGTATATCCAATCTTTTCGCGGAGTTCTCTGATTTCGTCAACTCTGTTGTTTGATGCTGCGTCAATTTCAAGAACGTCAACATTGCTTGGGTCGCTGAGTGCTTTGCACGCTTCGCACTCTCCACATGGCGAACCATTTTTTGGACTCAGACAGTTGATTGCTTTGGCGAATATTTTTGCACAAGTTGTCTTGCCAACACCACGACTGCCACAAAAAAGATAGGCATGAGAAATTTGCCCAGTTTTCACTTGGTTTTCAAGAGTCTTTGTGATGTGGTCTTGGTCAATCACATCGTCAAAACTCGTTGGTCTATATTTTCGATAAAGTGCCAAATATGCCATACCTTCTCCAATATTTCTTCTTATGCTATATTTTATAACATATTTCAAATGAAAATCAACCTTTTTTGCTTATGAAAAAAAGATGATATAAATAAAAATAAGGCGAACCAAATTGCCCACAAGGATAATCGGTTCGCTTCAATTTTATAATAATTCGTCCAATTTTTTCATGTGACATTTATGCCAATTTTTTCCTTATAAATCAAACACCATATTTTTTGTTTAGAAAATATGATTTTTGAAATAATTTATTTGAGGTTTTTATGAGAAGATATCTAACAGGTCTAATTAGTTTATGTTTTGTGTTGATTGGAGTGGTGCCAATTTTTTCTGGGTGTCAAACGAACTATCCAGATAGCGCTTTGTTTGTTGGTAAAGGTGAAAAATATGAAACAATTCAGTCCGCCATCGACGCAAGCAGCAAAAGTGGTCAATATATTGTTGTAAAATCCGGTTCATACAAAGAAAATTTATTTATTTCAAAAACAGTGAAAATTGTCGGCAAATCAAACAGCGTCACATTGAACGGCTCGGCAGCAATCGCCGCTGACGGAGTTTATTTTGAAAAAATTGCCTTTTCTGGAAAAGATATTGATGCAAAAAATGGAATCGTCATATCCCCAGACAAAGATGTGACAGGTCTAAACATTTTTCATTGCTCATTCAAAAACTATTCAGAATGCGGACTTTTATCACTAGCAAAAGAAGAGTCCCCAAACAAATTTAATGCCTTGACAATTCAAGAAACTTCTTTTGTGTCAAACAAACTCGCAGGAATCAAAATGAATAACATAAAATCATTCGTTGTTGAAAGTTGCAATTTCAAAAAGAACGGAAGTGATGCCCCAGAAGATGCAATTGGTTGTGCAATAAGCCTTGACCTCATTGAAGGCAAATATTCGTCAGTTGAGGTTCACTCAACCGACTTTAAACAAAACGGCAACAAAAACTCACGAAGTGCCGCTTTCTCATGCTCACACAAAAACAATTCGTTTGATGGCGAAATTGTGTTCGACGATTGCTTGTTTGAAGGCAATTCATATGATGTTGTCTCAGGCATAGAAAACCAACCAAACACATCAATAGACATTTGCGTAATCAATGCCCGCGGACTGAGAACCGACGTCAAAAAACTCGATGAAAACAAATAAAATCAAAACCAACGACAAATTTTCCAAGAGTTAAGGCATTCTTTGCCTTAACTCTTCTTATTTGCCAAACCGCATGAAGCAGAAAGGTTTGTCAAGAGTTTGAGTGCAATCGCACTCAAATCCATTTACTCTTGACAAATTTTTCGTTTCATGCAACACAAAAAACAAAAACGCAAAAGAAAAAGGTTTTGTGCCAAAATTTCACAAAACCCTTTTGCGTTTTGTTTTTTGTTGACCCCATGACCTGCTCCGCCAAGGGCGCCAGGGTTTGGGGCTTGCGTCGCCCCTGTCATCCTGAGATGGACCCGCTTGACGGGCAATCCAAGGATCCCGTTCTTTTTTGACTCCAAAAAAGAACAGGCTTTTAGAATAGTGGTTTTCTTGTGAAAAATGTTGGTATCTCCACTCCCAGCATTTTTAACACTGTTGGTGCAATGTCTGTCAGTTCTCCGTCTTGACGCAATTGGATATTTGTGAACTTATCCGAAACGACAACAAACGGAACTTTGCTCATTGAATGAGAGGTTATTGGCTTTCCGTCCTTTGTCAGCATGTCATCAGCATTCCCATGGTCTGCCGTGAGAAGAAAATCGCAGCCAGCTTTTTTGCAGGCAGAATAGATTATCCCAACCGCCCTGTCAACACTTTCGACTGCTTTTACTGTCGCATCAAAATCGCCAGTGTGTCCAATCATATCACAGTTTGAAAGGTTCGCAAGCACAAAGTCGTATTTTTTGCTTTCAATCGCCGCTCCAACTGTTTCTGCGATTTCATATGCTCGCATTTGCGGAAAAGATGCAAAATTTTTCAAATTTTTTGTTTCAATAAGTTTTCTATCCTCTCCAGGATAGGCAAACTCTTCTCCGCCATTAAAGAAAAATGTGACATGAGCATATTTTGTTGTTTCGCTGCAACGAAATTGTTTCAGCCCTGCATCAGAAAGAACCTTTCCAAGCGGTGGGGTCTTTTTTTCTGGTGGAAACGCAACCAACACATCTTTGAATGTTTTGTCATACTGTGTCATGCAAACATAAGTGAGGTTATCAAGTTTTTTTGTCTTGAACGCATCAAAGCCAGTTTGAGAAATCGCGTCCGTCATTTCGCGCGCACGGTCTGTGCGATAGTTGAAAAAAATTACACTATCGCCGCTTTCGATTTGTTTGCCACCGTCAATCACACTTGGCTCAACAAACTCATCACAAACTCCATTTTTATATGAGGACTCCAAACATTCTGTCGCAGTCGCAAAATTGTTTTTTGAAACGCCATAAACAATCGCATCATAAGCAAGTTTTAGTCTGTCGTATCTTTTTTCTCTATCCATCCCATAAACTCTGCCGCCAATCGTTGCAATTTTGCCAACTCCAAGTCTTTTAATAAATTTTTCAATGTTATCAATATATTTTACGCCACTATCAATTGGCGTGTCACGTCCATCAGTGAACAAATGCAAATAGACATTTTTGAGACCCCTCTCTTTTGCCAATTTCAAAATTTGTTTGAGATGAGTTATTTTTGCATGAAGCCCACCATCTGAACAAAGTCCCAAAAGATGCAAATTTTTATTATTGTTTTTGGCATTATCCATTGCCAAAAGAATTGCTGCGTTTTTATCAAACTCTCCACTTTCAATTGCTTCATCAATGCGGACAACATCTTGTTTGATTGTTCTTCCAGCTCCCATATTGATATGACCTGCTTCACTGTTGCCTTCCTGACCACGTGGCAAGCCAACCGCACCTTCGCACGCGTTGAGCGTTGTGTGAGGATAATTTTTTAAAAGATAATCAATATTTGGCGTTTTTGCCGCCTTTATCGCATTTCCATATTTTGACCTACGAATTCCAAATCCGTCCATAATAATCAAAGCAACCATATTTTCCTCCACAAACATAGTTTGCAACAAATTGAGATTTTAGTCAAATAATGGCAATTATTTTTAATTGCTTGTTATATAAATCTGATTTATTAAAAAATTTTACATTCGCAAATTTTTCGACAGACTAAAAAAATGTCAGCAAATGCCGACATTTTTTATTTATTATTTTTTCTTTGGACGACCTGGACCTTTTTTCTTTGGTGGTCTGCCTGGACCTTTCTTAACTTCTTTCTTTGGTCTGCCTGGTCCACGAACTTCTTCTTTCTTTGGACGACCTGGACCTTTCTTAACTTCCTTCTTTGGTCTGCCTGGTCCACGAACTTCTTCTTTCTTTGGTCTGCCTGGTCCTCTAACTTCTTCCTTCTTTGGACGACCAACTTTTCCAGTGGTGGTTTGTTTTGTTGAACCAGCAGGTCTTCCTGGGCCTTTTTTCTTTGCAGGTCTGCCTGGTCCACGTCCTGCTTTTGCAGAAGTTGGACGACCGCGTTTTGCTTTTCTTGGTCTTCCTGGACCGCGAGTTGGCTCTTCGACCTCATAATCCTCGTCGTCATAGTCGTCGTAGTCTTCTTCATCATAATCGTCATAATTCTCGTAGTCGTCTTCTTCCCCTTCGTCAGTTTCCGGCTCTTCAACTGCAACGATTTTTTGTTGTTTTTGTTTTTTGTTCTTTGATTGTTTTGCTACGACTGGAGTCTCTTCGTCCTCATCTTCTTCGTTTTCTTCAACAAATGTTGGAACAACTGTTTTGTTGTCTTTTGTTTCGACTTCTGGTTGTTCACTCTTATCAAAGAGTTCTTGCTCAACCTCTGGGGTCACTTCTGTTTGTGATTCCTTGCTCTCTTCAGCCTCAGCAGGTTTTTCTTGATCAGCCTTTTCCTCAAGTGCTTTTTCCGCATCAAGTTCAGCCTGTTTTGCTTCTTCGTCAGCTTCTTGTTTTTCTTTCTCTAGTTGTTCAAGAAGTGCTTTTGCTTCGTCTGGGTCATGGTAATTTCCGTCAATATCATAATATCCGCCAGTTTCATCAAAATATCTTCCTTGTGGATCATAGTATGTGCCATTTGGATAACGATAATATCCTTCGCTATCATAATAGCCTTCATACTCGTCAACAGGAGGTTGTTCTTCTGTTTGTTCTGCGTTTTCGCCATTTTCAGTTTTTTCAATGTCTGGCGCTTGAACTTCTGGCTCTTCTGAAACATAATCTTGCACAGGTGCAAGTTGTTCAGTTGTTTCTTGTTCAACTGGCGTGTCTGTTTCAGGTTGATTCTCTTGTGCAGAAGGAATCTCAATTTCTTCGGTTGTTGAATCGCCCTTCTTGCCGACAAGTGCGGATTTTGCTTTTTCAGCAGTTTCAATCAAGGCATTTGTGTAGAAACTTTCTTTTTCAGATAATTCGCTATCAAAATTCTTAATTCTGTCTTTGAGTTGCGTGTTTTCATAAGATAGTTCTTGAACTTTGTCTTTGAGTTCAACAATTTGTTGAGCATAAGAATCTTTTGTTTCTGCCAAAGTTTCGCGTTCTTCTTTTTCTTTTTCGTTTGCAACTTTAAGCAAATTTTTGAAAACTTTTGTCGAATATGTTTTGTATTCAGCGAGCATCGCTTTTTCGATGTATTTTCTTCTTTCTTCAAGCTCTGCTTTCTTTTTGTCAATCTCGCTTGTCAATACTTCAAGTTCTTGATTAAATCTATATGTTTCCTCAGTGTTATCTTTTTCAAGTTGAGTGAGTTTTGAAATTTCTTGGTCTTGTTGCTTTTTGAGATAGTTACCTTCAATTCTGTTTGTTGAAGATTCTTGTTGCATACGGATTCTTTCAATATTTTCTTTTGCCGTTTGCATTTTTCTTTGAATTTCACGTTGAGTGTTGTCGTATGACTTTTTGAGGGTGTCAATTTGACTTTCAACTTGTTGGATTTCAGCAAGGAGTCTGTTTCTCAAACTCAAATATATTTCGGTTTCTTTCATCGCTCTGTCCAAAATCAAAGAACCAGAAATATCAACTGAACCAAAATCATAAACTTCATGGTCAACAGCATTGCGTCTTGCTTTTTCAAGCTCTTCTTGCTCTTGACGTGCACGTTTTTCCAAGTATTCGTTGAGAGCTGGAATGCCTTTTGCAATTTCCTTCTTCGTGAACAAAACTTCAAAGTCAACATATTCAGGCATTGTTGTCACAGCCTTGTCAATAAGTCTTTGGAAAATGTGGAATGTTTGATAAAGGTCAGAAAGATTTGCTGATTGTCTTGCGTTTTGATAGATGCCATAGACACAACCAATAAATATTATCATTGATGGAATGATTAAAATTCTGAAAATAATGGGTGCAATAAATGAAGTTTGCGTTTGACCAAGCGCCAAAACAGCAGCGGAAAGCAAAACTGAAAGGGTTGTGAAAATGATTGTCAGCGCTTTCATTGTTTTGATGTTATATTTGACCGAACTTGAACGAAGCGGTTTTTCAATCACATTATTTGAAGACATATAGAAAGATGGAGATTGCTCACGATACAACATATATTGTTGCCAGTGGTATCTCAAAACCTTTGGAACTTTCTTCATTTTCTTGTTAAATTCAATCAAATTATTTTCATTTATGTATGAATTATTAAGAAGATAAATATTAATTTTATCAATCGCACGAATGAGACGGAATTGATAGGCAAAATGTGATTTAACCAAAAAGTAAATCACAAACAAAAGTTCTAGTCCAACAAAAACATAGAACAAAATATCGAGATTTTTCATTGAACTTCCAAGTCCGTTAAAATAGGTTTCAATAAATTTAAAAATCCCATCAAACAACAACTTTGACATACAAACACTCCTTATGTTTTTTTGTTAGTATATCACAAGGAATATATTTTAACTAATATTTTGAAATATTTTTTTCAAAAATTATAAAAAATTATGACATAATTTATTAAATATTTTTACATTTTATAAGTCTGTTGTGATTGACATCAACAACAAACACTTCATCAATTGTTTGATTTATTGCTTTTTGAACTGCGAGTTTATAGAGCAAAAGTTGTTTTTGATATTTTTTTATCAACATATTTTCATCATTAATTTTCGTGACTTTATAGTCAAAAATATAATTCTTTTCACCCAAAACCAAGAGGTCAATTTTTCCTTGCACAATGAGAGAGTCTTCCTCTCCCCCGTCAACAAGTTCGCTTTGGCAAATTTTTGCAATGAATTCCTTTTCGCGAAAGAGTTTTCCCGAAATATACGGACGCAAAAGTTCCATGATTTTCTGCACTTTTTCCGCATCAATCAGTGACACATTTTCGCCGTTTAATATTGAAGATATTTCTTGATTTAATTCACTCAAAGAATAGTGCTTTGAAAAATCAATTTTCTCAAATATCAAGTGATAAAGTGTTCCGACATCATTTGCAGCCACCCCACTATCTTCGTGCTCTGTTTTTTCAAATCGTTTTGGCGAAAGGTTTTTTGAGGCATAAAAATCATCATCAAATGCAAGGCTTGAAACCGAATTTTTTTGACATAAATTAATGCTATTTTTATGTGAATAATCAAAGTTAATATATTGATTTAATTGCTTAACCATATTGTCATTCGGTTTTGAAAAAATTGCAGGAATTTGCTCTTTTTGTTCATTTTCACTTTCCCCAGAACAAAAAAGTTCAATCGAATAAAAGTTTTGTTCATCTTCAAACAAATAATCTTTTCCAAACTTAAGGCAATTTTGCGCCTTGTCATCAAGCACACCCAAAACCAAATCAATGTAATTTTTTTTATTTAGAACATCATATTCATCTTCAATTTTCTGTATCTGTGAAATATTTTTCACTCCACTCATAACCAAAATATTTCTTGCCCTAGTCATCGCGACATAAAGCAAACGCAATTCTTCCGCCAGATCCATTTTCTGTCTTTGTTCCAAAACAAAACTCTTTTGCAACGAATTAATTTTTTCATTGTCATCATCAACAAACTTCACAGCAAAACCATATCCATCACAATAAGATAACGCATGTTTTAGTTCTTTTGAAGAAAAATCTCTATCGCAATCAAACAAAATCACAATTGGGTATTCCAAGCCTTTTGATGAATGGATTGTGTCAATTCCAACAAAATCTTGATCGCCGGTAGAAAAATTGGGTGCTTGTGGACCGTCATCACAATCAAAATAATCCAAAAGTTCACGAACCTGTTTAAATCCCGATTCAATCAAAGAATAGAGTGCATCAAGCCTTTCACATTTTGCAGCCCCACCAAATTTGGTTTGAGCATCAATATAATAGCCCGTATCAAAAATCAAATATTTGACTGCCGCAACCAAGCCCTCAACCTCGAATTTCTTTTCCATTTTATCAAAAATATTCATCGCATTTTTGATCTTAAGCGAAATGTCATCATCAATTTCTGACGCATATTTTTTGACACAATCAGAAAAATATTTTTCATCTTCAAATTTTTGTCTAATCTGACCACACTCATCAAAACTGACTCCTCCAAAAAACGAGCAGATCAATGAAAGGATACAAATGTCATTATTTCTGTCTTGCAATAGTTTTAAAACATCCAGAATAATTCTAACTTCTGCAAATTTTGCAAGTTCTTGTTTGCTGGAAGCAACAACAGGAACTCCGCAAGAAATTAGTTCTTGACAAAGCAAGTCAATTTTTTTTCTCGATCTCATCAAAATCATAAAATCAGAAAAATTTGTATCTCTCCACACCCCGAGTTTTTCATCATAAATTTTTTGGGATTTCAATTTGAGAATTTTTTGAGCAATCATACGAGCTTCATTTCTCTTGTTGAGTTGTGTTTGAAACATTGAATTGTCTTTTGATAAATCATAAACTCCGCCGTCAACAATATCTTCTTTTTCATCCACTTCATCCACCAAACAAATCTCCACTGATGGCACGCTCATTCTTGGATAGTCTGTGTATGGTTCAAACTTTGAGTCTTTTTCGTAGTTAATCCCACATGTATTCACAGTCATAATCTTTGAAAAAACAATGTTTGCAAAATTAAGAATGTCCTTGTTGCTTCTAAAATTACAATTAAGTTTTTTTGCGACACCCCCATCGCCATTTGAAAACCTTTCCATCATGTCTTGAAAAATTTTTGGAGTTGAACCTCGGAATCCATAAATGCTTTGTTTGATATCCCCAACAGTCATCAATGTTGAAGCGTCCAGCTTTGACAAAATTGCCATCTGCACTGGATTTGTGTCTTGAAATTCGTCAACAAAAATATACTGTCCAAGAAGGGAGCAACATACCGGAACGTGTACTTCGACTCTGACAGTGAAGCCGGAAAATTCACCGCGAACATCTTCGCTTACCCCACCACTTATGTGGTAGACCGCAGCGGCAATATCGTCGGTGAGCCCATTGTGGGTGCCGTTACGGAAAAGAAGCAGGCGGAAACGCTGCAAAAGCTCATCGACCAGGTTCTTGCTTCCGATAAGGGGTAAGCCTCGGATTATCCTGCCGGGTGAGAAACACCATAGTTCGGAAAGATGTTGCTATTGGTAATGCTGAAAGGAATATGCGTATCATGCAAATATTACAGAATGACACTTCCAGTTATTTCG
>ENA-USUJ01002734-USUJ01002734.1-human-gut-metagenome-genome-assembly--contig:-NODE-2734-length-12866-cov-10.234420_pt1 | contig 12866 bp, 9 predicted proteins | sample MGYA00250061_ERZ773398 | MGnify/ENA primary metagenome ERZ773398 (study PRJEB29103, sample SAMN06111992) | human gut metagenome | biome: human gut; feature: ankylosing spondylitis patient; material...
AACGGTGTGCCGACGATGTTCATCGCCATGTTCAACCATCCGGACTACAAAAAGACCGATTTTTCCTATATGCGCACCGGCATCATGGCCGGTTCCGGCTGCCCGCCGGAGCTGATGCGCCGGGCTGCCCAGCCGGACGAGATGCACATGACCGACATCGTCAGCGTCTACGGCCAGACCGAATCCGCCCCCGGCAGCACCATGAGCGCCTGCGGCGACCCGCTCGATCTGCGGTGCAACACGGTCGGCTACGCTTTCCCGCACATCGAGTGCAAGATCATCGACCCCGAGACCGGCGAGGAAGTGCCGGACGGCGTCAACGGCGAGTTCTGCTCGCGCGGCTACAACACCATGAAAGGCTACTACAAGATGCCCGAGGCCACGGCCGCCACCGTTGACAAGGAGGGCTGGCTGCACTCCGGCGATCTGGCCTGCCGGGACGAAAACGGCTGCTACCGCATCACCGGGCGGCTGAAGGACATGATCATCCGCGGCGGCGAGAACATCTACCCCAAGGAGATCGAGGAATTCATCTACACCCACCCGGCCGTCAAGGACGTACAGGTCATCGGCGTGCCGGACAAGAAATACGGCGAGGAGGCCATGGCCTGCATCATCCTCAAGGAGCCCGGCAGCGTGACCGTGGAGGAGATGCTGGACTATATCAAGGCCAGCATGGCACGGCACAAGGTGCCGAAATACATCGATTTTGTCGACGCATTCCCGATGAACGCAGCCGGAAAAATCCTGAAATACAAGATGCGCGAGGAGGCGACGGAGCGCTTCGGCCTGGAGGGCGCGGCCGGGATCGACACGGCGCAGACCGCCGAGCAGGTGAAGCGGTAAGCACCGATAGCCGGTATTAGTAAAATTTATACTTGACAGCCTGCAAAGACTGTGTTAAATTTGGGGCAAGTTCAAATCAAAAAAAGCTGTGACGAAGACGGTCGGACGGACTGCTTTCAGAGAGCCGGTGGTTGGTGCAAACCGGCAGCACGAACTCCTGTGACCTATCACTTCCGAGCTGGAGGCCCGAACACCATTCGCAAGTAGACGCCTCTCGTCCGCCCACGTTACGGGATAGGGCTTGTCAGAGCCTGAAGCGGCAGTTCTCAGAGCTGCAATTTGAGTGGTACCACGGGTATTGTGATTCACAAACTCGCCTCAAAGATTCTTAGGAATCCTTGAGGCGAGTTTTTTCGTTCGAAGTAACTTACACAGTTTAACACAGGAGGAACCCACTATGATGATGCAAACCAAGAAGCCGGCTGCCAACCCGCTGATGGAGATCGCAGAGCGAATCCGCGAGATGCGCGAGATCGTCGGCTACAGCGAAGCGGAGATGGCCGAGAAGACCGAGGTCAGCGTCGAGCAGTATCACAGCTATGAGCAGGGCACGGTCGATTTCCCGTTTACGTTCATGCACAAGTGCGCGCTGGCGTTCGGCGTGGAGCTGACGGATCTGCTCGAAGGCCAGAGCGCCAAGCTCTCGAGCTACACGGTGACGCGCCGGGGCATGGGTCCGGTGACGGCCAGCGAGGACGGCATCACCATTCAGAATATGGCGGCAATGTTCCGGCAGAAGCTGGCGACGCCGTATTGGGTCACCTATCAGTATTCCAAGGAGCTGCAGAGCCAGCCGATCCACACCACGACGCATGCCGGACAGGAATTTGACCTCGTCGTGAAGGGGACGCTCCGTGTGCGTGTCGGCGAGCACGAGGAAGTCCTCCACGAGGGCGACAGCATCTTCTACAAGAGCTCCACGCCGCACGGCATGATTGCCGTGGATGGGCATGACTGTGTATTCCTCGCAATGATCATGGCGAGCAGCGAAAAGGAGCAGGACCTGTCCGTGCGGACACGGGCGTTGGAGGAGACGCCGGAGCAGCAGCTGCTCTGCGACCAGTTTGTCCACGGGGTGGAAAAGGAAGACGGCTCGCTGGAGCGGCTGGAGTTCCGCAACGAGGACAAATTCAATTTTGCATTCGACATCGTGGACGGCCTTGCACGGCGTGAGCCGGACAAGCTCGCGATGGTGCATATCGCAAACGACAGGACTGAGCGGCGGTTCACGTTCAAGGACATGAAGGACGCTTCGAGTCAGGCGGCGAACTATTTCACGTCACTCGGCGTGAAGCGCGGCGACCGCGTGATGCTGGTGCTCAAGCGGCACTATCAGTTCTGGTTTGCAATCCTCGGTCTGCATAAGCTGGGCGCGATCGCCATCCCGGCGACGAACCAGCTGATGGAGCATGATTTCACCTATCGCTTCAAGGCGGCGGGCGTGAGCGCGATCGTCTGTACGGCGGACGGCGACACGGCACATCAGGTCGACATCGCGGAGGCCGACGCGGGTGCGCATCTGACGAAGGTTCTCGTCGGCGGCAAGCGCGAGGGCTGGCACGACTTTGACGCGGAATACGGCCTGTTCTCCCGGCGCTACACGCGCAAGGACGACGCGCCCTGCGGCGACGATCCGATGCTCATGTTCTTCACGTCCGGCACGACCGGCTATCCGAAGATCGCCGTTCACAGCTACAAATATGCGCTGGGCCATTACGTTACGGCCCGGTACTGGCACTGGGTGCAGCCCGGCGGACTGCACTTCACGATCTCCGAGACCGGCTGGGGCAAGGCGCTCTGGGGCAAGCTGTATGGCCAGTGGCTGTGCGAGGGTGCGGTGTTCGTCTACGACTTTGATCGGTTCGACGCCGAGAAGATCCTGCCGATGTTCGCCAAATACAACATCACGACGTTCTGTGCGCCGCCCACGATGTACCGGATGCTGATCAAGCAGGATCTGTCCCGCTTCGACCTCAGTTCCATCCAGCACGCGACGACCGCGGGCGAGGCGCTGAACCCGGAGGTCTATTATCAGTTTGAAAAGGCGACGGGGCTGCAGATCGCCGAGGGCTTCGGCCAGACGGAGATGACGCTCGGCATTGCGAACCTCGTCGGCCAGCCGCTCAAGCCCGGCTCGATGGGCAAGCCCATCCCCGGCTACGGCATCGACCTTGTCAATCAGGACGGCACCCCGACTGCCGACGGCGACACGGGCGAGATCGTCATCCATACCGCGGGACGAGAGCACTTCTGCGGGCTGTTCCTCGGCTATTATCAGGACAAGGAGCGCACTGAGGCCGTCTGGCACGACGGACTCTACCACACCGGCGACCTCGCGTGGCGCGATGAGGACGGCTTCTACTGGTACGTTGGCCGCGCGGACGACGTCATCAAGTCCTCCGGCTACCGCATCGGGCCGTTCGAGATCGAAAACGTCATCATGGAGCTGCCGTATGTGCTCGAGTGCGGCGTGTCCGCTGCGCCAGACGAGGTGCGCGGGCAGGTCGTCAAGGCCAGCATCGTGCTCGTCAAGGGCACCGAGGGCACGGAGGAGCTGAAGAAGGAAATCCAGAACTACGTCAAGCAGCATACCGCGCCGTATAAGTATCCGAGAATTGTGGAGTTCAAAGAAGAGCTCCCGAAGACCATCAGCGGCAAGATCATCCGAAGCAAGCTCTGATGACCGGGATCTTTCGACGATGCGGCGATTGAACCGGACCGGCATACGCTCAATATGTGTTCTCTGGGTTGCGCTGGTTTGCCCCCATATGCAGCTCCGGCAGACAGGGATGATGACAACAGAAAACCACCGAAAATTTTTCTTGACAATTGCATACTTTTTCGTTATGATTCTTAACAACAATAAAGGCTACGACGGAGAGGGTTCCGCGCAAGTCCTGTTTCAGAGAGCCGGTGGATGGTGTGAACCGGTAACAGACGCGCAGAATTTGTAGCTCCCGAGCCGGAGAGAAGAACGCCCGTAATGGCAAGTAGACCTCTCCCGCGTCAGCTGCGTCAGTGCTTAGACTTTGCTGGAAGTCGATGAGTGGTATCTGCCGTGAGGCAGGTGCAATTTGAGTGGTACCGCGGGTATGCTGTATGCAGCCCGTCTCAAAGAATCATTTCTTTGAGACGGGCTTTTTTGCATCCACGGAGGTAACACCATGAAAAAAACACTCACAGGGCTGGACTTCAAAATTCAGGAAATGGCGGGACGCATCCGAGAGCTGCGCGAGATCTCCGGCTTTTCGGCGCAGACGATGGCGCTGAAAACAGGCACGAGCGAAGAAGAATATCTTCGCTGTGAGGCCGGGCAGAGCGACCTCAACTTCGCTTTTCTCTACCGCTGCGCGCTGGTTTTTGGCGTTGACGTTACAGATCTCATCGAGGGCAGCAGCCCAAAGCTTCGATCCTATACGCTGACACGCGCGGGTAATGGACAGAAGATCGAGCAGGCCCATGAGATGATCTATTACAACATGGCCTCCGGCTTTCAGAACCGCATTGCAGACCCGCTGTTCGTTGAAAACAAATACTCTGATGAAGCATTCTATTCGGACATTGAGCTGACCAGCCACGTCGGGCAGGAATGTGATCTTGTCATTCGCGGCAGTATGAAAGTTCAGGTCGGCGGACATACCGAGCTTCTGCATGAAGGCGACTGCATCTACTATGACAGCTCCATTCCGCACGGCATGGTTGCTGCGGACGGTCAGGATTGCCTGTTCTATGCGATCGTGCTCCGCCCACAGGAGCCGAGCCTCCCGGAGGCCGGCGGCGACCGCGCTGCCATGATCGAGATGGCGCAGAGTCCGGATCCGGAGGCGCGCATTTACACCCGCTTCGTCGATGCGCCCGAGGATGCAAACGGGAAACTGCAGTCCATCGCTTTCAAAAATGAGCAATCCTTCAATTTCGCATTTGACATTGTGGATGCGCTGGGCCGTGAAAAGCCTGAAAAGCTCGCCATGCTGCATGTGGCTCTGGATGGAACGGAGCGGCGGTTCACATTCAAGGACATGAAAGATGCTTCCAGCCAGGCCGCCAATTACTTTACCTCGCTCGGCATCCGACGCGGCGACCGCGTGATGCTCGTGCTCAAGCGGCATTACCAGTTCTGGTTTGCCATTCTGGGTCTGCACAAGATCGGCGCCATTGCGATTCCGGCTACCAATCAGCTTGTGGAGCATGATTTCTCTTACCGCTTCCAGGCGGCGGGCGTCAGTGCAGTTCTCTGCACGGCAGACGGCGATACTGCGTACCATGTCGACATTGCAGAGGCCGACACCGGGATGAAGTTGACAAAGATCATGGTTGGCGGCAGCCGGGACGGCTGGCACGATTTCAATGCGGAATACGGCCTGTTTTCCCGCCGCTATACGCGCAGGGACGACGCGCCCTGCGGCGACGAGCCAATGCTCATGTTCTTTACCTCCGGTACGTCCGGATACCCGAAAATTGCAGCACACAACTATAAATATCCGCTTGGACATTTTATCACTGCAAAATACTGGCATCAGGTCAACCCGGACGGGCTGCACCTGACCATCTCCGACACCGGCTGGGCCAAGAGCCTCTGGGGAAAGCTCTACGGTCAGTGGCTGTGTGAGGCGGCTGTGTTTGTTTATGATTTCGACCGCTTTGATGCAGAAAAAATTCTGCCGATGTTTGCGAAGTATCAGATCACGACATTCTGTGCGCCGCCCACGATGTACCGCATGCTGATCAAGCAGGACCTGTCCCGATTTGATCTTTCTTCTATTCAGCATGCGTCTATCGCCGGTGAAGCGCTCAATCCTGAGGTCTTCCGCCAATTTGAAAAGGCGACTGGCATGCGCATCATGGAGGGCTTTGGGCAGTCTGAATCGACGCTCATCATCGGCAATCTGGCTGGCGACAGCCATAAGATCGGCTCTATGGGCAAGCCTGTCCCACTCTACGATGTGCATCTGCTGGACAGCAGCGGGCATGAAGCGGAGGCCGGCGACACGGGGGAGATCTGCATCAACATTCAAAACGGCATTCCCTGCGGACTTGCCTACGAATACTACAACAGCCCGGAGGTCACGGCAAAAACGTGGCACGATGGCTTCTACCACACGGGCGACCTCGCCTGGCGTGACGAGGACGGCTTCTACTGGTATGTCGGCCGTGCGGATGACGTCATTAAATCGTCTGGCTACCGCATTGGACCGTTTGAAATCGAAAATGTCATCATGGAGCTGCCGTATGTGCTCGAATGCGGTGTGTCTGCCGCCCCGGATGAGATCCGCGGGCAGGTCGTCAAGGCCAGCATCGTACTGGTCAAGGGCATCGAGGGCACGGACGCGCTGAAAAAAGAAATTCAGACCTATGTCAAGACGCATACTGCGCCGTACAAATATCCCCGTATTGTGGAATTCCGCGAAGCGCTTCCAAAGACCACCAGCGGAAAAATCATCAGAAGCAAGCTCTGAAGGAGGAGTCGGCCATGACACACAAACGCCTAACGCTTTTTGCCGGACATTACGGCAGTGGAAAGACGAATATCGCGCTGAATTATGCGCGGTGGCTCCGGAGAAAAGGCGAAGCCGTGACTGTGGCCGATCTTGACATTGTAAATCCCTATTTCCGGACGAAGGATTCAGAAGAAGATCTGAAAAAAGAGGGGATCGGACTGATCGTCTCACCGTTTGCAAATTCGAATCTCGATGTTCCGGCCATGCCGAAGGAGACCTACGCGCTGATTGCGGAGCGGGGAGAATGCGGCGTGCTGGACATCGGCGGAGACGACCGCGGAGCGCTGGCACTGGGGCGCTATGTTCCGGAGATCCGGGCGGAGGGTGATTATGAGATGCTGTTCGTCATCAACCGGGCCCGGCCGCTGACAAGGACGGTAGCGGATACGATCCTTGTGCTGCGGGAAATCGAGGCCGCCTGTGGGCTGCCGTTCACGGCAGTCGTCAACAATACGAATCTCGGGCAGGCGACGGCGGCGGCGGATGTGCTGTCAAGCATGCCCTATGCGGAAGCGGTCGCCGCGCGGGCAGGGCTGCCGCTCAAGATGACCTGCTGCGCTGCACGGCTCTGCGACGCGCTGCGCGGGAGCATTCCAAACCTGTTCCCGATGGAGATCCAGAAGCTATATTACCAATTACGATAAATGGAGGCACAAGATGGCAAAACTGATATTTCAGGAAGAACTCTGCAAGGGCTGCGGCCTGTGTGTGAACGCCTGTCCGAAGGGGTTGCTGGCGCTGTCGAAGACGCGGCTGAATCAAAAGGGACATGCGCCCGTGGAGCTGACGGAGCCGGACAAGTGCGTCGGCTGTGCGTTCTGCGCGACGATGTGTCCCGACTGTGTCATTACGGTAGAAAAGTAAGGAGGGCAGGAAGATGCAGGAAAAAGTATTGATGAAGGGCAACGAGGCCATCGCGGAGGCCGCGATCCTCGCCGGGTGCCGCCACTATCTGGGCTATCCCATCACGCCGCAGACCGAGGTCGCGGCCTATATGGCGAAGAAAATGCCGAAGATCGGCGGGACGTTTTTGCAGGCCGAGAGCGAGATCGCGGCCATCAACATGGTTTACGGCGTGGCCGCGACGGGCAAGCGGGCGATGACCTCGTCCTCCAGCCCCGGTATCGCGCTCAAGTGCGAGGGCATTTCGTACCTGGCGGGCGCAGATCTGCCCGCAGTCATTGTCAATGTGCAGCGCGGCGGGCCCGGCCTCGGCGGCATTCAGCCATCGCAGTCCGACTACTTCCTCGCGACGCGCGGACCTGGCCACGGCGACTTCCATGTGCTGGTACTGGCTCCGGCGTCGGTTCAGGAGATGGCCGACCTGACCGGAAAGGCGTTTGACCTTGCGGAAAAATACCGGATGCCGGCAATGCTGCTGGCTGACGGCACGATGGGTCAGATGATGGAGCCCGTTCAGCTGCCGGAGGCGCGTGACCCGGACACAACTGAAAAGGATTGGGCCGTCACTGGAACGAAGTGCCAGCGGAAGCATCACGTTGTCAACTCTCTCTACCTCAGCCCGGCAGAGCTCGAGCGGCTGAACATCGAGCGCTTCGAGCGATACGCCGAGATCGAGAAGAATGAGTGCATGTGGGAAGCGTTCATGATGGAGGACGCCGAGGTCTGCATCGTGTCCTGCGGTATTACCGCGCGCGTGTCGCGCAACGCGATCGTCGAAGCGCGCAAGCAGGGCATCAAGGCCGGCATGATCCGGCCGATCACGCTCTGGCCGTTCCCGAAGGCACCGCTGCGCAAGGCCGCTGATCAGGTGAAGCGGTTCGTTTGCGTGGAGCTCAACATGGGCCAGATGCGCGAGGATGTGCAGCTGGCGGTAGCGTGCAAAAAGCCGGTCGACCTTTGCTTCCGCGTGGGCGGCATGATCCCGTCGCCGGATGAGGTGCTGGACGCGATCCGTAAGGCAAACGAAGGAGGGAACGACTGATGGCTGTTGTATTTGAAAAACCGAAGGCGCTGACCGACGCTGTATTCCACTACTGCCCCGGCTGCACGCATGGCATCATCCATCGGCTCGTCGCCGAGGCGATCGACACGCTCGGCATCGAGGGCCGGACGATCGGCATTGCGCCGGTCGGCTGTTCCGTGCTGGCCTATGACTACTTTACCTGTGACATGGTCGAGGCGTCGCATGGACGTGCGCCCGCAGTCGCGACGGGTGTGAAGCGGTCGCTGCCGGACAACATCGTCTTCACCTATCAGGGCGACGGCGACCTCGCGTCCATCGGCCTCTGCGAGACCGTCTCCGCCGCGGCGCGCGGCGAAAATATCACGGTCATCTTTGTCAACAACGCGATTTATGGCATGACGGGCGGCCAGATGGCCCCGACCTCTCTGCCCGGCCAGATCACACAGACGTCGCCCTATGGACGCGACGTTAACACCTGCGGCTGGCCGATCCGGATCTGTGAGATGCTCGCGACGCTGGAGGCCCCGGCGTATCTCGAGCGCGTGACCGTGAACAATGTGAAAAACGTGAAAAACGCAAAAAAAGCGATCGAAAAGGCGTTCCGTTATCAGGTGGAGGGCAAGGGCTTCTCACTGATCGAGGTGCTGTCGGCCTGTCCGACGAACTGGGGCCTGACGCCGCAGAAGGCGCTGGAGTGGATCGACGAGAAGATGATCCCGTACTATCCGCTGGGTGTCTACCGAGACAAGGAGGGCTGAGAGATGGCAGATCATCAAATCGTGATTGCGGGCTTCGGCGGACAGGGATTGCTGTTCTCCGGAAAGGTTCTGGCCTACGCGGGCCTCATCGAAGGGCGGGAGCTCAGCTGGCTGCCGTCCTATGGCCCGGAGATGCGCGGCGGCACGGCGAACTGCAACGTCATTCTGTCGGACGCCCCGGTCGGCTCGCCGATCGTAAACACGCCGAACGTGCTCATGGTTATGAACAACCCTTCGCTCGATAAATATGAAAACGCCGTGCAGCCGGGCGGGAAAATTTTCCTCGACTCCACGCTCATCGCCCGCAAGGTTACGCGCACGGATGTGGAGGCTTATTACGTCCCGGCCACGAAGATGGCAATGGACATGGGAATGCCGACGCTTGCCAACATGATCCTGCTCGGCGCGCTGATCTCGAAGACCGGGTGTGTCCGGGAGGAGAGCCTCGCGGACGCGCTGCACAAGGTCATCCCGGCGCGCAAGGCCGACCTTTTCGACCTCAACATGCAGGCGCTTCAGGCTGGGAAGGAGTTCGCCGGATGAAGACCGCCTGCATCCAGATGGACATGCTCTTCGCGCAGCCGGAGGAGAACTTCGCGAAAGCGAAGCGGCTCATCCGCGAAGCGATGGCGAGCGGACCGGACGTGGTTGTCCTGCCGGAAACATGGAACACCGGGTTTTTCCCGAAAGAGCGTCTTTCCGAGCTGGCCGAGCGGGACTGCGCGCGGGTGAAACGCGAACTCGGCGGGCTGGCTGCGGAGCTTGGCGTGAATCTTGTGGCGGGCAGCGTCGCGAATGTGCGCGGCGGAAAGGTCTATAACACGGCGTGCGTCTTTGACCGCGCGGGGAACTGCGTCGCAGAGTATGATAAGACGCACCTGTTTACGCCGATGGGCGAGCATGCGTATTTCACGCCCGGCGATCATCTCTGCCGCTTCCGGCTCGACGGACACGACTGCGGCCTTGTAATCTGCTATGACATCCGCTTCCCGGAGCTGACGCGGACACTCGCCGTGCAGGGGATGGACATGCTCTTCGTCGTGAGCCAGTGGCCAGCGGCGCGCATCGGACATCTGCGGGCGCTGACGGTCGCGCGGGCGATTGAGAATCAGGCGTTCGTCATCTGCTGCAATTCCTGCGGCGACGCGGGCGAGACACATTACGGCGGATTTTCCGCAGTCATCGACCCGTGGGGCGAGACGCTGGCGCTTGCCGGGGAGACGGAGCAGATCCTGACCGCAGAATGCGAACTGGATGTGCTGGATGGAATCCGGAGCTCCATCAATGTCTTTCGCGACCGGAGGGCGGAGCTCTATCGGGTCTGATCGATGCTCCGCCCCTACAAACAGCTTTTATATGTACTATGAACATCAGGAGGAATGAAAAATGGAATACAACTTCCCTGTGATAAGGACTACGCACCCCAAGCCCCGTCCTGCCGACGAGACGAAGCTGGGCTTTGCGAAATACTTCACCGACCACATGTTCGCCATGGACTATGACGAAGGACAGGGCTGGCACGACGGGCGCGTTGTGCCGCACGAGCCGTTCCTCATCGAGCCGGCGTCCTGCGTGCTGCACTACGCACAGATGATGTTTGAGGGCATGAAGGCCTACCGCACGCCGGACGGCGGCGTCCAGATTTTCCGGCCGGACATGAATATCAAGCGTATGGCCCGCACGAATGAGCGCATGTGCATCCCGGAGCTGCCGGGAGACCTGTTCCTCGCGGCGGTCAAGGCTGTGATTGAGGCGGATCGCGACTGGATTCCCTCCGCGCCGGGCACTGCGATGTATATCCGGCCGTTCATCTTCGGCGATGAGGTCTCGTTCTCGGTTCTGCCGGCCAAGCACTACAAATTTATGATCATCCTCAGCCCGACGGGCTCCTACTACGCGGCAAACGACGGTGGCCTGGCCACGACGCGCATCTATGTGCAGGACAAATACATCCGCGCGGCGCACGGTGGCACGGGCTATGCCAAGGTCGGCGGCAACTACGGCGGCGGCATGCGCGCCAGTCAGGACGCGATGAAATATAACTGCAAGGATGTGCTGTGGCTCGACGCGGCGGAGCATAAGTATGTCGAGGAGATCGGCACGTCGAACGCCTTCTTCCGCATCGCGGACGAAGTTATCACCGCGCCGCTCGATTCCGGCACGATCCTGCCCGGCATCACGCGCGATTCTGTCATCCAGCTGCTGAAAAAGTGGGGCGTGAAGGTCTCGGAGCGGAAGCTCTCGATCGACGAGGTCGTTGCCGCGTCGAAGGACGGCAGCCTGCAGGAGATCTTCGCCAGCGGCACCGCAGCGGTCATCTCGCCGATCGGCTGGCTCAATGTGATGGGCACGGATGTTCAGGTCGCGGATGGGACGGTCGGTCCTGTGGCGCAGAAGCTCTATGATACGCTCTACGGCATGCAAACCGGGACGGTTGCCGATGATATGGGCTGGACGTATCGGCTCCTGTAAGCGCTTTTCTCGACAAGTCCTGCAGAATACGTTACAATATCCCCAAGGAATTCAGACGAAAGGACGGTGCGCAGCATGAATATCGGTATGGTTATCTTGACGGCGTGATGAACGGCAGGACGGGCATTCCGCTAAAGGCATGGAAAGCGGAGCAGGAGAAGCTGACCGCCGAGCGGAAGGAGCTGTCCCGCCGCTATCTCGCACTGAAAGACGAGGTAAAGGAAGCGGAGCAGATACGGAAGGGCGTTTACGCGATCCTGCGGGAGGAAAACCGCAAAGAGCAGCCTGCGCACAAGCAAGACCTTAACCGCTGAAAGACAGAACGGCGGGACGGTAAAGCCCGTCCCGCCGCTTGCGTTTTGAGGGTTTGTAAGCCTGACAAACCGAAAGTTTTCACCCTAAATACCAATATGAATGTAGTCCGCTCAAATATGTTTTCGCCCCTTTGGGCATTTGCTTGATTGCATTGTATGTATTGATGTAATCTCCAAAGCCCATTCCAATACATATCAGTCCGAACAGCCCCAGAAAAACCGCATGAGGAATGAAAAGAAAAACGGAATACGGGATTAGCCCTAAAAATATGTTGGGACATAAGCACATGAATACAAATCTTGATTTACTCATAGCTTCCGTCCCTATAACAAAAAACAGCCCTTGCCTCAAATTGTTATACAAATACACATCTTCTTTATAACATATTGCATGGAGTAGCTCGTGCGGAAATAGTGACAATACCCCGCATATTGCCGCTAAAATCATACAAATTCTATTACTATGAAAATATTCTTTCCCGAGCAGCACGAATGGCACCGCTAATATAATCATCAGTAAAATGCAGCCACAATTACACATTAAAGACAGTTCTTTTGTGCTTGCAGCTTCTATAAAGGCAACTGCATTTGGATGATGTTCTCTCTGCGGCAGACTCTTTTCATCGCCGTTGTATTTTCCGCCGTAATGCAAAGTCATAGTGATTTAATTCCCCCACCGCCAAACCGCACTTAATCAATGCCGGTATTATTCTTTATTGGCTATGGCTTTGAGATGTTTTTTTGCTTGCTTATTCTCCAAACACAGTAATATGCAAATAAGGATATCAAAGGAAACAAAAGCGACACAGACGATAATTTGACTAAAATAAATTCCAAACATCAAAGATACAATCGGTATGATAATAGAGGCATAAAAATATGTTGGCGAAAAATAAATCCAATAATAGGGTAAAAAATGTGCGCCAACAACAATGGCGTACACCATAATCATTTTATCCGGAACAGCGTACATTGTCCACAGAACAATCGGAAGATACATTAGCTGATTGAGGGCAGCCACAACGGAAAGACTGCTAAAGGGATTATCTTT
>ENA-USUJ01002744-USUJ01002744.1-human-gut-metagenome-genome-assembly--contig:-NODE-2744-length-12818-cov-13.643199_pt1 | contig 12818 bp, 9 predicted proteins | sample MGYA00250061_ERZ773398 | MGnify/ENA primary metagenome ERZ773398 (study PRJEB29103, sample SAMN06111992) | human gut metagenome | biome: human gut; feature: ankylosing spondylitis patient; material...
GATCTGCATGCCGCCCATCTGTGCGGTGCAGTTGGCCTCGACCATGCACTAGCCGTGGGTGCTGTAGGCAAGGTCCCAGCCGCAGTAGTGGTTGCCAGGCACCATTTTTGCAGCCGTTTTGACCATGTCCACGGCCTTGTCCCACTCCGGGAGGGGATAGCCGCGAAAGCGCACGCCGGTGTCCGGATGGGTCACATAGCGGCGGCCTTGTTTGTCCGCGCCGTCGGAGCAGATGCACCCGGTCTCGGAGTCGATGAGCGCGCTGATGCCGCCGGCGCTGAAGTTGTCGATGATGCCCTCGCCGCGGCCGACGCGCAGCGTGGGGTGAAACAGCCGCACTTCGCCGCTGGCCAGAACGACCGTCGGGATGCGCAGCGTGTTGACCGACTGAGGATGAATGCGTGCCAGCGCCTCGCCCTGCTCAATGATCTGCTCGAGGATGGCGCCGTGCGCGCTGTAGGCTGCGTGCGCAGCCTCAGGATAAGGATAGTCGCGGATGGACTCGGTATGTACGCCCTTGCCGAAGGCTGCGTAGATGGGCTTGACGATGTAGTCCGGGTGCGCCTGCGTGAAATTGCGCAGTGCCTCGAGCGCAGCGGGCGTGGGCTGTGCGCCTTTTTTGATGCGCAGCACGTCGCGGCCGTAAAAATCGCGGAACTTCTGGTACGTCAGGTACTTGTTCTCGAGCATGTTCGTGTTTTTCGGGTCGTTCATGCGCGGGTAGTAGCTCATGCGCACGCCCTCGGTGATGAAGCCGTCGCGATAGGCAGCGTCCTTCCCCTCGTAACCGAAGAGAAAATACTCGTTGTAGTACAAGCCGTACCGGAACAGGCTCCGGATCATGTCGCGCCGCAGACGGTACAGGCGCTTTTTGTTGCTCAGCACGTCCACGCCGCGGTACTGGGCAATGGTCTTGTTCAGATCGTTCCGCTTGCGGTGGTAGTAGTTCGCTTTGCGGTACCAGGTCTGAAAGCGGATCTTGCGGTAAATTTTGCGCCGCAGTTTTTTCAGCACAGGGATCACGCTCCGTTTGCAGGGATTTTTTTCGAATATTTGGATTCAAGCCGCCATACATCGGATGTACGACGGCTTGAATCAAGCGGGTTATTTATTTCTTCTTGACGACTTTCTTTTTCTTCGGGCGGAACATGTTGATGCGGATACGGTGCGTGTTGTCGCGCTGGAACGATTCCTCGTATACGCGCAGGTAGCCAGTATCCTCGATCAGCCACTGGCCGTCGATCTTGACATACTTGTCGGTGTAGATGGCCGAGCCCTGGATCTGCGTGCCGCAGTAGGGATTGCCCTCGGCGAAGATCAGGTTGTCCTGCAGGTACCACTTGCCGTAGGCAACGGTATCGCTCTCGAACCAGATGACCGGGTTGTGGCCCTGATGCAGGGTGATCTCGGTATCGGGCATGGACTCCTTGAAGTAGTTCGTGATCTCCTTCGGGCCGTGGAAGACGAGCTTGCCGTTGGAATAGGCGGTGGAGATATTCGGGGTCATGGTCGTCTCGAGCTCATCCCAGTTCTTGGTGTCGAGCGCGCGGAAATACTTGCTCTTGAGCTCCTTGATGGCCTGCACGTCCTTGAGCTGCTGCACTTCTTTCTCGAGTGCTTCCAGACGTTCTTCAACTGTCATGATGATAACCTCCTAATCTGTTATCCGTGTTCAGACGTTCATGGCGGCGGCGTAAGCGTCGGCGGTGGCTTCGATGCCCATGTCAGCCTTCTTGGCGCTGCCGATCACGTCGCAGGGGATGCCAAGTTCGCTGCAGGCGTCGGTCAGATCCTGCGTCGGGCGGGAGTGCATGCCGGTGGCGATGACGAGGGAGTCAAAGTGGCGGGTCTTCTCGACGGTCTTCTTGGCCTTGTTCGTGAACGCATAGGTGATCTCGTGATCGCCGACAGCGGTGATTTTAGAGCCGCGGCTCTTCTTGATGGTCTCGCCGGGGTACTCGATGTCGAGGAACATCGTGCGCAGCATGCCCATCTTGTTGCCGACGCGCTTGGCGTCCATGACGCGCACATCGGTCACGCCATGCGCGATGAGGAACTGAGCGGTCTCGCAGCCGACACCGCCGCCGCCGAGGATGATGGTTTCACCGTGCGGCATGGCCTTACCGGCCAGCACGTCCTCGGCAACGAACACGTCCTCCGCGGTATCCAGACCGGGGATGTTCGGCTTGACGAAGTGCGCACCGGTGGCGACGATCACATGGTCGGGCTTGACTTCCTTGATGAGCTCGGGCGTGACGGTGACGCCGGTCTTGATCTCGATGCCCATACGCTTGCACTCCTCGGCGTCCCACATGACGGCGTCGGTGAAGGCCTGCTTCTTCGGGGCCTTTCCGGCGAGCACAAAGTGGCCGCCCGGGGCGTCGGTGGCTTCATAGACGGTCGGATTGTGGCCGCGGGCCTTGAGGTACTCGGCTGCCATCAGGCCGCCGATGCCGGCGCCGATGACCATGACGTTCTTGGCAGTCTCCGCCTTCGGGAGACCCTTGTACTCGAGGCAGAGCGCCGGGTTGCGGGTGCAGGTGATGTGCTTGGCCTTCGGGTCGATGACCTTGTCGTAGCAGCCCTCGGTGCAGCCGATGCAGCGGCGGATCTCCGCCTCGCGGCCTTCCATGGACTTGTTGCACCATTCGGGATCGGCGAGCTGCGCACGGCCGACGGCGACCATGTCGATCTTGCCCTCACGGATGAGCTGATCGGCCAGAGCGGGGTCGACGATGCGGCCGACGCCGATGACCGGGATGTTCACGCGCGCCTTGATGGCGGCGATGTTATCCATGTTGAAGCCCGGCTCCAGGTTGTAGGGCGGCACTTCGTACACGGTCGCGAGGCTGCGGGCGTTGCCGCGGGACAGGTCGATCGCATCAACACCGGCCTCGGCGGCCCAGTTGATGAACTGCACGGTCTCGTCCTGCGTGGTCACGGCCGGGAGCATCTCGTCGATGGCGTCCAGACGCATGAGCAGCGGCATGTCTTCCGGCATGTTCTTGCGCATCTCACGGATGACCTCAAGATTGAAGCGGCAGCGGTTCTCCAGGCTCTGGTTGCCGTACTCGTCGGTGCGCTTGTTGAGCGAGGGGTTCATGAATTCGTGCGGCAGGTAAGTGTGCGCGCCGTGGAACTCGAGCGCGTCAAAGCCGGCCTCGACGGCGAGCTTGGCGGAGTAGCCGAACTGCTTGACGATCTCATGGATGCGCTCGACGGTCAGCGTGTCGGGCGTCTCGAGCTTGTTGGTCTTGTCGAAGAACTCTTCGGGCACGAAGCCGCCGTGCCAGATCTGCACGGCCGCCTTGCCGCCGGCAGCGTGGATCGCGTCGGTGACCTTGCGCAGCTCATCTCTGTGGTGCTCATTATAAAGGCCGAGGTACAGGTAGGCATGGCACTCGGGGCAGATGGAGACAAGCTCGACAATGTTCAGGCCGCAGCCGCCGGCTGCGCGCGCCGCGTGGTAGGCGGGGAGATCCTCGCCGACATCATTCTTGTCCTTGACCATCTTGGTGTTCATACCCGGCAGGACCACACGGTTTTTCAGCTCAAGCCCTCTGAGCTTGATGGGAGAAAACAATGCATCGTAACTCATGAAATACACCTTTCTTCATTGAAATGGATCCAAATCTGGTTTCCTACACGTCTGCCTGAGAGCGGAGTTCCTTAAATATGTCCGGCAGACCCGGGAATGATCCGCCGGAGACCGGCCGCTGGTGGCCGGATTCCGCTCCTCATCAGCTATTGTAGAAATTTTAACACTAGGCTGCGGGGCGTGTCGGCTGGGTTGTATTGCGTTTGAAAGATATATGCCAACTGACCGATGGAGAAAAGAGAACCGGAAAAGGCATCTGTTTGGATGCAAAATACCTGCGTGGGAAATCATCTGCAGTCGTTATTGATAAAGGTAAATTTGTCTATGCCGGAGATAACATCATTCTTGTAGATGGTGAAAATTCCGGTGAAGTTTTCTCCGTTCCACAAGATGGATATATGGGAAGTACATTCAAACAGTTATGGCTTTCTTCTGTTATGTGGAAGCCATATATTTTGGCTTTCATCTTATTCTATAAAGAGGAGTTGAAAAATTCAAAAAGAGGTGCGGCAATTCCACACCTCAATAAGGAGCTATTCCACAACCTACCTATTGGTATTCCACCTTTTGCGGAACAGCAACGTATAGCAGAACGAATAACCGAATTATCGCAGTTGCTCAAATAGTTTTTCTATTTGGGTAACAATGCGATATTGCTCTTTTAGTGGAGGTAAAGGCACAAGAGTATTATGTAGAGCTTTGGATGAAAAGCCTTGAATACCTATGCCTTTACCTCCTATCAATCCTGCCAAATTGTACAGATTGAAAATATAATAAAAGAATTTTGTACATAACGGAATATATGGACGCAACTTGTGTATGTGGTTTTGCAGCATTATCGGAAAGTCATAATTCCAAATGCAAGAGCGTCCTATATCTCCACCTTCGCAGACTAATAAATCTCCTTTGACAGCCATACAGCGATCTATTTCATTATTTTCAAATGGCATTTCCTTTAGGTTATCAAGAACAAATCCATCCCAATAGAGATTGGATGTTGTTATGTATTTCATTAACTTACCTTTGGAATTTCCTTTATTAAGTTGTTTCCCGTTGTTGTGCATGAATATTGTTCCAATTCTACACCATTGCCATTTGTTTGGTAAATCAAAGAGAATATCTTCTGTTATTTCTTTGTTTTCCTTATCTATCTGCTCATAATACTTGCTAATTGCTTAATCTTTGAAATAATTCGATCTTGTTCCATTAGAGGCGGAATAGGTACTAAATAAGTTTTTACAGTAGCAGTTGCAAGTTCTTTTTGTTTTGTACTACCATCCGATTTATCTTCTATCACAGATTGTACCGTATTGCTCGTGAAATAGTAATAAAGGTATTGGGGCATAACAAACTTTTTCATTGCTCTTATAACAGTAACATGACTATCTGCCACAGCCAATTCATACGGGTTTAAGCTACTCCAATAAATCGCCATTCGTCCTAATGTTCCCAATCCTGTAGAGTTCCACATTAAATCTCCGTCCTGTAAAATACGTTCTTCACCATATGATGATAAAGTGTCTGGATCTATGAATTGGGCTTTATCTATTGAGAATCCACTCCATTGATTACACTTTTGTGCTACAACAGGGTATTTCTTTATTAGAGAGTACTTGGGAGACTTACCTCTTTGGATATAAGAACATATATCATTAAGTCTTACCCAACTCCAGCTATCAGGTATTTCAAATGGAATCTCGTCAGTAATATCCATTTTTGTATTTGCAATCTTCTCGAAGTACTTGTTATCGTCACCTTTGTAAATAACAGAATCTGTCAAAGCAGACTTTTTAAGTTTGCCTTCTTTGACAAGTTTCTGCTTTTCCTGCCGTATCTGTTCAAGCAAATCTTGGGCTATACCTTCCTCTGCTATTTGTGGAACGAGTTTTCCTTGTATTGCTTCTTGGAGAATAGACTTTTTTAAATTATGCCATATTTCTTTATTTATTTGATTGAGTCTATTTTGACTATTTCCATATTGATTTATATATGGGTATAACTGATTTAATTTTGTAACAATGCGTCGTTGCTCTTCTTGTGGTGGAATAGGTAACAAGCAATGCTTAATAATGAGTTGATTTATGTTGGGATCTTTTCTTGAACCTGCTGCAAAATCCATCCAAAATGGTCTTTGATATTCAATAAAAGTATGGATGTAATCCATATTACAGAATCCATTAGGCTGGATAGCACATACAGATTGGTTAATAGTTGTATTAAAATGCAAGATACAGTGTTTGCCTATTGTCCCAGCACCACCGTACATTGCAATACACACAGAGGTTTGGGGTAAAATAGAAAGGTTGTAGTCAATAGTTGCTTTCGCGGTTATTTGTATTTCAGTTCTGTTCAAAATTCCATTGTTCAAGTCTGTTGTACGTACCCAATTGATATTACCATTTTTATAATAATCTGGATTTCTACTTAATGGTGTAGAACCACTTGTTGTTTCAAAAATATTGCCAATTCTTTCCCATTCCCACCCCTTAGGTATCTCAAACGGAATCTCGTCATCAATACATTTTACCTCTCCCGTAGCAAGAAACTTCTCATAATAGGAATTGTCGTCACCACGGTAAATGATAGATTCGTTTTTATCTTTCTTGAGTTTCTTTTCTTTAATTAACTTGGCTTTCTCTGCTCTGATACGCTCAAGGAGTACAGATGCAGGTTCGTCATTAGGGTCTTGCGGTACAAGTTTTCCTTGTATCGCCCATTGTAGTATACTATTTTTTAATTGCTTTCCATTCATCTTATTCTAACAGATTTAGAAGTTTTCGTATTTCTGTTTTTCCTTCAGATAGAACTGATATAGCTTTTTTCCTATTTTATCTTTTTTGAAGGTACGTTCATGATTCATAGGTGTCATAGACAAACGAATTTTCGCCACACCTTCATTCAATATTTCAAACTGCTGTGGAGTAATTCTAAATTGAGCTGTAGAACTTATTTCTGTGATTGGGATTACAATATTTCCACTTATAACACCAGCAGATTGACTTCCATTACCAATTACGGTTCCTCGTAGTTCAAGGTATTTACCTGTGAATGTCCGAATTTTCATAGTTGGTTCAGCAAGAAAATTCATCCTGTCTGAACGCACTGTAGCTATTATTGAATAAATTGTGTCTTGCTTAGCCACACTATACTTCATATTGCAACCTTCGGCTGCAAGTGCTTTATAAGTATAACCTACTGTTTGTGCTTTAGCGTTGAGCCCTAAAATGACACAAAACAGTAATAATATAATCTTTATAGTTTTCATATTTTATCTTGTTCGTAATTCTCTCCTTGTATTCCTAATTCTCCTTTGTCCATTGCATTAGCAATATCTATTTTCAGTTCTTCGTCATAATCTTTACTGGTCATAAAACTATTGACGATGCGTAGTAGCAAGTCTTGGTCGATATTCGATGCAGCCACATGATAAATGATAGATTCCAATGTTCGCATACAGATACAAGCGTGCCAGTAGTAATTATTCTTGTGTAAAAAGTAAGCACCCAAAGTCAGCGCAATACGCTTATTCCCATCATTGAAGAAGTGTCCAGAACAGAATCTATACATCAGATAGGTTAGTTTGTCGACGAAGGTCGGATAGTATAAATCGTTTTGCACAAAATCCAGTGTTGCACGAATACCTCCTTCGTCACGCACTCCTTCAAAGCCACCATCACTGGCATCAATCATTTTGCCATAGATGTTTAAAGCTTCGTCGTAATCTATGTAAATAATTCCCTTACTCATCTTCTGCCTGCTTTAAGCGTTTAAGCACATCTTTGTTATCCGCTAAGATACGGTCAAAATCAATAGACTGGTCGCCGATGAATCGTTCAAACTCTTCGGGAGTCACAGCTTGCAAGTAATCTGCTATATTACCATGATACGCATCTCGGAAACTGAAATCCCTTGAAGCCATTTTGGTTCTGGCATCATTCAGATAAGGTTTCTGCATGGGATGTTCGGCAAGTTCATTCACAATATGCTCTACCTCATCAATAGTAAGTTTTCTACTGCCATTTTCCTTGAATCGTTCACTGATAGCAGCCCCCACACCATTTTCAAAAGAAGAGATGACCAATAGAACCTCTGAATACAACGTGTGCCGAACATTGTCCTTAGAATCCAACCTTAATACTTCTCGATATTCCTTGGCATTTTCCTTGAAAACAGCCTTGTAGATAAAATCAGTAATTTGAGAATACTTGTATGTTGGATGTCCATCCACGTATTGATTGATGGCAGAAGTAAGATTTTTACGGTAGTTTTCTTCTGTGATTGCGGCAGGAAGATAATGCACATCTCTACGATTAATATACTTAGTTCCTCCACCTGTCTTTTCGTTGATGGTGGTAATCACAAAATCTAAGATAAGACTACGGACTTTTTTAGCTTTCTCACTCTCTGTAAGCAACATACCAATATTTAAGAAAGAGCGGAAATTAAATAGTCCGAGTTGTGTTGTTTTGCTCACCTCATTAATAAGGTGAGCAAATTCTAACTTAAACTCTTTCAGTTGTTTACCCTTACATAAAATATATCCATTATGTTTTAATTCCTCAGAGTTTGATTGCAGATAACGGTCTATTGTAGATGTATCAACTTGATAAAAATCGGCAACCATTTTTTTTGTAAAGCGGTATTCTCCCTCAAATAGCATTCCTTCTATATCAAGATGCTCCTGTATCTTACCGACCGCAAAACGGTTGTTAAGCACATTTTGTCTTTCAATGTTTGAGATTGTCAAATCTTTCATATCACTTCACAATTATCAGTTACACGATTTTATGTCTATACCGAGAATCTTTTGAATCTCTGAAAGTGTTTTGTCTATTTCATGGTCGAGTGCGGCACGTTTCTCAAAATACTGTTTAAGTAATTCTGCCGGAGGTAATATTTCTTCTTCCTCTTTCGGAAACTTACATTGGTCAAAATTGCAATCCAAATCTATCAACTGTTGGGCAGTAAACACACGGCTTTTTTCTCCCACTTCATCATTGACTATCTCTTTTCGGTCGTTCCACCATTCCTGAATAGGCAGAGTATGCTCTACCTTCATCGGTTTGGTTTTTGAGAAATGTTTGTATCCTTCCGGCATATCCAAACGATAGAACCATGTTTCCTTTGTCTTGAATCCTCCTTCGCAGCCTTCGGCTTCTTCGTTATTAAAGAAAAGGATGTTGGTTGCAATGGGAGTGTATGGAGAAAATATTGAGCCCGGCAAACGGATGATGGTATGTAAATTGAAATTACGCAAAAGATTCTCTTTAAGCGCAAGCTTTGCTCCGTCAGTACCGAATAAAAAGCCGTCAGGAATAATCACTCCACATCTGCCACCAGCTTTAAGACGGTACATAATAAGGGCTATAAATAAATCCGCAGTTTCGCTGGAACGGTAACGTAATGGGAAGTTGCTCTTTACGCTATCGTCCGTACTGCCTCCATATGGAGGGTTCATACCGATAACATCCACTTTATCGGTTTCATTGAAATCCGTGACATTTGTTCCAAGCGAATCACAGTGCGTTATATTGGGAGCTTCAATATCATGAAGCAACAAATTTGTGATGCTCAAAAGATAAGGCAACGGTTTCCATTCTTGACCAACAACAGCATTTTGCAACTTTTCACCATCTTCGGCAGAGCGTACGCTCTTTGCCATATAATTAAGGGCAGACGTAAGAAATCCTCCTGTACCACTGGTAAAGTCGCCAAAGGTCTCACCCAACTTAGGAGCAAGCATCATCACAATAAAATCAGTCAGGGCACGAGGTGTATAAAATTCTCCTGCATTACCTGCCGATTGTAAATCTTTCAAAATACCTTCGTAAATATCCCCGAATGTGTGGCGGTCTTCTGCATCATCAAATTCAATTTCATTTACTATGTTGATTACCTGACGTAAAAGCGTTCCGTTTTTCATATACTGGTTCAAGTCGGCAAATGTTTCTTGAACAATGCTTTTGGCTCGTGGCGTGTCGGCATTTACAGGAAGGTTTTTCAATGCAGGGAACAGTTTCTCATTGACAAAAGAAAGCAGAACTTCACCTGTCAATGCTTCACCGTCTTTTTCGTCCACCGCCCAATTACGCCAACGCAATTCTTCTGGAATGATGGACTTGTAGTTTTCATCTTTGTACTCCCATGTTTCTTCCTGCGTGTCATAAACTTTCAAGAAGAACATCCAAGTCATTTGTTCGATTCTTTGTGCGTCACCATTAATACCTGCATCTTGTCGCATGATATTCTGGATTCGCTTTATGATGTTGTTTACTGCCATTTTTATGCGGATTTATATATTTGATATTCAAGTTCTCTGACAGCCTTCTCAAATTCAAGTTTGCCGCCAAATAATTTCACAATCTTAGTTGGTTTACCAATACTATTAAATGGTGGTATTTCTAAAATATTCGACTTTTCAAAGTCAAGAATGCCATTCTCTGCATATTTATCAAGAAGAGCCTCCAAGACTTCACGAGCTTTACCTTCATACTTACCGAAGTAGTTACGCTTTTTCACGTTGTTTGCCCTTTCTTTTCTTGTCAATGGTGGTTGGTCAAAAGCAACGTGGCATATCACATCAAAGATGTCTGCATCCTTCAGTGCCGGATTCGCTTCGCGGACTGCGTCTATCAGAATAGCATATTCCTTTAACTCGTCCATCACAGCTTGCTTACGTTCCGCTTCTGTCCATGTATGTATGAACTCATCAAGGGTCTGATAGTGTCGTAATAATTGTTTTCTTGCAAACGACTGAACACTTTCTGTTCTCATGGTTTTGCCATCTTCCCCTAAAACAGATACTATCTCATGGGCTATACGAATATCTTTACCATTGATGAGATATTTCTCACGAGGTTCAGACACAGGTGTTGAAGCAGGGTCAACAGGTTGGTATGGCTTCGGCTTCTTCCCACCTCCTTTTGGCGGTTCCGGATCACCGTCAAATGCTGGGTCTTTGAATTTTGCTGTGGCATTGCGGAAGTCAAGTATTTCCAAATGCCACTTACCCTTGTCTTTTCTAAGTCGTGTACCACGTCCGATGATTTGCTTAAATTCAGTCATAGAGCCAATTTCTTTGTCTATGACAATTAATCCGCAAGTTTTGCAGTCCACTCCCGTAGATAGAAGTTCAGAGGTGGTCACTATCACTGGATAGGGCTCATCCACACTGATAAAGTTATCTAATTGTTTTTTCCCTTCTTTATCCTCACCGACAATGCGTGTAACATAATAGGGTGACTTTTTACACAAATCACTATTCATATTGATAAGTAGTGTTCGCATTTCAGCAGCTTCCTCTATATCAGGACAGAACACAATCGTTTTTGTCATACGCCCGATGTCATGCAGCATTTGAGTGATTCTGTGTGCTACCACTTTACGCCTTAGCTTGATAGCAAGATCACGACCTATATTTTGTCTTTGATATAGTTTCTGCTCAATTTCTTTACCCAATAAATCCATTTCACCTTCTTCTGGAGTCCACCCTTGTAAATCAACGTTGATAAAGTCAGCAGTAACTCGATATGGAGCTAAGAAACCATCTTGGATTCCTTGTAGAAGTGAATAGGTATATACAGGTTTCCCGAAATAATCCAAGTTGTTTGCTCCTTCATCGGCTTTTGGAGTGGCTGTCATACCAATTTGGGTAGCCGAGCTGAAATACTCCAATACTTTACGCCATGCAGAATCGTCTTTCGCACTTCCCCGATGGCACTCATCAACGATAATCAAATCAAAGAAGTTTGGTTGTACCTCCAAAAACGGGTCTGGCTTTCCTTCTTTTCCGACTAGCTGATGATATAAAGCCATATACACCTCGTATGATGAATCTATCTTTTCTTCACCTTCTCCAACAGAAGTTACCTTGGTCATAAACTTCTTGAATGGCTTAAAATCTTGAGCCATTGTTTGATCTATGAGGATATTTCGGTCTGCAAGATATAGGATTTTTTTCTTTGCTCCGCTTTTATGAAGACGATGAATAATCTGAAATGCAGTAAATGTCTTACCTGTACCGGTAGCCATTACGACAAGTACACGTTGTTGTCCTCTGGCTACGGCTTCAATAGTACGGTCAACCGCTATACGTTGATAATATCTTGGCTCATGGCTATGTGCATCATAATAAAACGGCGTTTCTATTATGTTGAGTTCATCCGAAGTATAGTTCTTAGATGCAAGATAACGGTTGTATAGTTCTTCTTCTGTGGGAAAATCCTCTAACTTGATTTCGGTTTCTTTCCCCGTGATAAAGTCATGTTCCAAGAAAGCATCGCCATTACTGGAGTACGCAAATTTCAGGTCAAGGATTTGGGCATAATCTATGGCTTGCTGAATACCACCTCCAACTGCGTGTTTATTGTCTTTGGCTTCAACCACAGCAATGGGCTTGCCATTATGGTATAATAGGTAATCGGCTTTTTTACCCTCTGCTACTGAATGTTGGTTGCCAACAACAAGTACTCGACCATCCGTAAAATAGTACTCTTCACGCATATTTACACTTACTGCCCATCCTTTTTGTTGGAGTGCAGGAGTAATGAACAGAGTGCGTATCTCTTGTTCTTTGAGCTCTTTCTTGTTTACTTCCATAACAATAACTCATTTATGGTTTTACACTGCTGACAATCAAATCCTTTACATCAATATTAAGAACTTTGGCTATATCATTAAGTGTTTTAAGGTCTGGTTGAACTGAGTTACTACACCATTTACTTACAGTACAATTAGATTTTCCAATTTGTTCTGCAAGCCATTTTCCTGTCTTCTGTTGTTCGACAAGCACAACTTTTAGTCTGTTTAAATTAGCCATGAAGTAAAATGTTTTAATCCAAAGGCAAATTTATATAAATTGCCTGATAGTATAAGTAACTTCCAATAAAATTATATTATAGGAAGTTGTACAATTAAAATATGACATTGTTTTTTTAATTATTTTCTTTCTCCCTTCTCTCTTTTACCCTTTCCTGTCCCGGCATCTTTTTAGCCAATACACTTTCTCCGGCAGGAAAATAGATAGGAAAAACTTTATATAAGAAACTTACAATATCATTACGCTTCTTTCCCATATTGAAAAAAGCAGAACAAACAAAATACATAAGGTCTTGCTGACTACACGTCTCTTTTTGCTGAATAGCTATTGATGGAGCGATTATCAAGTCATGTTCTGCAAATGCGCAGGCACAGGCAAGAATAGCTTTCTGCTCTTCCTCAG
>ENA-USUJ01002747-USUJ01002747.1-human-gut-metagenome-genome-assembly--contig:-NODE-2747-length-12802-cov-9.453988_pt1 | contig 12802 bp, 3 predicted proteins | sample MGYA00250061_ERZ773398 | MGnify/ENA primary metagenome ERZ773398 (study PRJEB29103, sample SAMN06111992) | human gut metagenome | biome: human gut; feature: ankylosing spondylitis patient; material...
ACTGCCGGATTATAAGAAAAAGCATGATTAGAAATTGTGTTGCCCGCCGGAGGACAAATTATATGAGTGGCGTCTTGTGAAAGCGGATTATTAGTTATCTGCACTGATTAAATGTAAGCAGGAATTAAATTCCGGCAATCAGGAATTTAAGACGGCATACGAAACAACGAAAAAAGCACTGCATGATATGAATATGGAAGAAGTTGAAGTGTTTATGCAGGATTTTCTGCCTGCCTATGATTTGACACTGGACGAATTGCAGGCAAAATAATCGGTCACACATTTTACACAGACTAAACACAGAGTGACCATTTCCTTTCGATACAATGTGACCATAACAATAAATCATTTGTATATGAAGTGGAGGTTACCTATGGAAGGAAAGAAGATTCGAGCAATTGGTACCAGTCTGATTTTATGTTTGGCAGCTATGAACATTTCCGGATGTGGTTCAAAGGATAGTGAGAGTTCAACAAATGCAGTAATGGGGCGTGTGACAAGTGTTTCAGACACGCAGATAGTGATGGAAGTTATGGATAAGCAGGATGACAAAAAGCCGGAAACAGCAAGTGGAGGAGCTGCCGGAATTGAGGGGAATAAACCGCAGGGAACCCCACCGGCTGGTATGCAGCAGGATAATGATGGCAAGAAACCGGAGGGAACCCCACCGGCAGATGCGAAGGATGGTGGCAAAAAGAAAGGTGAGTCAAAGACTTACCAGATTGACAGCGATACCAAGATATATAAGAAATCCGGTGAGGAAAGTACGGAAATATCGGTAAGTGAAATTAATCCGGGAGAGATGGTCAGTGTGGAGACAGATGGTGAGAAGGCAACAAGTATTACCGTTTCCGATATGTCTGCCATGGGGCAGCCCGGACAAAATTCGCAGGACGCTTCTTCCGGTAAATAGCCATGTCAGACCTTTTGTGTAGCATGATTTGACTCGGGATGATTTTGGTCTGAAAGATTTTGGCTTGGAAGATGAATAAGCCGAATGGATTTGCTGCCGTCTGCTTCTTTGATAACGAGGTAGAGAGAATCGGCAGAACCGGAAAACATGGTTAAAATGTTGCTTTGCGGTGGTAATTGTAATTCGCGGAATGCAAGCAGTTTTTGCAGGGAAACGAGCAGTTCCACATGGCGGTTCGTCTCGAAGGCGGTGCGGACCTCACGGTTAACCATGCGGCTTCGCTCGGCGACGGCGCGATTGAGATCGTCAAAGCCGGGACGAATCTTGTGTTCAACGGCGTCACCGCGTCCGGTCGATTCACTAATGCTTTGAACGGTTCGGGCGGTCTCGCGTTCATGGACGGCGCGAACATTGAACTTGCCGGCGACAACAAACTCACCGGCGGCATGCACGTCGAAAGCGGCGCGCATGTTTCTGCCGCCGGCGACGTCAAGAGCCATCTGGGAACCGGACCGATTGTTCTGGACCGGGACGGCATTGCCGGCTTCGAACTGACTGAAGCCGATCAGGCAACGGACGGCGTTTGGACGTGGAGCAATTCGGTTTCCGGCGCCGGACAGCTGACGGTCGCCCTCGGTGAAGCGATAAGCGATGCAGAAGAACTTCAGTTCTCGATGGATTCGCTTTCCGGCTTCGGCGGCGAACTCGTTGTCGACAACTGGCGCCTGACGCTCGACGCTTCGGCTACGGCCGCCGGCGATACGCTTGTCGAACTCAACAAAATGGACGATGCCGCCAAACTGACGCTGACCGACGGCGCGTCTGCCGACGTCGCCGGGGCAGTGAACCTCGGTAGCAAGGACTTTGAGCTCCGCAACGGCGGACAACTGGTCTTCAACGGCGTCAGCGTGCCGGGCTCGACCGATGCGTCAATCTCGTCGAGCGTCTCGGCGGGCGACATCACGCTCGGCAGCGGCTTTGTGCTCTCGCTCGACACGAACGGCCAAATGGTTGATGCCAGCACGTTGCTCACGCAGGACGATGCCGCTGCAAACAGCTTTACGCTGATGACCGGTCAAAGCGCTATCCAGGGCGATTTGACTCAGGGCCGTGTTGAGGTTGTCGGCCAGGAAATCGGCACGGATCTGGTCTTCGACATCCAGCAAGGCGGCAACGTTCCGGTTGCCGAGGGCCATTACGGCTACACGCTTGAAAAGGCAGGCGACAACCAAACCGAACTGCGGCTTTCGTATGAACTTAAGAGCATCAATCTTCTGACGACGCTCACGCTGACTGGTTCGGGCAGCAATGCCGACGACGGGGACAATGAACTCAAGGTTCAGGTGACGGGCGGCGGCAACCTCGTCATCGGTGCAAATGCCGGCACGACGAGCGGTTACGACGTCGTTCGACTCTCCGCGGACAACAGCAGCTACTCCGGCAGCACGACGGTGCAGGCGCATGCGCGTCTCTACGCTGAAGCAGGCGCACTCGGCAACACGAGCGCGCTCGACGTGAAGGCGGGCGGTCGAACCGACGTACTGGGCGACAACGTCGTCAAATCGCTAAATGTTGAATCGGACGGCATACTGCTCATCGGCAACGATACGGTTTCCGAACCTGCACCCGACGACCAGAAGGTTGTTCTTGCGATCAATGCTGGCGAAAGCGCTTCCGGCAGTACGTTCGACGGCAGTCTTTATGGCGACGGCATCATTCGTGTCAGTGGTCATAATACTGGTGACGATGAGTACGATCTGAAGCTTCGGACAGGCGGCGGCATCTTTGTGGGCAACCTTGAGCTGCTAGGCGGCGCTTCCTCGCTGGTGATGACGACCCATAGTTACGCGCTCGGAAACGCCGACGGCCGCAGCAAGGTCGTTGTCGATGAAAAGAGCAGCCTCTTCATCGAATCCACGAACAGCAACGAGCTGACGCTCGGGTCCCGTCTTAGCGGTTCGGGTCTTGTCAGCATTTCGCTTGCCGAAGAGACCGGCCTGCTGCACTTCTCCCGCAATCAGTCTGCTGGCGACGACGCATTTGCCGGCACGATTGAACTTCAGCGCGGCACCATCGACTTCGACGCGCTGACGGGCGGCACCGAGCATGCCAACGTCGACATTCTGAAGAAGGCAACGCTGCAGCTCGATCAAGACGCAAATCTGGTGCTCGGTTCCGACTTCGTCATCACCGAGGGCAACGGAAACGATCGGCTCCTTGCAGGGCTTACGCTCGCGGGCGGCACGATTGACGCTGGTCCCATCGGCTACGCGCTGGACTCGAGCGGTCTTGAAGGTTCGCGCAGCACCACGCACGTAAATCTGCAGGGTGGCACGCTCACGCTGACGTCAGGCGCCGGATCGACGATGGTGTTCGGCACGTCCGACGACGCTGTCGAAATTACCGATACCGGCACGGAAGTCCTGCTCGCTTCGCAGGGCGTCGACATGGCCGTCATTCACGACATCGGCAGTCTGGTTGATGAAAACGGCAAGGCGATCGTTCTCGACGAAAACGATCAGATTGATGCCTCGTATCTGAAGGCCGACGTCGCTGCAGGCAGCGGCCAGCAGCGTCTCTCGCAGACCGTGACGGGCGCAACGGACAAGCAGGTGGTTGCCGAAGTCACCCGCGTCTTTGACGACGGCCTCACTTATCGCGAACATCAGGACAATCCGGATCGGCATGCCCTGATGATCGGCTACCACGTCTCTGAAATCGGACTGCTTTATGCGGGCAACGATGAGGATGCATGGGCCGGCCTGGCGGTGACCGCTTCGACGGATGCGAATTCGAATGTTCTTGAAGCGCTGATCCGCGACGGCCGCAACGGCACGCAGGGCAACATCGTCTTCAAGGGCGCGCAGGACGCCGACGGCAACGCTATGCAGATGACCGTGACGGGCGGCAACATCTATCACGGCCGGACGCTCGTGACGTCGAATGCGAAGCTCCTGGTTGACGGCGACGACGCTTTCGGTAATACGTCTGCGATCCGCATCGACGACGGCAGCATCATTGATTTCGGCGAATTCGATCAGACCGCAGTCAGCTTCTACGCATACGGCGACGGCGCACTCAAGTCGACAGCCGACAGTCAGTTGACGGTGAGGGGCGATGCCGTCTTTACGGGCGCCAATGCAGAACTTGCCGCGGACTGGACTTTTGAAGGAAACGTTGAAATCCGCGACGAAGCGTCTCTCGGCACCGGGGCAGTCAACCTCGGCGCGACGGGCGCTCTCCTCATCACGGGCACCGGCGTCGTCGGCAACATGACGAACGCCGTGAGCGGCACCCAGACCTCGTCCATGACGGTTGCTTCCGGCGCCGACGTGTCGTTCACGACGGCGGATACGCTCGGCGGCAGCTTCGCCGGCTCGCTCGCCGTCGACGGGTCGTCCACGGCCTCGTTCGGCTTCACCGGCGCTGCCGAAATTGCCAATACGGTTGAAGTTGCCAACGACTCGACGCTCAAGCTTGATTCGCAGTCGGGCGGCGCGCTTCAGTTCACCGGCGATGCGGCCATTGCCGGCACGCTCGAAATTGCCGATCTGGCTTTCGACCTGTCGGCCGGTCAGGACGTCTTCGAGAACGGCTCGACGCTCGTGGTTGAGTCCGGTGCATCGATATCGGTTTCCGGCCGCGTCGAAAACCACCTCTCGAACCTGACGCTCGGCGACGGCAGCACAGTTTCCTTTGAAGCGGGCACGCCTGGCGCCGGCGGCGCCGCACAGGTCGTTCTTAGCGATGAGGCTGAAAGTCGCGACGGCAAATTCTCTGTTTCGGGTAACGTCGACGTTGTTCTTAATCTTGAAGACTACGTCAATGCCAACCCCGATATTGTGGACGACACGCAGACGGCACTGAAGGACCGTCCGCTGACCGCTCAGGATGCCCTCAATGAAACAGTCGGCGTCATATCGCAGCTCATCACGGCGGAAGCCGGAGACGAAGACAATCAGAGCGCGAGCTTTAATCTGATCGTCAGCGGTGGCAACGTTGGGCTCGACCACAATCAGCTCACGATAGACATCCGCAACAATGCGGACGATGAAGAGGCGGTTGCCAAGGGCATCTACGGCTACACTGTCGACGTGTCGGATGACAACGCATCGCTCAATCTGGTCTACGGTCTGCGTGAAGTGCAGCTCGCAGGCACGCTCTCGCTGCGCGGCTACGAGGACGGAGAAAGCGATAACGTTCTGAGCGCTGCCGTGACGGGTGTCGGCGGTCTGCAGATTGCTGATGGCATCATCACGCTCTCGAATAACCAGAACATGTATTCGGGTGCTACCAGCGTCGATTCCGGTGCAGTGCTCATCGCGGGCGACGCAGGCCATACGCTCGGCAATACGTCAAAGCTTGAACTCGCTACCTATCAGCGTCAGTCCGATTTTGACGAAGGTTACGGCGGCCGCGTAGCGATCTACGGCGCTGAAACGGTCGGCGCGCTGGAAGTCGGCGAAAACGCCGTGCTGTACCTTGTCGACAACGACGCGCACAACGGTAGTCTGACGATCCGCGGAACTGAGACGAGCGAAATCAACGGAACGCTCTCAGGCGCCGGCAGCCTGACGGTGGAAGCCGAATCGGCTGGCGCAAAGTTGTCAGTGAACACGGCCAATACCGGCTTCACGGGCGATGTGACGATTGGGAACGGCGCAGCCGTGCGCATTGCCGAGTTCAATTCGCTCGGCGTTGCTGAAACGGCCGGCACGATTCAGATCGACCAGGGCGGCCGACTCGAAGTGGAGGCCGAAGTGGACGCGACGAGCTCCGCTTCCCGCGTCACCGGCACGCTTGCCAATACCGTTACGGGCAGCGGCACTGTTGTCGTGAACATCACGACTTCTGGCGATAGCAATGATCCGGCACGCTTTAGCTTTGCTGATTCTCAGACGGGCGGCCCCGACGTCTCGTCGGATACGCCAGTCTTCGACGGCACAATCCGACTCGAGCAGGGCGGCTTCACGCTCGCATTCGCCACCGATGAAAGTCTTGAGCTCACGGCCAACCAGAAGGTGGCCTGGAACGCCGAGATTTCGGTCGGCGAAAACGGGCACCTCTATGTCAGTCAGCGCGACCATGAAAATGCGCGCTTCGTCGACAAGCACATCCGCGCTCTGACGCTCGACGGCGGCAACATCTATTTCGGCGGTTTGCGCTATGATATGCAGTCGCTTGAAGATCAGCTTGGCGGTCAGCTCGAACTCGCGGGCGACTTGAACATCAACGCCGTGTCGTACGTCAATCTCGATGCCGGCACGACCAATTCGCTCTCGGATTCGGGCTCCGAACTGCTCTTTGCTGACACAGGCGCCAAGATCGATCTGATCCAGCACGCTGCGGACATCCTTGTTTCGGGCGGCTCCGTGATCAATAACCTTGGCAAGCTCAACGAGCACCTCAAGCTCAACATCAGCGATGCAGACGCTTGGCAGACCATCTCGCAGAAGGGCGAGGAGGTCGCCCGCGTGCTCCGCACGTTCGGCCAGGGCGAAGAGAACAATGTCTTCGGTATTGAGTCGTCTTCGGGCGGTAGCGGCTACGATCTCTATCTCAATTACCACGTGAGCGAGATCGAACTCATTAATCCTGATCAGGGCTTGGTGATTACGAACAATGATCTCGAAAACGCTGAATCGCTTACCGCGAAGCTTTCGGGCTCTGGCAAGATCACCTTGGCTGGCGGCACGATTCTGCTCGGCGACGGCAGTGAAGAAGGGAACGTGAACACCGGTGAAGTCATCGTGACGGGGACGGTGGTTGCGGGTAACTACAATGCGTTTGGCAACGGCTCAACCTTAACCGTCAATGGTGGAACTGCCGACTTTGGCGATTACAGCCAAGTGCTTGAGTCGCTTTATTCGACGGGCACGTTGATCGGTAGCTCCTCTGGAACGATCACCATCAAGGGTGAAATGGAGATTGAGGGTTCGAACAACGAATTCAGTTCAAATATCATTTTTGATACTGAGACTGCTACTTCAGGTACGTCGCATGACGTTGATGCCCTCGGTGGCGGCAAGATCACGATCAGTGACAACTACACGCTTGTTGTTGATGACACCGAAGGCGGTAAGCTTGACAATGTCATTGAAGGCAGCGGTGTGCTGGTAGTTGGAACCGACGAATCGAAGCCCACGAGTGGTTCAATAGAGCTCAGTGGTAACAACAAAGGCTTTACTGGCGATATCAACGTCAAGGACGGCTGGATGCTCACGGCCGAAATGGATGCGGACGAAACCGCAGCCGACCACATCGGCACGGGCTCTCTCGAGCTTGATAGTGGCAGCAACGCCGGCTTCACGCAGACGGGGGGCGGACTAAACTGGAATTCAACCGTGACGGGCGAGGGCAACCTTATTCTCACGGCGGATGCCAACCAGTCGATCCGCGTGAGCGGCGGTCTCGAGAACTTTAGCGGTTCAGTGACCGTTTCTGGCGGCCGGTTTGATCTCGGCGACGGCAATGAGGCGGCGCTCCATGAAACCGATCTCGTTGCAGCCGGTGGAAATACCACGATCACAGTGCTCGATACGGACGATCAGGTCCGGGTTGAGGGTGACTTCGCCGTAACGGACGATGCAGACATTGTCTTTAATACGCCGGCGACGCCTGGCACGATCTCCGATGCGTCTCTCAAGGTGCACGGCAAGCTCGATCTGACCGGTGCAGACATCACTGTTCATGTCGATGATTCTCTTACGCCCGGCACGCCTGGCACGGATTCGCTTACGGTTCAGGACATTCTTTCCGAGGATCGCAGTTCGTCGCTTTCGCTCGTGATTGCGGAAGCCGACGGCGGCATCGGCAATTACACGGGGGATCTCACCATTCTGAATTCCAAGGGCGAAACTGTTGACCTTGGTAGCAAGGGCATCGCTATCAATGATGCGGAGGGCAACCGGATCGCAACGGGTTACTACAGCTACGGCCTCAATGTCACGGAAGATAATCCCAACCAGCTGGGCGTTTCCTACCAGCTGACGGAAGTCAATGTGAGCGGCGCTGCAGTCCTCGCGCTCGAAGGCGCGACCGCAGGTTCGCCTGAATACGAGAACGCGTTGACGCTGTCTGCAAATGTGACGGGTGAGGGCGGCCTGCAGCTCACGAGCGGAGATCTCACGCTCGCGGGCAACGCAAACGATTATGAGGGCCCCACGATTGTTGGTACTGAAAGCGGATCCGCAGCGACGCTTACCGTCTCGAGCGGCAGCAGCCTTGGCAGGACTGATGCGCTCTTTGTCTACGGCAACGCGGTGTTCGTCAATGAGTCGAAAGATACCGAAGCCGGCAGACTTGTTGTCGATGAGAACGGCACCGTTCAACTGGACGCGGGCAGCGTTCTCACCGTGACCGACAGCGATTCGCAATCCGTGCTCGACGGCACCCTCACGGGTAGCGGCGCGCTCAATCTGAACGACGGCGTTTCGTTGGCAGTTTCGGCCGATAAGGCTCAGTCCTATACCGGCCTCGTGACGGTGGGGGACGATGCGACCTACGATCTCCAAGCGAGTTCCGACGCGTTCGTTACTGTTGCGCACAGCTTTGCCTCTGATGAAAACACCACCGCGCGCGTCGGCTTTGAGGGCAGCTTCGAACTTGAAGAAGCGAATTCGAACTATCACGGCAGCTTTGTCCTTTCGGACGGCACAGTGATTCGTACGGATTTGATTGATGCATTTGGTGCAAGCGATGCTCGAATTGAGACGGCGGAAAATGCTTCGGCCACGATACGTCTGACCTACTCGGGTGAAGACGTCGGTAACGTTAAACAGTCTATGTCGAGTGGCATTACATTCGAAAAGGCTGGAACGGGTGTGGTTGCTATGTCTGACAGCGCCATGGGAGCCGGTGCCGTTTCGGTGACCGCTGGCGGCCTTACGTTCGGCACTGCGGGTTCTGACGATAGCTATTCGACGGATTTGACAGTTTCTGCAAATGCTTGGGCCGCAGGCTTCGGAGGAGTTGATTCGCTTGAAGTTGAAAGCAATGGCGCGTTCTTTGTAGGAGGCCGCAATGGGTACAACTCGATCCTGGACGGAGAGGTAAGTACCGTAACATTCAATGTCGCGGGCAATCTTACGAATAACGGAACCATTTACGTCGGTAATCAGACTGCGGAAGGAGAAACGCCTCTCGAATCGGGTTCCATCGGCAATGAACTGGTCATTGACGGTGACTACGTCACGAGTGGGGGCACTTTGGTCATGAACGCAATTTTGGCTGGAGATGCAAACTCCAAGGCAGACCATGTCACCATTACGGGCGGCATTAAAGGTCAGGGTTACATTGATGTCAACTACAACACCACAACAAGTACGGGCGGCACGCTCAAGTACTTGGGGTTGGTGTCCGTGGGTGAGGCCGAGAATCCAAACGATTTGAGCCTGAAACTCAAAGATGAGGTTAAGATCGGAGATCTCTGGTACGCCCTGATGTACTCCACTGAAAAGAAAGAATATTACCTTGAGTCGTCCGAGACCGATCCGGGTACCGATCCGTGGGATCCGAACGAACGTGAGGATGTCACGGGTGCCACGATCGCGTCCTTGGCCTTCATGCAGGGACAGACCTTTGATCTGAGCTTGCACGACCATATTGGAGAGACCACGTACATTGATCCGATCACGGGTGAAGTGCGCCGCACTTCCTTCTGGATGATCCAAAAGGGAGACTGGACGCGCTTTAGCAACGACTCGGGTCAGGTGGATACGGACGGTCATACCTACACCACGCACTTGGGTTGGGACTTCTACTCCAATCGCATGGATACCGTGACGCATCGCTTCGGCGTGCTCGCAAGCTTTGCCGACGGCAGCTACGACATGCAATCCGGCGTGACGGGCAAAGCGACCAAGGCAAGCTTCCGCGGCTATAGCGCCGGTTTGTACTGGGCGATGACGCCCGAAACCGAGAGCGGTCCGTTTGCCGGTCTGCAGCTGCGTTGGAATAAGTTTGACAATGAACTTTCCGGCGAAGCCAGCCACGACTATGACGTCAGCGGCATCAGCATCACGGCGGAAGCCGGTTGGGATCAGCTCATGTCGCGCGGTGTGACCGATGCCGGCCGCACCTATGAGTGGAGAGTTGAGCCGCATGTGCGTGCTTACTGGACCAACTTCGGCGATATGGACTCCTGGTCCTCCGGACAAGATTCCTTTAAGGCCGAAAACGACAACGGTCTGCTCGTTCGCGTCGGTGCGCGTACCAAGTACACGCTCTATAGCGGCGAAAAAGGAAAGACGCCTGCGGTGCAGACGTATGCGGAAGCCAACTGGGCGTTTAATAACGCTGAGTACTCCGTTTCGACAACCAATCCGTACACAACGGTCGAAAGTTCGCAATCCGGAACGAACTTCGCCGAGTTCAGACTGGGGGTGGAAGCGCAGTTCAACAAGAACGTGAACGTCTGGCTTGAAGGCCATCATCAAACCGGCAGCGACGATTACGAGTCGACGGGTGCCATGGCTGGTTTCAAGTATCTCTGGTAAACACTGCTACGAATCGGATCGGCGTGGAGGCGTCGATCCCGAGACAAGGCCGCGGCAAAGATTGAAGACAGAGCGTTTTCAATCTAGTCGCGGATTTTTTTTGTCGCAATGGTGAAAAAACGACCCAAAAAGGCGTGCGCATTTGTGATGCGGAGAAAAAAGAACCATGTTTGAGCGCAAAATCTTTGCAGAGATGATCAAAAGGAAGGAGCAGTACGCGCCGCACTACGCCTTGTTCCTCAAAGGTGCCAGACGTGTAGGCAAGACAACGCTTGCTACAGGAAGAATATCTTGCTAGACGGCGTCGTGAAAAAGAGGCAAAGCTTCAGGAAAAATATGAGAGGCAGGAAGAGCGTGCAAGGAAAAGAATGAATAAAAAAGCACGCGGTGTGACACTTGATACACAGCTTCCGAAGAAAGAAGAGGCTGTAAAAAGTGTGGATGTGCATGAGATTGTACCTGATATATCAGTGCATGATGAATATTCGGCAGATATATATGATCCGGGTGACTCATTTGAATATATGCAGGAAAATGTAGATGATAATATAGAAGAACATATAGAGAATGATTCATATATTGATTTATCTGATAGTTCAGGTGTTGATTTATATGAAGATTCAAATGAAAATTCAAATGAAGATTTATATGAAAATTCATATGGAAACCCAAATGAAGGTACAGACACTAATTCATATGATAATACATATGAGAGTCCGGCAGAGGATACAGATATATCAGTAACTTCAGATAATAGAACCAATACAGCAGACATGGCTGAATCAGATAGTCAATTAGAAGAAACTGAAGAAATCCGGATGGAAAAAAGTGTGGATAAAAAGAAACAGGAATATGTTTTTCCACCTGTCAGCCTGCTTAACAGAGGAAAAGGTACAGATAAAGCCGGACAATCGCGTGAAAATAAAGAAACTGCAATGCGGCTGCAGCAGACATTGCAGAACTTCGGTGTTAAAGTTACTATCACAGATATTAGCTGCGGACCTGCAGTTACAAGATATGAACTGCAGCCGGAGCAGGGTGTTAAAGTAAGTAAGATTGTATCACTGTCAGATGATATAAAACTTAATCTTGCAGCAGCAGATATCCGAATAGAGGCACCAATTCCGGGAAAAGCCGCAATAGGAATCGAAGTTCCAAATAAAGAAGCAGGAAGTGTATCTTTAAGGGAACTTATAGAGACGGATGCATTTAAAAACAATACATCTCAGATTGCATTTGCAGCTGGAAAAGATATTGCAGGAAAACCGGTGATTGCAGATATTGCAAAAATGCCGCATCTTTTGATTGCCGGTGCAACTGGCTCGGGTAAGTCCGTCTGTATTAATACCTTGATTATGAGTCTTTTATATAAGGCAAATCCTGAAGATGTCAAGCTTATAATGATTGACCCTAAGGTTGTTGAACTTAGTGTATACAACGGAATTCCACATCTTTTAACTCCGGTCGTGACAGACCCGAAGAAGGCGTCTGGAGCATTGAACTGGGCTGTTGACGAGATGACGAAGAGATATAAGCTTTTTGCAAAAATGGCGGTCAGGGATTTGAAAGGATACAATGCTAAGGTATCAAAGATACAGGTTGGTGAAGGCGAGACACCGCCTGAAAAGATGCCACAGATTGTAATTATTATAGATGAGCTTGCAGACCTTATGATGGTTGCACCGGGTGAAGTAGAAGATGCGATCGTGCGCCTGTCACAGCTTGCCAGGGCAGCAGGAATTCATCTGGTGATCGCAACACAGAGACCATCTGTTAACGTCATTACAGGCCTGATCAAAGCGAATGTACCTTCAAGAATTGCATTTTCAGTATCATCAGGAGTCGATTCAAGAACAATTATCGATATGAATGGTGCAGAAAAGTTATTAGGGAAAGGTGATATGCTGTTCTATCCATCTGGATATCAGAAACCAATCCGTGTACAAGGTGCATTTGTCAGTGATGAAGAAGTCAGCAAGGTTGTAGAATTCTTAAAGGAAGAAAATAATGCCGAAGACAGCTATGGTGCAGATATTCAGGAAAAGATTCAGACAGCTGCGGTCAAAGCAGCAACATCGCAGGAAAGGGATGAATATTTTGAAAAAGCAGACGGCATACGAGATATTGGCGTGACTGGAGTTCAGACGTGTGCTCTTCCGATCTATTGGATTTAACCGTGCAGCCAGACTAATGGATCAGTTATGCGAAGCAGGAATCGTCGGAGAAGAAGAAGGAACCAAGCCAAGGAAAGTTCTTATGAGCGAAGAACAATTTGAACAATACAAAGAAGATTATCTATAGAAAGGAAACTATTATGAAAACAGATATTGAAATCGCACAGGAAGCCACATTATTACCGATCAAAGAAGTTGCAGCGAATATCGGGATCAAA
>ENA-USUJ01002749-USUJ01002749.1-human-gut-metagenome-genome-assembly--contig:-NODE-2749-length-12799-cov-4.419274_pt1 | contig 12799 bp, 11 predicted proteins | sample MGYA00250061_ERZ773398 | MGnify/ENA primary metagenome ERZ773398 (study PRJEB29103, sample SAMN06111992) | human gut metagenome | biome: human gut; feature: ankylosing spondylitis patient; material...
ATCCCTTTCGTTATCGAGACATCTACTTACATTCGCGTTTTATCCTGATAACCGTGAAGGAATAGGCCGGCATTTCATAGGGGAACTTCTCCCCTATTTCCATTGCGCTTTCTACCGGTACGGCATTCGTGTCGGACGGGCGACCCGAAAGGACGGTCTTCTGCCCTACGGCTTGATGTCCGGCCAGCGACGGGATTTCCACATCCGTTTTGACCGCCACCGGGAGCAGGTTCACCAATTTCACGACAAGGTCGCCGCTTTCGCCGTCTTTCACCACGGAAACGCCCACGCGGTTTCTCACGTTTTTCTCCTTGCGGTCCAGCAAGACTGTGGAAGGAAGGTATTCGCTTCCGGAGTTCCGGCCGAACAACTGTTGTACGTAATAGTCCGTAGTGAGTCTTACGTCCGTATTGTTGAAGTATATCAAGTCCGGTGTCCATTGCGTGCGCCCTTCTTTAGCCAGAAGCGGAGCGTAGGAGGCCATGCTCACCACGTCGCCGTTACGCTCGATAGACGTAAGGTACAAGGCCGTGGACAGGGCGGTTTCCATGTTATTGACCCGTCCCGGGGCATGGGCGGCATATTCCCCCAGATAGACTTTGGATTTGCTGCGGTCGTAGTGGTCGTAATAATCCTGATGGTTGATATACCATCCCGGCGTGTTGTAATTATGTTCGTCCACCATGGGCAGTTTCAAGCGGTCGGCCAAAGCCCATCCTTCTTCGTAGTCTGTTCCTTCGCAGGACGGTCCCGTCGTGCCGATGACCACGATGTCGGGATATTTGGCCCGGACGGCTTCATAAATCATCGTAAACCGTTCCGTGAACACGCGGCTGATGAGGTCTTCGTTGCCCAGTCCGATGTATTTCAGGTTGAACGGTTCGGGATGTCCGGCCTTGACCCGTTCGCGTCCCCATCGTGTGGTTTTGGCATCCCCGTTGGCATATTCAATCAGGTCGAGCACGTCCTGTATGTACTGCCCCATCTCCTCCATCGGGATGCCGCCCTGTTGGCCGTTGGCCGTCACGAAGTCCTTGGAATGATGGCTCGGGCCTCCGATGCCGGAATTTTGGCAGGGCACGCCTGCGGCCACGACCGGCAGCGGTTCGGCACCGATGTCCTCGCAAAACTGGAAATACTCGAAGTAGCCCAAACCGCGCGTCTGGTGGTAACGCCAGATGTTGGCCGCCGGTTTTCGGGCTTCCAACGGGCCGATGGTCTCTTTCCAATGATAGATGTTGTCCACCCCGTCCCCGTGGGCCAGACATCCGCCGGGGAAGCGGACGAAACGCGGACGGATGTCGGCAATGGCCTGAGCCAAGTCGGCGCGAAGCCCGTTCTTCCGTTCCTTGAACGTCTTTTGTGGGAACAGTGAAATCATGTCGAGGGCATACCGTCCGGCAGACTGCGGGATGATGACGAGCCGGGCCTGTGCCACGGTGGCCGTGGCTTTCAACACGGCTTCCCGTTTCTTCCAGGTTTTCGAGGACAACTTGACGGTGGTCTTGGCCACGGTCTTTCCCTGTGGGTCGACCAGACGTACCACGGCCTTTCCGCCTCCCTTGCCGTCCGGTGTACGGGTGAAAAGCGAAAAGTCGTACTTCTCGCCTTCTTTCACCGCGATGCCGTCGAATCCCGTATTCGTGAAGCCGCTGCCGGGCTGCTCCACGTCGAGCACGGCGTAATGGGGATTGTTGGGATGGACGGGCTGTTCCGTAGACACGTCGAATGCCATGCCCTCGCCCTCCACGCTCCACGCGTAGCGGCTGTTCCAGTTCCGGTCCTTGTTGCCGTCGGCTTCGGAGTACTCGAAATCCCGGTTCTGCACCAGTTCGGCATACAGTCCGCCGTCGGCTGCGTAATTCAAGTCTTCAAAGAACACGCCAATCAGGTTCTCACTGATGGGTTTCGCCCGGCCTTCGTCCACGGTAATCCGTGCATTGACCGTTTGCAGTCCGGCAAACCGGGCCGCGTCGTGCTCGGCACGCTCTCCCCTCAGCGCATTGAGGGCGGAACGGTATATGCCATGGCGTTCCATGCCTTCCAATATGCCGTAGGATACTTTCAGGGCATATCCCACGATCGTCTTGTCGCCGATTTGTACCGTGTCAGTCACCGGCATACGCCCGTCTTTCACGGCGAACTTTCCTTGCTCCGTGGCCATGAAATATTCTTGGGGCGTCCATTTTATCAGGTCAGCGGATGAAGCATAGCCTATCGCGCTGCCTTCCGGGTCCAAGTCCCAGAAACAGTGCAACCTTCCGTCCTGCCGGTCTTGTATCAGACGCGGCTTGTACATGTATTTCCAAGCACCGAAGTCGCACCGCATAAAGACCATTCCTTCTGCCACGTCCTGCCAGTGCTCCCCGTCCGCGCTCCAGACGAACTGCATGCCGCGCCGCCCGTGGTCGTTGGTCGTGGGATAAGGGAAGACATAAACGGAATCGGGTTGTGCCGCCCGTACGATACATGGCAAAGCCTGCATGAGGCAAAGTGCCATAAAAGGTTTCAGGATATTCATCTCTTCTGTCAATATAATGGGTAATTGTGAGAAACAGGGGTCATGATGAAGGTGAACTCATAATCTTCATACGGCAGGCGGAATTCCGGTTCGGGCATGGCACCCCAACTGTCGATACAAGCCAGCCCCATCTGTGCCTTGTCTATCAGAACGTTGGTCAGGTCAGCCTTTTCCACTTCCTGCGAATGTCCCTGTTTCTTCACCGGTCCTTCGTCCAACGATTCGATGGTGTAGTGCAGGGAGGAAGCCGAGAACGGGGCATCGGCCACGAACTGCAACCCCGTGCCTTTCACATCGAGGACTTTCCACCAACGGATGTCTGTTTTCGTGCCCGTCTCTTGCGGACGGATGTAGGGATAGAACTGTTCGTCTACGGTCTGGTGATAAATGCCGAGGTCTGTGCTGTGGTTGCGGTTGCTGTAATTCTCCACCGGCCCGCGTCCGTAGTAAGAAACGTATTCAAAATCCTTGGGCATGACCAGTTGCATGCCGAAGCGGAACATGTCGGATGCCTTTTTCCCCTTGTCGGCCACCATCTTTTGGTTGACCTTTACGGCTCCCCGGTTGTTGATGGTATAGGTCAGGTAAAGCTTGGCCGACACGCTCCTCATGTCGTATTCCGCCGACACGACGACCTGTCCTTCTTTCGTTTCGTGTTTTAACGACGTGAGACGCAGGTCGGGATTTTTCCAAGCCGCATATTTGTGTTGCAGTTTGGCACCGTAATCATTGTCGGTCGGGGCGCGCCAGAAGTTCGGTGTCAGCGCACCGCCTTTCCGGATGAACTCCGTCCGATCCACGGCATAGCGTTCCATGTATCCGGTCATCTTGTTGAAACGTACCCGGAAGTTCTCTCCCGTGATAATCAGATGGGCCAGATTACGGTCGTTGACTTGCGGGACGACATCCGGAATGTAACGCACGCTTTCGTTCTTCAAAACCATGTCCGGTGCCTGATAGGGCCGGAGTTCGATTTGTGCCTTGGCCACCACGTGACGCGCCGGAATGACGCCTTCTCTTTCCCGTTGCAGGTATCTCACGTTGAGCAACCATTCGCCTTCCCCGTCAGTTCCGCCCCAGTCCAAAGTCATCGTGGTGGTTTGTTGCGGTTGGCAATCTATCCGTTCCACCGTTCCGCTGCACATGACTTTTCCGTCTTTCAGTGTTTCCCACTCCATGACGTACGCTGAAAGGTCGCGGAAGAAATTTTCATTGTATATCTTGATTTCGCCTTTCGACAAATCTCCGGGCGTGGTCCAGATGTTCTGGTAGAAGTATCTCACTTCGTAGCTGTGCGGGTTCGGTACACGGTCGGGACCGAACAAGCCGTTGACCATGTAATTGTCGTCCTTGGTCTTATAATCGTCGAAGTCCCCGTCGTAACCGTATATCATTTCCCCGTTGCGACCGGTCCATCTCGGCGACTGGTCCACCCAGTCCCAGATGAAGCCGCCTTGGAACTTGGGATACTTCCGGATTAAGTCCCAATAAATGTTGAAGTCGCCCAAAGCGTTCCCCATGGCATGGGCATATTCGCACATGATGAAGGGTTTCTGTTTGTTGTCGTCCTCGCAATACTTGATGCAACGGGAGTAAGTGGGATACATCGGACAGTAGACATCGGTATTGGAACCGGTGTCGTAAGCTTGTTCAAAGTGGACGAAGCGGCTGGGGTCTTCCTGTTTGATCCAGTCGTAACAGGCCTCGAAGTTCGAACCGTCGCCACACTCGTTGCCCATCGACCACAGGATGATGCTCGGATGGTTGAAGTTGCACTGCACGTTGCGTTGGTTGCGTTCCAAATGCGCTTTCTTGTAAGCCGGGTCCTTGGCCAACGACTTTTCCTTGAAACCCATGCCGTGGCTTTCGAGATTGGCTTCGGCCACGATGTAAAGGCCGTAACGGTCGCACAGTTCATACCAATACGGGTCGTCCGGATAATGGCAGGTGCGCACGGCATTGACATTGAATTTCTTCATGAGTTGTATGTCTTGGAGCATCCTCTCGCGGGTGACATACGAGCCTCCGTTGGGATCCATCTCATGACGGTTTACTCCTTTGATGAGCACGGGCTGCCCATTTACCAAAAGTTGGCTGTCCTTGATTTCGATTTTCCGGAATCCCACTTTTACGGGTATGACTTCGCGGATGGCGTTTCCGTCTTTCAGTGTAGCCCTGAGGGTGTAGAGGTAGGGTGTCTCTGCCGTCCATTTATGCGGGTTCTTCACCGGCATGACGACGGATGGGGTTCCCGTTTCGCGGACTTCTTTCATGCAGACGGTTTCCCCACGGGCATCGAGTAATTCGAGTGTAATGCGGGCCTTGCCCTTTACATCCATACGGACTTCCAGTGTCCCGTCCTGATACCGGTCGTCCAAGTCGGGAGTGACCCGAAGGTCTTCTATCCGCTTGGCGTGGCGCACGTAGAGGTAGCAGTCGCGTGATACGCCGCTGTAACGGAAGAAATCCTGGTCCTCCAAGTAGCTGCCGTCGCACCAACGGAACACTTGGAAGGCTATCAGGTTCTTTTGCCCCGGTTTCAGGTAAGGGGTCAGGTCGAACTCCGCCTCCATTTTGCTGTCCTCGCTGTAGCCCACAAACTTTCCGTTGACCCATAGGTACATGTTGGAAGACACGGCACCGAAATGGGCGATGATGTCTTTCCCTTTCCAGTCTGAAGGAATCACCACTTCACGGCGGTAGGAACCTACGTGGTTGTTTTCCGTCGGGACATGGGGCGGCTTCTTGAACGTGCGTCCTTCGTAGCCTTTCCATCCGAAATCCACTCCTGCGTATACCGGGACATCATAACCGTTCAGTTCCCACACGCCCGGAACCGGGAAATCCACCCAGCCTTTGTCGTTGAAATCCGTCTTCCAGAAGCCTTCCGGACGTGCGTCGGCATGTTCCACCCAGTTGAATTTCCAGTTCCCGTTCAGGCTCATGAAGTTTCCGGACAGTTCTTTCATTCCTTTTGCCGCCAGTTCCGTACTTTCATAGGCAAAAAAGTCGGTGTGCATGGGGGCACGGTTGACGGCATTGATCTCAGGGTCTTGCCACTCCTTGAATGTTTGTGCGTAGGCATGGCATGCGCATACGCCTAATATACCCAATAATATTCGTTTCATCGTATGTTGATTTTGTTTATAAATGTATATGATATGTTCTTTATTATAGACTTGGAACGACTTGTTTTATTGTGCCGTCTTCATTGAAAAACACGCGGTCCATGCAGACTTCGCGGTGATAACCCGCTTCACGCCCCATCGTGATGCCGTCGGGGAACTTGAAGCGGTGGTAGACGATGTACCATTCGTCCGTGCCGGGCACTTGCAGGAAGGATTGGTGGCCTGTGGCATAAATGCCCTGGTCGGGCTTTTTGCAGACTACCACCCGGCTTTCCGACGGGTCGATCGGGCCGACGGGGGACTTGGAGCGCACGTAACGAACTTCGTAGTCCGCGCTCCGCGTGTCGTTTTTAGACCATGTGAAATAATAGTATCCGTCACGGTAAAAGACGTAAGGCGCTTCACTGTAATGCCGGTCGTTGTCGATGAGTATCTTCGTGGTGTTCGGTTTGACGGATACCATGTCGTCGTTCAGTTCACACACGGCCATGTAATAGTTGCCCCAGTACAAATAAGTCTTGCCGCTCACGGGGTCGGTGAAAACGTCCGGGTCGATATTCTGCCCGCGTTTCATTCCGCCCGGAAGTCCCTTCCCTATCAGCGGTTGGCCGCTGTCCTTGAACGGGCCGAGCGGATGGTCGGCTACCGCCACGCCCACTTGCTTCTCTGCCGTGTAATAAAAATAATATTTGTAACTGCCGTCTGTTTGTTTTTTCTCGATGATACAAGGTGCCCATGCGTTCTTTTTCGCCCATGAAACCTGTCTCAAATCCAACACGACACGCTCTTCTTTCCACGTTTTCAAGTCGGCGGACGAGAAAGCCTTGAAGCTCGTGCCGCCCCATCCCGGTATACCGTCCGTCGTGGGATAAACGTAGTATTTTTGCGTTTGCTCGGAATACAGTATTTCCGGGTCGGCATAATAACCGGGGAACAGGTCTGCGGGAGATCCTGATGGCAGAGATGGAGGTGGGAGACACCGCAATGAAGCTGGACACGAAGCCCAGCGTCTGCATCTTCATCGGCGTCAACGGTGTGGGCAAGACCACCTCCATCGGAAAGATCGCCGCCAGCCTGAAAAAGCAGGGCAAACGGGTGATGCTGTGCGCCGCCGATACCTTCCGCGCCGCCGCCGCCGACCAGTTGGAGATCTGGGCAGAGCGGGCCGGATGCGAGATCGTCCGGCAGTACGAGGGCGCGGACCCCGGCGCCGTACTGTTCGACGCACTTCAGGCTGCTAAGGCCCGGAACGTGGATGTGGTGCTGTGCGACACCGCCGGACGGCTCCACAACAAGGCAAATCTGATGGCGGAGCTGGCGAAACTGTCCAAGATCATCGACCGGGAGTGCCCTGACTGCGACCGGGAAACGCTGCTGGTGCTGGACGCCACCACTGGCCAGAACGGCCTGATTCAGGCCCGGACCTTCAAGGAGACGGCGGGACTGACGGGCATCGTCCTGACGAAGCTGGACGGCACCGCCAAGGGCGGCATCGTCATCGCCATCGCCCGGGAGCTGGGCGTACCTGTGAAGTTTGCGGGAGTCGGCGAGGGGATCGACGATCTGAAACCTTTCGATACGCGCTCCTATGTGGAGGCAATTATCTGACAGCGTGAAGGGGTTTTGATCTACTTCACGGGAATTTTGAAATGAGGAATGACTATGACCAGACAGGATGGACGGGCGTATGATGAGCTGCGCCCCATTAAGATCACCACGGATTTTGTGAAGTTCCCGGAGGGGAGCTGCCTCATCGAGTGCGGCGATACCAAGGTGCTTTGCTGCGCCAGCATTGAAGAAAAGACCCCGCCCCATGTGGCAGAGGGCGAGGGCTGGGTCACGGCGGAGTATTCCATGCTGCCCCGGGCCAACCGGGAGCGGAGCAAGCGGGACATCTCCAAGCTGAAGCTCAGCCCCCGCAGCGCTGAGATCCAGCGGCTGGTGGGCCGCAGTCTCCGGGCCGCCGTGGACATGCAGGCCCTGGGTGAGCGGACCATCAACATCGACTGCGATGTTCTGCAGGGGGACGGCGGTACCCGCACCGCCTCCGTTACCGGCGGCTTTGTGGCCCTGGCCCTGGCCTGCCGGAAGCTGGTGGAGGAGGGCTATCTGGGCTCCACGCCCATCCGCCACTTTGTCACCGGCGTGTCTGCCGGCATCGTGGACGAGCAGGCATTGCTGGACCTCCAATACAGCGAGGACAGCCGGGCGCAGGTGGATCTGAACTGCGTGATGAATGAACTGGGCGAGATCATTGAATTGCAGGGCACCGGCGAGGGCCGTGCCTTCACCCTGACGGAGCAGCAGGAGCTGGTACGGCTGTGCGCCAAGGGCAACCGGGAACTGCTGAAAATTCAGAAGGAAGCGCTGGGAGGAGCACTGTGATGAAATTTGTATTAGCGACCCATAATCCCAATAAGATCCGGGAAATGGGGGCCATTCTGGGCCAGTTCGGCGTGGAGGTAGTAAGTCCCAAGGAACTGGGGATCACTGTGGACGTGGAGGAGACCGGGAGCACCTTCGCTGAGAATGCCATGCTGAAGGCCAAGGCCATCTGTGAGCTGGCGAAGCTGCCCGCCATCGCTGACGATTCCGGCCTGTGCGTGGACGCCCTCAACGGCGGCCCCGGTGTGTACTCCGCCCGGTACGGCGGCGAGGGGCTGGATGACAGGGGACGGTATATGCTGCTACTGCAAACTATGCGGGGGCAGACCACCCGGGCGGCTCATTTTACCTGCGCCATTGCCTGTGCCTTCCCCAATGGGGACACCATCACCGCCGAAGGGCAGGCTCCCGGCACCATCGCTTTTGCCCCCATGGGGGAGGGCGGTTTCGGCTATGACCCTGTATTCTTCGTGCCTGACAAGGCAAAGACCTTTGCACAGCTGACCCAAGAGGAAAAGGCGGAGATCTCCCACCGGGGCAAAGCCCTGCGGGAATTTTCTGAAAAACTGGAAACTTATTTGAAGAAATAACCGTCTAACCAGCAGAACCATTCCAAAAAGGAGGAACTGCCCCATGAAAAAGACAGGCGTGTGCCCCAAGTGCGGAGGAGCGGATATTGTGCGGGTCCCCGGCGGAGTCAGGAGCACCATGGACAATACGCAGAATTTTGTGATACGGGGATTTCAAAGTGCTCCGGTGGACCGGTATATCTGCTGTGCCTGCGGCTTTTCCGAGGAATGGCTGCGGGAGGAAGATTTGGAAAAAGTAAAAAAATACTGGGCGGAAGCGGCCCAATGAAAGGAATTTTATGGAACTGACAAGCAAACAGAGAGCCCAGCTGCGAGGGCTGGCCAACACCATCGACACCATCATCCACATTGGCAAGGATGGCATCGGGGAGAACCTCGTCAAGCAGACCGACGATGCGCTGGAGGCCCGGGAACTCATCAAGGGCCGGGTTTTGGAGAACAATATGGAGTATGACGCCCGTCTTGCGGCGCAGGAGCTGGCAAAGGCCACCCGCAGCGAGGTGGTGCAGGTGATCGGCACCAAGTTCGTGCTGTACCGGGAGAGCCACAGCAAGCCCAGAGAGAAGCGTATCCAGCTGGTGAAGCCGTCAAAAAAGCGGCAGGCGTAAGCGGGATCGCGTTGAAACAGGAGATGGAATTTTCTTGAAAATCGGTATTTACGGAGGAACCTTCAACCCGCCCCATCTGGGACATCTGACGGCGGCGGCGGCCGTGATCGCCACGCTGAAGCTGGACAAGCTGCTGCTGATCCCCGCCAGCATCCCGCCCCACAAGGACCTGCCCGCAGGCAGCGCCACGGCGGAGCAGCGGCTGGAAATGACCCGCATGGCGGGGGAGCATCTGGGCCTTGGGAGCAAGGTGGAAACGCTGGATATGGAGGTGCGCCGGGCGGGAAAGAGCTTTACCTCCGACACGCTGGCGGAGCTGAAAGCGCAATTCCCGGAGGATGAATTGTGGTTGCTGATGGGGACGGATATGTTCCTCAGCTTTGAAACGTGGCATGAGCCGGAGAAGATCGCGTCCCTTGCGGGGATCGCCGCCTTCGGCCGGACAAAGGCGGACATGGAACCGCAGTTTTCCGCCCAGCGGGACAAGCTGTACCGTCTCTACCCGGACGCCCGGATCTTTACCCTGACGGTCCCCGGCGTCATCGACATTTCCTCCACGGAGCTGCGGGAGCAACTGGCATCCGGGACGGGGGAGAACCTGCTGCCGCCGGCGGTGTACGGCTATATCCTGCGAAACCATTTGTACGGAACGGATGTAAACCTGAAAAGCTTGACGCTTTCTCGGCTGCGTCCGGTGGCCCTCAGCTATCTGAAGTACAAGCGCATCCCCCATGTGCTGGGGACAGAGCAGGAGGCCATCCGGTTAGCGACCCGCTACGGCGCGGATGTGGAGAAGGCCCGTGTAGCGGCGCTGCTCCACGACTGTACGAAGAAGCTGGATATGCCGGAGCAGCTGGCCCTGTGTCGTCAGTACGGCATCGAGCTGGACGAGCTGGAGCAGAAGGCGCTGAAGCTGCTTCACGCTAAGACCGGCGCGGCCATCGCCCGGGAGGTGTTCGGCGTGGACGATGAGATCTACCGGGCAATCTGGTGGCACACCACCGGCCACGCGGACATGACGCTGCTGGAAAAGATCATCTATCTGGCGGATTATATTGAGCCCTCCCGGGATTTCCCCGGTGTAAACGATTTACGGGCATGTGTGTATGAGAATCTGGATCGAGGGATGTTGATGGGACTGGAAATGACCATCGACGAGATGACGGAAATGGGAAATCCCGTCCACCACGCTACAGTGGAGGCGCGCGACTGGCTGAAAGGAAAGAGATAAACCTATGGCAGAAAATGTTGGAAAGCATTTAGAACAGAAGGAATCCAAACAGAAGAAAGCAAAGAAGCCCAGCCGACTGACAAAGGGGCAGAAGTGGCTGCTGGCGGTGGCCATCGTATTGGCAGTGGTGCTGGTGGCCGTGGTGGCACTGGACGGCTTGTTCGTCAAGCCGGAACTGCCCGGAAAGGGAAACGGCTCCAACGCAGACGGCACCCAGGCGGGGGACGGCATCGACTACGGCGACGGCGTCCAGCCCCGTGTCAGCGGGGAGCGGAAGAGCCAGGATTACTACACGGTACTGATCCTGGGCCGGGACACAGGCGGCGGCGGCAACACGGACACTATGCTGCTGGCCAGCTACGATGTGACCAACCAAAAGGCCACCGTCATGTCCATTCCGCGGGATACCATGGTCAACGTTCCGTGGGACATCAAGCGGATCAATTCCGTTTATAATTATTACGGCGGCGGAGAAAAGGGCATCAAGGCCCTCTATAAAGAAATCTCTCAGCTGGTGGGCTTCGAGCCGGACTATCAGGTGATTGTGGAGTGGGAAGCCGTGGGCAAGATCGTGGACGCCATGGACGGCGTTTACTTCGATGTGCCTCGGGACATGAACTATGAGGATCCCTATCAGGATCTTTCCATCCACCAGAGCAAGGGCTACCGGCTTCTCAGCGGCGACGATGCCATGCAAGTTCTCCGCTACCGCCACGACAACCGGAAAAACGGCAAGATGCTGGGCTATCCCGACGGCGATCTGGGCCGCATCAAGACCCAGCAGGGGCTGCTGAAGGCCATGATCGAGCAGCTGATGAGCCTGAAAAACATCACCAAGGTCAACGAGTTTATCAAGGTGTTCAATGAGAACGTGGAGACGGACCTGTCCCTCCAGAATATGCTGTGGTTCGCCAAGCAGGCATTCCTGGGGAACAGCAGCGGCGCCAAGCTGGATACCGCCCAGGTGAACTTTGTGACCATGCCCAACACCAACGTCTCCTGCTGGAGCCGGGTGTATCACAGCTACCAGTCCTATGTGACGCCCAACGCTCAGGAACTGCTGGAGCTGGTGAACAACGAGCTGAGCCCCTTTGTGGAGCCCTCCACCATGAGCGACCTGGACATCATGTCCGTCAATAAGGACGGCTCCGTCAGCTCCACCACCGGCCATGTGGAGGACAGCAAGGCCGCCGTGCCGCCGACTCTGATGGGCAGCGGCAAGAAGGATGAGCCGGAAAAGGACTCTATCACCGACGAAAACGGCAATCTGATCGACCCGGATACCGGGGAGATCGTGACACCGCCGGAGGAGACGGAGCCGGGAACGGAGACCCCGTCTGAACCCACGCCGGAGACCCCGGCCACACCGGAAACGCCGGGGACGGGGACGGAGACCACAGACCCCTCCGGCTCCACCGGGGGAGAGACGGGCACCGGCAGTCCGGAGACACCGGACCAGCCGGAAGATCCCGGCATCATCGTGGTGCCGCCGGAGGAACCTGCAACGCCCGATGCGAATCAGGGATTTGACCCTGTGACCGGAGAACCGCTGCCGATGGGCGGCTAAGACATTCAGAAAGGATTTTAAAAGTATGATGACACCGAAGGAACTGGCCATTCTGGCTCCGTGTGGACGATGGAAACAAAGCCGGCTTCGAAGACAGAAGGCGCGAAGTAGCAGCCCGCGTCGAGCATCTGGTGGAACCAGCGGCCGAAGAGCTTGTCGTCAGACTTCATCACGTCAGCAAAGCGGTGCGGGACTTCCGGAAGGAAGTAAATACCGAACATGCCGCCGCAGTAGTCCGCCGTGAACGGAATACCGTTATCGGCAGCCGCCTTCGTGAGGCCTTCAGTGAGGCGCTTCGACGTGGCGGTGATGCGGTCGTAGAACCCCGGCTCCTGAATGAGCTGCAGGGTCTTGAGACCCGCCGTCACGGCAACAGGGTTTCCGGAAAGAGTGCCGGCCTGATAGGCCGGGCCGAGCGGCGCGAACTGATTCATGATCTCGCGGCCGGGGTGACGCCGTAGACCGACTGAGCGCCGCCAAGCGCCACGCGGAATCCGGTCATCACTTCGTCCACGATCATCACAGCGCCGTACTTCGTGCAGAGGTCGCGGATCGCGTGGATGAATTCCGGGGTGCCCTTCACCATATTCATATTGCCGCCGACCGCTTCAACGATCACGCCGGCAATCTGGTCACCGAGCTCCTTGAAGGTTTCCTCAAGCTGCGCGGGGTTGTTGTATTCAAGAACGATCGTGTCGTTCGTGATGCGGGCCGGAACGCCGGCAGAGCTCGGGTGACCGAACGTGAGCATTCCGGAGCCCGCCTTCAC
>ENA-USUJ01002757-USUJ01002757.1-human-gut-metagenome-genome-assembly--contig:-NODE-2757-length-12723-cov-6.179108_pt1 | contig 12723 bp, 8 predicted proteins | sample MGYA00250061_ERZ773398 | MGnify/ENA primary metagenome ERZ773398 (study PRJEB29103, sample SAMN06111992) | human gut metagenome | biome: human gut; feature: ankylosing spondylitis patient; material...
ACCTTTGAATTCAACAAAAATATCGTTTCCCTCCAGAATTGCCTCTGCAGGCAGCTCGCTCAATGCCCCCAAAAGCCCTACATCCATCATAAACAGCTTATACGCATTCATGCTTTGATAGGCTTTCAGCGGCATATGCGGCTCGTTGACACGATTTACTTTGTAAATCAGTCCGCAGTCTAAAAGCCACTGAATCGCAACCTCAAACTCACTGCTGCGCACGCCTTTTTTTATTTGCCCGAAAAAGAACTTTTTATTTTCCCGCCGGAAAACAACAGCCTGCAATTTTCTTCTGCGGCATTCGGAGAAGGCTTTGATGAATTTGAAGAAAACGGTGCAAAGGGAAATATTTCTTCCAATGTGACCGACATCCGGGAATATATTCCGGGCGACCGTCTGCAGAAGATTCATTGGAAATTAAGTGCCAAGATCCATAAGCTGATGGTAAAGGAAAACGAGCAGACTTCTTCCCACCAGTTTATATTACTGCCGGAGCTTTATCTGCCGGATCCGGTGCAGCCTGTACTGGAACAGATCCTGTCCAATACACTGACCATGGGCAGAACGTTGCTTGCAGATGGTATTACCTTCTTTTTCTGGTACTATTCGATCACTGCACAGGATTTCATGCAGTTCTGCATTTTAAATGAAGACCAGCTCGAAGAAGCCTTCCGCAGTTGTTTCTATGAATCCACCTACGCGGAAAGCGATCTTGCACTTACTGTCCTGCAAAAGGCGGATATGGTGCATGGCAGCATTTTACACGTGACTGACAAAGGAGTCGAAGATGTTATTTCATAAAAAGGAAAAACAAGAACAGACAGAGCCTGCCTATCCGCACGGATTTTCGATGGATGCCCCCCCTCACCTTTCAATAAGGTGGCTACCGCCCTTTGTCCGTTTTCCCCGGACTTCAAATTAAAGGTTGTTCCCAATACCCTCACTTGCAAGGCATGGCTTTGTACGATAAAAGGCTTGGCTGTATTTCTCTTCACATCAAAGAAACCTTCTCCGTTCAGATACACATGTCTCTCGCCACCTTCAAAATTACAGGGATACTGCAAAATCGTGTTTTTATTCAACCATACTTTGGTTCCATCCGGAAGCATCAGCTCCTTTATGGTTTCATTGGCCGTAACAGTGACCAAAGATTCGGAACTACGGCTACCCGCCTGATAGAACCAGTAGCCCATACCTCCTATAAAAAAAGCACCTACTGCAATAGCTGCATATTGCATCCACCGGTGAAACAGTGTACGCTTCAACTTACGCTTCCGCTCCTCTCCGAGCCTTTGCGACAATTGTTTTTCAGCCTTCGCAAGGAGTGCTTCCTCAGAAACCGCATCGGATTTTCCCAAATGGTACAGTTCCTCTAATGTAAATAATTCATGAGCATTCTCTTCCGACTCCTCCAACCAGACATTCAACGAGCGAAGTTCCTCTTCCGAACATTCACCCGCTAAAAACTTTACTATTATTTTTTCATCCAATTTGCCCATTTTCCTGTTCATGTTACAATATTAGAACAATCCTATCTTTAAAAACACTTACTAATCCGACCGATAATTAAAGAGAAAATGCCTATTTGCACATCGGAGTGGCAACCTTTCGGTTACCACCCGGTACGTTCATACTGCTTTCCGCTCCACTCTACTTCATCGTCGTACAACAATCGGGATATACGGCTGAATTCTTTTTCATACGAACGTTCATTGTTCAAATCGTAAACAGCAAAATAGCCCCAACCGTTCTGACGGATGTTTTTCAAGCAGTCATCATCTATCTTTACATCTCCTCTGGCTGTGGTGACTTCAATAGCATACGGGCATTGTTTGGCTATGCTTACCGTATCGGCAGGAATGGCCTTCCACTTACCGTAATATCCGTAAATGGAATAGTCGATCAATTCATCCACTGTTTTTCCTTCTACCGTACCGACCGGATAGTCGTATCCCGCATACCAATAAATTCCTATTGTCTTGTCCGGCATTAACTTACGGCTTTCATACACCAAATCGGCATAACGCTGCGAAGTACATTCTTCAATACTTGGAGCTACTGCATCCGAAGGAATATAGGGCTCCACAGCCTGGTCGGTGGCATAGGTGGAATACTCATCATCAAAGTCTATGCCGTCAAATCCATAAATATCGATATACGCTTTCAAATCCTTTGCAAAGGCGCGGGCGGCATCTTTCGAAAGACTACGCATACCGGCAGCAGTGTGGTCTCCCAAGATGGAGAGATGAACTCTTATACCTTTTGCCTGTAACGGGCGTACAGTCTGCTCGATATTATCAAGTACAAATCTGGTTTGCTCGTTACACGAAACATAAGGAACATCATCCGCGCTCAAACGGATATTGGCTGCAAATACACTGGCTATGTCAAAGAAAGGAGACTTATCGTTCTTCATCGTGTACTCACCCGCATTCAACATACTTTCACGATTGACTTCCACATAACATAAATTCTTTACCTTGCGTCCCGCATTGACTTCCGGCATGGCTGCAAGCGGTTTTACCAAATAAATAAAGGCCTTGTTGTCCGTATGTTTTTCCGTTCCCGCAGTAGCTACCGCCGATACAGCCACAGCATAGGTAGCCCCTTCCGTTCCACCCGGCAGTATATCCAGTGCAAGTGTGGCAGACTTACTTTTACCGGCTTCAACAACCACGTTGCCATTGTTTTCCAGCAACAGTTTGTCTGCCGGATACATCGTATACCCCGTACCATTCAACTGGTTATAAGCATCCAATATCCTGGAATCCAGTTTGAAAGTAACGGCAACCTCCTGTTCTGCCGGTTCACTCAATTCAAAAAACAAATGTCCCGTAGCTTTTTTATCTCCTCTGAGCGCAATGGGAGTCAACATTTTGGCACCGGCGGCAGACTTCACTTCCCCGAAAATCGCTCCGGGATTTTCCGTAGTCTGTTTTCTGCCATTACCCGCTTCGGAGCAACCGGAATTCAATAACATTGATGACAGCATTAAAACACCTGCCGATATAAGCGTTCCTATTTTCATATATCTCATATATTATTATTCATTTAGATTAAAAACAAAAACTAACCTAAGAGAGATATCCGCAATCATACTTAGGTTAGTTTTCCATATAGGAAAACGGCAATGCACCGTTTTCCTATCATAACTTAAAACGGATTATCTGAAGTTATCCGGTGTTTTCCATTTACCGGTTTCATCCATCGTATCTGCCACATCCCACCATACTTTAGTACCTTGCGTATAAGCAGGCTTATTCGGATTTCTGGATTCACTGTTCGGATAGCTTACACGCTTAATCAGTTTGGTATTCTCCACCTCACCGCTTGAGTTGTTGCCATAACGCGGCAGCAACAAATAACGGGGATAATCTGTGCGGCGAACCTCAGCCCAACCTTCGTTACCGTTAGGATAAACAGCCAGCCATTTTTGTGTAATGATTTGTTCCAGTTGTTCTTCTCTTGAACCACCATTGAAAGCATCTTTACCTTCCAAATGACTGATATATTCCTCTGCTTTATCTGAAGCAATACCGTAATAGTTCATAGAAGCACGTACACCTTCTTCATACAATCTTCCGGCAACTGCAGCTCCTGTTTCATTGCCCCAACCACGCAATGCAGCCTCAGCTTTCAGGAAAAGAGATTCAGAGTAACCGAGCCAAACAATTTCACGAGCCTGATTCCACCAACAATCGGGAAGCATTTCATCGCTCTTCAGATTAGTCTTCATAGGTGAATACTTCACTGTGTACTTAGAACCGACTTCTTTTGCCCCATTTCTGTATCCGCCGTATTCAGCATTGGGGTCCTCTGCTTTATAATCATCCTTGATTCCCGGATCATAGGGTGAAGGACGGAAGAACAGTATCTTGCAACGGGGATCCAAATAGCAATTCGCTTCTTTTTCATTATACTTGGTAGCGTCCAATCCAAAGATAGTACCTTCCTCATCTGCATTTCGGGCAACCTTTTCAACAAAGCCACTGCCATTGGCATCTACACCCTCTTTAAGAGCCTGATTTTTATAAGCCCACTCCATCTCTTTCGGTAAAACGCAACTTGCACCCCAGCTGAACATCAATGCAAAGATATTCTCATTGCCACCGGTTATCCACTGACGTTTAGGAATCAGTTTCATATTATCTTCCTGGCCTTTCATCAAACCCGAAGGATCTGACAAAGCTTTTTCTCCTTGCTCCCGAGCAACTTCCGGAGCAACATTGCTTACACGTAAAGCCAGGCGTAGACGCAAGGTATTGGCGAAACGAATCCACGGCTCTACCTTACCTCCATAGATGCGGTCGTCCTCAGCACTGAAAGAGTATTGATCTACAGCAGGCGGATTATGCAATCCCGTAATGGCTTGGTCGAGCAATTTAAAGATAATGTCATACACTTCTTTCTGCGGAGTATAAGTAACATTTTCCGTAGGCGGCATCGCACCTTTCACATAATACTGGATAGGAATATCACCATACGTATCGGTTTGTGCCGAAAGCAGGAAAGCGTAATAGATACGGGTTATATAGAACGCATTGTGATAATACTCCTTGTTGCAGAACCAGAAAGTCTTGATAAGCTGGCTGTACTCGGCAATCGTACGGTCGTCATAAAAATGCTTCCAACGGGCAGCAGACCAACCGTCATTATAAGCATACGCCGGTGAATTGTTCAAGAAACCGTTCGAGCCATTATATGCCGCATAGACATCATGCGTCAGATTGGTAGCAGTCTGGTAATCGTTATACAGACCTTCATAAGTAAAGTTGAAGAAAATAGAGCCTAACGCACTTTCTGTTGCCTTCAAACTTTCCAAAGCGCTCTCCGAAATGGTATAATCGATATCAATACCCTCCGGACCGCAATCCATAACCGACGGGTCATAGACAGGTGCGTTCGGATTGGTATTCATTTCTTCAAAATCATGGCATCCGGCCAATGCCAGCAATGAGCAGAGAGCAACGGATTTATATAAATTAAGTTTCATATAATTTTAATATTTGAGTTTTTAAGTTTCCTACTGCATTATCAAGTTTAAAAACCTAAGCTGACAGACAGACCGAATGTACGGGTATAAGGCAGCGCCGCATAGTCGATGGCCTGTGAGAACATGGTTGTATCATAACCACCCTCCGGACTTGTACCCGGTGTATGTTTCAGCAGGTAACAAAGGTTACGTGCCACGAATGATACGCTGAGCGACTGAATCGGAGTCTTTTTCAACAGTTTAGTCGGGAAATTGTAACCGATTGACAACTCTTTCAATTTGATGAATGAAGCATCGTACAAGAAATCTTCCGCCAGCAACGCACCGTAATACTGGCTTGCCGTAATCTTGGTAGTATTGGGTTGTCCGCTTTCGGTTACACCGGGGAACACCATCATATAATTATCCTTCTCACCGCGATTCTCGGTACGCTTTGCCAAACCGTTACCGGCTGCCACCATCTCGGAATAAGAAAGGATGTCGCCACCGAATTTCATATCGAACATTGCCGACAAGGTAATTCCCTTATAAGTAAAGGTAGGCGATACGGACATAGTCAAATCAGGCTGAATATTGCCGATAGGATTGTTTACGCGTTCTTTCTCATCGTTGATTGTCTGAGGCAAACCGTTCTCACCGATAATGATATTACCGCTGTCATCGCGTTTGTACAGTTTCTGAGCATAGATTTCACCCAGTTTTTCTCCGGCACGTGCACCTACGTTAACGGGGAAGTTACTGTCACCGTTAAAGAACAGGTAGTTCACATTAGCATCCGGTGCCAATTCTTTCACCTTAGATACGTTATGAGCAATATTCACATTCAAATCGAACGTAAAGTCTTTGGTATCCACAATTGTAGAATAAAGCATCAACTCCACACCCTGATTGGTAATCAAACCGGCATTTACCCATTGTCCGCCACTCCAGGGAGCCGCTGCGGGCACTTTCATAATCTGGTTCTTAGTCTTGCTATAATAGTAAGTGAAGTCAAAACCCAAACGGTTATTAAAGAATTTCATATCAAGACCAGCCTCGTAAGAGGTAGCGATTTCCGGTTTCAGATTGTCATTCATCTTCACATTGCTCTTATCCGGAACCAGAATACCGTTGTCGAACTTATAACCATAGGTATTTATCAACTGATAGGGTTCCGTATCCTTACCCACCTGAGCAGCAGAAAGACGCAACTTGGCAAAAGTAACCCACGACGGCAACGGTTTGTCGATGCTCTTCATAAAGTCGGAGATAACAAAACTCAAGTTGGCGCTGGGATAGAAGAACGAGTTGTGTGCCTTTGGCAAAGTAGATGACCAGTCGTTACGAGCCGTAATATCGAGTGACAGATATTCCTTCCATGACATCTGTACCGAACCGAATACGGAATTCATGGCACGTTCACGCTCCACATTAGCAGCGGTACGAAGCAGATTGGAAGCATTGAACATCCACAATCCTTTAGTGTGCATATTACCCACACCGGCAGTAAGGTTCTCGAATTTCTGATACATGAAGTTAGCGCCGGCAGTAAAGCCCAGACGGAAGTTATCAGTCAACTGGCGATCGCCCATCAATACAAATTCGGCATTGCTTTCAAAGAAGTTCTCTTCACCGCGATCCATCTTGTCATCCTTAATCTGGCTGGGGAAAGATTCTCCGCTGATACCGTCACCGCCATTGGTATTCTCCACACGGGTACGATAGTAGTCGAACGCATATTTGGCTGAAAGATGCAACCAATCGGTAAAGTTGATTTTAGCTCCATAATAACCGAAGGCACGCCAGCGCTCGTCGCTGTTGTGACGTTGGTTCAGTACATAATAAGGATTACGGATGCCGGCTGTAGGACCATACCAGTTGCTGTGTACACGGTTCTCCGTAGAATATTGTTTCAAATCGTACAGACGGACATTATGAGGAATACCCATCAACTGATTGATTGCACCGTAGTTACCATACTCCGGACGGTCTGTTGCCTTCGTGCGGCTCAAAGAGATTTTACCGTCCATAGACATCCACTTATTCAGTTCCGTACCGGCATTAAGGTCGATATTCACACGATTCAGTTTTTCATTGGGGAATACGCCCTTGCTGTCCGAAATACCGACAGAAGCACGATAATGAGAAGTTTCCGTACCGTTGCTCACAGATACGTTATGATTTTGAGAGAAACCGGTATCGAAATAATCCTCCAGTTTATTGCCATACTTGGAGTAAGCGTATGTCTCACCGTTCCAAGCCTTTTGCTGGCTGCCGTCAAGAACAGGTCCCCAGCTGCCCGATGCCGATGTAGTATATTCAGCACCGCCATTCGCACCGATTTGTCCTTGTCCGTAACGGGTTTGCTGTTCCAGCGTTTCCGCTACACTGCTCCAGGTGAAATTACCGTTATAACGCACACCAAAACCGGTTTTCTTGGAACCTTTCTTGGTTGTAACAAGGATAACACCGTTACCGGCACGCGATCCGTAAAGAGCTGCCGCATTAGGTCCTTTCAACACGGAAATACTTTCAATGTCATCCGGATTAATGTCGAGTGCTGCGCCACCACGGTCTACACCACCATAGAAGGAAGCATCGCTGTTATTGTTATCGCTGAACGGCACACCGTCTACAATCCACAACGGCTGGTTGTTGTCGCTCAAGGAAGAGTTACCGCGGATGGTGATTTTGGTAGAGCCGCCCAAGCCGGTAGCCGAGGTGTTCATTTGAAGACCTGCCACCTTACCTTGCAGTGCGCTGGTTACCGACGGGTCGCCGGTTTTATTCAGTTCATCGCTCTTCAGTTCCTGAACCGCATAACCCAGCATCTTCTTCTCGCGCTTGATACCGAGGGCAGTAACCACAACCTCCTGCAATAACTGCGAGTCGTCTTTCATCGTTACATTAATGGCGGCTTGTCCGTTTACATCAATGTCTACCGCTTCATAGCCAATGTAAGAGAAACGTAATTTGGCCGACGGAGCCGAAACATTCAGCGTATAATTACCGTCAATATCTGTAATCGCACCGTTGGAAGTCCCCACTTCCTGAATACTTACGCCAATCAACGGTTCGCCCGTAGTATCCGTAACGGTTCCCGTTACCTTGTGAGTTGCCTGCTGGGCTACCTAGGCAACTGCCGTCTGCGTTTCTTTTTTAGAAAGATACACCACGCCGTCTTCAATGCGATAGCTGACACCCTTTCCCTCGAGCGCCTTGTCCAAAACGGTTTCCAACGAAGCATTCTTCAAATTCACTGCATGTACAGGAATGGAAGCCAGATTGTCATCATAAAAAAATTGGTACTTGGACTGCGCCTTGATCTGCTTTATCATAGTCCCTAAACGGGCATTTGACAAAGCAACATTCAGTTGAGCTGCCGCAATCTGAGAAGAGGTTGCAAACATGGCAAAAATAAGAAATGCACGAAGCAGTTTCTGAAAATTGCACAAATACTTGTTTTTCATACTTGTCTCTTTTAAGATTAAACTAATTACTTTATATTAGATTTTTTCACTACGATAATATAACAACCACACCTATGGAAAACACTTACGCGAGCAAACACTTTTTTTTCAACAAAAAATATTTATCTTACAATCAAAACCTTACAGCTATTTGTTCCGGATATAACCTTCCAGCCGGCTACGCAAAAATTTCAATGCCTTATACATATGAGCCTCTACCGTACGGAGCGATACATCCATGGCTTCGGCAATATCCTTATTCTTCATATTGTGCAAATAGCTGAGCTTAAATACCAGCTTGCATTTTTCCGGCAATTCGTCGATGGCGCTGATGATATGCTTCCTTAATTCCCGGTCTTCTATCCGTTTCAGCACATCGTTATTATCCGGCTGGTAAAACAGGGCGCGCTTATTGTACACTTCCTGCATGGCTGCTTCATAGCTGTTCTTGATGTCGCGATGTTTCAACACATTCAGTGCACGGGTATAAACCGCCCGGTACAGAAAAGCTTGTATCTGCTCGCCCACTGTCACACTGTCTTTTCTGTGCCAGAGCTCCACAAACACTTCCTGCACCACATCCTCGGCATCTTCCTCCCCTACCATGCGCGTTGCATAAAACAGCAGATTCGCATAGTATTTCCGGAAAAGTTGCCTGTACACTATGTCAAACTCATCTTCCATATATTATTTCAAGGTAAGCTCAATACCATGCTTTTCCGGGTTCACTTCCCATTTCGAACTCCAGAATACTTCCGTTCATTATCTGCTCATGCGTAATATAACTTTTGTCATAAGGCTTTCCGTCGAGCTTCACCGACCGGACATACCTATTCTTCCCGCTCACCCCATGAGCAAGAGCCGTAAAGGTTTTGCCATTGGACAACCGCATCCTTACCTCCGGATACAGCGGCGTACCTATTTCATACTCACCGCCAACCGGATTTACAGGATAGAATCCCATGGCGCTGAATACATACCAGGCAGACATCTGCCCGCAATCCTCATTACCGCACAAGCCGGCGGGCGTATTCTTATACAGCTCACGCATCACCTCCGACGCATACTTCTGGGTTTTCCAGGGTTGCCCCACTTTGTTGAACAGATAAATAACATGATGGCTCGGTTCATTGCCATGCGCATACTGCCCTATCATACCGGTACTGAAAATAGGAAGTTCCTCATCATCGGCAGGGCGGTACGTGAACATACTGTCAAGCTTCTGCGCAAAGCGCTCCTTCCCGCCGGTCAGGGCTATCAGTCCGTCAATATCCTGCTGCACCGACCAGAAATACTGCCAACCGTTGCTTTCGCAAATATACGGCGTATAATCATCCGGCGAGAAACCGTCTATAAAAGCTCCCCTGTCATCACGCGGCTGCATGAAAGATGTCTGCGGATTATATACATTCTTATAATTCTGCGAACGTTTGTAGAATTCATCCGCTATCTGCCGCTCACCCAGCTTCTCGGCCAAGCGGGCTATACAGTAATCATCGTAAGCATACTCCAGGGTTTTGGAGAGCGACCAGTTCTCTGCATTATAGCTATCCGTCACGTTGTAAGGCACATATCCATGCTTCTTATAAAGGCCGATGCCCCGATAATCATCCATATTGGCTGTGGCCACGCAAGCCTCCAAAGCCTTCTTAGCATCAAAATCCCCTATACCTTTCAGACAGGCATCCACAATGACCGGTACGGAGTGATAGCCTATCATCATATCCGTTTCGCTGCCATAAAAATTCCATACCGGCAGGCGACCGTTCTGCTCATAAAAGGCAAGGAAGGATTTCACCATGTCGTTCACACGCGCCGGCTCTATATAAGTATAAAGCGGATGAGAGGCACGGTACGTATCCCATAAGGAGAAAGTGCTGTAATTCGTCCATCCGTCGGCTTTATGTACCTGCCTGTCGGGCCCGTAATAAGAACCGTCCACATCGGCATAGATGGTAGGAGCCAGCATCGAATGGTAAAGAGCCGTGTAAAACTTCACCTTTTCATCGTGATTGTCGCACTCGATTTCTATCCGTGACAAATGCCCGTTCCAGTTTTTGCGTGCGGCAGCAAGGTATTTATCGAAATCATCATCAGGTACTTCCGCCGCCAGATTACGTGCTGCCCCTTCCATGCTTACCCCCGAAATGGCCGTGCTCACAAGGAGCTGTTCTCCCTTTGTTGTCTTAAAGTCAAAACGTGCCATGACCGAAGTCCCGATTCTTTTTCCATCTTTCAGGACTGCTGCCGAATCCAGCCGCATCGTCTCAAAGGGGCGGGAAAAGCGTGTACGGAAAAAGATGCGCTGACCGCGCGCCCATCCGTCAGAAAAACGATAGCCCTGAATAGTAACGGAATCCACTTTCTCTACATAAGAATCTTCCGTAAAGTCCCAGTTCATGGCTTTCCTCAAATTCAGGATAACGGCTGCATCAGCCTGGGGAAAGGTATAGCGCTGAATGCCGCAACGCTCGGTTGCGGTAAGCTCTACGTTGATATCGTAATCTTTCAGGAGCACGCGATAGTAACCTGCGCTTGCGGCCTCATCGGCATGCGAGAACCGGGAGTGGATGCCCAGCGGTTCTTCCGCCTCTTTATAAGGAAGAGTTACCGGCATAAAGGAAATGTCATACAAATCGCCCGCCCCTGTACCCGAAAGATGGGTGTGACTGAAACCGGCAATCGTACTGTCGGGATAAAAATATCCCGAAATGCGGTCCCAACCGGGAAGCCCGTTGTCGGGACTGAGTTGCACCATGCCGAAGGGAACCTGTGCACCGGGATATGTATTCCCGGTAAAATCTGTACCGATAAACGGATTTACATAGTCTGCATAACATTCGTCTGCGACTTTCAAAGCGTCCCGCTGCATACAAGAAGATAGCAACAGGACAGGCAAGACTGTACAAATGGATCTCAATATTTTCATAATATGATACGGTTAACATATTCAAACTGCCTATTAAAACAACTCAACATGAAATAACACTTATTTCCATAAGTATGTCCGAATACAAATATAAGAAAAACATGTATGTTTTCACACTTTTTGCATATTTTTTCGTCCGTACCCCAAAAACGGATAAAGAAAGTTTTCTACAAGATAAAGCATTCGGAACTCATGTTTTTTATTTATGTTTGCGTAAAAAAACAAATGAACTATACAACTTACCTCTTTGACTTCGATTACACGCTTGCCGATTCTTCACGCGGCATCGTCACCTGTTTCCGCAACGTGCTGAACCGCCACGGCTATACCCACCCGACCGACAACGACATCAAACGCACCATCGGCAAAACGCTGGAAGAATCTTTTTCCATTCTTTCCGGCGTAACCGATACCCGCCAGTTGGCTGAGTTCAAAAAAGAATATATAAAAGAGGCAGATACGCACATGACCGTCAATACCGTGCTTTTCCTTGAAACCAAGTCGGTACTGGCAGCCTTGAAAGATTCAGGCGCCCGCATCGGAATTATATCCACCAAATTCCGTTACCGCATCAAGGAGTTGCTGGACCAGCATTTTCCCGAAGACTTTCTTGACATCATCATCGGCGGAGAAGATGTGCAAACGCCCAAACCATCGCCGGAAGGTCTGCTGCTTGCCATCAGGCAACTCCATGTCACCAAGGCCGAAACACTGTACATCGGTGACAGTACGGTAGATGCAGAAACCGCACAAAAGGCCGGAGTGGATTTTGCAGGTATCACGCACGGCATGACCACCGCCGAAGAACTGAAGAAATACCCGCACAAGAAAATAATGAGCAGCCTGGAAGAATTGTTAGAACGGGAACCATTGCCCGCCGCTGCATCCCCAAGGAACATCAGTGTACGTCGCATTGCGCTTCTGCTGCTCCTCTTTGCTGCATTCGCCGCTTTCTTTTGCTTTCTCATCTTTATATAATGCTTAAGGAAATACCTTGCCACAATTAAATCGTTCCGCTATGGAGAAAGTTTTGTTCTGCCATGGTGGAACAAAATTTCCTCCACGGTGGAACAGAATGTTCTCCACGATGGAACGAATAAGCCTTCGCATCTCCACCGCTTAACGGCACTCCCGGAACATCCCGGCTTATGGAGAAGCATTTGTTTAAGCACGAAATATTAATTGTCTAAAAAAAGAGAAAGAAAGATTTGTCCGTTCCAAATAAAAGAGGTAATTTTGTGCCCGATTATTCCGCACCGGGTTTAATTAAGTGTATTCTAAGTGATTAGAGACCACCCGACGGAGCTAACTTATACATTATATATAAGAAATGTACGCAATTGTAGAAATCA
>ENA-USUJ01002761-USUJ01002761.1-human-gut-metagenome-genome-assembly--contig:-NODE-2761-length-12721-cov-5.610566_pt1 | contig 12721 bp, 8 predicted proteins | sample MGYA00250061_ERZ773398 | MGnify/ENA primary metagenome ERZ773398 (study PRJEB29103, sample SAMN06111992) | human gut metagenome | biome: human gut; feature: ankylosing spondylitis patient; material...
CGGATCGAATCCTCGTCGCGGACCGAACCGCCGGGCTGCACGATCGCCGTCACGCCGTATTCGGCGGCCAGCGTCACGCAGTCGTCGAAGGGGAAGAAACCGTCCGATGCCAGCACCAGACCCTCGGTGACGCCTGCGGCATGCGCCTGTTTCAGGGCGATCTCCGCCGAGCCGATGCGATTCATCTGCCCGGCGCCGACGCCCAGCGTCCGGCCGTCCTTCACCGCCACGATGGCGTTCGACTTCACGTGCTTGACGATGTGCCAGCCGAAGTTCATGTCCGCCATCTGCTCCGGGGCGGGCTTCGCCTTCGTCACGCACATATCCGCCGTCACGGCCTTCGTCGCCACGTCGAGGTCCTGCACCAGCAGACCGCCGTTGACGCTCACATACTGTTTGGGATCGACGGCACCCTTCTCCATGTTGACTTCGAGCAGACGCAGGTTCTTTTTCGTCGTAAGCACTTCGAGAGCGCCCTCGTCGAATTTCGGGGCCATGATGATTTCGAGGAAGATCGGCTTCATCAGCTCGGCGGCCTCCTTCGTCACCGTGCGGTTCGTGGCCACGATACCGCCGAAGATCGACACCTTGTCGGCTTCGTAAGCCTTGGTCCACGCCTCCACGACATCCTTGCCCGTAGCCGCACCGCAGGGATTCATGTGTTTCAGACCCACGCAGAACGGCTCGTCGAACTCGCGCACGATGCACAGCGCGGCGTTGGCGTCCTGAATATTATTGTACGACAACTCCTTGCCGTTGAGCTGCTTGGCGAACGCCAGCGAGTAGGGAACCTTCTTTTCCTCACGGTAGAATTTCGCCGATTGGTGGGGGTTCTCGCCGTAGCGCAGCGACTGCACGAGGTCGAATTCGAGGAACAACTTTTCGTTCAGACCCGCCTGAGCGCGCATGTAGGTGGCGATCATCGCATCGTATTCGGCGGTGTGCGTGTAGGCTTTCGCCGAGAGTTTCAGGCGCGTGGCCTTTTCGGTATTGCCGCCGGCCCCGATCTCGGCGAGGATCTGCGCATAGTCCGCGGGGTCGCACACGACCGTCACGTCGGCCCAGTTCTTGGCCGCCGAACGCAGCATCGAAGGACCGCCGATGTCGATGTTCTCGATGGCGTCCTCCATCTTCACGCCGGGCTTCTCGATCGTCTGACGGAACGGATAGAGGTTCACGCAGACCATGTCGATGAACTCGATATGATTGTCTTTCAAGGCTTTCAGGTGCTCCGGGTCGTCGCGGCGGGCCAGCAGGCCGCCGTGCACGTTCGGGTGCAGGGTCTTCACGCGGCCGTCGCAGATCTCGGGAAATCCCGTAACGTCGCTGATGTTGATCACCTCCACGCCGCTGTCGGCCAGCAGCTTCATCGTACCGCCCGTGGCGATCACCTCCCAGCCCAGGGCCCGCAGCCCTTTGGCGAACTCCACGACACCGGTTTTGTCGCTTACGCTTATTAATGCTCGCATTATTCGATCAGTTTTTTAATAGTTTCAATGTATAACGGATATTCCACGGCGTGAATCATCGGTTCCAGCTCCTCGATGTCGCTGCCCTCGTAGGGGAAGGCCCGCTGGGCGATGATGCGCCCGCCGTCGAGTTCGGAATCGACGTAATGGATCGTCACGCCGAAGACCTTGACGCCGTATTCCAGCGCCTGTTCGATGGCATGCGCCCCCCGGAAAGCCGGCAGCAGCGACGGATGGATGTTGATGATCCGTCCCCCGTAGGCCCCCAGCAGTTCGTCGCCGATGATGCGCATGTAGCCCGCCAGGCAGACCAGTCCCACGCCCGCGGCATCCAGCCGCGCGACGATCTCCCGTTCGTATGCGGCCTTCGAAGCGTACTCCTTCGGGGCGAATACGAATGCCTCGACCCCGTGCTCCGCGGCCCTTTCGACCACCTTCGCACCGGGCTTGTCGCAGACCATCAGCATCACTTCGGCATCCAGCACGCCCTGCTCGCAGGCCCGGACGATGGCTTCGAAATTGGTGCCGCTGCCGCTGGCGAATACCGCAAGGCGCCGCATCGCGCTATCGGATGACGACACCCTCGGTGTCGGTTACGCGTCCGATGACCGAAGCCCGCTCGCCCTGCTTCGTGAGGATGTCGATGGCCTTCTGCGCCTCGCCCGCATCGAGGGCGATGACCATGCCGATACCCATGTTGAAGATGTTGAACATCTCGCGGTGAGCCACCCGGCCGTACTTTTCGAGGAAGCGGAACACGGGCAGAATCTCCCACGTACCCTCCTCGATCTCGATGCCCTGCCCCTCGTGCAGGATGCGGGGGATGTTCTCGTCGAAACCGCCGCCCGTGATGTGGCTGATGCCGTGCACGTCGCAGTTGCGGATCACCTCCAACACCTGCTTCACGTAGATTTTCGTCGGCGTGAGCAGCACCTCGCCGAGCAGCTTGTTCGACAGCTCGGGATAGGATTCGCGCAGGTTCAGGCAGTTGTCCGCGACGATCTTGCGCACGAGGCTGAAGCCGTTGGAGTGCACGCCGCTCGAAGCGATGCCCACGAGCACGTCGCCCGCCTTGACTTTCGAGCCGTCGATCAACTGCGACTTCTCCACGACGCCCACCGTGAATCCGGCGATGTCGTACTCGCCCTCGGCGTACATGCCCGGCATCTCGGCGGTCTCGCCGCCCACCAGCGCACAACCGGCCTGCCGGCAGCCGTCGGCGACACCGGCGACGATGGCCTCGACCTTCTGGGGTTCGTTGCGGCCCACGGCCACGTAGTCGAGGAACTCCAGCGGCTCGGCGCCCTGCGCCAGCACGTCGTTGACGCACATGGCCACGGCGTCGATGCCGATCGTATCGTGCTTGTCCATCTCGAAGGCCAGCTTGAGCTTGGTGCCCACGCCGTCGGTGCCGCTTACGAGCACCGGCTCCTTCACATTCAGGGCCGAGAGGTCGAACATCCCGCCGAAAGCGCCGATGTTGCCCATCACACCCGGACGCGAGGTCGAAGCCACGTGCTTCTTGATGCGCCGCACCACTTCATACCCGGCTTCGAGATTCACGCCGGCCTTTTCATAACTTTGAGCCATAGTAATATATGGTTTAAATAATTTAAATTCCCTGTTTTTATCCCCATTCTCCGGGCCCGTCATTGCGAGGCATCGCCAGATGCCGTGGCAATCCGGGAAAAATGCCGTAACGTCACAACTCCGGTTCAGATTGCCGCGTCGGACCTGCGTCCTCCTCGCAATGACCGCTTCGCGTCCCCTAACACTTTACATCTTTGTTGGCCTCGTCAGGCGACTGGTACAGCGCCGTGGGATAATGTCCCGTGAAGCAGGCCATGCAAAGCTCCTTGCAGCCGCCGGCCTCCAGCAACGACGCGGGCGAGAGGAATACCAGCGAATCGGCGCCGATCTCCCTGCACACGCCCTCGGGATTCTTGCGGGCCGAGATCAGTTCGTCATAGGTCGAGGTGTCCACGCCGTAGAAACAGGGGCTGATCATCGGAGGGCTGGCGATGCGCACGTGCACCTCGGTGGCTCCCGCCTCCTTGAGCATCGTGACGATGCGCCGCGAAGTCGTGCCGCGCACGATCGAGTCATCGACCAGCACCACGCGCTTGCCCCTGACGATCGAACGCACGGCCGAGAGTTTCATCCGCACACCCTTCTCGCGCAACTCCTGAGTCGGCTGGATGAAGGTGCGGCCGATATACTTGTTCTTGATAAGTCCCATTTCATAGGGCAGGCCGCTCGCCTCGGCATAACCCATCGCGGCGCTGAGGCTCGAATCGGGCACGCCGACCACGATGTCCGCCTCGGCGGGCGCCTCCTTGTAGAGCAGGCGTCCCGACTCCTTGCGGTAGGCGTGGACGTTGCGGCCGTCGATGTCGCTGTCCGGACGGGCGAAGTAGATGTACTCCATCGCACACATCTCGTGACGCTTGTACATCGAGTAGTCGCGGCTGCGGATGCCCTGTTTATCAATCGTCACGATCTCGCCCGGCTCGACGTCGCGCACGAACTCCGCGCCCAGCACGTCGAACGCGCACGTTTCGCTCGACACCACCCATCCGTCGCCCAGCTTGCCGATCGACAGCGGACGCAGGCCGTACTTGTCACGGCAGGCGTAGATGCGGTTGGCCGTCATAATCAGGAAGGCGAAAGCCCCTTCGAGCATGTTCAGCGCGTCGATGATCGAGAAGATGCGCGGCCGGTCGTGGTAGCGCGTCTCCTTCTTGATCAGGTGGGCCAGGATCTCGCTGTCGGAGGTCGATTGGAACAGACTGCCTTTGTTTTCGAGGTGGCGGCGCAGCAGCTCCGAATTGACGATGTTGCCGTTGTGCGCCAGCGCGAAATCGCCCGTGTTGTGACGGAAAAGGAACGGCTGGACGTTCTCAACGCCGCCTCCTCCGGCCGTGGTGTAACGCACGTGGCCGATGGCCATCGAACCTTTCAGGGTCGCCAGCTTCTCTTCGTTGAAAACCTCGGTCACCAGTCCCTCGCCCTTGATGCGGCGGAAGGCGCCGTTCTCATCCACCGAAACGATGCCGGCACCCTCCTGCCCGCGGTGTTGCAGGGCGTGGAGGCCGTAGTAAGTCAGCGACGCGGCGTCCGGCACCCCGTAGATGCCGAACACCCCGCACTCCTCGTGCAATTCGCGGTCGCGGATCACTTCCATCATCTTAGGCGGTAATTTTTTTCAGACGTGCCAGAATCTCTTCGTAAGCCTCGCGGACCTTGCCCAGATCGCGGCGGAAACGGTCCTTGTCGAGTTTCTCGTTGGTCGTGGCGTCCCACAGGCGGCAGGTGTCGGGCGACACCTCGTCGGCCAGCACGATTTCGCCGTCGAGCGTCTTGCCGAACTCGATCTTGAAGTCCACCAACTTGATGTTCATCTTCAGGAACAGCCCTTTCAGCACCTCGTTGATCTTGGCCGTCATGGCGTACATCTCGTTCAGCTCCTCGTAGGTGGCGGCGCCGAGCGCCACGGCGTGATGGTCGTTTATCAGCGGGTCGCCCAGCTCGTCCTTCTTGTAGCAGATGTCGAAAATGACGTTTGAAGGCTGCGTGCCCTCCTCGATGCCGAGGCGCTGGGCCATCGAACCGGCGATGACGTTGCGCACGATCACCTCCAGCGGAATGATCGTCACCTTGCGGCAGATCTGGTCGCGGTCGTTGATCGTCTCGACGTAGTGGGTCTTGACGCCGGCCTTCTGGAGCTCCTTGAAAATAATCGTCGAAATGGCATTGTTCAACACGCCCTTTCCCTCGATCGTGGCCTTCTTGATGTTGTTGAAAGCCGTAGCCGCATCCTTGTAGTGGATGATGATCTTATCGGGATCGTCGGTGCGGAAAACCTGTTTTGCCTTGCCCTCGTAGAGCATTTCGAGCTGTTTCATGGTGTGTTTGGTGTTTTGAGTTTATATTGTATTACTTTTTCCGGAAATAAGCGACGGCGTTACCGAACAGCGACTGTTCCTTCTCGCCGGCGATGTTCTTGAACAGATTCGGTTCGTAACGCTCCGTGTGGCCCATCTTGCCCAGAATCTGTCCGTTGCGCGAGACGAGGCCCTCGATGGCGTACTGCGAACCGTTGGGATTGAACGGCGCCTCGGCCGTCGGGTTGCCCGCAGCGTCGGCGTACTGGAAGGCCACCTGCCCGTTGGCGAAGAGCTCTTCGGCCAGCTCCTCGCTCACCACGAACTTGCCCTCGCCGTGGCTGACGGCGATCGAATGCAGGTCGCCCAGCCGGAATCCCGCGAGCCACGGCGACGCCGTCGTGGCGACGCGCGTCGTAACGATCTGCGAGATATGGCGGTTGATGTCGTTGCGGAACAACGTCGGCGAATCCTTGGTCACCATGCCCAAACGTCCGTAGGGCAGCAGTCCCGATTTCACCAGCGCCTGGAAACCGTTGCAGATGCCGAGAATCAGTCCGCCGCGGTCGATCAGCGCGTGGATTTCCTCACGAATATCCTTGTTGTTCAACACGTTCACAATGAACTTCGCGCTTCCGTCGGGTTCGTCGCCCGACGAGAAGCCGCCGCTCAGCACGAAGATATGCGCCCGGCGGATATGCTCCTTCATCTCGGCGATCGAACGCAGGATGTCGTCGCCGCCGATGTTGCACAGCACGCTCATCTCGACCTCGGCGCCCGCCTTGCGGAACGCCTTGGCGGTGTCGTAGTCGCAGTTCGTGCCGGGGAACACCGGAATGTAGACCAACGGATGCTCCACCGCCTCGCCCGGATAGACGAACGTCTTCGGAGCGGGTGCGGAGGTCATCACCGTCGCGGTGTTCCGGCCCTTGTCCGGGTAGACCGCCGCGAATTTCTCCGTATTGGCCTTATAAAGTTCGTCGAGCGGCATTCTGACTCCGTTGACCGTCAGCGCCTCGTCGGCGACGGTGAAGCCCAGCAGTTCGGCATGCGGATATTCCAACGTGCCCTCGCACTCGACGAGGATCGAACCGTAGGCGTATTCGTAGAGCTTCGCCTCGTCCATCGTCACCTCGGCGCCGATGCCGTTGCCGAAAGCCATCTTGGCCAGACCCTCTCCGACGCCGCCGAAACCGACGGACCACGCCGAGAGAATCTTTCCGGCCTCGATCTGCGAACTGACGAACGTGAAATTCTCCTTCAACTGCGCCGTGTCGGGCATCCGGCTCTCCAGCGGCGTATGGCGAATGAGGTAGATGCGGTGTCCGGCGCCTTTGAGGTCGGTCGAGATGACCGTCCGCGCATCGACCGTGGTGATGCCGAAAGCCATCAGCATCGGCGGCACGTCGATCTCCTGGAAAGTTCCCGACATCGAGTCCTTGCCGCCGATCGAGGGAAGCCCCAGCTCGACCTGCATCTTCAGGGCGCCCAGCAGCGCGCTCAGCGGTTTGCCCCACGACTCGGGATTCTTGGTCATGCGCTCGAAATACTCCTGATAGGAGTAGCGCATCCGGTCATACCGCGCACCGGCGGCCACGACCTTCGCGGCGGCCTCCACGACGGCATAGGCCGCCCCGTGGTAGGGGCTCCACGAAGCCAGATAGGGGTTGTAACCGAAGGCCATGACGCTGGCCGTGTCGGTATATCCGTCGGTCGGGAGCTTCTGCACCGAGACCTGCGTCTCGCTGCGCTGCGTGCGGCCGCCGAAGGGCATCAGCACCGTGGAACGGCCGATCGTCGAGTCGAACATCTCGATCAGCCCCCGCTGCGAGAGGACGTTATTGTCTTTCAGATTATTGGCGAAACGCTCGGCGAGCGTCTCCCCCGCCACTTCGCGGAGGAAAGGATCGCGGTTCTCGACCTCGCCGATCTTCGCCTCGGCGTAGTGCTTCGCGCCGGCGCTGTCGATGAATTCGCGGCTGAGGTCCACGACCTTCCGGTCGCCGTTGAACATCCGCATCCGCGCCGTGTCCGTCACGTCGGCCACGTGCACCGCCTCGATGTTCTCCTCGCGGCAGTAACCCATGAACTCCTCCATGTCCTTGGCCTCGATGACCACCGACATGCGCTCCTGCGACTCGCTGATAGCCAGCTCCGTGGAGTTCAGACCGCTGTACTTGGTCTTCACGCGGTCGAGGTAGATGTCCAGTCCGTCGGCCAGCTCGCCGATGGCGACGCTGACGCCGCCGGCGCCGAAGTCGTTCGATTTCTTGATGAGGCGCGTCACCTCGGGACGGCGGAACAGCCGTTCGAGCTTGCGTTCCTCGGGGGCGTTGCCCTTCTGCACCTCGCTGCCGCACGTTTCGAGCGACTTGGCGTTGTGCTCCTTCGACGAACCCGTGGCCCCGCCGATGCCGTCGCGGCCCGTGCGGCCGCCGAACATGATGATCCTGTCGCCCGGGGCGGGACGCTCGCGGCGTACGTTCGCCGCCTTCACGGCCCCCACCACGGCACCCACCTCGAGGCGCTTGGCCACGTAGTCGTCGTGGTAAATCTCCCGCACGTGAGTCGTGGCCAGACCGATCTGGTTGCCGTAGCTCGAATAACCGGCCGCGGCCTTCTTCGAAATGACGCTCTGGGGCAGTTTGCCCGGAAGAGTCTCGGAAACAGGCAGGTAGATATTTCCGGCACCCGTCACGCGCATCGCCTGGTAGACGTAGCTGCGGCCCGACAGCGGGTCGCGGATGGCGCCGCCCAGACAGGTCGAAGCCCCGCCGAAAGGTTCGATCTCTGTGGGGTGGTTATGGGTTTCGTTCTTGAATTGCAGGAGCCATTTCTCGGTCTGCCCATCGACATCCACGTCGATATAGACCGAGCAGGCGTTGTTCTCCTCCGAGACCTCCATGTCGTCCAACAGCCCTTTCTGCTTCAGGTAGCGGGCGCCGATCGTCGCCATGTCCATCAGGCAAAGGCTCTTGTGCTCGCGGCCCAGTTCGCGGCGGATGCGCAGGTAGAGCGCCAGCGAATCTTCGATCTCCTCCTTGACGAACGATTCCTCGACGGTGATGCCCTCCAGCTCGGTCGTGAAGGTCGTGTGGCGGCAATGGTCGCTCCAATAGGTGTCGAGGATGCGCAGTTCGGTTTCATAGGGGTCGCGGCCCTCGGCGCGGAAGTATTTCACCACCTCGCGCAGGTCGTCGGCGTTCATCGCCAGCCCCATCTTCTTGCAGTAGGGCTCCAATTCGGAATCCGTCATTTCCCGGAAACCGTCGAGCACCTCCACGGGCTTCACCTCGGCCTGCTCCATGTCGCTCAGCACCGCGAGGTTCTTCTCGCGCGACTCCACGGCATTGATATAGTAATGGCGGATTTTGGCCAGCTCGGCGTCGGTCACCTTGTCGTCGAACAGCAGCAGTTTCGACGAACGGATGTTGACCTGCGCCTGCGGGTCGATCAGCCGCACGCAATCGACGGCCGACGCGGCGCGCTGGTCGAACTGTCCGGGCAGATACTCCACGGCGATATATTTGCATCCCGCGAGGTCGCAGGCATCGGTTACGGAGTCGGTCACCACCTCGCCGAAAACCGAATAACGGCTCTTTTCCAGCAGCTCCGGCGTGAAGCCGAACAGGTCGTAGACGTTCAGCAGGCGCACTTCACCCAATGCGAGATTCAGGTTTGCGTTCAGCTCGCGGCGCAGGCTCTCGGCCTCGACCCGGAAGCGGGGTAATTTCTCGACAAAAATACGGTAATTCTTCATTATCTTTTTCATTCCTTTTTACACAAATCTTGCGGCCCAGTCGCGTTCATACTCCCCGGCGGTCATCCCGACGAATGTGATGTGCCCCATCTTGCGTTTGGGCCGGCACTCCGTCTTGCCGTAAAGATGCACGTAAACGCCCGGCAGGTTCTCCGCAGCGACCTTTTCGGCCGCCCCGAGGTCCTGTCCGAGGATGTTCTTCATCACCGTGGGCGCCACCGGCCGCGGTTCCTGCAAGGGCTCCCCGACGAGGTAGCGCACCAGCTCGCGGAACTGGTTCGTGGTCGAACCCTCGATGGTGTAGTGTCCCGAATTGTGGGGCCGCGGAGCCATCTCGTTGAAATAGATCTCACCGTCCCTGATGAAATACTCGATGGCCAGAATCCCCCGGTAGCCGCAGTCGCGCATGAAGCGTTCGCTCTCGGCCTTCATCCGTTCCAACACCTGCGGATCGGTCTCGGCAGGCACGATGCAGAGGTCGAGGATTCCGTCGCGGTGGATGTTGCGCCCCACCGGAAAGCTCACCACCCGTTCAGCGTCGGCGACCATCACGATGCTGGCCTCGAAGTCGAAACGCACGAACTCCTCCAGGATGCAGGGCACCGCCAGCAGCGGCAGGGCCCGTTCGATGTCGGCCTCGGTCTTCAGCACCAACTGTCCGTGTCCGTCGTACCCCAGCGTGCGGGTTTTCAGCACGGCGGGCAGTCCCAGTTCCTTCACGGCGGCCCGCAGCGACGCTTCGTCGTCCACGGCGGCGAAACCGGGCGTGCGAAGCCCGTGGTCGCGGGCGTTGGTCTTCTCGCGCAGGCGGTCCTGCGAATCGTACAGGGGTTTGTAACCCTGCGGGATGTTGTATTTCTCGCACAGCGGGATCAGAATCTCTCCCGGCACGTTTTCGAATTCGTAGGTCACCGCGTCGCTGCGGCGGCACAGCTCCTCGAGCGCCGCGGCATCGTCGTAGGCCGCCACGATATGATCGTCGCAGACCCTGAACGCCGGAGCGTCCGGCGCCGGGTCGAGGCTTATGGTGCGCACGCCCAACTCCCGCGCCTGCTCCGCGATCATCAGCCCCAGCTGGCCGCCCCCGATAATGCCCACCGTCTTCATTACAACTCGGCTTTGAGTACGTCGGCGGTCTGTTTGGCGCGGAAAGCGTCGAGTTTCGCGGCCAGCCCGGCATCCTGCAACGCGAGGATCGACACGGCGATCAGCGCGGCGTTCTTCGCCCCGTTGATGGCCGTCGTGGCCACGGGAACGCCTGCGGGCATCTGCACGATCGACAGCAGCGAGTCCAGTCCGTTCAGGGCCCGCGACTTCACGGGAACGCCCACCACGGGCAGCGGGGTCATCGAGGCCACCATGCCCGGCAGGTGCGCGGCGCCTCCGGCTCCGGCGATGATCACGCCGATGCCGCGTTCGCGGGCCGTCTTGGCGTATTCGCACAGCAGATCGGGCGTACGGTGGGCGCTGACCACCCGTTTCTCGAAATCCACGCCGAACGCCTCGAGCGTCGAAACCGCCTCGGACATCACCTCGTAATCGCTCACAGAGCCCATAATCACGCCTACTTTCATATAAATTCGTTTTAATTCATATCGTTCAAAACCCGCCTCTCAGACGGAGGAAGCGCAAAACCCGCCCCAGAAACCCGACAACCGGCCATCGCCCCTAAAACCCGCCTCTTAGGCGGGCGCCCCTGAAACCCGCCTCTTAGGCGGGCGGCTCTTAGACGGGAAACCGCCACGACATTCCTGCCGTGGCGGTCTTGTATCTATCCGAGCAGTCCACGAGCAGGCATCTGCTGCTTCGGGGAGTGTGCGGGCTGCATTTGCCGACACGCCGACGAATGGAAGACAGCGGCCTGCCCCTGTCGTTTCTTTCGTTCGCGCTGGTCGATATTGCAAATGGGAATCATCGGAATTAACCTAAACTGTCGTTAAAACAACGTTACAAAAGTAACGCTTTCCGGCGGACTTTCAAAATTCCCGGACAGATTCTATCGACAATTTATCCACATTCGCGGCATCACTCCTGCCGGGCCTTCGCCTCGCAGTAGGCGCAGCGGCAGGTCCCGTCGGACTGGCGGCGGAAAAGCCGATCCACATCCTCCGTGGCGGAGATGCAGCGGCGGTTCGTGCACTCGTACTCGTTCACGATGTACTCCTCGCCGAAAACCGGGGTCCGCTCGAAGGGCTTGTTCTCGTCGGCCCAGCGCAGCAGCGTGTAGATCAGCGCCATGCGCACGAACTTGCCGTTCTCGACCTGCCGGAAATAGGCCGCGCGGGGATCGTTGTCCACGGCCCGCGTGATCTCGTTGACGCGCGGCAGCGGGTGGAGGATGATCATATCCTTCTTGGCCGTCGTCAGCTTGCCGGGATCGAGCACGAAGCTGTTCTTCACGCGGTCGAACTCCTCCTCGTCGAGGAAGCGCTCCTTCTGCACGCGCGTCATGTAAAGGATGTCCAGCTCGGGCATCACCTCCTCCATCGTACGCACCTCGCGGAATTCGAGTTTCGAATTGGCGCTCATCTCGTGCAGCATGTAGTCCGGAAGGCGCAGCTCCTCGGGCGAAATGAGGATCACCTTGATCCCCGAATAACGCGACAGGGCCTTGATGAGCGAATGCACCGTGCGGCCGAATTTCAGGTCGCCGCAGAAGCCGATGGTCATGTTGTCGAAACGCCCCTTTTCGCGCTTGATCGTCAGCAGGTCCGTGAGGGTCTGCGTCGGGTGCGAATGGCTGCCGTCGCCGGCGTTGATGACCGGAACGCCCGCATACTGCGAAGCCACGAGCGGCGCCCCCTCCTTGAAGTGGCGCATGGCGATGATGTCCGCGAAACAGCGGATCACGCGCACGGTGTCGGCCACGGTCTCGCCCTTGGAGACCGACGAGGAGTTGGCGTCGGAGAAGCCGATGACCTGCCCGCCCAGTTCGAGCATCGCCGCCGTGAAACTCAGCCGCGTGCGGGTCGAAGGTTCGTAGAACAGCGTGGCCAGCTTCTTGCCCTTGCACGACTCGCTGTACTTGGCGCGGTTGGCGATGATGTCCTCCGCCAGGGCTACGATCTGCTCGGTCTCCCGGACCGTGAGGTCGGTAGGATCAATCAAATGTCTCATAATCCGGATTATTTATTCATCCAGCTCTCGTCCGACGGATTATCGCGGAATTTCAGCAGCCGCGCCTTGTCCCCGGGTTCGATATACCCCTCCTCGGCGGCCACCTCCACGAGTGCGTCGAGGTTCGAAAGGCTGTAATTCACGACGTTCGCCTCCTTCATGCGGTCGAGGCCCTTCTTCATCCCGTAGGTGAAGATCGAAGCCACGCCCAGCACCTCGGCGCCCGCCTCGCGCAGGGCGTTCACCACCTCGATGCACGAACCGCCCGTCGAGATCAGGTCCTCGATCACCACGACCTTCTGACCCTTTTCCAATTTGCCCTCGATCTGGTTGCCGCGTCCGTGGTCTTTCGACCCCGAGCGCACGTAGCCCATCGGCAGGTCGAGGATCGTGGCCGTGATGGCCGCATGGGCGATGCCGGCCGTCGAGGTCCCCATCAGCACCGCGGCTTCGGGGAATTTCGTGCGGACGATCTCGGCCAGCCCCGCCTC
>ENA-USUJ01002762-USUJ01002762.1-human-gut-metagenome-genome-assembly--contig:-NODE-2762-length-12718-cov-4.955779_pt1 | contig 12718 bp, 14 predicted proteins | sample MGYA00250061_ERZ773398 | MGnify/ENA primary metagenome ERZ773398 (study PRJEB29103, sample SAMN06111992) | human gut metagenome | biome: human gut; feature: ankylosing spondylitis patient; material...
AGAAAGAAACGCTTGCTCAGCTTTTTACAGACATACGTTATACAAAGAAAGATAATGAATTTATGTCCGATAACTTGTTGAAAGTACTTCGTCAACAAGGTTTTTTGAAATAAGTACTTGAAATAAACAGCAGGTATCAAGTATTATCGCAGTTACATTTGCTTTATATGCACACGCATGGATAAATTACCTATTACTTAATACCTATTACTTGAATTATGCTTTCTTCTTCAGCAACGACTCAATCTCCTGTACCTCAGCCTGAAAGCTTTTATCTACTTCCAACTGACCTTTTACAGTCTTGCAAGCATGCAGCACTGTCGCATGATCCTTATTGCCGATGAACTTACCGATTTTTGAAGTTGAGAAATCCGTATAATTCTTAGCCAGGTACATTGCAATCTGACGTGCCTGAACCACTTCTCTTTTTCTGGATTTCGTATGTATGGCAGACGGTTCCAAGTCGAAATGCTTGCATACGACTTTAAGAATATCGTCAATTGTTACAGCTTTTGTTTCGTTGTGAACTACGCCGTGTACAATATGTTGGGCTAAATCCAAGTCTATTTCTTTGTTGAAAATAGTAGAGCGTGCCATAATGGCGATGACATGGGGGTGTTGCGGGCCATCCGCTCGCCGCTGGCCCGGATGTTCCGGTTGGAGCTGCTCAGCTCCGGCAGGGCGCGGCGGCGGCCGAACAGGGTGGAAACATAGCCGCAGTCCTTGGCGTCGGCTATGGTCTTTTCCATGTAGCCGTCCACCTTGGGAAACGCGGCCAGATAGTTTTTGAGGAACGCGTCGGCCTCTTTCACCGAGACACCGATGTCCTTGGAAAGGCTGTAGGCCCCCTTGCCGTACATGATGCCAAAGTTGATGGCCTTGGCGGAGGAGCGCAGCCGGGGCGTTACCTCGCTCTGGGGGATGCCGTAAATTTTGGCGGCGGTGCTGCGGTGGATATCCTCCCCGCTGCGGAACGCGTTCTGCATGTGCTCGTCGCCGGTGACATGGGCCAGGATACGCAGCTCGATCTGGCTGTAATCGGCGTCCACCAGCACGCAGCCCGGCTTTGCAATAAAGTAGGCCCGCAGCTGGCTGCCCAGCTCGGTGCGGATGGGAATGTTCTGCAGGTTGGGGTTATCGGAGGAGAGGCGGCCGGTGCGGGCCTCGGTCTGGTTGAACCGGGTGTGGATGCGGCCATCCTCGCCGATGACTTTCAGCAGACCCTCCACATAGGTGGAGTTCAGCTTCTGGTAGGCACGGTATTGTAAAATGTCTTCCACCAGCGGGTAATCCCGCAGTGCTTCCAGCGTCTCGGCGTCCGTGGACCAGCCCCGCTGGGTCTTTTTGCCGTGAGGCAGGCCCAGGGTATCAAAGAGCATCTCGCCCAGCTGCTTTGGGCTGTTGGGGTTGAAACTGGTGCTGCCGGTCTCCATCTGGATGCGGCCCAGCACCTGGGCCAGCTCGGTGCGCATCCGGACGCCAAACTCCTCAATGCCGCCTTTGTCCACCAGAATGCCGGTGCGGGTCATATCGGCCAGCACCTGGGCCAGCGGGAACTCGATGTCATTGTACAGGCCGTCCTCGCCGCAGGCCGTGATCTCGGCTTTCATCTTGGCAAACAGATCCGCCAGGAAACCGGCATCCGGCCACTCCTCGCAGGTGAACGCTGCCTTGGCGCGGTAGCTCACGGCCAGCTCCGAGATCTGATACTTGGAGGCCGAGGCGTCCAGCAGATAGGCGGCCAGCTTGCCGTCCCAGACGATGCTGCTGCCCCAGCCACCGGCCGCCATGGCCTTGGCGTAGAGGGGGGCGGAGTAGAAGACGTCCAGCGTCACGGCGGGATCATCCAGCAGGCGGACCAGCTCGTCGTCGCTCAGGGGGAAAACGGTCCTGTCCTGCACGGCGTACCAGGCCTCCGGCTGGACGATGACATTTTTGGTGCCCTGTTTGCCCATCACGGCGGGGCGGGCGGCCACCAGATAATGCCCGGCGGGGGTCAGGGGCAGAATGCCGATCTCGGCTTCTTCCGTGGGCACTTCCTCGGGGGCCGTGGCCGGAGCCACGTTGTCCAGCCCGAACCGGGGGATGAGGGAGTGGATCTCCAGCTCCTGCAGCAGCCGCACGGCCTCGGCCTTGTTGCCCTCGCCCACTTTATAGGCACCCTCAGCCGTCTCAATGGGGGCGTCGGTGCGGATGGTGCCCAACACATGGCTCAGCTCGGCATCTGCCTTGCACTCCAAGAGATGCTCCCGCTGCTTGGGCTTGATGACGGGGTCGTCGATGTGGGCGTAAACATTTTCCAGCGTGCCGAATTTCTGCACCAGGTTCAGGGCTGTTTTTTCCCCGATGCCCCGCACGCCGGGGATGTTATCGGAGGTGTCGCCCATCAGGCTCTTCACCTCGATGAGCTGTTTGGGCTCAATGCCGTATTTCTCGTGGATGGCGTCCACATCCATGGTGATGGTCTTGCTCCGGCCCATGGCGGTGGCGGCCAGCAGTACGGTGGTGCTCTCGCTCACCAGCTGCAGGCTGTCGCGGTCTCCGGTGGCCAGGTAGCAGTCGTCCTTGCGGGCGTCGCAGGCAGCAGCCAGGGTGCCCAGAATGTCGTCGGCCTCCCAGCCCTCGGCCGTCACGGCGCGGTAGCCCAGGTCGGCCAGAAGCTCTTTCAGCACCGGCATCTGCTGGGCCAGCTCTTCGGGCATCCCGTGGCGGGTGGCCTTGTAGCCGTCATACATCTTGTGGCGGAACGTGGGGGCCCGCAGGTCGAACGCCACGGCCACCTCGTCGGGGTCGCACTCCTTGAGCAGGGAGAGCAGGATATTCAAAAAGCCATAAATGGCGTTGGTATAGCGGCCGTCCTTGGTGGTCAGCAGCTTGATGCCAAAAAACGCACGGTTGGCAATGCTGTTGCCGTCAATGACCAGTAAACGCATCGTTTCTCATCCTCCATTCCGAATTTTCACACCTTATAGTATAGCACAAAACCCGCCCAAAGAAAATCACCGGGAGGCAATTGCTTCCCGGTGATTTTGGGAGAAGACTCAGCTCTCCTCCATGCGGATGGCGCTGACGGGGCAGGCCTGGGCGGCATCCACGGCGGCGGGCACTTCCTCGCCGGGGATCTCGCCCACCAGCGCCACGGCCAGTGTGCCCTCCATCGTGAACACGGCAGGGCAGATGCCTGCGCACTGGGTGCAGCCGATGCACAGGTCGGGGTCTACGAATGCTCTCATAAAACCAATCCTCCTTTGGATGGCTTTATTTTCCCCGTTTCGCAGGGAAATATGCTGGGCTTTTTGTGCGCGGTGTGGTACAATAACTTTTACGGACGACAGGAGGACAAACCATGAACATTCAGATCTTCGGCACCACCAAGTGCTTTGATACCAAAAAGGCCCAGCGGTATTTCAAGGAGCGGGGCATCAAGTTCCAGATGATCGACCTGAAAGAAAAAGGCATGAGCCGGGGCGAGTTTGACAATGTGGCCCGGGCCCTGGGCGGCTGGGAAAAGATGGTAAACCCCAACGCGAAAGACAAGCAGACGCTGGCGCTGCTGGACGCTCTCATCGACTGGCAGAAAGAGGATAAGCTGTTTGAAAATCAGCAGCTGCTGCTCACGCCCATCGTCCGCAACGGGCGCAAGGCCACCGTGGGCTACCAGCCCGATGTCTGGAAGACCTGGGAATAACCACGCGCTTTCACAAAAAATCCACGGCCCGGGTTTTGCACCTGCGGGCAGATTGTGGTATACTGTGGAGTGCAGAAAACTTACATTCTTGGAGACGATATCCTATGAAAAATTATATGACCCCGGAAGAGCACGCCCGGCTGCACCGCCGCCGTGCCCGGCAGGCCCTTGGGCTGCTGGTGGCGGTACTGGTGCTGATCGGCGCGGTGACGGTGCTGCGCTCCGGCGTGCGTGCCGTGGCAAAGCTGTTTGACGATACGGCCCAGAAAGAAGAATATGAAGATAAGCTGGAGGGCCTTGTCCTGTTTGACCCGCTCCCCTTTGACGGCATTGAAAACATCGACGACCTGACCCTGCGGGAGGCGGCTGTCTGGGGCTGTGTGTATAACATCCAGGAGACCCAGGGCAATTTTGACCACTACAACACCGACCCGGACACCGAGCAGCTGCTGATCCCCTCGGTGGATGTGGACGCCTATCTGGCAAAGCTGGTGGGCCCCAGCTTCAAAATGACCCACAAGAGCTTTGCGATGGAAGACATGACCATCGAGTTCGACGAGACCACCCAGTGCTACAAGATCCCGGTCACGGGCAGCGTGGGCAGCTACCGCGCCACCGTGACAAAGCTCTTCAAAAAGGACGGCAAGCTCCACGTCACGGTGGGCTACATCCCCACCCAGAGCGCGGACGACAGCATCCTGAACGCCTCGTCTGACACGCCCACCAAGTATATGGATTATCTCTTCACCCGCCAGAGCGGCAGCTGGTATCTCACCGGCCTGACCGACAGCGAGACGAAGCCGGAGTCCTCCGCCGAGAGCTCCCCGGCCAGCGCCTCGGCGCAGATGGAGGAGCATGAAGTGCAGGACGCCATTCTGGCCAGCACGGCGGATTCCGCGTCCGCCGCGGCCGACAGCGACAGCGCCGCGGACGAGCCTGCCGCTCAGAGTGTGGAAGCAGACGCTGCTTCGGGAAACGAGGCGGCTTCCGGGGAAGCCGGTGCGGACAGTGCTGAGGCAGATGCAGGCAGCGCCAGCGCGGCGGCGTAAGTCATAAGGAAAAGAATCGGGTTTGATCCAGGCAGAAGCTTTCCCCAAAGGCTTCTGCCTTCATTTTTGCTTAAAAATTTTGCTTAAAATTGTATTATGCCCTTGACACAGCTTGAAAAATGAGTATTATTGTATTAGACACTTAATACAACAACACAAGGAGATGATCCGATGGCCGAACAGTTTGACTCCAGCCGCCCCATTTATGCTCAGCTGGTGGAACGGCTCAAGGCAAAAATTTTAGCAGGCATTTACCCACCCGGCGGGCATCTGGACTCGGTGCGCGACCTTGCCGCCGCCGCCGGGGTCAACCCCAACACCATGCAGCGGGCGCTTGCCCAGCTGGAGAACGAGGGCCTGGTGCGCACCGAGCGCACCGCGGGCCGTTATGTGACGGAGGATAGAGCGTTGATCGAACAATTGCGTGCCGAGGCGGCCCGGAACCTGACCGCCGAATTTCTGGAGAAGATGCGCGGCATTGGCTACGGCCCGGAACAGGCCGCCACCCTGCTGGAGCGCTGGAATGAGAAGGAGGAAACAAACCATGACTGAGCTTTTGAACTGCACCGGCCTGAGCAAGGCCTACGGCAAAAAACGGGCGCTGGATCATGTGGACCTGCACCTGGAGCCGGGAAAGATCATCGGCCTGCTGGGGCCCAACGGCAGCGGAAAGACTACCCTGATGAAGCTGGCCAACGGTCTGCTGCAGCCTACGGAGGGCAGCATTACCATTGCGGGCAGTGTGCCCGGCCCGGCTACGAAAGAGATCGTTTCTTACCTGCCGGACGCCGCCTGGCTGCCGGACTGGATGCGTGTGGAGCAGCTGGTGGAAATGTTCCACGATTTCTACGCCGATTTTGACCCCGCCAGGGCGGGCGAGATGCTGGCCAAGTTGGAGCTGGACCCCAAGGCCCCCCTCAAGACCCTCTCCAAGGGCAACAAGGAAAAAGTGCAGCTGATCCTGGCCATGAGCCGCGCGGCAAAGCTCTATTTGCTGGACGAACCCATTGGCGGTGTGGACCCGGCGGCGCGGGATTACATCCTGCACACCATTCTCTCCAACTACAGCGAGGACGCCACCGTGGTCATCTCCACGCACCTGATCGGGGACATTGAGCCGGTGCTGGACGAGGCCATCTTCCTGAAAGAGGGAAAGATCTTTGCCCACCGCACCGTGGATGAGATCCGGGAGACGGAAGGCATGAGTGTGGATGAGTATTTCCGGGAGGGATTCAAATGCTGAAAAATTTACTGAAGTATGAGTTCCGGGCCACGGCCCGTACCTACGGCGGCATCTATCTGGCCCTGCTGGCCGCGGCAGGTCTCATCGGCTTCTCGCTCCGGGGGGATAGAGCCGTTGCCCAGAGCCATGTCTTTGAAATTGGCGTGACGATCTACAGCCTGCTGGTCATGGCACTCGTCATCGTCACCATTGTCACGGTGATCCAGCGCTTTACCAAAAATCTGCTGGGCCGGGAGGGCTACCTGATGCACACCCTGCCCGTGACAGAGGCCCAGCTGGTGGGTTCCAAGCTGATCTCCAGTGCGGTCTGGCTGCTGGCCAGCGCCGTAGTGGGTGTGGTTTCCCTCGTCGTCATGTTCTGTGTGGGAGCGGACTTCACCAATCTGAACTTCAGCAATCTTTGGGATGATTGGGCAGCCCTGCGGACGAGCTTTGAGGGAGATCTGCTGGCGATCCTGCTCTGGACGGCCCTCCTGTGCTATGCCCGGATGCTCTGCACGATGCTGTGTATCTATGCCGCCTGCATGGTGGGCCATCTGTTTCGGGCCCACAACGGCGTGGCCAGCGTGGGCGCGTTCTTTTTGATGAGCTGGGGACAGGGCCGGGTGGAAAACCTGCTGAATGCAGGCGGCTTTGTCCGCATCCTCATGGGCCCTGCCGGTGGTACCATCGTGAGCGAGGCGGCGAACCACAGCACGTTGATCTTCTTTGCGGCTTCGTTTGCCATCACGGCGGTGTTTGGCGCGGTGTATTTCATCCTCACCTGCTGGCTGATGAAAAATAAGCTCAATCTCGAATGAGGAAACGTGAAAAATTCTGTGGACAAATTTTTGCAAAAAAGAAAATTTCCCTCTTGACTTTACGCAGATAAAGTGTATAATGCAATCAAACCAATGAGGCGGAAGAGAACCTGCACAGCGCGTCTGCAGTGAGCCCGGACAGTGAAAACGGGCGAGAGCGGGGCAGAGATTCGTGGGCCGCCGAGGGCCGGGCAAAAAGGCAGAAATGCCGCAGTAGCTTGGGACGGAAGCCTCCGTTACAGGGCAGGGGAGTGTTGGCTCTCCGTTGAGGGGCTCTTGCCGTTTCCAATCTGGGAAATGAGCAGGGCAAGCAAGGTGGCACCGCAGAATCGTATTTTACCGATCCTGTCCTTGTGGATAACACACAGGGACGGGGTCGTTTTCTTTTACCCCGTTCCGCAAGTGGAGCGGGTTTTTTATTTATAATTTGGGCCGCCCGCTCCAGGGAAAGGAGTACCGCTATGAAAACTATGAATAGGATCTCTCGCCGCAGCTTCCTGAAAGCAGCTTCCGCTGCCGCTGTTGTCTCCGCACTGGGCCTGACGGGCTGCGGCTCGTCCGCAAGCAGCACCGCTTCCAGTGCCGCTGCCTCCAGTGTGGCATCTTCTGCCGCTGCCAGCGAGGCCGCCGCAGGCCAGACCTTTAAAGTGGGTATCGTCAACTATGTGGATCATGCTTCCCTGAACCAGATCGTTGCGTCGGTGGAGAGCCGCCTGGACGAAGTGGCCAAGGAGAAAGGTGTCACCTTTGATTACGCCGATTACTACGCCAACGCACAGGCCGATCAGACTAACCTGAACCAGATCGGTGCCGACCTCGTGGCCGATGGCGTGGATGTCATCGTGGCCGTTGCCACCCCCACCGCCGCCACCATGCTGGCCGCTGTGGAAGACACCGATATCCCGGTGGTCTACTCCGCCGTTACCGACCCGGCTGCAGCCGGCTTTGACACCGAGCCCAACATCACCGGTACCTCCGATGCCCTGAACACCGACGCCATTATGAATCTGATCCTGGCCGTCAACCCGGACATCGACACCATCGGCCTGCTGTACGACCTGAGCCAGGATGCCTCCACCCAGGCCATTGCCGACGCCAAGGCATTCTGCGACGAAAAGGGCATCAAGTACATTGAAAAGAACGGCACCACCACCGCCGAGGTCCAGATGGCTGCCGAGGCCCTCATTGCTTCGGGCGTCAAGGCCGTCTTCACCCCGACGGACAACACCGTGATGACCGCGGAGCTCTCCATCTATGAGACCTTTGCCGAGGCAGGCGTCCAGCACTATACGGGTGCCGACAGTTTCGCGCTGAACGGCGCGTTCGTGGGCTACGGCGTCGATTACGTCCAGCTGGGCGAGGCCACCGCCGATATGGTGGTGGAGCTGCTCTGCGACGGCAAGACCCCCGCTGACCTGCCGTTCCAGACCTTTGACAACGGCATTGCCACCATCAACACCGAGACCTGCGCCGCCCTCGGCCTCTCTCTCGACACCGTGAAAGAGGCGTTCAAGCCCTACTGCACCGAAGTGGTAGAAGTGGAGACGGCAGAGAATTTCTGAGAAAACCTCTCCGTCATCTCGCTAACGCTCGATGCCACCTCCCCTGACAGGGGAGGCAAGCCCAACGGCATCGTTCAGATGCAGTTTCTCAAAAACGCAGCCGTCCTCTTGGCTCCCTTTCGTAGGGGAGGTGGCACGCGAAGCGTGACTGAGAGGTTTCAATCATTATATTAAGGAGCACACACATGCTGGCGAGTATCTTTTCGCTCAATGTCATTCAGACCGCGCTGGAGCTGGGCTGCATTTACGCCCTGGTGGCGCTGGCGCTGTTTCTGAGCTATTCCATTCTGAACATTGCGGACCTGTCCACCGACGGCTGCTTTACCCTGGGCTGCGCGGTGGCGTGTCAGGTGGCGCTGACAGGGCACCCGTTCCTGGCGCTGCTGGCGGCCATGGCGGCGGGCGTGTGCTCCGGTTTCGTGACAGCCTTTTTGCAGACCCGCCTCGGGGTGGAGAGCATCATGGCGGGCATCATCGTCAACACCGGCCTGTACACCATCAACCTGGCGGTCATGGGGTTCTCCTCCACCATGTCGCTGGTCAAGACGGACACGGTCTTCTCCATCGCCAAGAGCGCGCTGGCCTTTACAGGCGGCTGGTATAAGCTGGTGCTGGCTGCAGCGGTCATCGCGCTGGCTGGCGCGGCAATGATCGGCTTCCTGGGTACCCGGCTTGGCCTTTCCATCCGGGCCACCGGTGACAACGCCGCCATGGTGCGGGCGTCCAGCATCAACCCTGCATTCACCATCACGGTGGGCCTGTGCATCTCCGGTGCCCTGACCGCCCTCTCCGGCGGCCTGCTGGCCCAGTACCAGAAGAGCTGCGACATCAACGTGGGCACCGGCATGGTCACCATTGCGCTGGCCTCCCTCATCATCGGCGAAACGCTGGTGGGCAAGCGCACCATGCTCCGGCGGGTGCTGGGCGTGGTGTTCGGCAGCTGCCTGTACCGCTTTATCGTGGCGGTGGCGCTGCGGTTCAATGTCCCGGCAGCGGCCATGAAGCTGGTCTCCGCCATCATCGTGGCCGTGGCCATCTCGATGCCCGCCATCCAGGCACACTTCGCCTTTGAAAAGCGGAAACATGCGGCACAGAAAAAGGAGGCGGTCTGAGATGAAAATGCTGGAACTGCAAAACCTCCACAAGACGTTCAACCCCGGCACCGTCAATGAAAAAGTGGCTCTGAACGGCGTCAGTCTTACGATGGAAGCGGGTGATTTCGCCACCATCGTGGGCTCCAACGGCGCCGGTAAATCCACCCTCTTCAACGCCATCACCGGCGGCTTCATTGCGGATGAAGGCAGCATTTATCTGGGCGGGGAAGACATTACTTTTGCACCGGAATACCAGCGCAGCAAGGTCATCGGCCACCTGTTCCAGGACCCGCTCAAGGGCACGGCCCCCAATATGACCATTGAAGAAAATCTGGCGCTGGCTTACCTGCGGGCAGGAACCGCGCCCCACGCCATCTTCTCCCGCATCTCCCGCAAGGACAAAGAGATCTTCCGTGAGAAGCTGGCCCTGCTCAACATGGGGCTGGAAGACCGGATGAAGCAGCCTGTGGGCCTGCTTTCCGGCGGCCAGCGGCAGGCGCTGACCCTGCTGATGGCAACGCTCGTCACCCCCAAGCTCCTCCTGCTGGACGAGCACACCGCCGCCCTGGACCCGGCCACCGCCGAGAAAGTGCTGGAGCTGACCAAGAGCATCGTGGCGGAGAAAAAGATCACCTGCCTCATGGTCACCCACAACATGCATCAGGCGCTGGAGCTGGGCAACCGCACCCTCATGATGGATGCGGGCCGGATCGTCTTTGACGTCAAGGGCGAGGCCCGCGGCAAGATGACCGTGGACGATCTGCTGGAGAAGTTCCGCGAGAACGCCGGTAAGGCGCTGGACAATGACCGCATCCTGCTGAGCAAGGTGGAAGCGAATCATGAAATCAGACAATGAAAAAAGGGGCTGTTCCCATCCGGGAACAGCCCCTTTTTTGTAGAAACGCTTTTAAAAATTACTGAACGTACTCAACGGTGTACTCGAAGCCATACTCTTCCTGCAGCTTCTTGACGTCAGCCTCGCAGTCCTCAATAAAGGTAGGAGCGTAGACAGAAGCGCCGTTGTGGGCTTTCTTGTAGTCCTCCACGATCTGCTGCAGCTTTGCCCAGCCCTCGTTGGCCTTTGCCTCGGGGATGCTGTCGGGGAAGTTGATGATGAACTCACGATGTTTGGGGATACGAGCTTTCATAATAGGTTCTCCTTTATGACTTTTTGGATTATCATGCAAAATTTATACAGAAGCGGAATGAGATATCCCGCAGCTGGCATACAAAACCTCGCGGGCGATATACACCCAGGGGAGGCACTGCCGTTTTCCTGCCTTTTCGGTCAGGAGAGGTGATAGACCTGCCGGGCGTTTTGGGCAGTGACCCGGAAAACTTCCTCCGGTGGGATGCCTTTGACGGCGGCAATGTACTCGCCCACATAGCGGATGAGGGAGCTGTCGCAGCGGGTGCCGCGCACGGGCTCCGGGGCCATGTAAGGGCAGTCCGTTTCCAGAACGATCCGCTCCAGCGGCAGGGCCGCAATGGCCTTGGCCGCCCGCTTGGCACCCTTGAACGTGCAGGCCCCGCCAAAGCCGAAGTACAGCCCCTGCTCTGCCAGCCATTCCGCGTCGTCCGCACTGCCGGAATAACAGTGGACGATGCCTCTGGGCTGGTATTTTTTCAACAGGGCGTAGACATCGGCGTGGGCGCTGCGGTCGTGCACGATGATGGGCTTGCCCAGCTCCAGGCTGAGCCGGAGCTCTGCCTCAAACAGGGCCAGCTGGGCGTCCTTGGGCACGGGCCAGTGGTAGTCCAGCCCGCACTCGCCCACGGCCACCACCTTGGGGTCGTCGTAGTAGGGCGCAAGGGCTTTCATCTCCGCCGCCCAGTCCCCGCCGTAGACGGAGATGGTCGGGGTCGGGCCCTCCTCGCCGCAGTCCTCCGCAGCCAGCAGGCTTTCCGGGTGGATGCCGATGGCCGCATACACCCACGGGTAGCGGTGGGCCAGCTCCAGCACTTTGGGGGCATCGCCCGAGTGGGTGGCCTGCTCACAGACGCCCACCACGCCCTGATCGGGCAGGCTGTCCAGCAGGGCGTAACGGTCGGTGTCAAAGGCATGGGCGCTGTAATGCGCATGGGTATCAAAAATAGGGCCCATCAGCGCACCCCCTTTTGGGCAGGGGCTTTGTTCACCAGCCAGATGCCCACGCAGACGAAGACCAGCGCCCCGAGGTACTGCCAGCGGAACAGCGGCTCGCCGTTGAGCAGGGCACTCAGCAGCACATTGACCACCGGGTTCACGAACCCGAAGATGGCAATGCGGCTGACGGGGTTATTCTTCATCAGCAGGGCCCAGATGACATAGCCCGCGCCGCAGATGAACGCCAGATAAAGCAGCACCGGCAGGCCCAGAGCGCTCTGCGGGTGGAGGCTGCCGCCCAGTGCCAGACCGATCAGCAGCAGAGCCAGCCCGCCCACGAACAGGTTGAGGAAGCAGACCGCAAAGCTGTCCGCCTTTTTCGTCACGGACTTGTTCCACGGACCGGACAGGGTAAAAATGACCGTGGCCAGCAGCATACAGAACACGCCCCAGGCGCTTCCGCCGCCGTGGTTGCCGATGGTGCCGATGAGCACCCCGGCGAAGCCCAGCACGCAGCCCAGCGTTTTGGCCGGTGTCATCCGGTCGGCATCGCCATAGAGGAAATGGGCGAAGATGACGCCCAGAAAGCTCTGGGTGCTGTTGAGGATGCCGCCAAAGGCACCCGTCAGCAGGGCAACGGCCATATAGTAGAACGCATACTGGGCTGTGGTCTGCCACAGGCCCAGGGCGCAGCACTCGCCCAAGACTTTGCCGCAGGGCGGCTGCGGGAGTTTGTCCTCCAGGATCAGGCTTCCCGCCAGCACCAGCAGGCTGCCCAGCATGAACCGGACCCCGGCAAAGCAGAGGATGGAGGCCGTATCACTGGTCTCGATCGCAAACAGGCGGTAGCCCATCTTGATGAACGGGAACGCCGAACCCCACAGCACATTGCAGCCGATGGCCAGCAGCACCGCAAAGAGGGGCGTCCCGAAGATGGCGTCCAGTTTGGCCGAGCGGGAATTTTCGATGTTCGGCATCGGCTCAGTGGATGCGGCTGCCGACCGGGGTGTCGTCGCCGTAGAATGCGATGGAGCAGCCGCCGTCGGTGGTGTCCGCGGCGAAGATCATGCCCTCGCTGACATACTTGCCCTTCATCATGGGGCGGGGTGCCAGGTTGCACACGATGCCGATCTTCTTGCCGATGAGGTCTTCCGGCTTGAACCACTTGGCAATGCCGGACAGGATGCAGCGTTCGC
>ENA-USUJ01002767-USUJ01002767.1-human-gut-metagenome-genome-assembly--contig:-NODE-2767-length-12698-cov-5.489343_pt1 | contig 12698 bp, 7 predicted proteins | sample MGYA00250061_ERZ773398 | MGnify/ENA primary metagenome ERZ773398 (study PRJEB29103, sample SAMN06111992) | human gut metagenome | biome: human gut; feature: ankylosing spondylitis patient; material...
TTGATAGCCTTTTCCAGATCGGAGATTTCAACGGTAAGCTCGGACTGTTCCTTTTCGTATTGAGCGTCCAGAGTGGCATATCTGCTGTCGGACAGCTTTCCCAAAATGTTGTCCTCATAGCGGCCCCGGATTCGAGATCGGCGGCACTCCGGCCGAAACCGTCTACCAGATTCCTTCCGACCGCAAGGTCCGGCTGCCGGGAACCGGATTCCAGACCGGCGACATCGTCCGGCTGACCGACACCGGCATTTCGCACAACACCTACCGCGTCGAAGCCGCCGTCGAGGAAGACGGCGCCGTCATCACGCTTCCCGGCAATTTCGTGGACGGCCGCTACGAACTGTTCATCGTCCGCGGCACCCGGCAGGTCCGCTACGGTCTGGCCGTATTCCGTGCGGATTCGGACCGGCCCGGGGAGCTCGACCGTCCGGACTACAACCGGCTGACGGCCGACAGGCACCCCCGCCTGCTGATGGACGACGAAGCGTTCGGATCGCTGATGGAGCAGGTCCACGCCGGCAACAACCAGGTGCTGAACCGGCTGCACGCAACCAACCTGCGCAACGCCGACATCTACGGACTGGCCGCCGCACCCCTCGCCTACCAGCTCGACGCCGCGGAGAAACGGATTCTCCACATCTCCAACGCCGCCCTGCTGCGCATCTTCTCCTGCGCCTACGCCTACCGCGCCACAGGCGATCGCAAATACCTCGACCATGCCGAAAACGACATCAACACTGTCTGCGCCTTCCCCGACTGGAACGGACACCGCCATTACCTCGATGTCGGCGAAATGGCCGCGGCCGTAGCGCTGGGCTACGACTGGCTCTACGCCGACCTGAAACCCGAAACCCGCGCCAATGCCGAACGGGCGCTGCGCGAATATGCGTTCGATACGGCGGAGCCCTACGGATCGAGTTTCTACAACAAGGTTTCCAACTGGAACCAGGTCTGCAACGCCGGACTGGTCTGCGGCGCGCTGGCCGTCTACGAGACGTGCCCCGAGACGGCCGAAGCCATCATCGAAAAATCGCTGGAATCGAACCGCACAGCCGTCGAAGCCCTCTACGCGCCCCACGGAAACTACCCCGAAGGGTACGGCTACTGGGAGTACGGTACGGTATTCGAAGTCCTGATGCTTACGGCGCTCGAAACCGCCGCCGGGTCCGACGCCGGCATCTCCGCCACAGCGGGTTTCGACCGCACGGCCGAATGGCTGCTCTACATGGTCGGCACGAAACACCAAGGATTCAACTACGCGGATACCCCTCCGTTCTCAGCCAGCGTCGATATTCCGAGCTGGTATTTCGCCGACAGGTTCAAGAAGCCCTCGATCCTCTATTTCAATAAAAGGAATCTCGACGCTCTGACCACGGACTACTACAACTGGAACCACCGTCTGCTGCCGATGATCATGGTCTTCGCCGGCAGGGTCGATCTGAACAGCGTGACCCCGCCGACCCAGAAGGTCTGGGCCGGAGAGGGCGTAACGCCCGTCGTGCTGGTCCACACCGACTGGACCTGGAGCGATACGGACAAATACCTGGGCATCAAGGGCGGCAAGGCGAGAAGCAGCCATGCCCACATGGACGCAGGATCGTTCGTCTACGACGCCTACGGCGTGCGCTGGTCGATGGACATCGGCCGTCAGGACTACGCGACGCTCGAAGTGGCCCTCAAGGCGCTGGGCGGAAACCTCTGGACCTACACCCAGGCGTCGCTGCGCTGGGAGGTGTCGCGGCTGAACAACCTCTTCCACAGCACGCTCACGGTCAACGACGCGAAACACCGCGTGGAAGGCTTCGCAACGCTCGAACAGACCATCAACACGGCGACGGAACAGGGCGGCACGTTCGACCTCTCGCCCGTGCTCGAAGATCAGGTGGCCTCGGCGATGCGCACCGTGAAGATCGTCAACGACAAGGACCTGAAAGTCATCGACGCCATCCGCACCCGCACCGACCGGAGCGCCAAAATCCGCTGGACGATGGTTACGCCGGCCGCCCCGGCCGTGGAGAACGACCGGATCGTGCTGACGAGCAACGGCAAGACCATGTACCTGACCGCTGCGGAAGAGGGCGGGACGCAGATCGTCTACAAAACATTCAGCACCGATCCCGTCCACAGCTACGACGATCCCAATCCGGGCATTTACCTGGTCGGATTCGAAGCGACCGTGCCCGCGGACAAATGGGCGACCTTCACCACGACGCTCTCACCCGGAAACTGATTCCGGCAGCGGAGAAGCCGTTTTCTCCGTCCGGACCGGGACGGAGAAAACGGCTTTTCGGCGCCCCGGGTGTCCGGAATCCGCCGAAAACGCCGCCCCGCCTTTCGGTCCGGCCCCACAAAAACGACGGTTCCGGAATATCGTGAATGAAAAAAATATAAATTTGTATAAAGACATCCTCCTGACACACCCCTGATGACCCGGAAAAGAGAGACTCCCGATCGTATGATCGAACGCTGCTGCAAATATATCCTCCTCCTGTGGACGATGTCGTTCTGCGCCCATGAGGTCTGGGCCGGCCCGCAGTCCATCCGCCAGCTCCCCAACCTGACGATCCACCGCTTCGCGCAGGACAAGGTGGGCTACGTCTGGATCGCCACCGACAACGGACTCTGCCGCTACAACGGACAATTCTACTATTACTACCAGAACGAACCGGAAGACCCGGCGTCGCTCCCCGGCAACCGGGTGTCCGACATTCGCAGCGACGAAAACGGCACGCTGTGGATCGTCACCTCCGAAGGGGTCTGCACCTACGATGCGCGGCTCGACAATTTCCGGAGGCTGCCCGGCACGGAGGGGCTGAACAGAGCGGTGTTCAGCGGGGAATACGTCGTCTGCTCCGGCCCCGCCGGGATGACGCTCTTCGACGGCAGCGGCCGTCTGCTCATCGAGAAGCGGGATACGCCCCGGCACGGCCCCGCGGTGCTCGAAGCCGATCTGAACGGATTTTTGTGGGGGGGGGGAAACCGGAGGCACGATTTTCAAATACGACAACAACCTGAATATCTGCGACTCGCTGGCTCTGCCCGACTCCGCGGAATTTCTGAGCAGCTGCCGCGACTCCGAAGGCCGGATCTGGTTCGGGACTTCGAACGGAGTGCGCATCGTCGATCCCCGCACCGATGCCCCCACCGAAACGGACGGACCGCTGAACGAATGTATCGCCGCGCTTTCCCAGTCCGCCATACTCTCGCTGACGGCCGTAGACGACACGGTCTACATCGGGACACAGGGGGACAACCTCCATCAGATCGACATCCGGACCCGCACGCTGAAAAAGAACATCGTGACGCGGGGAACGCCCGGGCTCAACTACACCAGCGACTTTTCCTGCTGTTTCCGCGATTCGGAAAACAATTTCTGGATCGGCACGCTCGACCGGGGCTATTCGGTGCGCTATGCCAATGAAAAGGAGTTCACCCGGTCGATCCGGCTGGGCAAACAGACCCTGAGCAAGTTCGTCAACGCCATCACGATCTCGAAAGACGGCACACGCTGGATCGGGAGCCGTTTCAAAGGCATGCTGGCCTACACCTCGCAGCTCGACCTGAAATGGCACACGATGGAGAACTGCACCCTCATGCAGCGGCTCAACAGCAAGAACGTATCGGCACTTTTTGCCGATTCGTCCGGACATCTCTGGGTCAACATCGACGACCGCATCGCCTGCTGCAACACCCGCCATCAGACGATCCTCGATTACACCCTGCTTCCGGAACGCTTTTCGGCCAACCGCTTCTGCGAGGACGCCCGGCACGACGTATGGGTGGCGACGACTTCGGGGCTCCTGGTGTACGACGGCATGCGCCTGCGGGACGCATGCTTCGAGGGCTGCGACGTGCAGGATATCATCCGCCTCGACGACACGACGATGCTGGCGGCGGTATTCCGGCGGGGACTTTTCGCCATCGACAGCCGCAGGCTCGAACGGCGGCCCTTCCTCGAAGCCCCGGACAGCCTTACGGCCACCGCGCTCCGCCATGCGACCTGCCTGCTGAAAGGCCGGGGCGGCAGGCTGTGGATCGGGACCCGCTCGAAGGGCCTGCTGCGGTATCATCCGACGGAGGGGTTCAGAACCTACACCCTGAAAGACGGTTTCGCCAGCAACGAAATCGCCTCCCTCGCACAGGACCGGAAAGGCGACATGTGGGTGGCGACCTCCTACGGTCTTTCGCTCATCCTCTCCGGAACGGAACGGATCATCACCTACCTGCGTTCCGACAAGATGCAGACCCAGCAGTTCCATCCCCGGTGCGTCTGTCAGACATCCGGCATGCTCTACTTCGGCGGAAACCTGGGGCTCGTGCATTTCAGGCCCGAAAGCGTCCTGCCCAAGATCTCGGAACGCCCCGTGCGGCTGGTGCTCCGGGAGCTCAAAGTCAACAGCGTCGCCCAGCACCCCTCCGACGACGGAATCCTCACGCAACAGCTCGACGACACCGAACGGATCGTCCTCGACCACAAGCAACGCAACCTCGACATCGGCTACGAGGCGCTGGCGTTCCTCTCTCCCGAGAAAATCCGCTACGCCTACCGGCTTCACGGCGGCAACATCGACGAGGAGTGGAACTACGTCGAAAACCGCACCAGCGCCAACTATTCGCACCTGCCTGCGGGCCGCTACGTCTTCGAACTGACGGCACAGAACCCCGACGGATTCTGGAACAGCGAGCCGCGGCGGCTGGAGATCGTCATCAAGCCCTCGCCGCTGCTCACGTGGTACGCCTTTCTGCTCTACATCCTGGCGGCCGGCACCGCCGCCTGGTTCGCCAACAGGCTCTTCCTGCGCCGCCGGCTGCAAAAAATCGAGTTGGAGGCCACCCGCAAGGAGCTGGAGCGCGAGAAGGAGCTCACGAACATGAAGATCAATTTCTTCACCAACATCTCGCACGAGCTGCGGACGCCCCTGACGCTGATCTACGGCCCGGTGAACATGCTGCCCGGCATACAGGACAAAAACCGCCAGCGCGAACTGATCAACCTGATCAACGACAGCATCCAACGCCTGCTCAAACTCGTCGATCAGACGCTCAACCTGAGCCGCATCGAGAACGACACGCTGCCGCTTTCGGTCTGCCGGCAGGACATCCTTCCCGTGGTCGAGCGCATGATGGCCGGCTTCGCCTGCTACGCCCGCGAGAAGCGGATCGACATCAGCCTGACGGCCACGCCGCCGGGCAGGATGACCGTCGCCGTCGATACGGACAAATTCAGCAAGATTCTCTCGAACCTGATCTCCAACGCCCTGAAATACACGCCCGAAGAGGGCCATATAACGGTGTCGCTGACGCTTGCCGACACGCTGCCGGAGAAACTCACCGCCGCCGCGTCGTCGCACTATCTGGTGGTGAGCGTCACCGACGACGGCACAGGCATGAGCCAGGAGGACGTGGAGCGCATTTTCGAACGCTACAAACGGCTTACGGCGGGCGAACACGTCGCGGCCGGCTCCGGAATCGGGCTCCACTACGTGAAACAGCTGCTGCTGATCCACAAGGGCAGCATCGTGGCCGAAGTCCGGCCCGAGGGCGGCATGCGCTTCACATTCGCCATCCCGGTGGACGAAAGCCTCTACGACATCGCGGGCGAACCCACCGTCGAGGTCGAATTCATCGACGGCATGGCGACCGCCGTGGCCGACGACAGCCTCCCCGACGCGGAGGAGGAGATGCGGGAGGAGGGTCCGCGGCCGAAGATGGTCATCGTCGAGGACAATCCGCAGCTGCGGCGCTACTGCCGCCAGATATTCGCTCCCCGGTTCGAAGTCTTCACGGCGGACAACGGCTCCGACGGGTTCGACCTGATCCACACCGAGATGCCCGACGTAGTGGTCACCGACGTGCTGATGTCGAAGATGGACGGGTACGAACTGTGCCGGAAAATCAAGACGGACGTACTGCTGAGCCACATTCCGGTGGTGATACTCACCGCCAAGGTCACCGATCAGGACAAGATCACCGGCTATCAGGAGGGGGCCGACGTTTACATGACCAAGCCCTTCAACCCCACGCTGCTGCAAACGGTGATCGACAATCTGCTGACCTCGCGCAGCAAGCTGCGCGAAATGCTCCTCTCGGGCGCCGGACAGCCGGACAGCGAACCCGAAGATGCGGAAGAGACCGGAGAGATCAGGCTTTCGGCCGCCGACCGCGCATTCGTGGACAAACTCCGCCAATACGTAGACGCCAATATCTCGGACAGTTCGCTCAGCATCAGCGACATCAGCGCGGAGATGTGCATGAGCCGCGCCAGTTTCTTCCGCAAGATCAAATCGCTGACGGGCGTCACGCCCAACAATTTCATCCTGATCTACCGGCTCAACAAGGCCGCGGCGATGATCCGCAGCCGGGAGTACCGTCTCAACGAAATCGCCGACCTGGCGGGATTCAGTTCGCAGTCGCACTTCTCGCGCTGTTTCAAACAGCACTTCGGAATGGCGCCGAAAGACTATACGGATCACGGAGGGGGGGGGTGGAACAACCCCTGCGAAGAGCAGATTGAGATTCTGAGACATATTTTTAAGACCGCCGGACCGGAAGAATGACGGAGGCAGGAATACTTTTGCAGAAACAAAACATTCCTGATATGACCCGAACACTTCGAATCATTCTGACCCTTTGTCTGCTCGCCTCCGCCAGAACCGGCGCCGCGCAGAGCATCGTCCGCAAATCTTTCGCCCGTGCAGCGCAGCAGATCGCGCTGATGGATTCGCTCGCCCCGGCCGACCGCTTCCCCGCCTCGTGGGAGCACGACGGAACCACCCGTTACACCTCGGCCAAAGGCTGGATCAGCGGATTCTTCCCGGGAAACATCTGGTACCTGTATGAATATACGGGCGACGCCAAATGGCTCGAAGCGGCCCGCCGCCGCACGGCGCAGCTCGAAACGCTGCGGCACTACACCCAGACCCACGACGTGGGATTCATGGTGGGCTGTCCGTGCAGCCTGGCCTACCGCCTGACCCGGGACGACTATTACAAACAGTTGATGATCGACTCGTCCGAAGCGCTGATCTCGCGGTTCGACCCCACCGTCGGGCTGATCCGCTCGTGGAACAACAAGGACGGAAAAGCGAATCCCTTCCGCGTGATCATCGACAACATGATGAACCTCGAAATGCTCTTCCTCGCCTCGGAATTCACCGGCGACAGCCGCTACCGCGACATCGCCGTGACCCACGCCGACAACACGCTCAAGAACCACTTCCGGGCCGACAACAGCTGTTTCCACATCCTCTGTTACGACACCGGAACGGGCCGCGTCGTCACGCAGAAGGGCGGACAGGGCTATTCGCAGACTTCGGCCTGGTCGAGAGGCCAGAGCTGGGGCCTCTACGGATTCACGATGTGCTACCGCTTCACGCACGACCGCCGCTATCTCGACCGCGCCGTGAAGAGCGCCGAATATTTCATCGGCCACCCCAACCTCCCCGAGGACAAGGTGCCCTACTGGGATTACTACGCACCGGGGATTCCCGACGAACCGCGCGACGCTTCGGCGGCGGCCGTCACCGCCTCGGCGCTGCTCGAACTGGCCAGGTACGTCCCCGAAAAGGAAAAACTCTATTACAAGACGGCCGAAAAGATCCTGCGCTCGCTCGCTTCGGACCGCTACCTGATTCCCGCGGGGAAGAAGAACGGATTCCTGATCGACCACAGCGTCGGTTCGAAACCCAGCAAATCGCAGGTCGACGTACCGATCATCTACGGCGACTACTATTTCCTCGAAGCGCTGCTCCGGCTGAAAAACTACAAATCCCATAAATAAACCATGAAAAAAATCTTAGCGGCACTGCTCCTCATCTGCACGGTGTGGGGCGCCGGCGCACAGGAACGCAAGTCGATGGACAACCAGACCATCGACGGTTATCGCGGCATCTGGTTCACGATCGGCCAGGCCCGTTCGGGCTACGGCGACAAGTATTCGGGCGGACTGGGCACCTACACCATGAAGCACATCCCGATGGCGGTCTACTCGCCCGAAGCGGACAAAACCTTCTTCGTCTACGGCGGAACGCCCTCCGAAGAGCGCAAATACCTGCTCTGCATGGTCGGCTGCTACGACCACAAGACGGGCATGCTGCGCCGCCCTGTCGTGGTTTACGACAAGGGCGTGGCCGGAGTCGGCGACCCCCACGACGACCCCACGATCCAGCTCGACAAGGAGGGCTACGTCTGGGTATTCGTCGCCGGACGCGCCAACAAGCGCCCGGGCATCCGCTACCGCAGCACGAAACCCTACGACATTTCGGAATTCGAATATGTCAACGAGAGCATCATGGCCTACCCGCAGGTGCACTACCATCCCGAAAAGGGCTTCTTCCTCTTCTTCACGCGCTACGATGGCGTGCGGCGGCTCTTCTACCAGTCGAGCACCGACGGCATCCGCTGGACCGACTACCGCCAGATCGCCTCGATCATCGACGAGGGCGAGACCAAGTCGGGGCACTACCAGTTCACGAACCTCTGCGGCGACAAGCTGATGTGCTGCTTCAACCGCCACATCAACGGCAATGTCGATACGCGCACCAACATCTACTACATCCAGTCGGAGGACTGGGGGCGGACGTGGACGACGATCGACGGCAAACCGATCGAACTGCCGATCACCCGTTCGAAGAACCCCGCCCTGGTGCACGACTACCAGTCCGAACACCGCAACTGCTACATCAAGGACATCAACTTCGGGCCCGACGGACAGCCCGTGATCCTCTACCTGACGAGCGACAACCACCTGACGGGTCCCGAGGGCGGCGTGCGCAAGTGGCAGACCGTACACTGGAACGGCGCCAAGTGGGTTTACAGCGACATCACGACCTCGACGCACTGCTACGACAGCGGCAGCCTGTGGATCGACGACGACGATGTCTGGACCGTCATCGCGCCGACCGACATCGGCCCGCAGTACTGGGGCACGGGCGGCGAGATGGTGATGTGGCGCAGCCGCGACAAAGGCCAAACGTGGAAACGGGTGCGGACGCTGACGCATGACAGCCCGCGCAACCACGGTTACGCCCGCCGCCCGCTCCATGCCGATCCGGATTTCTACGCCTTCTGGGCCGACGGCAATCCCGACGCGCTGAGCATCTCGTACCTCTATTTCTGCAACGCCAAGGGCGATGTTTTCCGCATGCCCTACACGATGAACGCCGAGTGGCAGAAACCCGAGCCCGTACCCGGCGGAAAACCCCGCGACTGACTTTCATCCTGTCCCTGACCGCATGAAACCACACGTCTTGTTCACCGCCGTATCGCTTGCAGCCGCGCTCCTCGGGGGCGCCGGCTGCAACGGCGATGCGCCCGAAACCGACACGCCGCTTCCCGTGCTGGAGAACGCCGGACAGCTGACGCTCGCGGGCGGCCGCAACCGGATCGTCTGCCGCTGGAGCGGTATGCCGCAGGAGGTCGCGTCGATCCGGCTCCGGCTCGGCGACGACGAAGCCCCGCACGACATTCCGGCCGGCCGGAGCGACGGCGAAAAGGAGCTGACCGGCATCGAAGAGGGCTCCTGGCCGGCCGAGATCCGCTACGTCACCGACGACGGAGGGATTTTCGCAGGTCCTGCGCCGACGGTGACCGTATACGGCGAACGCTACGAAGCGTCGCTGAAAAACCGCACCGTCACGGGGGCCTACTTCGCCGGCGCCTCGGCGACCGTGACACTCGGCAACTCCTGCCCCGAAGGACTGATCGGACAGGAATTCACCTACGTCTCGGCGGTCGGGGAGCCCCGGACCCGCTACTGCGAAGCGCAGCACGACGGCTCGAAGCAGACCGTCGCGTTCGACGATGCGGGCGGCGACATCTCATACCGCTGCGTCTACCGCCCTTCGGAAATCACCGGAGACCTCTTTTACAGCCCGGCGGCGACGATCGCCAACTACGCCCGGGTGGACTCCCCGGAACAGACTCCCGTGGTGGAGGGTTACCGCGGCATCTGGTTCTCGATCGGCCAGGCCGCTTCGGAATACGGCCCCAAATACTCCGGCGGGCTGGGCACCTACACGATGAAACATATCCCGATGGCCGTCTACGCCCCGGCCGTCGGACGGACCTATTTCGTCTACGGCGGCGCCCCGGACACGGGCCGGAAATACCTGCAATGTATGATCGGCTGCTACGACCACAAGACCGGACTGCTGCAAAAGCCCCGCGTCGTGCACGACAAAGGCATCGACGGGGTTTCCGACCCCCACGACGACCCGACCGTCCAGATCGACCGGAACGGCTACGTCTGGGTTTTCGTCGCCGGGCGCGCCAACAAACGCCCGGGCATCCGCTACCGGAGCGTCAATCCCTACGACATCTCGGCATTCGAACGCATCAACGAAAGCGTCATGGCCTATCCGCAGGTGCACTACCATCCCGAGCGGGGCTTCTTCCTCTTTTTCACCCGCTACGACGGCGTGCGCCAGCTCTTCTGGCAGACCAGCGAAGACGGCGTGAACTGGACGCCCTACCGGAAGCTGGCTTCCATCAAGGAGGGCTCCGAAAGCAAATCGGGACACTACCAGATCAGCAACATCTGCGGCACGAAGGTCTGCACGGCCTTCAACCGCCACATCAACGGCAATGTCGATACGCGCACCAACATCTATTACGTCCAGTCCGAAGACTGGGGCGCGACGTGGACCACGGCCGGCGGCACGGCGGTCACGGTTCCCGTGACGGAGCGCTATTCGAACGCCCTGGTACGCGATTTCCAGAGCCAGGGACGCAACTGCTACATCAAGGACCTGAATTTCGACGCCGCGGGACGCCCCGTGATCCTCTGCGTCACCAGCGACAACCACCTGACGGGCCCCGACGGCGGCGTGCGCCAATGGCACACGTTCCACTGGACGGGCCGGGAGTGGCGGGAGAGCCTGATCGCCACCTCGACGCACTGCTACGACAGCGGCAGTCTCTGGATCGAAGAGGGCGTCTGGACCGTCATCGCCCCGACCGACGCAGGGCCCCAGTACTGGGGCGCGGGCGGCGAAATCGTCGTCTGGCGCAGTTTCGACGAAGGCGGGAGCTGGCTACGCGCGCAGACGCTGACCGCGAACAGCACCTACAACCACACCTACGTGCGGCGGCCCCTCGGCGCCGCGGAGGGATTCTACGCATTCTGGGCCGACGGCAGCCCCGACGCCCGGACCGCCTCGCACCTCTATTTCTGCACCGCTGCGGGCAATGTCTTCCGCATGCCCTACGACATGACCGACGAATGGGCGGCGCCCGAACCCGTAAACCGATAACCGCAATCAAACATCCGAACTATGTATAAAACACGATTCTACCTCTTTCTGTTGGCCGCCGCGCTTTCGGGCGTCCCGGCCGAAGCCGCCAACAAACGCGACACCGAGATCGCCAACCGGGTGGCGCAATGGCAAATCGACAACTTCGGCGAGCACCTCTCCCGCCCCGGCACGCGCAGCGACCAGCACTGGGCCAACGGCGCACTCTACCGCGGGATGCTCACCTGGGCCGATGTCTCGGGATACAAGCCCTGCGAGGAGTTCGTCCTCGGAATCGGGCGCCGCAACGGCTGGCGCATGGGGCGGCGGCAGTACCACGCCGACGACATCTGCGTCGGACAGGCCAGCCTGATGCTGTACGAACGCTACCGGGACCCGGCGATGCTGCGCCCCGTAAAACAGCGGGCCGACTCGGTGATCGCCTTCCCGGCGCAGACCAAGATGCACATCAAGGCCAAAAACGGCTCGAACCGCTGGAGCTGGTGCGACGCCCTGTTCATGGCGCCCCCGGTCTACGCCCTGCTGGCGAACGTCACGGGCGACAACGGCTACCGGGAGTTCATGAACCGCGAATTCTACGCCTCGTCGCGCAGCCTCTTCGACGCTGCCGAAGGGCTTTACTACCGCGACGCGCGCTATTTCGGCAAACGCGAGAAGAACGGCGAAAAGGTCTTCTGGGGCCGCGGCAACGGCTGGTGCTACGCCGCGCTGGCCATCCTGCTCGACACCCTGCCCGAGAGCGACCCGACGTACGACTACTACCGGCGGATGTTCCTCCGCATGTCGGAAGCCGTCGTCGCCTGTCAGGACGCCCGCGGATCGTGGCACCCGAGCATGCTCGACCACGAAACCTACCCGATGCCCGAAAACAGCGCCTCGGGATTCTTCACCTACGGACTGGCCTGGGGCGTGAACCGCGGACTGCTGACCGCACCGGTCTACAAACGCGCCGCGCGCCGCGGCTGGAAGGCCCTCTGTTCGCATGTCGGCCCGGACGGACGCCTCGGATACGTGCAGCCCATCGGCGGATCGCCCCAGCGGACGAACCGCGAAATGACCGAGGTGTACGGCGTCGGAGCCTTCCTGATGGCCGCCTCGGAGATCGTGCGGATGTGACGCCGTACAATGCGACGCTCGGACAAAAAACGAATACACTCGTGAAAAACGATTCACGGCCATCGGAATAATTTTGATTCCGGAAACCTAAAACCAACCATCACATGAAAACCCTGAAAATCGCATGCACGGCCCTGATTCTGCTGGCAGGGACCTTCGCTGCGGCCTGCTCCTCGGACACGGAGACCGAAGCCGCCGACCGGGTGGAGATCGACGGGCTGGACGAGGGAGTAGATCGGAAGAGCGTCGTGTAGGGAAAGAGTGTAGATCTCGGTGGTCGCCGTATCATTAAAAAACAACGAATGGGATCGCGGTTCGCGCCGCAGACAT
>ENA-USUJ01002772-USUJ01002772.1-human-gut-metagenome-genome-assembly--contig:-NODE-2772-length-12682-cov-4.680365_pt1 | contig 12682 bp, 10 predicted proteins | sample MGYA00250061_ERZ773398 | MGnify/ENA primary metagenome ERZ773398 (study PRJEB29103, sample SAMN06111992) | human gut metagenome | biome: human gut; feature: ankylosing spondylitis patient; material...
GTTGCAAAAGGAATTGCAACTGGATTCAATTTAAAATATATTTCGGATAAAAATAGCCCCCATAGTACAGATGTTTCTGAAAAAGCAAAAGATGCTATAGATTGGTGCTCTAAATACAATATATTGCCTCCAGATATTATATCAGACATGGATGATCAAAAAATATTATTATGCATTGGTCTATATAACACAGTTAAATTTTTAGCAGAACATATTTAATTTTATGTTCTGCAATTTAACAAAAAATATCTTAAATTATATATTATACAAAATTAAAGGGAGAATTTTCGATTGATTCACATTTTATGAGCGAGTTATTGCAGGTAAATCACATTTTTAAGTATCTGCTGCCTGCGGCAGAGGATGTGCAGTATCGGTTGAGTTGGTGCCGGTCTGTCTCAAAACCTTCAAGTATTGCCACCGGTTGCAAAACTCAGCGTCATAAGTTACAATAGAGGTATCAAAACCTATATTCAAAACTCGCGGTGTCAAAACCGGGAAAACGGGGGAATTTACATGATATTCGGCTACGCGAGAGTCTCGACCAAGACGCAGGCGCGCGACGGCAACAGTCTGGACGCGCAGCAGGCGGCGCTGACGGCGGCGGGCGCGGAAAAAATCTACACGGACACGTTCACCGGCACCAAGATGGACCGACCGGAATGGGACAGGCTGCGGGCGCAGCTGCGGCGCGGCGATGTACTGATCGTGACACGGCTCGACCGGCTGGCGCGGTCCGTGTCGCAGGCGTCCGGCATGATCACCGACATGATCGATGAGGGCGTGACCATCAACGTATTGAACCTCGGTATCCTGTCCAACGACTCGGTCAACACACTGCTGCGTAACGTGCTGCTGTCGTTTGCGCAGTTCGAGCGCGACATGATCGTGCAGCGCACGCAGGAGGGCAAGGCGGTCGCGCGCGCCACCGACCCCGATTTCCGTGAGGGACGGCCGCCGAAATTCGACACCGAGCAGCTTGACCACGCAATGGAACTCCTCGAAAACCATTCGTATACGCAGGTCGTCAAGCTGACCGGCATCAGCAAGTCCACGCTCATCCGGGAGAGAAAGCGGCGGCAGGCGTGACGCCGCACGGCGCTATATACAATAAGGTATCCGTGCGGAGCGATGCAGACAAAACAACCGAGCGGCTGAAAATGCAGTCGCTCGGTTGTTTTGCGTATGATGCAGAGGTTTCCGCCGTCTTGATTATTTAGACCACGGAAACCGGATCGGAACCGGAAACCAGGGGTTGTGTCTTGTGCAGGTAACAGTAATGAACCGGATAAAATTTTCCAGGATACCGAAACGCTTGACGTAGACCCAAGTATTTAACGGACATCCGCGGCTGCGAGCACCTCCAGCATGGCAGCGTACTGCGTAGACCAGATCTCCATCGGGTCCTGCTCGATCCCGTAAAGTCGTTTCCTCAAGCCAGCATATCCGGGCGTTCGCCAATGACCTCGCGGTATCGAACTGGCGATACCCCCACCAGACGCTTGAACATCCGGTAAAAGTAATTGCGGTTGATCATGCCGACCCGACCGCCAATATCGCCCGCACTGTCCTCCGTTGTGCGGAGCAGATGCTGCGCTTCCCCGATCCGGCGGCGCACCATATACTGAATGGGCGGCAGGCCGAACTGCGCCTTGAACATATGGATCATGTGGCTGGTCGAAACGTGAAACCGATTGGTCAGCTCGGTCAGCGAAAGCTCATCGGCAAAGCACAGGTTCAAATGCTGCAATACCTCGGTTGCAAGCGAGAATGCGGCATCCGGCGCACACAGCTCGAAGCCATGCGCCATAGGCGCCATCTGCATCAGAAGCGCATCTAAAAGCGGTGTCCGGGCGGCAGCCGTGGTCTGTTCCGAGTAGAGCAGCTGCAGCAACGTCCATGCCGGTGTTCCCTGTAACTGCGGAAACTCAAACACCGCCTGTCCGTCATCCGCGGCGGAAAAGCCCAGCATTAGACAGGGTGCCTGTACGAACGGCAGCTCGTGACAGACATTCGGCGGCAGCAGCAGCGCGCCGCCGGGTTTGATCGGCAGACAGAGGTGTTCGGTTCGCAGAATGATCTTCTCCCCGTCCGCAGCAAGCGAAACAAACAGCACCCAATCCTCCGAGGCGCAAGGCAGATAGTTGCCGCCCTTATCCTGCGGATGAATCACACATTGCTGTGTTAGTCTGACACGGCGAAATGCCGGAAGCGGAACAGACATAATACCTCCTGACCCGGATCAAAGCAAATTTTCGATATTGTGCCGCAGCAGCACCCGAATATCGGTATGGTAAAACTCCTTCGGCGGCTGCTGTTTGAGTTGAATGTAATCAGCCAGCAGGGACAGCGGCAGTGCGCCCTGCTGCACCGCATCCTGCCCGATGACAAAATCCGCAACACCGCGCCGAAGCTCGTACAGGTTGGCGGGGATCTCATCGTGCATGATCAGGTGCACCCCCCGTGCGCGGCCGGAATCGACCAGCGCGCTGCATACGCCCGCATAACCCGGTGTGATCGCGTAGATACCGGTCAGATCGGGAATCTCCTGCAGCAGACGGAGCGTATGCTCGTAAACCACATTGCTGTCATCGTTCGGCAGCGTGACCTCCTGCAGCTGAAGCGACGAATCGGGGGTAAGCAACTCCTCCTTAAAGCCCTTCAGACGTTCGCGGAACGCACTGTGATACATCCAGGACGAACTGATCGTAACCACCGTGCCGCTCTCCCGCGTCACCAGACGCATCAGCTCGGCCACTGTACGGCCGGAAGAAAGGTTTTCCTGCCCAACATAGCACAGCCGACGGATATTGGGCAGATCGGTGTTAAACGTAACGACCGGTATTCCGCGTTGGTCGATCAGCTCGTTGATCTTGGTTTCAACCAGCAGACAGTCGAGCGGCGTGATCGCCAGCGCACTGATATGATGCTGCTCGACCAGCTCCTCGATCATCGAGACCTGTTCGACCGGATCGAGTGAGGGCGACAGCCGGAAGATGACCTCCACGCTGAACGCGGCCAGACGGCGGGCTTCGCGCCGGGCGGCATCCAGAACGAGCTGCATGAACGGGGTCTGCACCGAAATCAGGATCACGCCGATGCGAATCGGATGCGATGCGCGGGACAGTGCCAGTCCGGCACGGTTGGGGATGTAGCCATATTCGGCGGCTACCGCCTTGATCCGCTCCGCTACCGCAGGGCGAACATTTCCTTTATTATGGAGTGCCCGATCGACTGTACCGCGGGACACACCGCAAATCTCGGCAATTTGATTCAGAGTAATTGCCATATGATATCACCTCTGTCAGAACGGGCCTTTCCCGTTTTATAGTTAAAGCATAACATAATACCCATAATAAGTCTATATATAAAGTGAATAAAGCGGTATTCACAATATTGTGCACGTGTACGGATTCTGCTCATTCGCGCTGTGCACGCCAAAATGCACTCTTTTCCGAGCTTTCCGTGTTTTGCTCATAATTTCACACAATACACCTGCTGTAAGTGCCGTAAAGCAAGTAAAACACGCGAAATCAGCAATAATTACTGAGTTATTGTGGGATTGAACTAACAGCCAGATCCTGTATCTGAGGCGGGTAGTTTTGCATAAGCGATTCCCCCGCTCTGTCGTGCAAAGCCTATAAAATCACAATTTTGTGCAGACAGAATCACCAGTTTTTATAAGATTCGTCTGTGCGGTTTGGTGAAAATTCAAAAAGCCGGTTGACGCACATCGAAAAAGAGTGTAAAACTAAATCAAGGCAAGCGTAAATCGCATTTTTCAAAAAGTTGAGAAAGATGAGGTAAAAGCAAATGAAAAAAAGACTTTTCGCAGGATTGATTGCATCGGCAATGATGGCATCCATGCTGGCAGGCTGCGGCGGCAGTTCTGATTCGAATGGCAACGCACAGGGTGGAGACAAGGCATCGGGCGATGGCTATAGCATGACGCTGATTATGTCGCTGCGTGATGAGTTCCTGAGCACGTTGGAAGCTGGCTCAAAGTCGGCGGCTGATGAGCTTGGCGTTACGCTCGCTTCGCAGGACGCACAGAACGATACCGGCAAGATGCTCCAGTTTATCGAATCTGCTAAAAATGCAGGCGATGACGCAGTGCTGATCAATCTGGTAGATGCCGCAACGGCACAGCAGTGCATCGAGGCTGCCGGTGATATGAAGGTTGTTTTCGTTAACCGCGCACCGTCCGATACCAGCGTTCTGGAAGCAGGCAAGTCCGTAGCGGTTGTTTCCAATGAGAACACCTCCGGTTACTATCAGGGTGAATTTTTGGCTAATTACTTCAAGGATAAGGGCAAGACCGAGATTAAGTATCTGATGCTGCAGGGCACGCTGGGTCTGGTACATACTGAACAGCGCTCCGCTTCCGTACTGAAGGCATTGGAGGACAATGGCATCAAGGCAACGCAGGCGGCGGCTCCGCTGGTTGCAGATTATGACCGTGCAAACGCAATGGACATGATTTCTCCGCTGCTGGGCAACACCGAATTTGACTGCATCATCGCGAACAACGATGCGATGGCACTTGGTGCGGTAGAGGCGCTGAAGGCTAAGGGCATGGATCCGACTTCGATCCCGATCGTTGGCATCGATGCAACGGTAGATGGTATTCAGGCAATCAAGGATGGTACGCTCGCGATGACCGTATTCCAGGATGCCAACGGTCAGGGCTATGGCGCTGTGAAGGCTGCAGTTAATCTGATCGAGGGCAAGGCAATCAACGATGGTACGGATTATGAAACCGATGAGACTGGCAATATTTGCTGGGTACCGTTCGAACCTGTTACCCCGGACAATGTAGCAGATTACGAATAAGCACACAGTCAGGAGGAAAGGGACATTGAAACGATGTCCCTTTCCTAAATCAAACAAGATAATGGGGTGAAAAGCAGTGAGCCAAGAATATATCCTCGAAATGACCGATATTGTCAAGGAATTCCCCGGTGTACGCGCACTGAAAGGCGTACAGCTCAAGGTGCGGCCCGGTACCGTTCATACGCTGATGGGCGAAAACGGCGCAGGCAAGTCTACCTTGATGAAATGTCTAATCGGCATTCATCCGCCTACATCCGGCAAGATTGTATTTGAAGGCAAGGAGATCCAGTTCAAAAATACGCTTGAGGCACTGAATTCCGGCATTTCCATGATCCATCAGGAGCTGTCTCCGGTTCCCGAGCGCAGCGTTTGCGAAAACCTGTGGCTGGGACGCGCACCGCGCAAGGGACTGATCATCGATCATAAAAAAATGCGGCAGGACAGCATTGAGCTGTTCAACAAGCTGAATCTGGACGTTGATCCGGATGAGAAGATGGGTAACCTGACCGTTGCAAAGATGCAGATGGTTGAGATTGCCAAGGCTGTATCCTATGACAGCCGTATTGTTATCATGGACGAGCCTACGTCCTCGCTGACCGATGCAGAGGTCGAGCATTTGTTTCGCATTATTGCAGAACTCAAGGAAAAAAATGTTGCTATCATTTATATCTCGCACAAAATGGACGAAATCTTCCGGATTTCGGACGATATCACGGTTTATCGCGACGGCGAATACATCGCTACGGATCGCGCGGAAAACCTTAATGTAGACAAGGTTATTCAGTTGATGGTTGGACGCGAAGTGAACAACATGTTTCCCAAGGTAGAGTGTCCGATCGGGGAAACCATTCTTAAAGTGGAAAATTTGTCTGCCGGCCGCGCAGTTAAAAATGTTTCGTTTGAACTGCATCGTGGTGAAATTCTGGGTATGGCGGGTCTGGTCGGTGCGGGCCGCACCGAGACGGCGGAAGCAATCTTCGGCATGCGCCATATGACAGGCGGCAAAATCTATAAAGACGGTCAGGAACTGCACATCAAGTCTCCTGAGGATGCGATCGCCAACAAGATTGGCCTGCTCACAGAGGATCGGCGCGGCAACGGTATTGTCGGCTTGCTGAGCATTCAGGATAATACGGTGCTGGCAAACCTGAAAAAGTACGGATTCCCGCTGAATCATAAGAAAATGCGCGAAGACACCGAAGAATACGTTAAAAAACTTAACACCAAAACGCCGTCTATCGAAACGCCCATTCAGAATCTGTCGGGCGGCAATCAGCAGAAGGTGCTGGTTGGGCGCTGGCTGCTGACCAATCCGGATATTCTGATCGTTGACGAACCGACACGCGGTATTGATGTTGGTGCAAAGGCAGAGATTCATTCGCTTATCACAAAGCTTGCCGGTGAGGGTAAGGCCATTATCATGATTTCGAGTGAGCTGCCCGAAGTCATGGGTATGTCCGACCGTATCGTAGTTATGCACGAAGGCATTATGACCGCTATCCTGGATCGCAAAGACTTCTCGAGTGAGCTGATTCTCAAATATGCAACCAGCGAGATACCATATCAGCCTGCTGCGGATGAACAATAAGAAAGAAGGTACATGGTATGCAGAAAACATTTAATACGAAGAAATTCTTGTCCCAGAATTCAATCTGGCTGGTATTGATCGTGTTGGTCATCATTATGAGTATCGCCCAGCCCAGCTTTTTCTCGGTGGATAACCTGCTGACACTGCTCTCCGGTGAGGCAGTCAAGGGTATCATGGCCTTTGGCGTTATGTTCGCAATCCTTTCTAAAGGTATCGACCTGACGATCGGCGCATCCGCTGCGTTAGTTGCGTGCATCACCGCTTCGCTCGTGCAGCCAGAAGGCTATGCAAATGCCATTCTGCCGGGTGTGGGCACTCTGCCAGCTCCGTTGGTTATCCTGATTGGTCTGGCACTTGGTGCAGGCATTGGCGCAATCTACGGCGCGATCATTGCTTATACCAAAATCCCGCCTTTTATCGCTACTCTCGGTGCACAGTTGATTTGCCGTGCAGGTGCTAAAATGTATACGAACCGTCCGGTTTCTAACCTGTCTGAGCAGTTCCGTTTCCTGGGTGCGTACCGTATTGGCGGCGTATTCCCAATCATCATCGTTGTTTTTTTCGTAATGTTCGCAATCTCGGCATTCCTGCTGACCCAGACACGCTTTGGTAAGAACGTATATGCTATCGGCGGCAACGATCAGGCGGCCCGCGTAGCTGGTATCAATGTTGAGAAGAACCTGATTCTGGTTTACATCTGGTGCTCGCTGTGTGCCGCTATCGCTGGTATGCTGCTGGCAGGCCGCGCAGGCTCTGCGGATCCGGCAAACTCCGGTTTGAACTACGAGCTGGATGCGATTGCGGCAGCAACGGTAGGCGGCACCTCTCATACCGGCGGTATCTGCCGTGTATCCGGTGTTCTGGCAGGTATCCTGATCCTTGGCGTTATCAATAACGGTCTGGTTATGCTGAAGGTAGACGATAACATGACCAACATTGTCAAGGGCGTTATCATTGTCGGTTCGGTTGTACTCGACATGCGCAAGAACGCAAAGCGCGCGTAAAACAGACACACACAATCTCTCTTCTCTTTCCGAGTTTTCAGGGGTCGCAGCAATGCTGCGGCTCCCGAAATACTCGCACATAATCTGTTAGACTTGAACTCTGCCGTACAGCGGCATATTTTGAAAGGATGAGCTTTATCATGGAAAATCTGAACATTGCACTGATCGGCTGCGGCATGATCGGCCGTGAGCACATCGAGCGTATCCAGAACCGCATCCGCGGCGCACAGGTTGTGGCCGTATGCGACGTATTTGAAGAAGGCGCAAAGAAGGGCGCTGAGATCGCCGGTGCCGGCACCAAGGTTTACACCGATTTCAACGAAGCAATCAACGATCCGGACGTAAACGCTGTTGTAGTTACCACCCCGGGTCAGTTCCACAAGGGTCCGGTTCTGGCAGCGATCAAGGCTGGCAAGCCGGTATTCTCCGAGAAGCCGCTGGCGAACACCGCTGCGGACGGCAAGGAGATCGTTGAGGCCGAGATGGCAGGCGGCAAGCACCTCGTACAGGTTGGCTTCATGCGCCGTTACGACCGCGGCTACCGTCAGGTTAAGGAGCTGATCGATTCCGGCAAGTTCGGTGCCCCGATGGTAATCAAGTGCACCCACCGTGCAGACGGCGTTGCCGATGACTACACCACCGCAATGGCTGTTACCGATACCGCAATCCACGAGATCGACGTTCTGCCGTGGCTGGTAAACGACGAGTGGGACGAGGTTCAGTGCATCATGCCGAAGACCAACAGCAAGGTTAAGAACGCGCTGAAGGACCCGCAGATCATGATCATGAAGACCAAGGGCGGCATCATCAACATGCTCGAGGTAAACGTAAACTGCGGCTTCGGCTACGACATCAACTGCGAGGTTGTATGTGAGAACGGCGTTGTAAACCTGCCGTGCCCGTCCTTCCCGACCGTTCGCTACGCTAACGAGGTTTCCACCAAGATCGAGGACAACTGGATCCTGCGCTTCATCGATTCTTACGATGTAGAGATTCAGGACTGGGTTGACCACGCACTCAAGGGTGAGACCGGCGGCTCCTCTGCTTGGGACGGCTACGTTGCTTCCATCACCGCTGACGCTCTGGTTAAGTCCCAGACCTCCGGTGTGCCGGAGAAGGTTGTTACCGGCGGCACACCGGACTTCTACAAGAAGTAATCCACTTCACATTTTCTATTCATTGCTACTCACTCGCAAGGGTGGCAGAGCTTCCTGCTTTACTGCCCTTGCATATCACCTTAACCACTATACCGCGTTTTACAACGCGAAACTGATACGTTAAAAGGAGTTACTGCTATGAAAATCGGTTTTAACGAAGGCTGCAACCGTTTCTGCGAAAACCACTCCGTACTCGAAGACCTCGACCTGTGCGAGAAGTACGGCGTTGACTACATCGACATCCAGTCCGAGTGCCTCGACCGCGAGATCGCAGCAGGCAAGTACACCATCGACGATCTGGCCGCATGGTTCGCTGACCCGAAGCACCATCTGAAGATGCTTTCCTACAACGCCCTGATCTTCTTCAACATGAAGCAGACCCAGGAGGAAAAGGACGCCGTTATGGCAAAGCTCGATCAGATCATCGAGGACTGCAACAAGCTCCAGTGCAAGATGATCGTCGTCGTTCCGTCCATGGATCTCACCGTTCCGGCTACCCTCGACGAGATCAAGGCTGACGCTGTCGCTGTACTGAAGGAAATGGTCAAGAAGGTTGAGCCGCACGGCATCAAGCTGTCCATCGAGTTCTGCGGCGCACCGACCATGTCCATCAACCGCTTCGAGTACGCTTACGACATCGTTACTGAGGTGAATCATCCGCTGGTCGGCATCACCCTCGACCAGTACCACTTCCATGCAATGGCTTCCGAGTGGGCTGCTCTCGAGAAGGCTGACGGCAAGAAGATTTTCGTATGGCACCTGAACGGCATGGAGAATATGCCGTGCGGCGCTGCTTACAACAACGACGAGAAGCGTCTGTGGCCGGGCGAGCCGGGCGACTGCCTCGACCACAAGCGTTACGCAGATACCCTCAAGAAGATCGGCTTTGAAGGCGACGTTTGCACCATGGAGGTGTTCCGTCCGGACTACTACAAGCTGTCCAACGAGGTGAATATCAAGAAGGCCGCTGAGGTTACCAAGGCACATGTTGCGAAGTACTGGGCTGACTGATTTCACAGAGTGAAGATTTAAGAGTGGAGAGCGAAGAACTTTCCACTCTTTTTTTGCGTGGAAGCCCCTGGTGTTTTCGGTAAAATAAAAGTCGAGCAAAAGAACTCCAAAATGTGAGCACCCCGATGGCACAAAAAATGAGCCATTGTCAGCACCCCCAATAACAGCTACCATTAGTTTGTGTCCAATAAACTAAGGAGGTAGCAGAAAGGTGTTAAGAATGGACCGCGTCAAGTAAAGTTCACAACAAGGCTCCTGAAAAATGAAGTTAGGCTGCGGTGGTCAGTGTTGCCGCAATGGATTCCTGACCGAGATAAGCTCTGGAGACAGACCAGTCCTCAGCGTATTCCATGAGATACGTGGTCACTAGGCGAACATAGGAACTTTCATTCGGAAAGATTTCAACCACGCTGGTACGTCTCCGAATTTCACGATTCAATCTTTCAATCATGCTGGAAGATGAGATTTTTCGCGCATCCAGCATTGGGAATGCATAGAAGGCCAGAGAATCCTCCAATCCGTCTGCAAGGCACTGAACCGCTTTCGGAAAGCGTTTGGCGCAGGAGTCGATCACATCATATTTGCTTTTGCGAACTTAATTATACGCTATCATTATACGCTATCCATATCACGCACTTCTGTGACCATGTAAAACCACCTGTCTGCACCTCAACAAACACCACATAAACGCCAAGTTTCACCCAGTTCGCCGCATAAAAAAGGACGCTTTCGAGCGTCCTCTGCGGTAGCTTGTATGACACCCCCGCCAAGAGAAAACGGGTTGTTCAACGCAGTGTACAGACCGGTGCAGGCCTCGACAAACCGGTGAAAGCCGCCTTGTGCGTGAGAGGTGTCGCAAATTGCTATCCCCGCTGAAATAGGGTAACGTTTCGTTACTCCATCACTCAAATACGCGCGTCAAATCCAGTTCACAACCGGTCAGCGTAAACACCTTTGCGGCGGTGTCTTCTTTAGCGTAAACGGCAACGGTACGATACAAGCCGTTCTCCAGCACAAACACGGTTGCGTTCTGTTCCTGCGGCGATACGATCCAGTATTCCGGTACGCCCGCCTGCTGATAACGGTTCAGCTTCACCAGTCGATCAGCTTTGGCAGTTGAGGGAGAAAGGATTTCCATTACTACAGTCGGCGCACCGAAGCAGTATTGTTCACACAATTTGTTAGGATCACAGATTACCGCCAGATCAGGCACATAGACGGTACTCACATCATCTGCGCTCTGGTTGGCATGGTTCGGAAGAAGCACCTCAATCTCTGCAAATACGCGGCAAGGCTTGCCGTCCAGAAAGTTGCGGAGCTGCTGCAAAAGTGCGCCCTCTATGTTCTGGTGCTGGATACTCGGACGCGCCTGCATGACTGCCACGCCGTCGAATAACTCATACTTCTGCTCGGTATCCCATGTCAGATAGTCGGCATAGGTGCTGTGTGTGGTTTGCGGTAATGGCATGGTTTAACCCTCCTCGTATTGTCAGACACTCGTTTTTCGCAATAATTTGATTTTATTATAACACACTGAAAATAGCATAACCAGTTAAAACTACTTCGGCTATTAACTGGGGCCTCTGCCTGCGACGGCGGCACACTCCACGTCCTGCGTCAAGGCCGGTAAAATGACGTTGCGCATGAGGCGCGGCAGCGTGACCGGAACCTACGCAAGGAGCCGCGGCTTTAATTGTGCGGTGTTGCCTTAGCAATACTCACCTCAACCGCACCCACAATATCATGATTTGTAACCCACCAGTGTCCCGTCGTACCTCTGTTTTGCGGAGTTACATCACTCAAGTCATGACAGTGCGCCTTGCCCTGCTTCGTTACCAGCAGCACACCTGTTTCCGCATATAACGTATCTATGACATCGCCGCCATGCCCCCACTGTATCAGCTGTACACCCTCACCCAGTCCCAGCTTTGGCTCAATCATACGCTTTTCCGCTGTGTCCGGCAACAGTACAAGTCCTCTGCCTTTCTCTGTCACAATAATCAGTTTATGCTCCGGCCGGTAGACCATGAGCTGACAAAGTGAATCTCCTGTCTTCAGCTTCATGCCGGAAACCAATCCGATACCCAGATTTTTGTACTCATGCATCGCCTGAACAGGCACTCGCAATGCCTTTCCTTGACGACTGACAAACAGCAATTCGTCTTCCGCCGTGCTGCAACACGCTGTGACAATTTTCTCCCCGCCTGTACGTACAATCTGCATACCGTCTGGTATAACACGCACTTGATCCAACGGCAGCCGCACCTGCCTGCCGCTTTGCGCTGCACAGACCAGCGAAGTATCCTTAGGATTACATTCTGTCAGCACACCATCTTCAAGCAATGCTTCATGACATTTCTGCCATCTTCCATTTTTGCAGAAGTCATCCACTGTTATTGAAGCCGGCAGATACCATGCCTGACCACTCGAACTGACCAGAACTTTATCAGCTGATTGTCGGAAAACCACTATCCGCTTCACTTGAAGTTTCTTATCCAATCCCATCGAACAAACGCCTGATTTACAAATCCAGCGGTTTTCCGGCACTTTAACCAGTCTGCCGCTGGATAACACAGCCAGCAATTCTTCTTCACAGATACCCTCTTTCTCCTCCAGCTTTGACTTCATCTTTGACGATTCAGCCTGTTGGCTGCATGGATACGGCTTTCCCTCTGCATCCACGACCTCCGGCAGCCACTCGCGCTCTAAATCCTCCACTTCCGGCATACTATCCACAAGTTCCGGATTCTCAAAAAGGCCGACCGATGTATAAATAGACCGGCTCTTCTCAGCCATATCCGCCGCAAGACGTGTTTCCTCACGCATTGCTGACGTACATCCCAGTTCCATCGGCCGTTTAAACGAACTATATGTATGCAGGATTGTTTGCTCTGTCAATAACTCTGCCTCGCCCTCGATTTCGACTCTCAACCTATCATTTGGCTCTATCGTTTCCGTATAAAGCTCATACTCTGCATTCTCCGTCACCGTCAGTTCAACCGGACCGTCATACACTTTCGACATACCCTTTTTCAGAGTATCCTGCTCCATCCCGGTCTTACCACAGATATACATATAAATCGGCCGCT
>ENA-USUJ01002773-USUJ01002773.1-human-gut-metagenome-genome-assembly--contig:-NODE-2773-length-12677-cov-4.961111_pt1 | contig 12677 bp, 6 predicted proteins | sample MGYA00250061_ERZ773398 | MGnify/ENA primary metagenome ERZ773398 (study PRJEB29103, sample SAMN06111992) | human gut metagenome | biome: human gut; feature: ankylosing spondylitis patient; material...
GGAAGCCCCGCTACGCTCGCCATGCTCAACAGCTGGCGGCAGACGGTATCGAGCACAAGATACCCGACATCCACGATGAGGCGGGTCGCTTCGGCTACAGGGATGAACTCCGCGGGTGAAATAAAGCGGCCCGCAGCGTACCGCGGACGCAACGGGGCCTCGGCCTTGCGAAACAAGCCCGTGCTGATCTCGAAGACCGGTTGGAAATGCACCTCAAAGTCACCGTTGGCCAGGGCGGATCGGATGAGGATCTGGAGCAGTTTCTTGCGGGAGAGGATCTGATCGAGTTCCTTGTTGAACTGGTAGATGCCCCGGCCTTCCTTGCGGGCTTCGGCAAGGGCGAGCTCGGCATGGGTGATGAGGGTGCTCGGATTGGTGCCGTGTTGGGGTGAAATGCTGATCCCGGCGTCGATGTTGCAGGTGTATTCGAGATCCTCAATGGTGAGCACGCGCAGGAAGGAGTTCCTGACGGACTGGGCGAGGCGTTCGGCCTGCGGGCATGCAGGCGGTCGCACGCGAGCCGGATGGCGTCGAGCAGTTTCAGCGCGATCAGGATGTACGGCGGCAGTTTGAGTTTCGAGATGTCGTACTTCTCCTTGTTGAGGTAGTTCAGGAACGTGTCGTAGGTCGTGCCTAACAGATACTTGCCGAAGGTCTCGAAGACCAGTTTGAGGTTACGGTTGGCATTTTCGCGCTCGAAGTGGAACGATTTGAGGGCTTGCGCAATCAGAATGCGCCATTTCAGATGTTCGGAAACGTACATATTAAGCGGATTTTGATGGTTGATGGGAAGCCAACAGAACCTACCCGGACTTACTGAAACAGCGATGACGGATGGGATGATGAACGTGTGTTTACAGAGGCATTCGGAGTTTCGGGAGGAGTCGTAGTCATATTGGCTGTTTTTGTTCTTTCAAAGGGGTAATCTGAACAAAAATGCAGATCGGAATTTGTGCGGGCAACTACAACCTTAACCCTTGGGTCGGTTTTTGTATCGAAAATTGCATTCGTATAAATTCGGTATTATATGGCAGCTGCAAGCTGTCTCTTCTCCGGGCGTTTGGTGCTTGCGGAATGGCCGGAGAATCCGGGCGCTCCGCCGCGTTCCGGACCGGATGGTCGGAATGATATGCGCAGATGTCCGGACGGGACCGGTTCGTCCGGCACAGCCGCCGTCCGGGGACGAAGGGGCATGGCGCAGGTGCGGCAGCGATGCGGCATGCCGCCGGGAATGGCGAAAGGGATTTCTGCGAACGGGAAGTGACGGCCGCGATTTCTGCGGACCGGAAAGGATCGAAGGGACGGATGCGGACGCCGAAGGGCGGCGCGTCCGGAGGCCTTTGGCGCGGGTATGGCGGCGGGCGTCCTGCCTTGCCGGAGCGGACGTTTAGAACGGATACCCGATGGCCAGGTGGAATCCGAGACCGTCCTTGAAACTGGAAATGTTGTAGTAGCCCTTCTTGTCCGGGTTCGGATAGGGGGTGTGCAGGCCGATGCCGAGGTCGGCGCGGATGACCAGGTAACTGATGTCGTAGCGCAGTCCGAAGCCCGTTCCCAGCGCGATGTCGTTCAGGAAGCCTTTCCATTTGAGTTCGGCCCCGGGACGTTTGGGGTCTTTCTTCAGCAGCCAGATGTTTCCGGCGTCGAGGAAGACGGCTCCGTTGAGCCGCCCCATGATGCCGAAGCGGTATTCGATGTTGGCTTCCAGTTTGAAGTCGCCCGTCTGGTCGAGGTAGCCGTTGCGGTCGTCCGCGGGCGGGCGGTAGCTGCCCGGGCCGAGCGACCGGATGGTGAAGGCGCGGATGCTGTTGGCGCCGCCGATGTAGAACTGTTCGCTGTAAGGCATCACCTCCGAGTTGCCGTAGGCGTAGCCCACGCCGACGAGCAGGCGCGTTGCCAGCCAGTTGTTGCGGCGGCCGATGCGGTGGTAGAACTTCAATTCGCTCACCTCCTTGGCGAACTGCGAGAATCGGTTGCCGAAGAGGTGCTGGGGCTGGCGTTCGCCGAAGGCCCGCAGAATGCCCGAGAGGAGATTGCCCGCCGAAGTGACGCTGTTCTGCCAGTAGAGACGGCGGTTGCCCGTGGCGCCGTAGCTCTTGTCGAAGGTGTAGGTGTAGCCGATCGACGGCACGAACTGGTTGCGGAAGCTCATGGCGATGGCCGGGTTCTCGTCCATCGTCTGATCGAAGGATTCGGTCGTGTGCAGCAGTTTGTTATAGGTGAGCTTGAAGACCGTCAGCGCGTGGCGGCTGTAAGGTGAGGTTTGGAAATTGTAGCCCGCCGAGCCGCTGAAGGCGATCAGCCGGAAGAAGCTGGGACGGTTCATCAGGTCCACGCCCAGCTGGAACGAGGTGCTTCCCGGATAGCGCATGCGCCGCGTCATGGAGTGCGGCAGCAGCAGTCGCGGGATGTTGAGATTGGCGTTCAGCCCCAGTTCGTAGGAGTTCAGCCGCGAGGAGCGGCCTCCGGAGTTCCGGTTGCCCGTCTGCCATTCGTAGGAGCCGTTGAGCTTCAGGGCGAGGACCTCGCCGCCCCGGAAGAGGTTGTTGTTGCTGACCTTGAAGGTGATGCCCGGGCCGATGAAGCTGTTCGACTTGGTGGTCACGTCGGTTTCGAGGGCCGCTTCGAGCGGGTAGTCGAACTGCGCGTCGAGCGTGACGTCGAGCGTGTCGGCGCCCCGCAGGGAGTCGAGCGGCGTGACGCCCAGGTTGACCGAGCGGAAAATCCCCAGTTTGTTGAGGCTGGTTTGCGTGCGGCTCTGGGCATCGACGGTGAAGAGCTGGCCGGGTTCGAGGGCGAGCGCCCGGGCGAGGACTCCGGGCCGTATCTTCATCGGACGTTGGGCGATGACCGTAGCGTTGCGCAGCCGGAGGGTGTCGGCCGGACCGGGGCGGATGTTGGTCAGGCGGACGGTGATGTCGCCCACGCGGTAGGGTTTGAGGGCCACCTCGGGGGTGTTCGGTTTGAGGTTCAGCCGCACGGCGACCCGCTGCGGCGAGATCGTCGTGTCGGCGAGGTATTCCAGATACTCCGGACGGAAATAGTAGTAGCCCCGGTTGCGCAGGAGCCGCGCGATGCGCTGCCGTTCGAGCGTGAGGGTGTCGAGGTTGTATTGCGCACCCGTGCGGAGCAGCGAAGTGGCGTGCAGACTGTCGATCAGGGGTTTCAGCCCGCCTTCGACCGCCGGGTAGGTGATCTCCGAGTAGCGGAACGGCGGCGCGATCCGGAGCGTATAGTTCACCTTGGCCTTGCGGCCGTGCTTGCGGTGGAGCAGGGAGTCCGAGGCCCGGGAGCCGAAATAGCCGTAGTTTTCGAGAACCTGCTCGGCGACCCGGGTGCGCAGTTCGGGCTGCACCTTGGAGATCAGCACGGGCTGTTTGGCCAGCCGCTTGTAGAACCAGTATTTGAATCCCTTTTCTTTCGGCGTGTAGAAATAGTTCCACGCCCAGAGGCCGATCGGCAGCGGCGTGCGCAGATAGGGGCTGTAAAGCGGGTTGTTCGGGGCCACGGAGAGGGGCTCCTTCACGGCCGATTCGGCGGCCGAGGAGAGCACGACGCCCGAGTCGGGCTCGATGCGGATTTTCTTCACGCCCGTGTACAGAACCTCGCCCGCTCCCAGACGCCGGGTGGTGGAGCAGGCTGCGAGCAGCGCGGCGGCCGCAAGCAGGAGGACGCTATTTCGGAAGCTCTTCGGACTCATTGCGTTGTCGTTTTTCGGCGCTGCGCTTCGTCAGCCGGAACAGGTCGCCCAGGCGCAGCAGTTTCTTGCGGATGACGAAGCCCACGCCCGTCTCGGTGATCTCGCCTTCGAGGATGCTTTCGTAGCCCGTGTGGCGGAACAGGCGCAGGTACATGTTGTCCCGTTTGGTGAGCATGTATTCCAGCGAGATGTCGTCGATCAGGTTCTCCTTGAGGTTCTGTGACGGATCGGCGTCGGTGCTGATCTTGCCTCCGATGACCGCCCGCACGCGGTTGCTGAACAGGCTCTTCGAAAGGCGGTAGGAGTAGTCGGTGCGCTGGCCGTTGGGGTCGTCCTCGCCGTAGGAGTTGATGCCGAACGAGAGATCGACGCCTTTCAGATTGTTCTGCGCCCACTGGTTGAGCTCCTTCTGGATGAACGAGTTGAGCGGGTTCTCCGAGGAGGCTTTGCCCGTCGATCCGGGACCCGTGTAGGTGTTGTAGATCAGGAGGTTCATCGCCTGCGTGGCGCGCTGTTCGGCCGTGAGCGAGTTCAGCTCGTTTTGCAGCGTGAGGTCCTCGGGGGCCGCGAGGTCGAAGCTCACCGCGAGGTCGTTGAGCGTGTTGCGGATGTTGATCGAGATGTCGAAGTTCACCGGGCGCGCATCCTGGTCGTTCGAGGAGACGTTGGTCCGGACGGTCTCGACGGCCGTGATGTTGAAGGCCGGGTCGGCGATGTTCCCCACCCACTCGACGTAGCCGTCGGGGGTGATCTTGAAGATCTTCTGCGAGATGACCGGCGGATTGTAGCGCACGGTGCCGCCCGAGAGGACGTATTTGCCCGAGAGGCTCACGTCGCCCAGCGGATTCATCGTGTAGGTCAGGTTGCCGCCGCCCTGGAGGTCGATGCGGTTATCGCCGCTGGCCGAGAGGTCCACGCCGGCCTTCACGTCGCTGTTGATATCGACGTTCAGCAGCACGTCCATACCGCCGATCCGGACCGCCGGAGCCGCTTCGGAGGGCTCCTGCGCGTCGAGGTCGCGGAACGACACGAACGACACGACGTTCTGCGGCCGCTCTTTCACCTCCATCGGCGAGTCCTGCATGACGTAGCTGATGTCCGTGCCGCCCAGCAGGGCGAGGCTGCCGCGGACGACGAGTTCGTCGAGCGGCCCCCGGGCCGTGGCGTCGAGATCGAGGTAGGCTTTTCCGTAGACCGGGGCTCCCTCCTTGCGGGCGACGTTCACGAACTGGAAGTCGGAGGCGCGCAGCGCGAGGTCGGCCTTCATCCGGGCGAAGTCCGAGAGATCGACGCTGCCCCGGATCGTCAGCGGATTTTTGTTCGGGGCCGTGATCGCGTAGTCGTCGAACCGCACGCGGCTGTCGGCGATGCGGATGGTGTCGGACGAGAGCCGGAACGAGGTGCCGATCATCGGCACGCGGACCTCGGTCTGCGCGAACCGCACGCCGCCGTCGAGTATCAGCCGGTCGGAGGTGCCCCGCACGTGCACTTTCGCCCCGAGGTCGCCCGAGAGGCGGAGCAGATCTTCGGGCAGGAAGATGTTGATCGGACGCAGGGGAAGTCCCGGAACCGAGATCGTCAGGTCGAGCGGGCTTTCGCGGTCGGTGCGGTAGTCGCCCGCGACGGTCAGCGCCTCGGCGCCGTCCAGCAGGAGCCGTGCATCGGCCCGGTGTCCCCGGCCCTGACCGTAGAAGAGCCCGAAATCGAGATTCCCGAAACGCTGTTTTGCGTAGGAGAGCTCCGACACCGACACGTCGCCCCGGAGGCACAGGCTGTCCGGCGCGAGGTGCAGCGTCACGTCGGCGCCCAGCACGCCGTCGATGGGCGGCGCCGAGGGGAGCAGTTCGAGCATCGAACCGATGTTCAGTCCGGCGATGTCGAGCCGGATGCCGTCGGGCGCGCCGGGGGCGGAGACGCTCCGCAGCGCGAACCGCTGGGTGCCGTGGGTCAGGTCGAGGTCGGCTTCCAGCCGTTTGTCGAAGCGGTAGACGAGGTAGTTGCCGGGATTGACCTCCCAGGGTTCGAAGCCGAAGAGCGGGTTGCGGGGCGTGACGCTCGCGCGGATCAGGCTGTCGGTCCACGCCACGTCGAACCCGAAGCGGAACCCTTCGCGGCCCGCACGGTTCTTCTGCCAGAGGTTCACCGTGCCGGTGTTGCCCGCCAGACTGCCGTACAGGGCGGCTTGCGCCACATGGTCGAGATTGCCGGGGGTGTTCGCCGCGCGGAGGTAGTAGGCCAGCCGTTCCGCCTCCTGCGCGATGCCGAGCTTCACGGTGTCCAGCACGATGCCTCCCGAGGCGAGCCCTTCGACGCGCATCCGGAGCGAGACGGGCTGCGAACCGTGGTTGCCGCCCCGGATTTCCAGCGCTTTGAACGAGGCTTTCCGGGTTTTCAGCAGGTTGTTCAGGATATTGTTCCGTCCGGCTGCGGCTTGCAGGTCGAAGTCGGGAAGCACGGGTTGCAGCTGCTCCATATCGACCTTCTGGAGGCGGATTTGGCGCGCCAGCGTGTCGGCGCTCCGGGTCAGGGCCGCGATCAGCGAGTCCAGCGGACTGCGCGACGAGAACCGCAGCGACAGGTCGCCGGACGACGCCTCGATCCGCGTCGAGGCCGTGTCGGCTGCGAACGAGAGGCTGGTGGCGCGGATGCGGTCGGTGCGGTAGCCGCTTCGGATCACGATGCTGTCCAGCCCCACGCGGGCGGCATAGCTGCCGGAGCGGGTCGCCGATGCCTCGGCGTCGAGCAGGAACGAACCGCCGAGCCGCTCCGGGACGAAGCCCATCTGTGCGAGGTCGAAATCGGCGATTCTGCCTGCGAGGCGCACCTCCTGCCGCTCCTCGGTCAGCGCACCGGAGAGCGTCAGCGACATCCGCAGGGCCGAATCCCGGTCGGAGAGGGCGCCCGAAAGACGGTGGTCTTCCAAATCCGCCTCCAGCCCGATGCCGCCGAAGTCGTGACCGCGGTACTCCGCATGGTCGATCTGCGCCCGGAGGCTCGCCCGGGTCCGGGCTTTGAACGGGTCGAATCCGGCGCCCCAGGCGGTCAGCGCGAGGTCGAGCATCCCCAGCGAGTCGGACGGCAGGAAGCGGCCGGCCGGGAAGCTGTCGCACCGGAACTCGGCGTCGTAGCTCTCCTGCCGGGGATCGAGACGCCCGTCCAGAACGATGCGGCCGTCGCCGACGGAGAGCGTCGAGGCGACAGAGAAAGCACCTTTGTCCGCCGCGGCCGAGCCGCGAAGTCCGATCCGGTCGGGGATCGCCACCCGGCGGCGCAGGGCCGAATCGGGCAGCAGCTCCACGAGGAAGGCCATGTCGCGGAAGTCGCCTTCGAAACGGGCCGAAGCGTTCAGCGATTCGGGGTCGAGGAGGTTTTGCGCCCGGCCGTCGGCGGTGAAGTCGAGGTGCCCGGGCGACGATATGTCGAGACCGATTCGGCCGATGTCGGCCAGGGTTCCCGCCGCGGTCAGTTTCATCCGGACCGTGCGGTCGTTCAGCGCCGGAGGGATCGCCGCCGGGTAGAGATCGGCGATCTCACGGGTGTTCAGGTCGGCGGAAAGCGCGGCGGAGAGCGGCGTGCGGGGCTCCGTGCGCAGGATGCCGGGTCCAGCCGAAACGTCGGCCCGGAGCCGGGACCGGGCGGTTCCGAGTTCGAATCCGGAGAGCGAAACGCCTGCCGGGCCCATTTCGAACCGTCCGCTCGCGTCGCGCACCGAAAGTCCGCTGCGCTCGGTGAACGTCAGCTGCCGGAGTTGCAGGGCGATGTCGGCGCCCCGGTTGTAGACCGAGTCGATCCGCAGGTCGAGTGCCGAGAGGGCGATGAACGCCGGGTCGAATCCCGCGGCGGGGCGGTGGCCCAGCGTGCCGTACTCCACCCGGTTGTCGGTCAGCGCGACGCTTCCCACCCGCATGGTCCACGGCAGGGAGGGCGTCGTGTCGGCGGGTTCGGGCGGCGTTTCGGCCCCGGGACCGGACGGGGCGGTCAGGTAGGAGCAGACGCCGCGGTCGAGCAGCACGCTCCCGACGCTGACCTGCTGGCTGTCGAGCCGGACGCGGCACTCCTCGACCGTGCCGTCGGCAAGGCGTACCGCGAGTTCGGTCACCGCGGGTGCGGTCCGCATCCCGAAGGAGGTGTTCAGGACCGAGATTTTCCGGATGTCGAGCGACCAGGCCGGCGGAGCCGTGCTGTCGGTCTTTTCCGCAGGGGCCGATGCCTTCAGGCCGAGGAAGATATCGCCGTCGGAGAGGGTGATCCGGGCGATGCCGGCTCTCTGGGTCCGGAGGTCGGCCCGGGTCTCCCCGAGCGAAAGCAGTCCGGCGGAGAGGCGCATATCCAAACCTCCCGTGGTGTCTTTGTAGCGGGCCGCGATCCGGTCCAGTTCGAAACTGCGGACGACGACCTCTTTCCGGATCAGCGGCCACAGGGCCATGTCCAGCGAGAGCCGGCCGCAATCGACGAGCGTGTCGGCCCGGTCGATCAGCAGCGTCTCTTCGACCGTCAGCCGGAGCGGGAAGGCGAGGCGGATGCGGCCGACCGAAAGGTCCATGCCGAGCGCCTCGGAGGCGTAGCCGACCGCCTTGCCCCGGATGAAATCCTGAACGGCCGGAACGTAGAGCAGCGCGGGGGCGAGCAGCACCGCCAGCAGGATGACGATCAGTGTCCGAAGCGTATATTTTATGATTTTTCTCAGCATGTGCACAACGAACGATTCCGCCTGCCGCAAAATTCAAGCCGTTGAATGCCAGTTGTTTCTGTCCGCAGCTGCGGGAAGCGGATTTGTCCGGCTGCAAGTTACTAAAGCCCTGCCGATTGCGCAAGCGGAGGACTTCGGATAAACGGTCTTATTCTGGACATTTACGGTCTTTTCCGCTCGCATCTTACGGGCGCAAAGAGAACGCCGGCGCAAGCCGGCGTTCTCTCTTTCTCATCCCTTGATCATGGTCAGCAGCATCTTGAACCGTCCGACGGCTTGCAGGGCGTGAGGGACCCCGGCGGGCATGATGACGGCGTCGCCGGTTTTCAGCCGGAGCGGTTCGCCGCCGATCCGGATTTCGGCCTCGCCGTCCAACACCTGCACCAGGGCGTCGAACGGTGCGGTGTGCTCTGCGAGCCCCTGCTCCTCGTCGAATGCGAAGAGGGTGATGTTGCCGGCGTCGTTTTTCAGCACCTGTTTGCTTACGACGCCTCCGTCGGCATATTCGATTTTATCCGCGAACCGCATCACCGATGCCTTCGGGAACGTGTTTTCCGTCGTTGTTTTCATAAATCAGGTTTTTCATGTCTTTTCCCACGGTCGAAATGGTCCCGAGGCCGAATTTGTCGGCCAGCACTTTCAGTACGTTCGGCGACAGGAACGCCGGGAGCGTGGGCCCGACGTGGATGTTCTTGATGCCGAGGCTCAGCAGCGACAGCAGCACGATGACGGCCTTCTGCTCGTACCACGCGATGTTGTAGACGATCGGCAGGTCGTTGACGCTCCCGAGCCCGAAAGCCTCCTTCAGCGCCAGCGCGATGCGCACCAGCGAATAGCTGTCGTTGCATTGTCCGGCGTCGAGTACGCGCGGAATGCCTCCGATGTCGCCCAGCGGCAGTTTGTTGTAGCGGTATTTGGCGCATCCGGCCGTCAGGATGACCGTATCTTCGGGCAGCGCCGAAGCGAAATCGGTGTAATACTCCCGCGAGCGCATGCGGCCGTCGCATCCGGCCATCACGACGAACTTCCTGATCGCTCCCGACTTCACGGCATCGACCACCTTGTCGGCCAGCGCCAGCACCTGATGGTGGGCGAAGCCGCCGACGATCTCTCCGTGTTCGATCTCCGTCGGAGGCGGGCACTTCTTGGCGTGCTCGATCAGCTGCGAGAAATCCTTCGGCCTGCCCTCCTTGCGGTCCGGGATATGCGTTGCGCCGGGCAGCCCGGCCGAGCCCGTCGTATAGATCCGGTCGGCGTAGGCCGCGTTCGGCCGCGGGGGCACGATGCAGTTGGTCGTGAAGAGGATCACGCCGTTGAAAGTCTCGAACTCGTCGCGTTGTTTCCACCAGGCGTTGCCGTAGTTGCCGACGAAGTGGCTGTACTTTTTGAAAGCCGGATAATAGTGCGCCGGAAGCATTTCGCTGTGGGTGTAGATGTCCACGCCGGCGTCTTTGGTCTGTTCGAGCAGCTCCCCGAAGTCTTTCAGGTCGTGACCGCTCACGAGGATGCCGGGGCGTTTGCCGACGCCGATGTTGACCTTCGTGATCTCCGGGTCGCCGTAGGCCGAGGTGTTGGCTTTGTCGAGCAGCGCCATCGCCTTGACGCCCGCTTCGCCGACGTTCAGGACCAGCGCCGTGAGCTCGTCGGCGCCGATGTCTTCGCGGCTGACTTCGGCCAGGGCGTTTTCCAGCATCTCGTAGAGCGACGGGTCTTCGTGGCCGAGGTTCAGGGCGTGTTCGGCGTAGGCGGCGGCTCCCTTCACGCCGTAGATGATCAGTTGTTTGAGCGACCGTATGTCCTCGTCGCGCATGCTCAGCACACCCACTTTTGCGGCTTCGGCTTCGTATTCCGACGGGGCGGGGCGGAATTTCACTTCGGGCATGTCGGGCAGCGCGATGCCGCGTTTCTCGGCCGTTCCGATCAGGCGGTTTTTCGTTGCCAGCGCTTCGGCGATGCGCATCTTCAGCGCCTCGTCGTCGAAATTGGCGTTAGTGATGGTGCTGAACAGCGCGTCGAGCATCCGGCGGCTGGCGGCGGTGTCGGCGGCGCCTTTTGCGCGCAGCGCCCGGTTGACGATCGCCTCGCCCCGGACGGCATAGATCAGCACGTCCATCAATCCGGCGGTCGCGGGTTCTTTTCCGCAGACGCCCTTGATCGTACAGCCCTTGTTCATGGCCGTCTCCTGACATTGAAAGCAAAACATTCCCATAGTCGTATGTGTTTGTGTGTTTATGTCAGGAGGCCGTCAATTACCTTGCCAGCGACCGGGAACACGCACTTTCCGACCGGAATGTTTCGCTTTGCATGCAGATTTTCAGCCCTCGGCAGCCGTTGCCGGGCCGCCGCGGTTTCCTCTTTCCGACCGGATCGGCTATCGCTGATGCAGGTTCACCGTATAGCAGGTGCGGTTCGTCGCGGGCCGAGTAGAGACTGTTCTGATTTTAACGGTGTTTGACCATGTGTTCCAATGCCTCCATCTCCGTTTGCTGGCCTTTGTCTCCCTGGCTCTCCATCCATTGCAGGAGTTTGGCGCGCATCCGGGCCTTTTCGCCGGCGTATTGCGGGTCGTCGGCGAGGTTCCGGGTCTGGAACGGGTCGTTTACGATGTCGTAGAGCTCTTCGGCCGGCCGTTTCTGATAGCGTTCGACCTGTCGCCGGGCGAATTCGTCGGTGGCGGCCTTCTCCTTCCACGACATCCACCAGCCTTTCTTGGGATTCGTGGACATACATTTGAATGTGGCTTCGGGCGTGAGGTTCATGATGTAGGCGTAGCGTTCGTTGCGAATCGAACGGATGGCGTAATACTCCGGTCCGAAGAAGATTCCGCGGCTGGTCTGGATGCCGTATACCTCGTTTTTGAACGAATCGGTTTCGCCCTTGATGACGGGCAGAAAACTCCTGCCGTCGAGTCCTTCGGGGATCTTTCCGCCGGCGATGTCCACCAGCGTCGGGGTCACATCGACATATTCGCACATGGCGTCCGTGACCCTTCCGGGCTTCACCGTCCCGGGCCAGCGGATGACGAACCCCGTATGCAGACCTTCGTCGTAGCAGGTCCACTTGCCGAACGGGAACGAATAGCCTTGTTCGCTGGTGAAGATGAAGATCGTGTTTTCGTCGAGGCCGTACTTGTGCAGCAACGCATCGACCGCACCGACCTGGTTGTCCAGTTCGTTGATCTCCGCAAGGTAGTTGCGGAACTGCTTGCGCGTGGCGGGCGTATCCACCAGATTGCAGGGCAGCGTGAGGTCGTCGGGGTTCCAAAGGCTCTGGTCGCCTTTGTTCCAGGGGTCGTGGGGTTCGGTCGAACCGACGTAGAGGAAGAACGGCTCGCCCGAACGGGCCACGTCGGCCAGAAACGGTTCGATCAGCTCGGGATAGACGGTGCGCTGCTGTTCGTTCGAGAGGTATTCGAACGGAAAGGCTTCGATGGGGGCGATGTGCCGTTTTCCTTCCAGCGCGACGCGGTAGCCCGCTTGCTTGAGGTACTGGGGGAGCGTGCCGACACCGTCGTTGAGCCGGGTGTGGTTGGGGTATGCGCCTGAACGAACGGGGTAAAGTCCCGTGAGCAGGCAGTGGCGCGTCGCCGAACTCATGGCTGTGGCCTGGAAGAACCGGGTGAAACGCACTCCTTCGGCGGCCAGCCGGTCGATGTTGGGGGTGATGGCATCGGGGCTGCCGTAGCAGCCTAAATCGAGGAACCGGCAGTCATCGGCGATGACCAGTACGATATTCGGTTTTTTCGGGGTTGTGCCGGTTGCGGGTTTTGCGGCTTGTGCGATGCCGCCCGAGAGCAGGGCCAGCGAGGTCCCGAGCCCGATTTTTCCTGTGGGTGTCATTTCACTTCTTTTTGAATGTTGATGCGGGGGCGGCGCTCCCACCAGGCGAGGAGGCTCTTCGAAAGTTCTTCCGTAAGGCCGGGATGCTCTGCGGCGAGGTTTTGCGTCTCGTTGGCGTCTTTCGACAGGTCGTACAGCTCCGCATTCGTTCCGTCGGGGTTTGATTTTCCCAGTTCTCCCAACCCTGTTCCCAGAATAATACCAATTGTGTGTTCTCCTTTCACGAAGGGGGCCAAGTATTTGCTACTTTCTCGTATCTTGTCTAACATAGTCGTATATATTTTTTATGAGTTGATCTCTTGGAGTCAGGAATTCCGGTTCGATCGGGATATAGAAAATCTGTCGCCTGATCTCTTCCGGTATATCGCATAACGTGAGGCGGACAGCATCTTTTTCCGTGGTGAAGATGCATTTGTCCGTGGAGCTGATTTTATCGTACTCTTGGAGA
>ENA-USUJ01002778-USUJ01002778.1-human-gut-metagenome-genome-assembly--contig:-NODE-2778-length-12661-cov-5.126987_pt1 | contig 12661 bp, 14 predicted proteins | sample MGYA00250061_ERZ773398 | MGnify/ENA primary metagenome ERZ773398 (study PRJEB29103, sample SAMN06111992) | human gut metagenome | biome: human gut; feature: ankylosing spondylitis patient; material...
ACTCGGATGGCAGTCTCATCGTTGAGACGATCGAGGGCGGTGCAGCCAAGGACGCGACCAAGCTCTTTATCAGCTACGACAAGGTCAAGACGACTGAAATCGGCGACGATGATATTGTCAAGGGCATCGAGGCGATTGACCTCTGCATGGCAACCGTCAGCATCACGCCCGACCTCATTATCGCGCCCGGATGGTCGCATACCAGCACGGTGCAGGCTGTCATGGCTGCGAAAGCCGAAGTTATCAACGGCATTCTCGGCGCAAAGTCCATCTGCGATATTGACTGCTCCGCCAGCGGCGCGCGCAGCTATGATGCCGTCGCCGCGAAGAAGTCCGCGACGAACCTGATCGACCCGGCTCAGATTGCAGTCTGGCCGCAGGTGAAGCTCGGCAGCAAGCAGTTCCATCTCTCCACCCAGCTCGCGGGCCTGATGGCGAAGGTGGACAGCGGCAACGACGGTGTGCCGTATGAATCGCCCTCTAATAAGGCCCTCCAGTGCGACGGCGCTTGCCTGGAAGACGGCACAGACGTCACCCTCACGCTGGAGCAGGCGAACATTCTGAACGCCAACGGCATTTGCACGGCGCTCAAGTTTATGAATGGCTTCGTGGCGTGGGGCAACTACACCGCCTGCTACCCCAGCAACACCGACATCAAGGACTATTTCATCCCGATCAGCAGAATGTTCAAGTGGGTCGGCAACTCCCTCATCAAGACGTTCTGGTCGAAGACGGACAGCCCCATGAACCGGCGCCTGCTGGACAACATCAAGGATTCCGCGAACAACTGGCTCGCAGGGCTTGTGGGCAGCGAGTATCTGCTCGGCGCCCGCGTTGAGATCCTCGACTCCGAGAATCCCATGACGGACCTCATGGCCGGTATCGTGAGAATCCACATCTACATGACGCCGCCCAGCCCTGCACAGGAGATCGACTTCGTACTCGAATACGACACCGATTACGTGCAGAGCGCGTTGGCGTGACGAAGGAGGACTGAACAATGGGAATGGTAGATCAGGCCGTAATCAACTTTGCCTGCTACGAAGACGCCAAAGACTTCCTCGGTCTGGCTTCCGTGACGCTGCCCGATGTTGATTTCATTGTTGCGACCGTCTCCGGTGCTGGCATTGCCGGCAACGTGGAGGCGCCGATCATCGGCCATATGAACGCCATGACCGCGCAGCTCAAATTCCGCACCTTCAGCGCTGAGAGCCTGAAGCTGCTGGAGCCGCGCGAACACAACATCGACCTGCGCGCGCCGCAGCAGGTGTACGACCCGATTGCGGGCGTTTACAAGACGCAGTCCGTCAAGCACGTCCTCGTGCTTGTTCCGAAGACGCTGTCGAACGGCAATATCGCCCCGGCGTCTCCCACGGACGGCTCTGGCAGCTACGCCGTGCGCCGCTGGGTGACGTACATCGATGACGCGAAGGTCATGGAGCTTGACCCGTACAACTACATCTGCGAGGTGAACGGTGTCGACTATCTTTCCGACACCCGCAAGGCCCTCGGCAAATCGTAAATCTTTGGGGCGGCGCGCGATGCGTCGCCCCACCACTCTTGAAAGGAGCTATGAATCATGGAAAACAAGAATATTCAGAAAACGACCGCAGAGGAAAGCAGTGACATCTTCGCTGTTGCGGAAGATCAGGATAAGAAAAACGCCGCAATCGACTATGCGGCATTTGTGATGCAGCTTGCAAGGCCGCTCGTTCACGATGAAAAAACCTACACGGAGCTGACCTTCAACTTTGAAGATCTCAGCGGAAATGACTCCCTTGCGATTGAGCGGGAGCTGCAAATGCTCGGGCATACGGTGATCGTTGCGAACTTTGACAGCGAGTACCTTATCCGTGTTTGCGTCAAGGCGTGCACCGAGAAACTTGGTCTTGACGCGCTTGGCAAGCTCAGCATCCGCGATTTCAACCGTCTGCGGAACACCGTAAGAGGTTTTTTATCGCGCAAGGAGTGATCGTCGGAGATGGCGGCGTATGGCTTCGCAGGCAATGCCTCGCCATGGCCCGGACGAACAACACTCCGGTAGATTTCTGGTTATCTCTACGTCTCGGCGAATTTTCGCAATGGGTGAAAGCCTCTAATGCGCTGATTGCCGAGGAAATGGAGAAGCGAAAACAAAAACGCAAGTGAAAGTGAGGCGGAGATATTGGCATCGCGGAAAGAATATGAGATGCTATTTGCGCTTGAAGCGCAGCTTGGCCGCGAGTTTCGCACGACCTTTGCAAAGGCCCGCGGCGAGCTCGGCGACACGGCCGATAGTGCAGAATCTTTCGGCAGCCGCGCGACACAGGCCGTGGACGCGGTGTCGAGCGTTCTTGCTGCGGCTGGTATCTCCGCTGCGCTTAAAGAAATAAAGGAAGGCTTTGACGAGTGTGTGCAGGCGTCGATGGATTTCGAGTCTGCCATCACCGGCGTCGCCAAGACGACAGACCTGACAGACGAAGAACTGGCAGATATGTCGGACGCAATTAAAGCCATGTCCACGGAGATCCCGGCATCTACGACCGAGATCGCCGCCGTCGCTGAAGCTGCTGGCCAGCTTGGCATTCAGAAAGACGCGCTGCTCGATTTTACGCGCGTTATGACAATGCTCGGCACAGCGACGAACATGACAGCCGAAGATGCCGCAACCGCCCTCGCGCGGTTCGCGAACATTACAGGCATGTCCGCAGACAATTATGATCGTCTCGGCGCCGTGATCGTTGATCTTGGCAATAACTTTGCAACGACCGAATCTGAGATCACGCAGATGGGTACGCGCCTTGCCTCTGGCGGCAAGCTGGCCGGATTGACAGAGCCGCAGATCATGGCGCTCGCCGCAGCAATGTCCTCCGTCGGCATCGAGGCCGAAGCTGGCGGTACGGCCATGACGCAGACGCTCAACGCCATCGAAAAGGCTGTTGCAACCGGCGAGGATTCCTTACAGAGCTTCGCAGATGTCGCGGGAATGTCTGCGGATTCGTTCGCGGAAATGTGGAATACGGACGCGCTGGGCGCTCTGACAGCGTTTATCCGCGGGCTTGGCAATCTGGACGAACAGGGCGAAAGCGCTGTTCTGGTGCTGGAAGACCTCGGCCTTACCGGCATTCGCCAGAGCAATATGCTCAAATCCCTCGCTCTGGCAGCAGACCAGATGGACAGCGCCGTACAGACGGCAAATACCGCGTGGGATGAGAATATCGCTCTGACGAACGAAGCCAACAAGCGATACGCCACCACGCAATCCAAGCTGGATATGATGCAGAACGCCTACAACAACCTCAAGGTTGCCGTAGGCGATGCTTTTACCCCGGCGCTGCGCGATGCCTACGACGCCGGTACGGACGTGCTGAACGTCCTCGGCGAGTTTGTGCAGGAGAATCCTGCGCTCGTCAAGGGTGTTGCAACATTCACGGGCGTAGTCGGCGGTGCAACGGTCGCATTGACGGCATACGCCGCAATCTCCAAAGTCATTAAAGCGCTGGACATTGCCACAACATTCGGTGGAATGGCCGGGCCGATTATGTTGGGCGTGACCGCCGTGGCCGCGCTGGCTGGCGGAATCGTGGCAATGGCTGATGCAGCCGAAGACCGTGCGGCTCCGTCCGTAAAGGAATTGACAGAAGCTGCGCGTGACATGAACGAGGCGCTTACCGACGCAAAGTCTGGCTTCGATGATTCTGTCGGCAGCACAATGGCAACGGCCACAGTTGCGGAGCAGTACATTGACCGGCTGAAAGAGCTGGATTCTGTTGGTGAAAAAACGACTGCCCAGCAGCAGGAATATCACGGAATCCTCATGAAGCTGGTTGAGACCATTCCGGAGCTATCCAGCTATATTGACCTTGAAAACGACTCCATCGACGGCGGCACGGCTGCTCTCAAAGCAAATACGGACGCATGGGTAGAAAATGCCCGCGCACAGGCATACCAAAACGAGCTTTCCGAGATCTATGCGAAGTATGCCGATGTTGAAATCGAGCGGGCAAAGCGCCGGGCAGAGCTGACGGATGCAGAGGAAGCCGCGCATGAAGCTACTCAGGCCTATAATGACGCGCTTGCCAAGCAAAATGCGCTTTACGCCGAAGCGCAGAAAAAGGCTGATGCCTATTACGAAGAAACCGGCGTTCTCCGTGATGCCGAATACTTCCTTGGTGACGAAATCAACGCCGTCAACGATGAGGTCACAGACGCCAACATTGCGTGGATTGAGGCCGCGACGCACGTTACAAACCTGAAAGAAGCGATTGAGGAAGACAACAATGCGCTCAGTGCGGCGGATGAAGAAATTCAGGCCGTAACGGACGCATACGAAAGCCTCACGGAAGCAACGGATGATTCGACCGAAGCAACCGAAAATGCTTCGCGCGGACAGACGGAGCTGAACACCGAGATCAGCAGCGTCAAGGAACGTGTCGAGGCTCTCCAGCAGGCGTATCAGGAAGCCTATAAAGCTGCCGCAGAAAGCGTTCAGGGCCAATATGCACTTTGGCAGCAGGCAGACAGCATCGTTGCGACCTCTGCGTCCAGCATCAACAGTAATCTCCAAGGCCAGATCACGCATTGGCAGACCTACAACGATAATCTGGCCAGCCTGCGTGACAGGGCTGGTGATATTGAGGGCCTGACCGAAATGATCGGTTCTTTCGCAGACGGCAGCTCCGACAGCGTGAATGCGGTTGCCGGCATGGCTGCGGCCAGCGATGAAGAATTGGCCGCGATGGTCGAAAGCTGGAATAAGCTGCGCGAGGAACAGAATAAAGCCGCCGAGGACATCGCAGACTTCCGCACCGGCTTCTCTGAAACTATGGACGCGATCAGTGGAGACCTCGAAGCCACCATTGACGACATGGATCTTGGCACGGAAGCTGCGGAAGCCGGTCGTGCGACCATTCAGGGCTTCATTGATGGTGCAACCGGAATGCTGTCGACTGTGCAGTCGGCGTATTCCCAGCTCGGATACGCCGCCCTCGCTGCTCTCAGCCGAAACGTGCAGAACAATAATTCTGTTGCTTCGAGCCGTCGCATGAGCGGGTTCTCCCGATATGCCAGCGGCACAACCTCTGCCGAGGCCGGCCTTGCCCTCGTCGGTGAAGAAGGCCCGGAGTTTGTGATGATGCGCGGCGGCGAAGCGGTCTTGAACGCGGCCGACACACACAGCGCCATCGAAGCTATGACTTCCACTTCGGACAGCTCCGTTCCAGTGCAGGTCAACATCACCGTCGAGGGCGATGTCAACGACGGCGTTATGGAGCGCCTTGAAACCTATGGCGAGGAATTTGCCGCACAGGTACGCGCGGTGATTCGAGAAGACAATATCAACGCGCAACGGGGGGCGTACAGATGAGCAGAATCTACACGACTGTGCAGGGCGATATGTGGGATATGATCGCCTACAAGGAGATGGGCAGCGTCGACTATACCGACGATCTGATGAACGCCAATAGCTCGCTGCTCAGTTATTTCTCCTTTCCCGCAGGCGTCATGCTGACAATCCCTGATGTGGTGGAGCGCCGCGCATCTACGCTGCCGCCGTGGAAGCAGGTGCAGCGATGAGCAGCCGAAATCTCGCGAGACGCACAAAAGCCGAGGTTTCCTTCGGCGGCATCGACATCACAAAATCCATTCAGCCGTATCTTCTGTCGATCTCCTATACGGACAACGAAGAAGACGAAACGGACGATCTGCAAATCAAAATCCAAGACCGCGACGATCTCTGGCTCACGCAGTGGCTCGATGAAATCTCTGAAAAGCTGTCCTGGGCATCGCCCTCCGGTGGCAGCGCATCTGGTGATGCCGTTGTCAGCGAAGCGAACAAATACCTCGGCACGCCGTATGTTTGGGGCGGCAGCAGTCCGAGCGGCTTTGACTGCTCCGGTCTTGTCTACTACGCGCTCAACGAAGCTGGAATCAATGTTCCCAGAACAACTGCGCAGGGCTACAAGGATATGGCTACACCGGTCAATGAAGCCACAGCGCAGCCCGGCGATCTCATCTTCTTCGGCACGCAGGGCGTTGTCGACCACGTAGGTATCTACATGGGCAATGGGCAAATGGTCAATGCGACCGGTTCGTGCGTCCAGATCACAGACATCAACACCCGCAGAGCCGGGATTATCAGTTGGGGCAGAATTGGCGGCGCCACGCAGAGCGGCTCTGCTGCCTCTGCACAGGCAGGCACGCAAAGCAGCGGCTCAGGATCTTCTACTTCCTCTGGCGAACAGGGTGCATCCTCCGATGGCGGCGGCGCAGAAGAACGACTCGCCATGGACGTTGTGTTTGTCCGTGAGAACTGGAACAGCGACGGCTCCGACGCGGTGCTGCCGTGCGGAGAATTTGAGCTTGACAACATCTCCTGCAGCGGGCCACCGAACACAGTCTGCATCAAAGGATCTTCGATTCCGTTTTCTTCGCAACTCCGGCAGACCTGCAAGAGCAAGGCATGGGAAAGCTACACGCTTAGCGGCATTGCGAATGAAATCGCCGGGAGCGGCGGTATGACCTGCATGTATGAATCGGACAGCGACCCATATTATGAGCGCGTCGAGCAGATCGACATGAGCGACATTGAGTTTCTGTCGCAGCTTTGCCATGATGCCGGCATTTCTCTCAAGGCAACAAACCGGATCCTTGTACTGTTCGATCAGCGCAAGTATGAGCAGAAGCCAGAAGTCCGCACCATCAGACGCTATGACCACAGCTATAAGACGTACCAGCTCAGCACCAGCGCAGCCGATGCGCAGTATGCGTCGTGCCGGGTGTCCTACGTCAACCCCGAAACCGGACAGTGTATTGAGGGCATCGCCAAGGTCGAGGGATACACCGAAGACCCGAACAATCAGCAGCTTGAAATCACCGCCAAGGTTGGAACAGTGGACGAAGCGAAGGAGCTTGCAGAAAAGAATCTCCGTCTTCGCAACAAATTCTGCCGCCAGGCACAATTCCTGCTGCCGGGAGATACCGACCTCGTTGCGGGCGTCAATGTCGCGCTCAAAGGCTGGGGCGGCTACGACGGAAAATACATCATCAAGCAGGCTGTCCACAAGCTGGACAGCGGCGGCTATACAACGCAGATCTCGCTGCGCATGGTATTGGAGGGATATTGATGGACGCAGAAAAAGTGTTAAAGCGGCTCGTTCGCGTCGGAACTGTGACGGACATCGACAATGCCAAGCGAAAAGCGCGAGTGAAGTTTCAGGACTGCAATATGACGTCCGGATGGCTCTATGTGCTGGACACGCACCCGCACATTCCAGCTTATGACCCTGCGCAGCAGAAGACAGAGTTGCAGGATGCGGAGCCGGAGCTCGCCTGCGCACCTTTGACCGACGCCCCGTAGCCCGCGGCCTGCACCGCGTCGATGACGGCCTGATCCGCTGCCGTGCCCTCCACCCCCATGGAGTTGGTCAGCAGGCTGACCGAGCATGCCGTCACGCCCGGCACGCCCGACACCGCCTTTTCCACGCGCGCCGAGCAGGCCGCGCAGCTCATGCCGGTGACATGGTATTGCTTCAAAGTGGTTCCTCCTTTGCAGTGCGGCTCATTTCATGAGTTTCTGCAGCGTCGCCACCAGCTCGTCGATCACCTCGTCCTTGCCGTCGCGGATGTCCTCGACGACGCAGGTGCGGATGTGGCTGGCCAGCAGCTCCTTATTGAATGCATTGAGCGCCGCGCCCGCCGCCGCCGACTGCACGAGAATGTCCGGGCAGTAGGCGTCGTTCTCGACCATGCCGCGGATGCCGCGGATCTGGCCCTCGATGCGGTTGAGCCGGTGGATGAGCCGTTTGTATTCCTCCGGCGTGCGCTCCTTCTTGCGCTGCGAGCAGCCGCAGCAGCCGGTTTTTTTCTCATCGTCCATGTATTTGTACCTCATTGTTTCCCATATACCCCTTGGGGGTATATTTGAATATATACCCCCCAAGGGTATTTGTCAAGAGGGCGCGTGCATTTTCTTGACAGCGGGCGCGCGCTTGCTTATCATAAGGACACAACGAAAGGAGTGTTTCCATATGAAGGTATGGTTATCCCGCAATGCAAAGCGCTTCGCGGCGCTCACCCTCGCGCTGGTGCTCGTGCTGGCGCTGGCCGCCTGCGGCAGCAAGACGCAGACGCCGGAGACGTCCTCCACCCCCACGATCGTGACGCCGCCGGTGCAGACGCCCGCAGACCCGACCTCCGACCCGGCCCGCCCGGCCGGCACGGAGACGGACCAGCTGACCACGGTGCTCGACGACATTGAAAAGAACGTGCAGCTCGGCGTGACCGGCAGCTCGCTCAAGGCAGTACCCTACGCCGTGAAGCTGCTCGACTGGGGCGCGGCGAGCACGATGACCCAGAGCGAGATCAAGTCCGCCGTCGTCGCGTGGCTCAGCGACAAGGGCAACGACGCGCAGGTCTCCTTCAGCCAGCAGATGGACCTGATCGACACGACCTGCCAGGCGCTCATGGGCAGCGGCGCGCGCGACCTGCTCGATTCCGCCGGCTGCCAGAACGTCAAGGGTGACTGGCCGGTGCAGGCGTCCGACCGCGTTGAGGCCATCCTTGAGGCCGTCGGCCTGCGCGGATAATTTGCAGGCAGAAAACCGCCACGCCCCTGCGCGCCGGAATGGCGCGCAGGGGCGTGGTTTTTGTTTTGCTGCCGGTGCTCAGCCGTGGTAGCCGCCGGTCGCGGAATCGACCGTGACGTAGGGTACGACTTTGCCGTCGATCTTCACATAGACCTGATAGATGCCGTTTCCGAGATCCTCATAGTGGTCGGGCGTGACGCCGTAGTTTTCGAGCAGGCTCCGTTCAAACTCGGCCTTCCAGCCGTCTCTGCCGGCGTCTTTTCCGGCGGCGGGCATCGGTGTCGCGGCCGGGGCGGCGATGACGGGCGTCTCAACGGCCGGGGCCGCAGACGTCTGTGCGGGGTCGGATGCGGCGGCGGTCTGCCTGCCGCAAGCAGTCAGCGCCAGCAGGAGCACGGCGGTCAGCAGCGCGGCCGCGTGTTTGCGGTGGGTCATGAGTGTTTCCTCCTTAGTAATGGTGTTTTCGGTGTTTTCGGTGTTTTCGCAGACATTTTACATCAAAATTCGCAGAAATACCCCCCCTGGGGTGCAAAATTCAGATGTGAATTCAGATTTTAATTTTACACAGGCATGGCAGCGGGCGGGGTTTTTGCGCTTGACAGGGCCTCCGGCGCGGGATATTCTGTCAGCAGAACGGAGGGGACGCGCGTGCCGGAAAAGTATGTTTTGCCGATTGTGATGCTGGTGGCTTGGCCGCTCCATGTTGCGTTTGTGCGCGTCGCAATCGAAGGTGTTTTGAGAGCCGCCATAAGCAAGACGATGATTCGGAAACAGCGAAAGGCGCACCCTGGATTCTGGAACTGGCTGACCTACCGTGGCGTCGCATCGGCAATTCCGCTTCTGATCCAAATTTGGTACTATTGTGAACTGCTCAAATATCCGATTGCGGCACTCGCGTTCTATGTGCTGATGTGGCTGCTCGGCGTACCGCTCGATCCGCTGCGGAAATGGCCGGCGATTATTCTCATATCTTCAGAATTGATTCTGGTTGCGTATTATGTATTTTTTACTGCACAAGGGGCAGGGCCAGAGGATCGCCGCATGCCCGCGTGGACGGTCAAGCGCTTTTCCCCCGACCACAGCGACAACAGAAAGCCGCGGTGATGACATGCACGGAAAACAGAGTTCAAAAAACAGGCTGAAAAAACGGCTGCTCAAACGGCGGCAGGCGATGACCAAGCGCTGGGACAAGCAGAGCACGCGCCGTCATCTGCCGGTGTACCTGCTGCTTCTTTGCAAAACGTAAAAATTCACGGTCCGCCGCAGGGTTTTCCCTGCGGCGGACATGTTTTTGCGCAGCGGGCAGATTTTATCTGCTCGAAGGCGATTATCGAGTACATTTACTATTATTTCCGGATTCAATGAAAACGAAACCGTCTGAGCCCCGTGCAATACAGGATTCAGACCGTTCAGGTCGCTTGATCTTTTTTGTCTAGCTTTTGGGGTTCACTTCAATGCATATTTCCGGGCTGTTTCTGCCTTTCCAGAGCGGACGCGCCCATATGGATTTTCATACATCCGGCTCTGCGAGCATGCGCTTGATCTCCGAAAGCGTTTCCGGGCTGAGGACCTCGTCTTTCCGCTCAATGGAGCACATGATGGACATTGCGCCCCGGATCTCTCCGTACACCCGCAGTGGAAAGGACACGGTCAGGCAGCCGCTGAGCCATTCCTCATTGTGCACGGAGTAGCCGACGCGGCGGATCAGCTCCAGGTTTTCCCGGAGCTCTTTCTCACTGGTAATGGTTGTGCTCGTATACTTGATGAACTTCAGACCGGACAGATACTCTGAAAGCTGCTCCTCAGGCAGCGTGGACAGCAGGAGCTTTCCCGGCGCGGAGCAGTAGTGCTGCCGCTTGGGGTCAAAAAAGGCGTTGTTATAGGAGATGTTCTGTGTCTGAAGATCCTTGTGCAGGGTGATCGTACTGAGCCCGTAAAAGGCCATGATGTGCGTCGTCGCGTTCAGGTTATAGGCCAGCGTGTGCATCACATCCAGATAGCGGACGGTCAGCGGATGGCTGACGATCAGATTTGACGCGATTTTCAGCAGCCGATCTGTGAGCCGGTATTTTCCGATTTGCTCGCACTTATCCACATATCCAAGATTTTGCAGTGTGATCAGAAACCTGTCCGCGCTCGAAGCATGCGTATCGAGCCGCTTCGCGATCTGAAGCACCGAGAGTTCGCCGTTGGTTTCGGCCAGCAGTTCGATCAGCCGGATTGTTTTCTCTACCGATGCGATGTTGTAGGAATAATCGTTCGCTTCGCTCATGTTTTCTGCACCTCCGATTGGAAGCGTTCTCCGCCATTGTCTTCCCCCCTAAATTATATATGAGCCGCACAAAAAATTCAACTCGATCCGGATTGCGCAATACGCAATCCGGATTGCATTATATACTGGATACTTCCCGAACAGAAAAATGTTGGTTGCTATTTATTGGTTCATATTTACAAACAAATGCGCGTGTGCTACCTTGATTTTAGTCATTATGACAAAAAGAAAAGGAGAGAAGAAAAATGAATCTGCCAATGTATCAAATCGACATCCAGAAACTGCTTGCAGGTATGCCGGACGACTCGTGGTTTACTCACGCCCAGATCTTCGATGATCTGCTCTGCGTTGCCAACAAGAGCACCGCTTCGTTTGTTCTGAAGACCTCCGAGGGCCTCATCGTGATCGACGCAATCTATCCCAAGGAGACGATGTTCCACGCGATCGTCTCTGCGATCGAGGATATCGGCTGGGATCCGCATGAGATCCGCAAGTTCGTGATCACGCATGGACACTTTGACCACTGCGGCTGCGGAAAGTGGCTGGTTGACTGCTTCGGCTGCGAAACGTATCTGAGCAAGATCGACGATGATTTCTGGGAGCAGCACCCGTTCTTCCCGGACAGGCCGGATACCTGGAAGAATTTCCGGATCGACCACTACATCGACGATGGCGATGTGATCACGCTCGGCGACCACTGGATCCGCGTTCTGTTCACACCCGGACACACGCCCGGCGGCCTGAGCTTTATCTTCCCCGTGCATGACAACGGTGTCGAGCACATGGCCGGTATGTGGGGCGGAACGAATCCTCCGGCGACGATCGAGGGGAATGTGCAGTACCTTTCTTCGATCGAGCATTTTGCCAAGGAGACGGCAAAATATCACTGCGATGTTCCCATCTGCAATCACCCGGACTTCGACAACGGCTATCTGAAGATGGAATGTGCAAGAAACAGAAAGGCGCACATGCCGAACTGCTACTGCATCGGGGAGCGCGAATTCCAGCGGTTCAATGACATTTTCAAGTGCCTCGCCTACGGAAAGCTGAGAGCAATCGACGCGAGCGCGAACCATTGATGGGAAACGGAGAGAAATGAGATGAAAAACAGCAGAATCTTCATTCTTGCCTGCGGCATTATCTGCAGTCTGATCATGGGTTTTGCCTATACCTATAGTATTGTGCAGCCCTACATCATGGACTATTTCTCGATCGCGTCGTACATGGCAAGCCTTCCTTATACGATCTTCCTCGCGCTGTTCGTTGTCGGCAACTATGTTGGCGGCGTGATGCAGAAAAAGCACAGTGTCAAGATGATCATGCTTATCGGCTATCTTCTGATGGCCGCCGGCCTGTTTTCCACATCCCTTCTGCCGAGCAGTGCACCCGCCGGCATGTGGTTCACCTATGGCACCCTCCTTGGAATCGGCGACGGCATGGTATACAATGTCATTATTGCAATGATGCAGAAATGGTTTCCCGACAAGAAGGGGCTTGCGACCGGCATCACCCTTGCTGTTCTCGGCATTTCGGCGACGATCCTTTCTCCGCTCAGCAGCACATGGCTCACAAACTATGGCTTTACGGGAACGTTCCGGATACTCGCAGTCATCTTTGCTGTCGTCGCAGTGTTCGGCATGCTGACCATCAAGGCACCCCCTGCGGGATATATGGCCGACTACAAGCCGTCGGGCGTGGTCGCCGTTTCCAAAAACACCTGCACGACTGCACGCGATTGCTTCCGGTGCAGAGAATATTATCTCCTAAGCCTTGTCTATTTCTGCGCGATCCCGGCGTTTGTGCTTCTCAGTGCGATCTTCGTCAG
>ENA-USUJ01002779-USUJ01002779.1-human-gut-metagenome-genome-assembly--contig:-NODE-2779-length-12657-cov-5.156518_pt1 | contig 12657 bp, 8 predicted proteins | sample MGYA00250061_ERZ773398 | MGnify/ENA primary metagenome ERZ773398 (study PRJEB29103, sample SAMN06111992) | human gut metagenome | biome: human gut; feature: ankylosing spondylitis patient; material...
GGTACTTCCGGAGTTGACACAGTCTGTCTGTGATATTATGATGGATAAAGCAGTGTCAAAGAAGCTGGCTTTGACGGACACCTCCGCAGAAGCTTTTGAATCGGTCTGTCGGGAGGCAGGGACAGGATTTTTAAATAATCTGGAAGAAATCGATCTTCCGTTTGCAAAGCAGGCACTTGCGGATTCCTCACTGCTGGAGGGAAATAAAGCACTCTATCAGGGAGAGTGGCATCTGGTACGCTATCTGATCCGTCACTACATGGAGGCAGAATATATCGTAAAGGAAGGGGAAAACTGTCCGTATCCGCTGATCGGGGATTCGTATTGTTATCCGCCTGTCGGGACGAGCCTGATCAATCTCAGGTGGGATCTTGACGGGGACGGTGTGGCGGACAGACTGCCTGGTGTTGTGACAGAGGATATTACGGCGAAAGCCCTTTATGAGATTGAAGAGGCGGCACATGACTGGCAGCTTATTGAGACAATCTGGATCACGGATGACTGCGATTCCTATGGAACGGCAAAGTACGTTTGTCTAAACTGTGGGGAGCAAAAGGAGGAGCTTGCGACGCCGCGCTGGCATGATATTTCCGAGGAATGGACGATCGATCAGGAGGCAACCTGTACGAAGTCCGGAAGCAAGTCACATCATTGCAAACGAAGCGGCTGCAATGAGAAGGAGAACGTCACTGTCATACCGGCTACCGGTCACAAATGGGATAACGGTGTGGTGACAACAGAGCCAACTGGTGAGACGGATGGAGTCCGAACATATACCTGCAGCCGATGTGGAGGAACACGGACGGAGGCGATCGCCAGACTTGCGACGCCGCAGCCGGTGATCACAAGCACACCGCAGCCGACGTATCCTTCCGAAACACCATACCCGGCAGAACCCTCGGAAGTGCCGCAGCCAACGGCTTCCTCTGATGTGCCACAGCCGACAGATGGGACACAAGCCTCTGTCACGCCGGAAACCGGAGATCAGACGGCTCAGCCATTGTCACCATCCGGAGATCCGTCAGATCCCGCGGCAACGCCTGAAGGCGGAGAAAAGCTGACGGGAGGAAACATCACCAATGTTGGTAACACCGGCACCAAGAAATTTCCGGCTCCCATTGTGCAGATGCAGAAGAAAAAAGAGGGATCGATCCGTTATCTGGTGCTCCGGGTGGAGCGGTATCAGGGAAACCGGGTAGAAATCTGCTACAAAAAGAAATCCAAGGCTTCCTGGACAAGACTTTCCCTAAAATATAACCGGCTCAAAAAGAAAAAGGAAACCTTTAAAATCCGTTATCTGTCCACCAAGGGCTCGCTGTATGTGCGGGTGCGTACCTGGAAGAAGAGCGGCGGTAAAAAAATGTACAGTGCTTACACAAAGCAAAAACGCATTTCGTTAAAAGAATAAATAGTATGAAGATAAAATGTAAAGGAGAATTATATGAAGGAAGTTTGGATATGATACATTGCGGATTTGCAAAATGGTATCAAGCATTTGGATTTAGGCTACTAAATAATTTATGGCGTTGCGAAGGTTGATTTACATTCCCCTTGTAAGTACAAATGTTGCGTGCCGATAAAGGTGTGTTCCGTGTCTTTATATAATCTTAATACAGAAGTAGAGACTCTTATACCATCTTTGAAAGCAATTGGATATAATAAAATGCATCACGAAGGTGGTGCTATTAGAATTGATAATAAGGAGTTTTAATTAATTATGTACGGCTACATGGGTTCGATGCTCAACGACACGCTGGGCCACCGTTCCGCGGGATTCCTTTCGCAGATGGTCAACTATTACAAGTACAAGGTCGATTCAGGATACTTCGGCTACATGCCGATCTTCGACTCGGCGCAGATCTTGCTCAAGGTGACCAGCTTCGGCCGCGACTCGGTGACCGAGCAGTCCTTCGCGGTCTACGAGGTCGTCAGCAACAAATACCTCACCGAGAAACCCATAGCGCCCAACAAATCGCAGCGCGACTCGACCTTCTACCTCAATTTCGACCCCGTGGCGGAAGGCGTCTACAACCCCGACGAGCCGCTCTTCACCTTCACGCTCGGCGGCGAGGGCAAATACCCCTCGACCACGTCGGCCGTGACGTTGGAGCCGACCGAAGCGGGTAAAAAATACATCCGCCGCCTGATGCTTCAGGAGGGCGAGTATGCCGGCGACTACTCGATTTACAGCGCCGACAGCCTGAAATACTGGGTCGAGGCGTTCAAGGGACTTTACATCGCCCCGAACCCCGAGAAGCCGCTCACCGAGTACGGCAAGGGAACGATCTTCGCCACGGAACTGACCTATTCGGGCCTGTCGGTCTACGGACGTAACCGCGTGAAGGACGACCCCTCGCTGATCAAGGACACGATCAGCATGGTCTACTACTTCTACGAAGACGGCGCGGAATTCGGCAACGTCTCGGTAAACAACGTCAAGCACGGCTACGAGGAGGCCACGATCGCCCGAAGGATAAACATAGAGGAAGCCCGCGAGACGGCCGAGAACCGGCCCGAAAATCCCCTCGTCTATGTCGAAGGCATGGGCGGCGTGGTGACCGAGATGACCTTCAGCCCGGAGTTCTTCGCAGAGCTGGAGGCGGAGATCGCCAAGGGAAATGCCGACGGCAAGAATTTCAAAACACTCGCGTTCAGCCAGGTACGCATGTCGATCTACTTCAACGACAGCGACTACGAGTGGGAGAAGATCGCGGACGGAACGGCCGGCGACATCCTGCGCATGACCGACCAGATGAACGCATACCCGGCGCGGCTGGGCATGTACACCAATTACAAGACGCTGACGCCGATTTCGGACTACGCCTACATCTACGAGCAGAACTACGGTTCTTCGGTAACGCTCGCCTACAACGGCAAGATCAACCGCAGCCGCGGCTGCTACGTAATGGACATCACGGGCTACATGCAGCAGCTCTGGAACAGTTACATGGAAGCCAAGGCAGATGCGGGCGGCGAGGTTGCGAACATCGACTGGGACAAAGTCAAGAACCGCTCGGTATACATCGGACCCGAAGCGTACGGCCTCTACACGACCTCGTTCGGCGTGTTGCAGGGCATGCCGACACAGGCCGGGACTGCCGAACCGAACAACGCCCCGATCCGTTTCAGTATGGCGTACAACCTGATCAAGTAAACAACAGATAACCCCTTTTGCGGAACCTAAGTGTAATGCTTAGGTTTTCGCTTTTCTGAAAAAGCCATCAAAACAGCAATGCAGGAAAATTTAGTAATCGTAGAGTCCCCCGCCAAGGCCAAGACCATCGAGAAGTTTCTCGGCAAGGACTTTATCGTAAAATCGAGCTTCGGACACATCCGCGACCTTGCGAAGAAGGATCTCGGCATCAATATCGGAGAAGGCTACAAGCCCGTATACGAAATCCCCGGCGACAAGAAGAAAGTGGTCGACGAACTCACGAAGCTGGCCAAGTCGAAGACCGTCTGGCTCGCCTCCGATGAGGACCGCGAAGGAGAAGCCATCGCATGGCACCTGACCGAAGTGTTGGGTCTCCCCGTCGACCGGACCAAGCGCATCGTCTTCCACGAAATCACCAAGCGGGCGATTCTGGAAGCCATCGAGAAGCCGCGCACGGTCAATATGGACCTGGTCAACGCCCAGCAGGCACGCCGCATCCTCGACCGGCTGGTCGGCTTCGAGCTGTCGCCGGTGCTGTGGAAGAAGGTACGTCCGGCGCTGTCGGCAGGCCGCGTGCAGTCGGTCGCCGTGCGCCTGATCGTGGAGCGCGAGCGCGAGATCATCGCCTTCCGCTCGGCAGCCTATTTCCGTGTCGTGGCCCAGTTCTACGCCGCCGGAGACCCGGAGAAGACGCTCTTCAAGGCCGAACTTTCGTCGCGTTTCGAAACCGAGGCGCAGGCCGAAACCTTCCTGCAAAGCTGCATCGGCGCCACATTCACGGTGGCCAAGGCCGAGGAGAAACCCGCACAGCGCTACCCCGCGCCGCCGTTCACCACCTCGACGCTCCAGCAGGAGGCGGGCCGCAAGCTGGGCATGTCCGTATCGCAGACGATGTCCGTCGCGCAGCACCTCTACGAGCAGGGTCTGATCACCTACATGCGTACCGACTCGGTGAACCTCTCGCAGCAGGCGCTGGCCCAGTGCAAGGAGGAGATCACGAAACTCTACGGCGAGAAATATTCGCGCTGGTTCAACTACAAGACCAAGACCAAAGGTGCGCAGGAGGCCCACGAGGCCATCCGCCCGTCGTACATCGAGCGTCAGGAGATCGAGGGCACGCCCGCCGAGAAGAAACTCTACGACCTGATCTGGAAGCGCACGGTCGCCTCGCAGATGGTCTGCGCCGAATTGGACCGCACGACCATCACCATCGACATGTCGGGCAGTTCGAACCAGTTCGTCGCACAGGGCGAGGTGGTCCGTTTCGACGGCTTCCTGCGCCTCTACTCCGAATCCACGGACGACGACCAGGCTGCCGAGAGCGGCGAGGGGCTGCTGCCGAAACTCACGGCCGGCGACCGGGTCCTCCCGTCGCAGATCACCGCCACGGAGCGCTTCACCTCGGCTCCGGCGCGCTATAACGAGGCCTCGCTCGTCAAACGCCTCGAAGAGCTGGGCATCGGCCGTCCTTCGACCTACGCCCCGACGATCACCACGATCATCAACCGCGGCTACGTCGTCAAACAGAACAGGGACGGGCAGAAGCGCAACTACGCACAGCTGACGCTCACGGGCGAAAAGATCGCCTCGAAGACCCTCTCGGAAAACTACGGCAAAGAGAAAAACCGACTTTCGCCGACCGACATCGGCATGGTGGTCAACGATTACCTGGAGGAGCAGTTCGGCCCGATCATCGACTACAACTTCACGGCCAGCGTAGAGAAGGAGTTCGACCGCATCGCCGAGGGCGACATCACCTGGGACAAGATGATCGACGAGTTCTACGGTCCCTTCCACAAGATGGTCGATTCGGCCATCACGACGCAGACCGCCAAGACGCGCGAAGTGCGCATTCTGGGCAACGATCCCAAGACGGGGCACATCGTGAAGGCGCGCATCGGCCGTTACGGCCCGATGGTCGAGATCGAAGGGAACGAAGGCGAGAAGGGACGCTTCGCGTCGCTCAAAAAGGGCCAGCTGATCGAGTCGATCACGCTCGAAGAGGCGCTGGAGCTTTTCGCCCTGCCCCGCGACCTGGGACAGCTGGACGGCGAGGAGCTGATGGTCGGCATCGGCAAGTACGGACCCTACGTGCGCTACGGAAAGTCGTTCGCGTCGCTGGCAAAGACCGACGACCCCTACACGATCGGCTACGACCGCGCCGTTGAGATCGTCCGCGCACACCAGGCGGCCGCGGCCGCGGCCAACACGCCGCTGAAGAGTTTCCCCGAAGATGCCGACATGCTCGTTAAGAACGGCCGCTACGGACCCTACATCGCCTACAAGGGCAAACACTACCGCCTGCCGAAGGGAGCGAAGCCCGAGGAACTCACCCTCGACGACTGTCTGAAGATCGTCGCAGGATCGAAAAAGTAACCGCCCCGGACAAGAGGGGAAGGGTCTGGCCGCGAAACGGAAAACCGTACCGGGACTGCGAAACGACCCGCAAGAAAGCAAACACCGAAAACCGAACGATTGATGAAAAAACCGATTCTCGCCGCACTTGCGCTCTGCTACGCACTCGGAGCCGCGGCACAAACGCCCGACACGGCCGCCCCGGAAGGCTACCGTTTCACCGACGTCAAAATCCTGCCCGTCACCCCGGTCAAGGACCAGAGCCGCAGCGGAACCTGCTGGTGTTACTCGACCCTCTCGTTCCTCGAAAGCGAAATCCTCCGCGCCGGAGGTCCCGAACTGGACCTCTCGGAGATGTGGATCGTGCGCAACATCTACTTCGAAAAGGCCGTGAAATACGTCCGCCTGCACGGCTCGCTGAACCTCGCCGTCGGCGGACAGGCCCACGATGTGCTGCACGGCATCGAGGCGTACGGCATCGTCCCCGAGGAGGTCTATCCGGGACTGAACTACGGCTACGACAAGCCCAATTTCGACGAGATCGACGCCGTGATCAAGGCCTACGCCGACGCGGTGATCAAGGCCGGCGGGAAGCGCAGCGACAGCCGCCTCACGACGGCCTGGCAGGCCGGGCTGAACGGCATCCTCGACGCTTATTTCGGCCCGATGCCCGGGAAGTTCACCTACCGGGGCAGGGAGTACACCCCGGCGTCGTTCGCCGCGTCGCTGCCGATCGACCTCGGCGACTACATCGAGTTCACCTCGTTCACCCACCACCCCTTCTACACGGAGTTCGCCATGGAGGTCCCCGACAACTGGAACTGGGACAAGGTATGGAACGTGCCCCTGGACGAGTTCATGCAGATCATCGACAACTCGCTGGAGAAGGGTTACACGATCTCCTGGGGAACCGACGTGAGCGAGAAGGGGTTCAGCCGCACCAAAGGTCTGGGCATCGTCCCTGAAGCCGACCTCGAAGGCATGCAGGGAACCGAAGCCGAGAAGTGGGGCAAACTCACCCAGAAGGAGAAGGACGAGGCGCTCTACAAGTTCGACAAACCCGGCAGGGAGCGCACCGTCACGCAGGAGCTTCGCCAGAAAGGCTACGACAACTACGAGACCACCGACGACCACGGCATGCAGATCGTGGGCACGGCCACCGACCAGAACGGAACGCCCTACTACAAGGTCAAGAACTCGTGGAACACGACAGGTCCCTACGACGGCTACTGGTATTTCTCGCGCCCGTTCGTCGCCTACAAGACGATGACCGTGCTGGTCAACAAAAACGCCGTTCCGAAGGCGATTCTCAAGAAAATCGGCGTCAAATAGACCGACGATCCCCGCAACGACAAAACAGCCCGGCTTTTGCAAGCCGGGCTGTTCGTTTATCGAAGTTTAAGTTTTTAAGTCTACCGAAAGGGAGATTTTACATCTCGCGCAGTTTGATGCTCTCTCCCAACATGATCAGGGCGGTACGGAACCACTCGTTAATCCTTGCTTTCATACTAAATAATTTTAATTAATTCTTAAAATATTTTATCATTTAAGACAGGACAAAAGTAGTGCGCGGAAACCAAACTTCCAAATATTTTATTAAGATTTTTTATAAAATTTGTAATTTTTTTGAATAAATCTCTATTCTTCGATTTCGACGCCCAGCAGACGGGCCAGCTCAACAGCCTGCAATGGACTAATTTTCAATCCTTTCAATTCAAACGACCCGATCTCGCGAACGCGAATGCCGCGGATGTCCGAATCGGCGAAAGAAAGTCCGCGCAGGCGGGTGCCGAAGAATTCGGCCTGTGTCAGGTCGCACTGCGCAAACTCGACACGTTCGAAACGGCAGTCCCCGAAAGCGGCGCCATGCATCGGACAGCCCGCAAAACGCACCGTGCGCAGCCGCGAAAAGGCGAAATTGGCGAACTCGCCCTTGCAGCGTTCGAACAGCAGGTGGTTGAGCGCGGTTTCGGCGAAATTCGTTCCCGAAAGTTTGCAGTCGGCGAACCGTACGCGGTGGAGACTGCACCCCAGCAAGTCGGCGTTCGAGAAATCGCAGTTGCGGAAAACCACGTCCGAAAACTGCGAACGGGCAAGCACGCTCCCCGCGAAGAGACAGCCCGTGAAGAGGCATCCCTGCACCGAAAGGTGCTCGCGGTCGAGCGATGCGAAGTCCGCAGCGCGGAACGAAGCGTCGGCGATCTCCTCGTCACGGGTCATCCGAACGGGATCAGCGGACGCTGCTGACTCCCGGAGCAGTTGCGGTGCGGCGATTTCCATGGGCGGCAATTGTTTGAATTGCCGCAAAGGTAGGAATTTTTACCCGTTTCGTTACTACTTCCGGAGGTTGGGATTGTTCATTTTGCGCAACCGGAAATATTGGTTATCTTTGCTGTCGACTCCGAGCTCCAAATTCATGAAAAAGACCTGTTTCCTTCTCCTCACCGTTTTGCTGACGACAGCCGCGCTGCGCGCGTCGGCCCAGAACAAGGACACCTCGAAGGAGAATTTCCCATCGACCGAAACTACGCTTTCACAGATCGGACAGGCCGAGGCGCACCCGAACGCCAGGCACGTCCGGATGGCCGACACTTCAGCCCTCGCCGCTCCGGTGAAACGTCCGGGGCTGATCCGCCGCATCATCGACTATTACAGCCGTTCGAACGTGGACCGCACCTTCGAAAAGAAGATCGACTGGAGCATCGCCCCGGGACCCAACTACTCCTCGGACGTAGGCTTCGGCATCGGATTCCTGCTGGCGGGACTCTACCGGCTCGACCGCACCGACTCGGTCACCGCACCGTCGAACATTTCGATTTACGGCAACTTCACGACCGAGAAATTCGTGCTGCTGCGCTTTTCGGGCGACAACATCTACAACCACAACAAACAGCGGCTGAGCTACTCGGGCGCATTCGTCTACTTCCCCGGCGCCTTCTACGGCGTGGGTTACAACGCCGGCAAGGAGGGTTACGCCCAGGACCTCACCACGACGATGGGCGCCTTCCGCATCTCCTACTGCACCTCGCTCGTGGGCCGCTTCTACATCGGCGTCAGCGGCGGCATCGACTACTCCGGAGCCAAATACAAGAACTCCGGCATGGTGGAATACATGCAAAAGATCGACGACAACGAAATAGCGAAACCGGGCGGACAGATCGGCGAGATGTACGACCTCTGGAAAGACGGCAAACGCTACGACCCCGAGAAGCAGGATCCCTTCTCGAACTTCATCGCCGCGACGGGCGACAAACCCAACGCCTTCAACACCAACATCGGACTCTTCGCCCAGTACGACACGCGCGACGTGACGTTCAACGCCTCGAAAGGCGTCTTCGTCAAGTTCGAAGCCAAATGGTATCCCGAATGGCTGGGCAACACCCGCCGCACGTTCGGACGCTTCACGCTGACCCTGGATTACTACCTGAAACTCTGGAAAGGGGCCGTGCTGGCCTACGACCTCTACGCCGACGCCACGGCCGGCACGCCCTCGTGGCACATGTATGCCAAGATGGGCGGCATGGAGCGCATGCGCGGCTACTACGAGGGCCGCTACCGCGACAAACGGCTCATCGAGACGCAGTTCGAACTGCGGCAGAAGATCTACCGCCGCCACGGCATCGTGGGATGGATCGGCGGCGGGCAGGTCTGGGGCACGGACCGATTCCGCTGGGGCAACACGCTGTGCAGCTTCGGGTGCGGCTACCGCTTCGAGTTCAAGAACAAAATGAATATCCGCCTCGACTACGGATGGGGCAATTTCGGCAACCGAAACCTGCCGTGGGACCGCAAACGCTCCTCGGCATTCCTGTTCACCGCCTCGGAGGCGTTCTAAAGAATACAGACAAGGATAAAGCCGTCTTCACGGCGCACGGAGAGCTCCACGGGCTCTCCGTTTTCGATCCGCCCGGTCAGCCTGCCCGCCGCGAGGTCCGCACTCCCGATGCGGAGATCCTTCCGGAAATCCAGCTCCCGGCGTCCGGAGTACTTATAGAGCGCCTCCTTGGCGCACCAGACGATTCCCGGCCACAGCGGGTCGTCGGAAAGAGCCCGTTCGGAAGGGGTCGTATAGCGGCTTTCGGCCCGGCTAAAATCGCGCGACGCCGGTTCGATGTCCACGGCGCAGCGCTTCGGAGAGATGCAGACGGCGATGCGGTCCGCACAATGCGCGACCGAGATGCAGCAGTCCGAACCCGTCAGCACGGGAGCCCCCGCGGCGTCGTAGCCGATCCGCACCTGCATCCCCAGTTCGCGCCGCACGATGGCCCGCCAGCCGAGGAACTCCGCGCGGCGGCGTTCCGAACCGAATGCCGCCGCCTCGGCGCGCTCTTCGGGCGTCGTCCACCGGGCCGCCTCATCGGCCCCCATCGGCGGCTCGACCAGCAGTCTCGGGATCATGGGATGTCCACGCGGATTTTGTCGATGCGGTGCCCGTCCATCTCCTGCACCGTGAAACGGATGTCGTGCGCCGTGAAGGCGTCGCCTTTGCGCGGAAAGTCGCGCTTGAGTTCGAGCATCAGCCCCGCGAGGGTCTCGGCCTCGCCCTGCACGTCGGCGAAGGTGTCCTCGTCGATGCCGAGGATGCGTTCGAAATCCCCGAGGTGGGTCTTGCCCTCGAAGAGATAGCACTTGGGACCGAGACACGTATAGAACGACTCGTCGTTGTCGCTCTCGTCGGAGATCTCGCCCACGATCTCCTCGATGATGTCCTCCAGCGAAACCAGCCCCAGCGTCGAACCGTACTCATCGACGACGATGGCCATGTGGACCTTGTTCGACTGGAAATCGGCCAGCAGGTCGTTGATCTTCTTGTGCTCGGGCACGAAGTAGGGTTTGCGGACCAGCTGCTGCCAGGCGAAATCGCTGCCGTTGTTGATGTAGGGCAGCAGGTCCTTGACGTAGAGCGTGCCGCGGATGTTGTCGATATCCTCCTCGTAGACCGGGATGCGCGAGAATCCCGATTCGATGATCGTCTTCTTGACCGTTTCGTAGTCGTCCGTGGCATCGAGCGCCGTGATGTCCACGCGGGGTTTCATGATCTCCTGCACCTCGGTATTGACGAAGTTGACGATCCCCGACAGCATCACGTGCTCCTCGGGGCTCGTGCTCTGGGTCATGTCCACGGCGTCGGCCAGTTCGTCCAACGATATTTCGCTCCTGTGGGCGGCCTTTTCGCTGATGCGGCTGCTCGTGCGGACGAGGATGTACGACAGCGGGTAGAAAATCCACCGCAGCAGCACGAGGGGCCGGGCCACCATCGAGGCGAACCTCACGGGGATGGTCTGCGCCAGCACCTTGGGCAGGATCTCGCCGAAGAGCAGCAGCAGGAAGGTCACCAACACGGTCTTGAACAGGAATTCGAAACGCAGGAACGTGAAAAGCGAGTCGATGATATTGGCCGTAAGAATGACGATGCAGATATTCACCAGATTGTTGACCACCAGGATCGTGGCCAACAGCAGATCGACATCGGTCAGCAGGCGCAGCACGGCAGCGGCCGACATGCTCTTGCTGTTCTGCAAACGGCGGACATCGTTGTGCGAAAGGGAGAAAAACGAAGTCTCGGCACCCGATACGAGCGCCGAAACACACAGCAGACAGAACGTCACCGCGCACAGCACGGCGATCTGGGGCGAGAACCCGTTGTAAGCGATCCAGGGATGAGCTTCTTCCAAACCGACAGTCAATTTGTTAATCGAACAGCGAGCCGCCCTGCGTCTCCTCTTTCGGAGCCGGCGCCTCCGCCGTATCGTCTTTCAGTACCTCTTTGCGGCCGCCGGGCATCTGCACGACGAACTTCGAGTTGCGCGACTGGTAGGCGGGCTTGGCCAGCAGGCTCTCGATATTGCTGTAACGGGTCGGCTTGGCCCCGAGCATCACTTGCTCGGGCTGGCGCTGCGCGACCTTGGGCGTCAGGGGCTTGATCGGCTCCAGCACGGGGGCCGCGGCCGACTCCTTGGCGACCGGCTCGACGATGTGGGGCGCAGGGATGATCGGCCTCATCGCACCGGGCTGGGCCTCGCCCTCGAAGCCCGTGGCGACCACCACCAGTTCGATGGAATTGCCCAGCTGCGGCTTTTCGCTCGTACCCCAGATGATGTTGGCATTGTGGATCACGCCGTGGTCGTCCTGCACGCTGGCGTGGGCCTGGATATACTCCAGAATCTGCACCACCTCCTCGTACATCAGAGCGTCGGCGTCCGACACCGAGATGTTCAGCAGGATATTCTTGGCCCCCGAAATGAGGTTATGATCCAGCAGCGGCGAGCGCAGCGACGCTTCGGCGACCGCTTCGGCACGGTTGTCGCCCTCGGCCGTGGCCACGGCCATGTGGGCCCGGCCGCTGTCGCGCATCACCTTCGACACATCGGCGAAATCGACGTTCACCAAGTCGCTCTCAACGGTGATAATCTCGGCGATGCCCTTGGCCGCCGAGGCCAGAATGTCGTCGGCCTTTCCGAAAGCCTGCTTGAGCGAGAGGCGGCCGTAAATCTCCAAAATGTTCTCGTTGTTGATGATCAGCAGCGAATCGGCGTTCTGACGCAGCTCCTCGATTCCCCGGAACGCCTGTTCGTAACGGATCTTTCCCTCGACGGCCAGCGGCGAAGTGACGATGGCCACCGTCAGCAATCCCATCTCGCGGGCCAGCTTGGCGATGACGGGCGAGGCGCCCGTACCGGTTCCGCCGCCCATGCCGGCCGTGATGAAGATCATCTTCGTGCCGGACTCTTCGAGCGTCTGCCGGATTTCGGGCAGCGACTCGACAGCCGCACGACGCCCGTTCTCGGGATCGTTGCCGGCTCCGAGCCCCTCGGCTCCGAGGCGTATCTTCAACTCGACAGGGCTCTTGTCGAGCGCCTGCTGGTCGGTATTGCAGACCATGAACGTAACCCCCCGGATACCGAGATTCCACATGTGGTTCACGGCATTGCCCCCGGCGCCGCCTACGCCTACGACCGTAATGATCGAGCCGTTCATGCGCGGAGCCTTGATTTCCGACATCAATTCGTCTGTCATATCGTTAACTCTCCTTATTATCCAAGTAACATAAATTATCCACCTTCCGCCGGGGAATGTCCGTCATTCGCGGCCTTTGCCCGCGGGGTCATGTACTTTTTGACCGCAAAAAGTACCAAAAACTCTCCGAC
>ENA-USUJ01002786-USUJ01002786.1-human-gut-metagenome-genome-assembly--contig:-NODE-2786-length-12616-cov-4.295957_pt1 | contig 12616 bp, 10 predicted proteins | sample MGYA00250061_ERZ773398 | MGnify/ENA primary metagenome ERZ773398 (study PRJEB29103, sample SAMN06111992) | human gut metagenome | biome: human gut; feature: ankylosing spondylitis patient; material...
TCAGTGCATTCTTCTTTATTGGGGGGATGATATTTGCACGGGCTATGCAAGTGGATTATGTTTCTTTTAAGCCGTCTGTAGGGGCTTTCAGTCTTTCGGCCGATGGCCGGGTTGCTACGATTTGTGTGGATACGGCAGATTATAAAGGAGTACGGCTTGCGGCTCGTAATTTGGGTACGGATATCGGAAGAGTGACCGGTACGGCGGCTGATGTCAGTCTGTCTTTGTCCTCAGAACGGGGAGCGGTGGTAGTCGGAACGATCGGTAGGAATAGGCAAATTGATGAATGGGCGAAGCAAGGGAAACTTGACGTGTCGGCCATTGAAGGAAAATGGGAAAGTTATTTGATACAGACGGTAGACGGAAATCTCGTGATAGCTGGGAGCGATAAGCGTGGTACTATTTTCGGCATATACGACCTGTCGGAAAAGATCGGTGTGTCGCCGTGGCATTATTTTGCCGACGTACCGGCACAACGGCATGCAGCATTGTATGTGAAACCGGGACGTTATGTGCAAGATTCTCCCAAAGTGAAATATCGTGGTATTTTCTTGAACGATGAATGGCCGAGCCTTGGGGGATGGGCTTCCAAAAAGTTCGGTGGGTTCAACAGCCGTTTTTATGCACACGTGTTCGAACTGTTGCTCCGGTTGAAAGCCAACTATATGTGGCCGGCCATGTGGGCCAGTTCGTTTTATGAGGATGACCCGGCGAACGGGCAGTTGGCAGACGATATGGGTATCGTGATGGGTACTTCGCATCATGAACCGATGATGCGTCCGCATAAAGATTATACCAAACGTCGGAAGGAGGTCGGTCCTTGGAATTATGCTACGAATAAGGAGGGTATAGATTCTTTCTTCATCGAAGGGGCGGAACGAAGTCGTAAGTACGAGAGCATTGTGACCATCGGGATGCGCGGTGATGGAGATGTAGCCATGGGAGGCGGCACGGATGAGGAGAATATGGCTGTGTTGTCGGATGTCATTAAAGGACAACGTGAAATACTCGGACGGGTACATGGAAAAGACCCGGCCGAAATACCGCAACTTTGGGCTGTGTTTACAGAGGTGCAACGGTATTATGACAAAGGTTTCAAGGTGCCTGATGACGTGATGCTGCTTTTCTGTGATAACAACTGGGGATATATCCGTAGGGTAGGACCTTGGCAGGAACAGCGGCGTAAAGGAGGTATGGGATTGTACTACCACGTCGATATGAACGGCGGACCGTGGAACGACCGGTGGATTAATACCACAACCATACCCAAGTTGCGCGAACAGTTCAATTTAGCTTACCAATCGGGAATAGATGACTTGTGGGTTGTGAATGTAGGAGACCTGAAACCCAAGGAATTGCCTATTGATTTTATTATGCGTTATGCCTGGAATCCTGATGCGATACAGGCCGATGAGACAGATGATTACCTGCGGCAGTGGGCGCAGCAAAATTTCGGGGAAGCACATGCGGAGGCAATTTCAGGGTTGGTGGCCCGTTATTCCAAATATAATCTGTGGCGGAAACCTGAAGTGCAGTCTACGAATATATTCAGTGTGGTAAACCATTGCGAGGCCGACCGTGTGACGGATTTGTGGCGTACGTTAGCCCACGAAGCCGACTCGGTGGGACAACTCATGCCTCAAGCATATAAGGATGCTTACTATCAGTTGGTGCTTTATCCGGTCAAAGCTTCGGCCGGAGTGGCGGAAATCTATTTGGCCGCAGCAAAAAACCGGCTTTATGCACGGCAGGGACGCGTGACGGCGAACGATTATGCGCGGCGAGTAGAGGAATTGTATACGGTTGATACAGTCATGACCGCCTATTATAATAAGGTGTTGGCCGGAGGTAAGTGGGAGAAGATGATGAGCGACATTCATTTGGGATATACCAAATGGTCTATGCCTAAAAGAGATTCCGTTCCGCAGGTGGTGCGTGTGGAGCCTTTGTCAAAGCCTACGATGGGTGTGGCTGTGGAAGGTTGCGAAACGCTATCGCCGGAAGGAGAATTGGAACTCCCCGTTTTTGATAATTTCGAGAATCGCAAGTATTACATCGACATCTTCAACCTTGGATGGACGTGAGTCTCCGAAAAGGGAAGGTGGAGACGGAATCCCGTATTTGGGTCGGTATAGATTGGACGAAATTGAAGGCTGGAGAGACGGAAGGTATACTTTATATTTGTAGGGAAAGGGAACGTGTGCCGATAAGGCTTCATGTCGTGAAAGCTGACTTGCCGGTTCAAGTGGAAGGACATTGGTTCGGAAATGCTTGTGGAAATGAGTTTTCCGTTCCCGCATGGCAGTTCAATGCCTGCCACCCCGGACGATATGCAAAGTGGACTTTCCTGCTCGATTTAGGACGTGGAGAGGGATGTATGGGATTGTCTCCGGTCACGGCACCGTCGGCTACTTCTTTCGAAGACGCTCCGTGTCTGGAATATCAAGTGTATTTCCCGAAGACGGGGACACAGACCGTTTGTCTCGGTGTCCTTCCCACGCAGGATGTGATGCCCGAACGGGGGCTGCGATTGGCTTTTGGTTTGGATGGGGGTATAGTCCGTACGTTGGATGCCCGTCAGGGGTTCGTAGACACATTCAGTGAATATACCCCGAAGAACTTGAAAAAATCCCCGAAACTCAAACCGCTTCCACCGCGTAATAAAACATTGAAACTGATCAATGGGGATGGTTTCTGCCGCAATGAAATCTTCGACAATTTGCGTTGGCTCACAGCGGAGTTTGAGGTGGAAAAGCCGGGATTACATACGTTCAAGGTATATATGGTCGATCCGGAAATCGTATTGGAACAGCTTGTGTTTAACCCGGATAATGCACACCCGAGTTATTTCGGTGCACCGTCGGTCAGACATTAGTGTTTGAAAAGGTGGGAAACGTATATGTTATGTGGAAATCAAAAGTTATGAACTAATAAGAACGAGATATGAAAAGAGGAAAATGGAATTCGAGAATAGTGTGGGCCTTTGTTTGGGGAACCATTATCGTTTGTGGGACGCAAAACTCGTGGTCGCAAACCGCGATAAGTTCTATTTATAATGTGCCGATGGCAGAATATCCGAAAGTGGACGAGCAACGACGGGCACTCTTTCGTTTGTATGCTCCTGAGGCTTATGACGTGAAAGCAGATATCTGTGGAAAGAAATACCCTATGACGAAAGACAACAACGGGATGTGGACGGTAACGACCGACCCGTTGGTGGTGGGTTTCCACTATTACTTTTTCATTGTAGATGGGGTACAGGTAACCGATCCGGCTTCCGATTGTTTTTACGGGTGCGGACGTATGGCCAGTGGAATAGAGGTTCCGGAATCCCCAGAAGAGGCGGCATATTATACTTTTAACAAATCCATTGCCCATGGGCAGGTGCGTGAGTGCCAGTACTATTCCGAAGTGGAAGGGCAAGTGCGTCGTTGTTTTGTCTATACCCCGGTGGAATATGAGACTTCACCGAAAAGTAAATATCCGGTACTTTATTTACAACATGGTATGGGTGAAGATGAACGCGGGTGGCACGAACAAGGGCACATGGCCAATATTCTGGACGGGCAGATAGCAAGCGGGAAATGCAAACCTATGATTGTGGTAATGGATTACGGTGATTGCGGATACATTCACGGGACAAAAAAAGGAGAGACACGTGATGAGTTCGGTGCTTCTTTTGGTAATATCCTTTTGAGAGACATTATACCGTTTGTGGAGAAGACGTTTCGTGTAAAAACAGACCGTGACCATCGTGCGATGGCCGGACTTTCGTGGGGAGGGCACCAGACTTTCCAAATCACGTTGACCCATTTGGATCAGTTCGCACATATCGGGGCTTTTAGCGGAGCTATCCTGATGGCACCGGGACAAAATATAACAGATGTGTATGGTGGAGTTTTTTCTGATGCTGATAAGTTCAATAAGCAGGTGCATACACTTTTCTTGGGACAAGGTACGGAAGAGGGTATGGGGTGCGATCGTATGAGTCAATCACTTAAAGAGGCCGGTATAAACCATGTATATTATGCCTCTCCCGGTACACATCATGAATGGCTGACGTGGAGACGTTGCCTGAATGAGTTCCTCCCTTTGTTGTTCAAGCAGTGAGGAGATGGAAGAAATTTATAGAAGAAGTTATAGAAGGTTGAATGAAAAAATAAGAAGATCACGAGATGAATACAAGGAGATGTTTGATTTTAGGTGGAGCCCTAATGATTTCGCTTTGGGGCTACGGGCAAAGGCAATCTGCAAAAACTTTTGAGATGAAAGGCAATCCTGTCATTACAGATAAGTTTACGGCCGATCCGGCTCCATTGATCCATGACGGAACCCTATACCTTTACGTGGGACACGACGAGGCGCGTGATGGAGAAATGTTCAATATCACGGAATGGTTGTGCTATTCCACGAAAGACATGAAGACGTGGACCGACCATGGGACAGTGTTGAAGCCTACAGATTTCTCGTGGGCCGTGGGCGAGGCTTGGGCTTCGCAAGTAGTGGAGAAAGACGGTAAGTTCTATTATTATACCACAGCACAGGCCGGCGATCCTTATCCCGGTAAGGCAATAGGTGTGGCAGTGGGCGATACTCCGACCGGACCTTTTAAGGATGCCATCGGTAAGCCGTTGATTACGGATGCCATGACACCGAATGGGAAAAGAGGTTGGTGGAATGACATTGACCCTACGGTTTTCATTGATGATGAGGGAACACCTTGGTTAAGTTGGGGAAACGGCACGTGTTTTTTAGTCAAACTTAAACCTAATATGACGGAGCTGGAGGGGGAGATACAGGTGCTTGATTTGCCTCATTACGTGGAAGGTCCTTGGTTGCATAAGCGGGGAGATTTATATTATCTGACTTATGCTTCGATGGGAAAGGGGCGTGAGATGATGCACTATGCCACGGCGGAATCTATCGGCGGGACATGGACTTACCGTGGTGCTTTGACAGGAATGGCGGAGAACAGTTTCACGATACATCCCGGAATCGTGGAGTTTAAAGGGCAATGGTATCTGTTCTACCATAATGCCTCGCTTGTGATCGGCAATCAGGCCGGAGCCACAGGTCGCAGGAGTGTTTGTGTGGACTATCTTTACTATATGCCGGATGGTTCCATGGCGTACGTGGAACAGACGGAGGACGGAGTGACGCAACCTCCCAAAACGGCTGACGAAGTATCTCTGATGGTCAATCCTTATCCGGAGGAACCGAAAGAGGTAAAGAAGTATGCAGTAAACGCCGACGGTGCGGTAAAGTAATCTTTATACGATGAAATGATGAAGAAAATGGAAGTTGGAAAAAAATTGTTGGCCTTGTCTTTGGGTTGGTTTTCTATGGCTTTGTCTGCACAAAATCCGATAGTGCAGACGCATTATACGGCCGACCCGGCACCGATGGTGTACCGGGACACCTTATATTTATATGTGGGGTGTGACGAAAAGGATGCTCCCCGGAATGCCTACCTGATGCGGGAGTATCGCTTGTACACGACTACGGATATGGTAAACTGGACCGACCACGGTGCGGTGCTCCGTACGAGTGCTTTCGATTGGTCGGCGGGAGATGCCAGTGCGGCACAGTGTATCGAGCGGAATGGCAAGTTCTATTGGTATATTTCTTCGCAGAACAAGTTCAAGCCCGGCTCGTCCATTGGCGTGGCCATTGGCGATACTCCCTATGGTCCTTTTAGAGATGCTTTGGGACGTGCGTTGGTGACGAACGACATGACGACATACGCCAAGCACAGTTGGGACGATCTCGATCCGTCCGTGTTTGTGGACGATGATGGTCAGGCGTGGTTATATTGGGGAAATGGCGTGTGTTACCGAGTCAAGTTGAAAGACGACATGGTGTCGTTGGATGGAGAAATCGAGGCCATCGACCGGAAGGACGCTTCGTCTTTTTCAGGGGGCTTTACGGAGGCACCATGGATTTATAAGAGACAGGGGCGTTATTATTTGGTTTATGCATCAGGATTTCCCGAATCCATCCATTATTCCACGGCGAAGTCTGCCGGAGGAAAATGGACGGCACAAGGTGTGGTCATGCCGACGGAGAAAGGAAGTAACACCAACCATCCGGGTATCGTGGATTTCAAGGGGCATTCTTACTTTTTCTATCATAATGATGCCTTGCCCGGAGGGCACAGCTATTGCCGTTCGGTGTGTGTGGAAGAGTTTGTTTACGGTTCTGACGGGACGATTCCGGAATTGTACATGACGCGTGAGGGGGTGAAGCAGGGTGTGGGTACATTGAGCCCCTACCGCTGTACGGAAGCCGAGACTATTGCGTGGTCGGAAGGGGTGACTTCTGCCGTTTCGGCAGAGAGAGGAATATATATTACCGGGATACATGACGGAGATTACATCAAGGTGCGCGACGTGGATTTCGGTGAAACCGGGCCAAAGAGGTTTGTGGCAGCCGCTTCAAGCCGTTATCACGGTGGTGAGATGGAATTACGCATAGACGGACGCGATGGAGAAGTGATAGGTACGTTGCGCATTCCTTATACCGGAGAATGGGAGAATTGGGGAGAATTTGCTACGGATGTGAAAAGCGTAACGGGAGTACACGATTTGTATTTCGTGTGTAAAGGGAAAAAGCCCCATGAATTGTTTAATTTTGATTATTGGTGTTTTAAATGAAAAAGAACGATATGAAAATAGGTAAGTTAAGGTATTGTATCGGGGGATTGGTTGGGTTGCCGATGGTGTTGGCGGCACAGAACCCCATTGTGCAAACCATGTACACGGCCGACCCGGCTCCGATGGTATACGACGGCAAGTTGTTTTTGTACACCAGTCACGACGAAGACGCGTCAACGTGGTTTGTCATGAACGAATGGAAACTGTATTCCACGACCGACATGGTGAACTGGACCGACCACGGGGCAGTGTTGTCCTATGAGACTTTCTCATGGGCAAAAGGAGATGCCTGGGCAATGCAATGCGTGGAGCGCGACGGCAAGTTCTACGCTTACGTGCCTGTGACGATGAAGTCGGGCGGCGGTGCCATCGGTGTGGCCGTGGCGGACAGCCCTTATGGTCCGTTCCACGATCCGTTGGGCAAGCCGTTGGCTCAGAGCAAACGGGGAGACATCGACCCAACGGTCTTCATCGACGACGACGGGCAGGCTTATCTGTATTGGGGGAATCCGTTCTGTTATTATGTGAAACTGAATGAAGACATGATTTCCTACAGTGGTGATATCGTCCGTGTCCCGATGACCGAGGAGGCATTCGGCAAGCGTGAGGGCAATGTGCCCGAACGTCCTACGTTGTACGAAGAAGGGCCATGGCTCTACAAACGCAAGGACTTGTATTATTTGCTGTGGGCCGGAGGACCCATATCGGAGCATCTCGGTTATTCCACGAGCAAAAGCCCGACAGGTCCGTGGAAGTACGGTGGTGTGTTGATGCCTACCGAGGGGCGGAGCTTTACCAACCATCCTGGCATGGTGGACTATAAAGGGAATACTTACCTGTTCTATCACAACGGAGCTTTGCCCGGTGGCGGAGGTTTTACCCGTTCGGTATGTGTGGAACAGGCGGAATTCAATAAAGACGGTTCGATTGTTCCGCTGAAAATGACTGCCGGGATAGAGAAGGGTTTGGAGACGCTGAATCCTTTCCGCAAGACGGAGGCGGAAACCATCGCTTTTTCCGAATGGATGAAAGCATCCCAGAACGAGGAAGTCGGTGTGTTTGTCAATGCCATGAAGGACGGGGCTTATATTAAAGTGAGGGACGTGGATTTCCGCGAAGAGGGTGCTTCCCACATCACGGCCCGTGTGGGCACGACGCACAACGGCGGTGTGACGATGGAAGTGCGTGCCGACAGTCGGGAAGGGCGGTTGTTGGCCACGTTGAAAGTGCCTATGACCGGAGGGGATAACCGTTGGGTATTGGTTTCTTCCGAAATAGAGCGAATTACCGGGGTACATGATTTGTATTTCATCTGCAAAGGCGATAAGCCCGGCAGGTTGATGTACTTCGATTATTGGATGTTTTCAAAATAATAGTTTTATACCTTAATATATAGGAGGATGAACGATGATACAAAATAAGATATGGAGATGGCCGTTGGCATGTGCCTTGGCATTTTCTGCTGCGGCTTGGAGCGAGGCGGTGTCTTTGGAAAGGAACCAAGCCGAAGTGCAGGCTGTAACGTTTAAGAATCCGGTGGTCTGGGCTGATGTGCCCGACCCCGATGTGATTCGTGTGGGTGATTATTTTTATATGGTGAGCACGACCATGCACCTGATGCCTGGTGCGCCGGTGATGCGTTCCAAGGACTTGGTGAATTGGGAAACGGTAAGCTATCTTTTCGATGAACTGCATGAAACACCGAAGTACGATATGGAGGAAGGTACAGTGTATGGCCGGGGACAATGGGCGACTTCCATACGTTATCATGACGGTAAGTTTTATGCTTTGTTTTCTCCCAATGACGTACCTTACCGTTCCTTTGTATATACAACGGACGACCCGGCTAAAGGGTGGACGTTGCACAGCCGTATGAAGCACTTTCATGACGCTTCATTGTTTTTCGACGATGACGGGCGGGTGTATGTCTTTTCCGGTACGGGGGCGTTGACGGAACTGGAACCCGATCTTTCCGGGGTGAAGGAAGGTGGGGTCAACATGACTTTGCAGGTTCGTGATGAAGAAGAGAAGGGGTTATTGGAAGGCAGCCGTGTGATCAAACATGACGGGAAATATTATCTCCTGATGATTTCTTGGCCCAATGGTGGTAAACGCCGTCAATTATGTTATCGGGCTGATAAGATTACCGGACCATACGAAAAGAAGGTCATTCTGTGCGATAATTTTGCCGGTTTCCCCTATGTGGGACAGGGAACGATTGTGGATGATGCCAAGGGAAATTGGTATGGTGTGATTTTCCAAGACCGGGGTGGCGTAGGACGTGTGCTGACATTGTCTCCCTGTCATTGGATAGACGGTTGGCCTATGTTGGGTGATGAAGACGGGCGGGTACCCGAAACGATGGAAGTTCCAGTGAAAGGAGGACCGGTCATCCCCTTGGTCGTAGGCGATGAGTTCGACGGGGATAAGCTGAAGATGGAGTGGCAGTGGAACCACAACCCCGTGGATGAGGCTTGGACACTGAAAGAACACAAAGGATTCCTACGTTTGAAAACCAATAAGGTCGTGTCTAATCTGTATGAGGCCCGTAATACGCTTACCCAAAGGATGGAAGGGCCGGAATGTAGTGGAAGTCTTGCATTGGAGGTCGGTGGAATGAAGGACGGCGACCGTGCCGGTTTGGCTGCATTCAACGGACACTCCGGTATTCTTACGGTAGAGAAAGAAGGGAAAGATTTGTTCTTGGTGATGAGTGAGGAAGTCGTTTCGTTGACGGATAAGGAGAAGAAAGTCACTGGGGTAGAACGTAAAGAATGCGCCCGAGTGAAGCTTCCCCGTACAAAGAAAGTGTATCTGCGTGTCGATGCGGATTTCCGTTTGAAACGGGATATAGCAGAGTTTTATTACAGCATGGACGGCAAGGATTGGACGAAGATCGGTTCGGATTTCAGAATGCTTTTCGATTACCGGAAGCTTTTTATGGGTACGAAGTTCGGGATATTCAATTATGCTACGAAGTCGGCTGGAGGTTACGTGGATGTAGACTATTTCCGGTATGAAAAAGCCGAAAAGTGAAAATCGCGATTAAGCGAGCGCAGAGGAAAGCTTGCTTGCCTCTGCTGAGCGGGAGCGATTTATGCAAAAAGTTAGTGAGATTGAAGAATAACATGGCAGAAAAAGAAACAGAACGATGAAAAAGATAATATTGGGCATTTGTATGATGTGCGCTTCCGTGGGAGGATGGGCGCAAAAGGATGGCGGAAAACCCGATCCGGATTTTTATGTCTTCCTCTGTTTTGGACAGTCGAACATGGAGGGGAATGCACGTGCCGAAATCCGGGATATGAACGGAGTGGACGAACGTTTCCGCATGATGGCTGCGGTGGACGATGCCGGACGGAAACGCGAGAAGGGACATTGGTATACGGCCGTACCGCCGCTTTGCCGTGCCAATACGGGACTTACTCCGGTGGATTACTTCGGGCGTACATTGGTGGCCACTTTGCCGGAAAATGTCCGTGTCGGAGTCATCAACGTGGCCATTGGCGGTTGCCATATCGAGACGTTTATGAAAGACAGCATATCCGGTTATGTGGCCCATCGTGCGCCGGACTGGATGAAAGGGCCGTTGAAGGCATACGCCAATAATCCGTATGAGCACCTTGTGGAAATAGCACGGTTGGCTCAAAAGGATGGCGTGATAAAAGGTATCCTGGTTCATCAAGGCGAATCCAATACCGGCGATAAGGCATGGCCGGAGAAGGTGAAGATGGTCTATGAAAGTCTGTTGAAAGACCTCGGACTCAAGGCGAAGGACGTACCTTTATTGGCGGGGGAAGTAGTGCATGCCGACCAAGGCGGTGTGTGCGCTTCGATGAATAATATCATCCGGACGCTTCCGCAAGTGATTCCGACAGCGGATGTGGTATCCTCTGCCGGATGTACGTGCGCTACGGATTCGTTGCATTTCGATGCGGCCGGCTACCGTGAGTTGGGACGGCGTTATGCCGAGAAAATGTTATTCCTTTTAGGGAAGAATAGCCGTTAAAAATTGGAACTATATGCAAATGAACAAACTTTTAGGAACTTGCCTGCTCTGTGCTTGGGCATGGGGACAGCAGGCGAACGCGCAAGAGAGCATCAAGGTAGGCGACACGACCCGTAACATGATTACATACGCTCCCGAAGGGCTGCCTTACAATCCGCCTTTAGTCATTTCACTGCACGGACTGAACCAGGATGCCGACTATCAGAAAGGGCAGGCAAATTGGGAGGCCGTGGCTGATACGGCCAAGTTCGTGGTGGTCTATCCCAATGGAGTCAACAAGGCTTGGGACATATCCGGCGATACGGATATAAAGTTTTTGGAGACGATTATCGACACGATGTACAATCGTTACCATATCGACCGTAACCGGGTGTACCTGTCCGGCTTTTCCATGGGCGGTATGATGACATATCATGCTATGGCACGGATGAGTGATAAGATTGCGGCCTTCGGTCCGGTGAGCGGTATTCCCGTAGACTACCGTAATCCTTCCGGCGGACGTGCCGTACCCATCATCCATACGCATGGTACAGCCGATAATGTGGTATATTATAATGGAGATGCCAATCATCCGGATGGAGGGTACGGAAGTATACCGGATTACGTGAAAAAGTGGGCTGCTTTTGACGGTTGTAACATGACTCCGGAGGTCATTAAGCCTTATCCCTCCGATAAGCCGAACTCTGTGGCCGATTATACCCGATATACTGGTGGAAAAGACGGTGTGGAGGTCGTGCTCATTTCGATAGAGGGCAAAGGACATTGGCATTCCAACGACCCGGTCAGCGTCATGACGACGGAAGAAATCTGGAACTTCTGCAAACGCTATTCGTTGGGTCCCGGGGAACCGGAACCTCCCACGTTGGTGTCGGCCGAGCCGGAGAACCGTTCTTTTGACTTGCCTTCGCAGGATTTGGTCTTCGTGTTCACTTTCGATGAAGCGGTAGATGGTGGGAAGGCCAAGGTACTCCTTTCCGGCGAAGGCGCGGAGTATCCGCTTGAACCGGTCGAAACGGGCTTCAGCGAACGTTTGGCTTTCCGGTTGCCGGACGGTGCGCGTTTGGCTGACGGGGACTATGCCCTGAGAGTGGGCCGCCAAACGTCGCTTCCAGCATCGGAGACTGGAAAAAGCGTTCATGCCCCGGCGCTTTCAGGCGGAGCATGATCTCACCAAACGTTAAAACCTTCATCCGCACACCTCCCTGACGATCTCGCTTGCCTCGCGGCACAGCGCCGTCACCGCGTCAAAATTGCCTGCGGCAATCTCTTTCTTCGGGCACAGCCAGCTTCCGCCGACGGCGTGAACAAACGGTGCTTCCAGATATTCTTTCAGGTTCTTCGCGTCCACGCCGCCGGTCGGGATGAATTTAATTCCGCCGAACGGAGCAGAGAGCGCCTTCATCGCTTTCAGGCCGCCGTAAACGCCTGCCGGGAAGAACTTCACCACGTTCAGGCCGAGCTTCATCGCGGCCATGATCTCCGTGGGCGTGACGCAGCCGGGCGTAATGGGAACGTTCCGTTCTACGCACCAGCTGACCACCTCCGGGTCAAAGCCCGGCGAAACAATGAATTTTGCTCCGTATCCCAGCGCGTTTTTGCACTGGTCGAGCGTCACGACGGTTCCAGCGCCGACCACCATCTTCGGGCAGCTTCCTTGATCGAATCCGCCGCAGCCGCCGTGCGGAACGTGATCTCCATTACGTTCACGCCGCCAGCCAGCAGCGCATTTGCAGTTGGAACCGCGTCCTTTGCGTCATCCAGCACAACAACTGGAACGACACCGACATTTCTAAATAGACTAGAGAATTTGTCTTTCATTTTTCCATTTCCTGATACAGAATCAAAGGATTCCAAACGTTGAAAAAGCTTCCGTCGCCGACATACCGTTTTCGATCGCTTTTCGAACCTGTTTTTCTCCGGCAGCCTTTTCAAGTGCCTTTGTTATAACCTCCTC
>ENA-USUJ01002799-USUJ01002799.1-human-gut-metagenome-genome-assembly--contig:-NODE-2799-length-12574-cov-5.781067_pt1 | contig 12574 bp, 12 predicted proteins | sample MGYA00250061_ERZ773398 | MGnify/ENA primary metagenome ERZ773398 (study PRJEB29103, sample SAMN06111992) | human gut metagenome | biome: human gut; feature: ankylosing spondylitis patient; material...
ATCTACAAGGGCCTGAAGCCCGTGTACTGGTGCCCGGACTGCCGCACGGCTCTGGCAGAGGCCGAGATCGAGTACGGCGAGGACGACTGCGATTCCATCTTCGTGCGTTTCCACGTCTCTCAGGACCCCAACGGTGTGCTGGCAAAGCACGGCATCCCGATGGACAAGACCTACTTCGTCATCTGGACCACCACCACTTGGACTCTGCCCGCTAACGAGGCGATCTGCCTGAACGGCCAGTTCGAGTACTCCTTCGTCAAGATCGGCGATGAGTTCCACATCATGGCCACCGAACTGGTCAAGAGCGTCATGGATGCCTGCCACATCGAGAACTACGAGATCGTGGGTGAGCCGGTCTCCGGTGCCGAGTTTGAGCTGATGCGCTACAACCACGTCTACCTGCCCAAGGAGGGCTGGGTCATTCTGGGCGATCACGTCACGCTGGAAAGCGGTTCCGGCTGTGTCCATACCGCAGGCGGCCACGGCGTGGACGACTTCAACGTTTGCCAGAAGTATCCGCAGGTGCCCATCACCGTCCCCGTGGACGATGGCGGCTATCTGACCGAGCTGGCCGGTAAGTATGCAGGTCAGCGCGTGTGGGCTGCCAACAAGACCATTCTGGCCGATTTGACCGAGTCCGGTGCTGTCATGGGTCAGGTGCACATCAAGCATCAGTACCCGCACTGCTGGCGCTGCCATCACCCCATCATCTTCCGTGCAACGGAACAGTGGTTCTGCTCCATCGCAAAGTTCCGCGAGGATGTCTACAAGGCCATCGACACCGTTACCTGGATGCCGGATTGGGGCCATGACCGCATGAAGGGCATGGTGCGCGACCGCAACGACTGGTGCATCAGCCGCCAGCGCACCTGGGGCGTGCCCATTCCCGCATTCTATTGCAAGAAGTGCGGCACCTACCACATCACCGATGCCACCATCAAGGCTGTCAGCGACCTGTTCCGCAAGGAAGGCTCCGATGCATGGTATAAGTACGAAGCCGAGCAGATCATCCCCGCAGGCGAAGTGTGCGAAAAGTGCGGTGCTTCCGAGTGGACCAAGGACACCGACATCATGGACGTCTGGTTCGACTCCGGCTCCACCCACGCTGCTGTGCTGGAGGAACGCCCCGAGCTGCGCTTCCCGGCTGATATGTATATGGAAGGCGGCGACCAGTTCCGCGGCTGGTTCCAGTCCAGCCTGCTGACCAGCGTTGCAAGCAAGGGCTGCGCACCCTATAAGTCTGTTCTGTGCCACGGCTGGGTCGTGGATGAGCAGGGCAAGCAGATGCACAAGAGCGCTGGTAATGGCGTGGAGCCCAGCGAGATCATTAAGGACTACGGTGCGGATATCATCCGCCTGTGGGTTGCTTCTTCTGATTACACTGTCGATGTCCGCGCCGGTAAGAATATCTTCAAGCAGCTGAGCGAGGCTTACCGTAAGATCCGCAACACCGCCCGCTTTATCCTGGGCAATCTGGATGGCTTTGACCCCAACACCGATTGTGTGGCAGACGACCAGCTGCAGGAGATTGACCGCTGGGCACTGGCTGCTCTGGATGACCTGATCGTTAGCACCAATGCAGGCTATGCCGTGTATGATTTCAACAAAGTCTATCACGCTGTGTACAACTTCTGCGTCGTGGCAATGTCCAACTTCTATCTGGATGTGACGAAAGATCGTCTGTACTGCACCAACGGTGTGGCTCGTCAGGCTGCTCAGACGGCCATGTACAAGATCCTCGTGACTCTGGACAAGATCATTGCTCCGATCCTGTGCTTCACCAGCCAGGAGATCTGGGACTTCCTGCCCAAGACCGAGGGTATGAACAAGTACGTTGTCTTTGAGGATATGCCCAAGGCTGGTCAGTATGCGGCCGATGAGGCATTCAAGGCCAAGTGGGCACAGCTCATCGCCGTGCGTGATGAGGTCAAGAAAGTGCTGGAGCAGGCCCGTGCCGAGAAGACCATTGGTGCTTCTCTGGAGGCTGCTGTCACCCTGTACTGCAACGATGCCGTCTACGACCTGCTGAACAGCATCCCCATGGACGAGCTGGCTGACCTGATGATCGTTTCCCATGTGGAGCTGGTCAAGGGTGAGGGCGGTTCTGCCTCTGCCGTTGAGGGTCTTGGCGTTGCTGCTGCTCACGCTGTTGGCGAGAAGTGCGAGCGCTGCTGGAAGTACTCTGATACCATCGGCAGCCACCCTGCTCATCCCACCCTGTGCGCACGCTGCGCCAGCGTTGTGGAAGCATAATTTTCCAAACCAGAAACGGAGCGCCGTTTTTTAGTAAAAATCGCGGGCGGCTTTTACAAAGGGCTGCCCATGGGAGAAAACTATGGCGTTTGTCATTTTTAATCTGCTCTGCGTGGCCGCACTGGTCGGGGCCGACCAGGCCATCAAGTTCTGGGCGGTACAGGTTTTGGAACCGGTAGGCTCCATGCCGCTCATTCCGCATGTGGTGGAGCTGCGCTTTGTGCTCAACCAGGGCATGGCGTTCAGCCTGCTCAGCGGCAAGCAGCTGTTTCTCATTCTTGCCACCAGTGCAGCACTGCTTTTGGTGGCTTACTGGCTGTTTTTCCGCAGCCGTGGCAAGTACCTGCAGCAGGCGGCCCTCATCCTCGTGCTGGGCGGCGGGATCGGAAACTTGATTGACCGTGTGCTCAACGGTGAGGTGGTGGACTATATCAACGTGCTGTTCATGCGGTTTGCCGTCTTCAATTTTGCGGACATCTGTGTCTGTGTGGGGGTGGCCCTGTGGGTGCTGGTCATCTTCCTGGAAGAAGTCCAGGAGCAAAAGGAGTCCTGACCGATGGAACAGCGTGAGTTTATGGTAGAGGCGGAAGCCGCCGGGCAGCGCATTGACCGCTTTCTGAGCGGCGAGGATACCGGCCTTTCCCGCAGTGCTTTGCAGGCTCTTGTAGCAGAGGGCCATGTGCTCTGCAACGGAAAACAGATCGCCAAAAGCCTCAAGCTGAAAGCAGGCGATACCATTTTGCTGGAGATCCCGGATGCAAAGCCCATTGAGGCAGTGCCGCAGGATATCCCGCTGGATATCGTCTATGAAGACGAGCACCTGTTGGTGGTCAATAAGCCCAAAGGAATGGTCGTTCACCCAGCCCCCGGCAACCCGGACGGCACACTGGTCAACGCCCTGCTGTGGCACTGCAAGGGCAGTCTTTCCGGCATTGGCGGTGAGATTCGGCCCGGCATCGTCCACCGCATTGATAAGGACACCAGCGGCCTGCTGGTGGTGGCCAAAGACGATGCCACGCACATCGGCCTCTCGCAGCAGATGGCGGTCCACAGTGTGGAACGAGCCTACAATACCATTGTCTACGGCGGCTTTGCACAGGACGAAGGCTTTGTGGAAACGAACCTTGGCCGCAGCAAGACGGATCGCAAAAAAATGGCGGTTTACCCGGCCAGTGAGCCTCACACCAAGTATGCCTACACGGGCTATCGGGTATTGGAGCGCTTTGGTGAGTTTACCATGCTGGAGTGCCGCCTGAAAACCGGCCGAACCCATCAGATTCGTGTGCACATGGCTTCCATCCATCATCCGGTGGCAGGCGACCCGGTCTATGGGCCGCACAACTGCATCACCAGCCTCCATGGCCAGTGCCTGCATGCCAAAACGCTGGGCTTTATTCACCCCATTACCGGGGAGCAGCTGCGGTTTGACTCTGAGCTGCCGGAATATTTTACCCATTTTATTGCAACGCTCAGGAGGGGAAAGCATGAATAACACGTTAAAGACATCCCTCGTGCTCTGTGACCTCGACCATCTTCTGTTGGGAACAGACGGCAACCTGCCCCAAGTGCTCCGGGATGTAATGCAGCTGTTCAGCAGCCGCGGCGGTCGGCTGACGGTCTTTTCGCAGCGCTCGCCCAAGGCGGTACGCACTATTCTGGGCAGTGTGCGCCTGGCTGCACCGGCACTGGTCTGCGGTGGTACACTGGCCTACCAGTTTGCCACGGGCACCGGGCAGCCACTGTGCAGCTTTGCCGGACAGGAAGAAGCCGTGTTGCAGAAGCTGCCCTCAGCCGTGGGCCTTGGCATCGCACTGCAGATGACAGACGGTTCTACCCGTGTGCTGCGGATGAGCGAGGCGCTGGAAGCTCACCTGCGGCAGGAGTGGACGCCCTATGTCCTCAGCAGTGCTGCCGATGTGCGGGGCGAGGATGTGATGCGCATCCTGCTCTATCAGGACAAAAAGCAGATGCCGCTGGTTCCTTTGCTGGATAAGGCACTGGGGGAGGCAGCCGATTCTCTGCTGGCGGAGCGTGTCGCGCCGGATCTGCTGGTGTTGACTCCGGGTGCTGTTTCGGGGACGGCAATGTTCAATGCGGTCTGCCCGCCTGTTGGCTGTGCAGCTGAGGAATTGACCGTCGTAGCCAACTGCACCCAGATGCTGGAGCTGATGCGTCTGGCGGGCCACAGTGTGGTCCCGGCCGACGCTGCGGCAGAACTTCGCCTTGCGGCAGCGCAGACGACGCTGACAGACCATGATACGGGTGCGGCAGCAGAATATCTGTACAATCTTGTGCGCGGCGCAGAGGCAACGGCGTAAAATTCAAGTAAAGTCTCCTGCAAATTTTCCGCAGGGGACTTTCTTTTTTGGGAGGTTTATACTACAATGAAAGAACACACTTCCACACAGAAAGAAAAGCGCTTTGTTTTGCTCGCGCTTCTTACCGCGGCGGCCTGTGCCGCACTGGTGTTCTGGTTTGCAGTCCCGCTCAAGGGGCATACAGGGAAAACAGCCCAGCCCGAACCGATGATCCAGGCCGCCCGGGTCGATTTGAATACAGCCGGGCTGGACGCGCTCTGCACTCTGCCCGGCATCGGGGAGAAAAAGGCGCGGGCGATCCTGGACTACCGGCGGCAGAACGGTGCATTCCAGCATGTGGAAGATGCGGTCTATGTTCCGGGAATTACCTCCCGGATCGTGGAGTCCTGGCAAAACCTTGCATATGTTAGTTGATAACGGCAGCCGCCGCTGCTGGAGAAAAGGGGAAACAACATGAATGAGGAGAACATCTTTATCAACCGGGAACTGAGCTGGTTGGATTTTAACCGCCGGGTCCTGGTCCTTGGCAAGGACAAAAATGTCCCTCTGGCCGAGCAGGTAAAGTTTTTGGCCATTTACGGCTCCAACCTGGATGAGTTTTTCATGGTGCGCGTCGGCTCTCTGCAGGAGCGGGCCAACCTGATGCGAGGCAAAAAGGAAAAGCGGGAAAACAAGACGAATATGACCTCCGAGGAGCAACTGACGGCCATTATGCCCAAAACGGCCCAGCTGCAGGAAGACTGCGATAAATACTATGCCCGTGCACTGGAAAATCTGGCGGCCTGCGGCTACCAGAAAGTGGATTTTGACCACCTGAGCAAGGAAGAAGAGCATTTCTGGAAAAAGTATTTCCAGAGCGAGCTGTTTCCGATTCTGAGCCCGCAGGTGGTCGATAACCGCCACCCGTTCCCGTTCCTGCGCAATAAAGAGATCTATCTGGGCGTTCTGCTCAAGGAGAAGCACTCCAATGAGCAGAGCCTTGGCATCGTGCCCATTTCCAGCCAGATGGAGCGGATGCACATTGTTAAGAAAGATGGCCGGACTCTGTTTGCTCTGGTGGAAGAGCTGGTGCTGCATTACGCCTCCATGATCTTCGGCAAGGAAACCATTCAGGAAAAATGCCTTTTCCGTGTGACCCGTAATGCGGATATCGACGTCAAAGAGGGTATGATGGACCATGACATTGATTACCGCGAGATCATGGCCGACCTGCTCAAGCGCCGCCGCAAACTGGCCGCTGTCCGCCTGCAGGTCACGCCGACGGCCCCGCAGGAAGTGGTACGCATTCTCTGCAGCCGTCTGGAACTGAGCCACAAGCGGGTGTTTGCGCAGAACAGTCCTCTGGATCTGAGTTTCTTTTATAAGCTGACTTCCCGCATGGAAGCTGATGGCCACCCGGAGCTGTTCTACCCGGCGGCCCGCCCCATGCTTCCGCCGCCGGATTATGACCTGGCTGCAGAAGTGGAAAAGCACGATGTGCTCCTCAGCTATCCGTATCAGTCCATCCGGCCTTTTATTACCATGCTGAAAAAAGCGGCGCAGGACCCGGAGGTCATTTCCATCAAGATGACGCTCTACCGGATGGCGCGGGAATCGCAGATCGTGCAGGCGCTGATGGAAGCCGCCGAAAACGGCAAGGAAGTGGTTGCTCTTGTGGAGCTGCGTGCCCGCTTTGACGAGCAGAACAATATCGACTGGTCCAAGCAGCTGGAAGAGGCAGGCTGTACCGTCATTTATGGCTTTGATGATTACAAGGTCCACTCCAAGCTGACCCTCATTACCAAAAAGAATCAGGATGGCTATGCCTACATCACCCAGATCGGCACTGGGAACTACAACGAAAAAACCAGTGAACTCTATACGGATTACTCGTTCATTACGGCAGACCCGGAGATCGGTGAAGAAGCCTCCAATGTCTTCCAGAATCTTGCCGTTCAGAAGCTGACCGAAACCAGCGAAAAGATGCTGGTGGCCCCGCTGCGGTTCAAGAGCGTGTTGCTGGACGAGATGGATCATGTCATCACCGCAGCACGGCTGGGCCGTCCGGCGTCAATGATCCTGAAAAACAACTCCATCTCGGACCGCGATATCATTCTCAAGTTGCAGGAAGCCAGCTGCGCCGGTGTCCGCATTGATATGATCGTCCGTGGAATCTGCTGTGTCCGCGCAGAGGTGCCTGGCAAGACCGAAAACCTGCACATCCGCAGTCTGGTGGGCCGATATCTGGAGCATGGCCGCATTTACAGCTTCTATGATGGACAGAAGACCCGCATTTATATTGCGTCTGGTGATTTCCTCACACGCAACACGGAGTGCCGTGTGGAAGTCGGTGTGCGGATCGAAGACCCTGTTCTGGTGGAAAAACTCAGCAGGATCTTACAGCTGCAGCTTCATGATAATGTCAACGCCCGGGAGATGCGGGCCGATGGAAGTTACCAGAAAGTGAAACCCGCTCCGGGTGAGCCAATCGTCAACGGTCAGATGGGAATGTATGAGCTTCTGAAAGACGATTGGGGGAAAGCTGCACCACCCCCGAAGAAGACGCCCGCCTCTGCGGAAACATCGAATATCAAAACACACCAGGAGCCTGTGCGCGAGGCACCGAAAGCTGTGTTTACACCGATTGAACCACCGCGGGAAAAAACTGCACCTGCGACCACAAAGCCAATAGAAGAAATGCCCATTGTGATCACAGAATCCAAACCGAAGAAGCAGGGGCTGCTTTCTCGTATCTTCAGTATCTTTGGAAAATAAGAGAGGATAAACTTTTGCTGAATGCCGCTGGCCGAAAGGGCTGGCGGTATTTTTGTTCTTTCGGCAGGAGGGTGTGCATATCTTTTCTGATAGCGGGAAGCAACGATGGAGGGAAAAGATGCGGAGAAAATGGATTCGGAATCGCCATTCCGGTTGTCAAGTGGCTGTTTGTTTGTGGATGTTGGTGGCCTGTCTGATGATGGCATGCTGTGTTTCCGCCCGTGCATTGAACACGCCCCCGGCGGGGTGCTCCCTCCGTACAAAAGTCACAAAGGAGCAGTATCAGTTTCCTCTGGGAACGACGGCCTGGCGTATCTCAGAGGAATATGGGTGGCGGAAAGACCCGCTTACCGGAAAAGAAGCATTTCATAAAGGGGTAGACCTTGCCTGTGCCTCCGGAACCATCGTTCTGGCGGGGGCGGACGGCATTGTTGCAGCGGCACGCCACAGCCAGAGTTATGGCAATTACCTGCGCCTTTCTCATGCGAAGGGAGAAGAAACGCTTTATGCTCACATGCAGTATCTTTATGTCCGGACGGGGGAAGTCGTCAAAGCAGGCGAGCCGATTGGGACAGTTGGGCAGACCGGACGGGCCACCGGGGCACATCTCCACCTGGAATGGCTTTGCAACGGCATCCGCTATGACCCAGCCGGGATATTTAATTTCTTATGAAACAACGTTTCCGTATCGGGAAGATTTCTTTTCAGGACCCGCTTATTCTGTGCGGAGCCTTAGCAATTTTGCTTTATTTTGACGCAAGCGGATTTCTGCGCGTTGGGTTGTTGGCAGCAGTTCTCCACGAGATGGGACACATTATGGCTTATCTTTTTCTGCGCCATCGGTTTCCACACATTGAAGTGACCATGACGGGATTTTGTATGAAGACAAGGAAAGAGCACTTTTCGGCAAACGAGCAGCTTTTACTGGCCGCTGCCGGGCCCGGGGTGAACATTTTGCTGGCGGTTTGGGCTGTTTTCTGCCTTTCCCGGCGGGCTACCATCTGGTGGAGTGCCTTTTTTGCGGCAAATTTGTTGACAGGGGCTTTTAACTTACTGCCCATTCCACCGTTGGATGGCGCGCAAATTTTACGCTGTCTCATGCAGAGTGTCCCCCGCAAATAGCTATATGGAAAAACCGATGGAATGGGTCTGAATATTTTGTGCAATTTTCATAGTTTTCTAAATGAAGTTTTGGTGGTACAATAAGGATGGAGTACGAGAAGATTCTTCAGGAGGAGCCACATGGCAGAAAAAAGCATTGAACTGGATAGCGTGGAGATTGCAGCCGCTGTCTTTGGAAACTGCGACCGAAACATTCGTCTTTTGGAAAAGGAATTCTCCGTTACGGCAGTCTGCCGCGGTACGATGCTTCGCCTTTCGGGCGAGGCAGCCAATGTTGCGGCAGCGACCCGGGCGGTGGAGGGGATGCTGCTCCTGATTGAAAACCATACGCCGCTGGAAGATCAGACCGTCCGCTACTGCCTGAGCCTCGCCCACGATGGGGAGGAGAAGCGGGTCAAGGAGCTGACGGAAGATTTTGTCACCGTTACCGTTAAGGGCCGCCCTATCCGCCCCAAGACGCTTGGACAGAAAGAATACCTGAATGCCATCCGGAAGAACGCCATTACATTCGGCGTTGGCCCGGCGGGTACCGGCAAAACTTATCTGGCTGTTGCCATGGCCGTCAAGGCGTTCAAAGCAAAGGACGTCTCCCGCATCGTGCTGACCCGCCCTGCCGTGGAAGCCGGTGAGAAACTGGGGTTCCTGCCCGGCGATCTGCAGCAAAAGGTAGACCCATACCTCCGCCCGCTGTATGATGGCCTGTTTGATATGCTGGGCGCAGAGACTTATGAACGTCTGGTAGAAAAACAGATCATTGAAGTAGCCCCGCTGGCCTATATGCGCGGACGGACGCTGGATGATTCGTTCATCATTCTGGATGAGGCACAGAACACCACCCCGGAGCAGATGAAGATGTTTCTGACCCGTATGGGTGTGGGCTCCAAGGTGGTGGTCACCGGCGATGTAACTCAGATCGACCTGCCGGACCGGACCCGCAGCGGCCTTGTGGACGCGCTGCAGGTGCTGAAAGGCGTGGGCGGCATTGCGCAATGTTATTTTACAGAAAAAGATGTCGTGCGCCATCGTCTGGTACAGGAGATCATCAAAGCCTATGAGGCGGCAGCACATCCAGCAAAGCGCTGAGCGTTTGCCTCTCAAAAAAGGCAGCATAAAAAGAAAGGAGAGGACGAGTTATGTCCAATAAAGTTTTAATCACAAATTCTCAAAAAGCAGTCAAGGTGCCCTCTGGCCTCCGAATTTTGATCCGCCGTGCCTGCAACGCCGTGCTGGAGTACGAGCACTTTGATGCCCCGGCAGAGATCAGCGTCACGTTTGTGGACAACGCTGCCATTGCAGAGCTGAACAACCAGTATCGCAACAAGCCCATGCCTACGGATGTCCTCAGCTTCCCTCTGGGCGAGAACGGCGTCTACGATGTGGATGAGAACAACGGCTGCAAGATGCTGGGCGATATCGTCATCAGCATGGAGCGTGCACAGGAGCAGGCAACACTGTACGGCCACCCGCTGCAGCGCGAAGTGGCATTCCTGACGGTACATTCCATGCTGCATCTGCTGGGCTATGACCATGAGAACGGCGGCTTGGAAGCTATGCGGATGCGGGAAAAAGAGGAAGCTGTCCTGACCCAGCTGGGCCTGCCCCGCACCGTCAGCTATACGGAATAATGCAAAATAAGACAGGAGTGCTATTTTGAAAAAGGAAACACCCATCCAGGGACATTATGATACTTCGTCCGTCTTTGTGGCGGTCATTGGCCGCCCCAATGTGGGCAAATCCAGCCTGACCAACCTGCTGGTAGGGGAGAAAGTGGCCATTGTGACCTCTAAGCCCCAGACCACCCGCACCCGCATTACGGGTGTTATCACCCGCGGCCCGCTGCAGTATGTCCTGCTGGATACCCCTGGCGTGCACAAGGCACACAATAAGCTGGGCAAGCGGATGGACAAGACTGCCAGCGATTCCATCGCGGATGTGGATGTGTCCATGATGCTGTTTGAGCCCTACGGTGCCCTCAATGAGCCGGAAATGGTACTGGTGGAGGCGCTGAAAAAGAGCGGCGGCCCTGCCATTGCCGTGATCAACAAGACCGATCTCGTCAAGGCACCGGAAGATCTGGAGGCCCGCAAGGCCGAGTTGAAAGCCCTGGGGGTGTTTGACGATATTTATACGGTCAGCGTCCGGCAGAATGACCACTGTGAGGAGCTGTTTGATGCCCTGAGCCGTTACGCGGTGGAGGGTCCTCATTACTTTGATGACGATGCTTATACGGACATGCCGGAAAAAGAGCTGGTGGCAGAGGTCATCCGCGAGAAAGCGCTGCTGTTTATGCGGGACGAGATCCCGCATGGCATTGCCGTGGTGGTCGAGCGGTTCAAAGAACGCCCGGGTACCGACCTTGTGGACATTGACGTCAATATTTACTGCGAGCGGGAGAGCCACAAGGGCATGGTCATTGGCAAGGGCGGTGCGATGCTGAAAAAGATCGCCAGCTCTGCCCGTGCGGACTGCGAAGAGTTTCTGGGCTGCCGGGTCAACCTGCAGTGCTGGGTCAAGGTCAAGGCCGATTGGCGGGACAATGAATTTCTGCTGAACAACTTTGGCTTCAAGCAGAACCCGAACAACCGCTGAGAAAGTTTTGCTTTGGGAGGAGGACCTGCCAATGGAACCCATTGTAACGCCGGGACTTGTCCTCAAAGAGACCCGATACAAAGAATCGGACCGGATCATCACAATTTTAACGCCGGGGCTGGGGGTCATCTCCGCCTCGGCACAGAGCAGCCTGCGGCTGAAAAACAAATTGTTCAGCGCCTGCGGGACCTGCTGGCGGGCGGCGCTGCCCTGCGGGTCGAGGTAGACCAAGCCGTCAGGCGCCTTGGTACCGTTGATGAGGCCGAGCGCGACCGCGTCCTGCATGGCCTCCTTCGCCCAGCTGCTCACCTGCGCGCCGTCCGGGAACGCGCTCAGGTCGGCGGGCGTCCACGTGCGATTCATCTTGAGGACATGAAACATGTACTGCGTGAGGATGACTGCGATCTGCTCGCGCGTGACGGGCCGCTCCGGGTCGAACGTGGTCGGCGATGTGCCCGCGACCACATTGTTCTGGTATGCCCAGAGGATGGCGGGCTTGTACCAGTTTGCGGTGAGGTCGGTAAACGGCGTCGTGCCGCTCACCGCCGGCGTGCCCTCGAGGTTATAGAGGATCTGCACGATCTGCGCGCGCGTCGTCGTGCCGGTCGGGGCAAACGTGCCGTCGCCCATGCCGCCCATGATGCCGTGCGTCACGCAGTACTGGATGCCGGGGTACGCCCAGTTTTTCTCCACGTCGGTGAACATCTGCGTCACGTCAACGCTGACGACCGGGATAGACTCCGTCTTCGTCTCATTGCAGCGCGTGCAGGTAAAGGTCCTGACGCCGGTCTCCGTCGCGGTCGGCTCCTTCGTCACTTTGCCGTTGTCCCATGCGTGACCCAGAGCATCCACATAAGTGTCCACATAGCTGTCGCCGCAGGCGCAGGTGTGGGTCGTATAGCCCTTGGCCGTGCACGTCGGCGCGGTGACGACAGCCTTGTAGCTGTGTTCGTGCGTGAGCTTCGGGATGGTTTCGGTCTTCGTCTCGCTGCAGCGCGTGCAGGTAAAGGTCCTGATGCCGGTCTCCGTCGCGGTCGGCTGCTTGGTCACTTTGCCGCTGTCCCATGCGTGGCCGAGCGCGGCGGTGTAAGTATCCACGTAGCTGTCGCCGCAGCTACACGTATGCGTCGTGTAGCCCTTTTCCGTGCAGGTCGGAGCTGTGACAACATCCTTGTAGCTGTGGGTATGGGAAACATAATTGTAATGGATGTTGGCGTTTTTCAACGCGGCATTACCGACGCCAATTGCAATGCTATTCCACGCCGACTCAGTACCGGTGAAATATATATCTGTGAAAGATTCGCATCTATAGAATGCCCAATCACCAATGCTTGTCACGCCATCCGGGATCGTCACGCTCGTCAGAGATGTGCACCCAGAGAAAGTATACACGCCAATGCTCGTCACGCCATCCGGGATCGTCACGCTTGTCAGAGATGTGCAATTATAGAAAGCACTATTGCCAATGCTCGTCACGCCATCCGGGATCGTCACGCTTGTCAGAGATGTGCAATTATAGAAAGCACTATTGCCAATGC
>ENA-USUJ01002801-USUJ01002801.1-human-gut-metagenome-genome-assembly--contig:-NODE-2801-length-12559-cov-5.711745_pt1 | contig 12559 bp, 7 predicted proteins | sample MGYA00250061_ERZ773398 | MGnify/ENA primary metagenome ERZ773398 (study PRJEB29103, sample SAMN06111992) | human gut metagenome | biome: human gut; feature: ankylosing spondylitis patient; material...
TAGAAGCAGACTTTTGGGGCTGTCAGAAACCGCCCCAAAAGTTCTGTTTTTTACAGATTAATTTCTATTTTTCTTCCTGTATTGCAATATTGTGTGTATTTTACGCCTGCGGCATCCAGCATACGCTTAGATGCTTTTACGCCGTCGGTACCCGCATATTTATCTTCCCCATATACGATTTCTTTTATTCCGCACTGGATAATTGCTTTGGCACATTCATTACACGGAAACAGGGTAACGTATATTTTGCAGCCTTCCAGACTTCCGCCACGGTAATTGAGGATTGCGTTTAATTCGCTGTGCGTGGAATAATAGTATTTATTATCTTCATAGCCTTCCCCGTCACGACTCCATGGAAAGTCATCATCGGAACATCCTACCGGGAATCCATTGTACCCCATGGATAAAATCTTGTTATCCTGGCTTACAATGCATGCTCCCACCTGTGTATTGGGATCTTTGGAACGCATTGCCGATAACGCTGCAACTCCCATGAAATACTGATCCCACGATATGTAATTATCTCTCTTTTTCTCTTTCATGGCCGTCTCCATTTCTTATTCTTCTATTGCATTAATTCTTCTGATATGTCTTTCATCATTGGAAAATGGTGTATCCAGGAATGTGTCCACAATCTTTAATGCAAGTCCCGGTCCGACCACTCTTCCGCCGAGTGCCAGAATATTGGCATTGTTATGCTGTCTTGTTGCTTCTGCCATAAAGCAGTCCGTACATAACGCACAGCGGATTCCCTTTACTTTGTTTGCTGCTATGGAGATGCCGATTCCTGTGCCGCACACAAGGATTCCGCTTTCACATTCACCCTCTGCGACTGCCTTTGCCACCTTCTTTGCATAAATCGGATAATCGGTGGAATCGGTATTATATGTTCCAAAATCCTTATATGCTATGTTTCTTTCGTCCAGATGCTTCATAATCTCCTGTTTCAGTTCAAATCCGCCATGATCACAACCTATAGCTATCATTTTTTCACCCTTCTGCCCTGCGGCAGCCTTTCTTTTTTATTCCTGTAAATCAGCATTTATCAATTTGTACCCGGCGGCCTTGATTAACCTGTTCATAATCGCCTGACCAAGTCCGTCACCATAAAAAGTTTCGCCCAGAATAACATCCACATCTGTTTCATCGAAATCGCGGAGTACCGCATATAAATTAGCTGCTATACTTTCTTCGTTCTCCCTTGACCCGATGGACACGATATGTTCTCCCTGATAATATTTTCTGGATTCGTCCGTACATATTATGCCGGTCTTTTTTCCTGCCTGCTCTTCAAGCTGCTGTCTTTCCCGGATTTTTTTTACCACATTCTCCGTTTTGCCCTCGAACATTGTCAGATCTGCTTTCGGTGCATAATGTTTGTATTTCATTCCCGGTGCTTTGGGTACATAATGATCTGTTTTTATCTCCGTCACTGCTTTCGCCGTGACTACTTTATCCACGGTAACTCTTCCTATTTTCTCTTCAAGCATTTCCTTCGTAATATATCCAGGTCTGAGAATCATCGGCGGTTCTGCCGTCATATCAACAATCGTGGATTCAATGCCGATACCGACTTTTCCTCCATCGATAATCATATCTATTCTTCCGTCCATGTCTTTTCTGACGTGTTCAGCCCTGGTTGGACTCGGTCTGCCGGATGTATTGGCACTCGGTGCTGCAATCAGCACACCGGACTGCCGGATTAATTCCAGCGCAATTTTATGATTCGGCATTCTCACGGCAACCGTATCCAGTCCGCCGGTTGTGCCATATGGCACAGCATCCGTCTTTGGAAATATCATGGTCAAAGGTCCCGGCCAGAATGCTTCTGCCAGAATCCCGGCTTTCTCCGGAATCTTTGCCGCTATGCGTTTCAAATCTTCCGTGTCCGCAATATGTACAATAAGCGGATTGTCCGAAGGTCTTCCTTTTGCCGCGTATATTTTTGCCGCAGCCTGGCTGTTTAAGGCATCCGCCCCCAGCCCATATACGGTTTCCGTAGGGAATGCGACCAGTCCGCCTTCCCTTAAGATTTCACCCGCCTGCTGAAAATCGTCATCTTTTATCTGTTCTGCATCAATTTTTTTAATTATTGTATTCACTGTTATTTCTCCCTTACAACAATCGTTTTTCCTATCATGTCATGCAGGGTAAGCCTGTCCTTTGTAAAAAGCATTGTAAAAAATGAGATTACCGGGAAGATTGGAATGGAATTTAACAGGACTTTTCCTAATACTTCTCTCTTAAAAATATTCATGTCATTTTTCTTCTGCCATTCTTTTTTCTTTTCTTCCTCTTCCGGTTCTTCTCCCGGATCCCGCAAAATCATTCTAAGCCCCATAATCTTTTTCCCCACTGTTTTTCCATCAAAAATATAGGCACAAAATGTAGAATAAAATACATAAAACACGATAACAAAAACTGACAGAAACCTGCAGACACTTGCCCCGAAGGACACATTGTATTCCTGATATGTTCCGCCGTCCTCGTTATCAAATGTATTCAGCTTCTCGTTTACCTCTTCCGGCAAATCAATCATACTGACCGCCGCAATCGCCGGACTCTCATACCAGATCGGTGTCCAGCCCACATAACTGCCCGTAAACACCAGATACATCACAAGTACCGGTATAAATGCCACCACAGCATCAATCAAAAATGCTGCAATCCTTTTCAATACAGGTGCTTTCAACGGCACCGCCTGATTCATCTCTTTTAACATCGATTCTTCCATGGAATTAACTCCTTACTAAATAAACGAAATTTAGTTAATTGCAAAACTCATAATTTATCTTTATTGTATATGCAAATCAAACAATTGCTAAGAAGGATATAAAGCCCTGTAACATGCTCAATATCCTTATTCCTTAATCTTAATTAAAATGTTCTTCCGTTAATACTTTGTCTTTCTTGCGTCCAAAGAGTTTCTTAAATAAACCACCTTTTTCTGCTTTCTTGATTGCATTATCAATTACGTTTTCGACATGGTTTCTCTGGATTACCAGAGTTACTCCGTATAACTGGTCAATTTTTGCATGAAGTGCAAGAAGTCCGATTTCATCGATTTCATAACCTTTTTCTTCTGCGTATTCCTGTGCAATGGCAACCCAGTCTTTAATCTTATTCTGTTTTACTACGATACGGTTTGCAAAATAGTCACGGAGTTCACCATGTCTTTCCAGAAGTTTGTCCGCATTTACTTTTTCATCTTCAATGACGATGATTCTGGAATCTCTGTCATTATCGATAGCATCCAGAAGTTCCTCTAAGGTATCATCATCCATCAGACTGATGTTTTCAATAAACAGATCGCTTCCTTTTAATTTATCAAAGTAGACTGCCATTTCTCTACCGATTAATTTATCGGCACTGATCTTTGCAATTCTGCGGTTATTATTTCTCTTTATCTTGTTTACTACTTTGATAATGTCAATTCCAAGTGATGTTTTTCCACTTTTTGCATCACCCATGATAAATATGTTGCAATTATCATCTACAATGACGTTCTGGAGTGTTCTTAACATCTGTTTATCCAGCCCCTGGACACCGGAGTATTTTCCAATAAAGTCTTTGATAATCTGCTTGATTTCCTGATTGCTGAGCGGTTCTTTTTCGTCCTCATCGTCTTCGGATTCCTGATCTTCCTGCTCATCCTCATCGTCTTCCGGTTCTTCTTCCCTGGATTCTTCGATTTCTCCGTCCTCGTCCGTTTCGTCTGGCTCTTCGAAATCTTCTTCAAAATCAGAAGAATGTTTAATCAGGTTCTTATCTATTTTGAGTTCTGTAACAGTTTCAAACGGATCTATTTCTTCATTTTCTTCTGTTTCTTCGTCCTCTTCTTCTGTTACAGCTGCTTCCCTGACTTCTTCCGGCTCTTCTGCTTCGTCCTGAACGGCTTCCTCCCCGATGATTTCCGGTTCGTCTGCTTCGTCATATTCTTCTTCAATGATTTCCAGTTCTTCCGGCTCTTCATATTCTTCTTCTATGACTTCTGGTTCGTCTGCCTCATCATATTCTTCTTCAATGATTTCCAGTTCTTCTGGCTCGTCATATTCTTCTTCTATGACTTCCGGTTCGTCTGCTTCATCATATTCTTCTTCAACGACCTCTGCCTCTTCCGGCTCATCAACCTCGTCCAGTTCTACAGCAGGCTCTTCTTCATCCAGTTCCGGTTCTGTTTCAATATCATCTTCCTCGTCCACCTCTGGAACATGATATTCACCCTCTTTATTAAAAAAATCATCCAGTGACATCTGACCTTCGATCTGCTCTTCTTCAATATCTTCCTCTGGTTCTTCAAATTCAAAGGAATACTGTCCATCAAAGCTTTCTTCCAGTTCCGGTTCGTCCTCAACTTCTTCGATTTCCGGTTCTTCTGCAGCTTCCTCAACGTCTTCAATTTCAGATTCTTCTGCAACTTCCTCAGCTTTTTCGATTTCAGGCTCTTCTACGGCTTCTTCTGCCTCTTCGGTTTCAGGTTCTTCCTTAACTTCCGGCTCTGTCGTTGCTGCCGCAAATAAATCGTCAGAGAATAAACCTTCCATCAGTTGCTCCATTACACCCGGTTCTACTTCTACTACTGTTTCCTTTGTGCTGTCTTCCGGTTCTTCTTCTGGAATTTCTTCTTCCTCGGTTACTTCTTCTGGAATTTCTTCTTTCTCAGCAACCTCTTCTTCTGCATGTTCTTCCTCTGCAGACTGCTCCTCGACGATTTCTTCGACAGGTTCTTCTACAACCTCTTCAACTGGCTCTTCTACAGTTTCCTCTGCCGGCTGTTCCTCGACAGCTTCTTCCTCTACTGGCTCTTCCACTGTTTCTTCTGTTTCCTCGATTTCCGGTTCTTCTTCCGGGAGTTCCTCTTTTATTTCTTCCCGCTTAATTGTTTTTTCTTCAACAATATAAGCTTCCTCCGGCTCTGACTTCTTCTCTTCCTTTACCGGCTGTTCTTCCCTTTCAAAAGAAACCTGTTCCGGAATCACAAGTTTCCGTGGATCAAAGACTTTTGTATCGCCCAGATTCTTCTTGCTTCTGGTTGTCACAAATATCTTTGTATCGCCTAAATCATCTTTTTCTTCCTCTTCTTCAAATTCATCATCAGCGACCGCTGCCATTCCCTGCTTGCGCTGATTTTCATAAGTCATGGCATTCAAAGCCATTCTTGCAATGTAGTCATCCGCAGCTTCTGCAGCACCGTCTGCTTCGGAATAATCGTCCGGTTCTTCCGACTCTTTCTTCTGAAGCGGTTTGAAGAGTTCTGCGGCTTCATCCTTTGCTTTTTCTTCCTTCGCAAAGATCTGATCCATGCTTTCTTTCAATGCATTCTGGATATTCTGCGTATTGTATTTATTTGCAACATCAACCTCTTTGACCTTGATTTCTTCGATCTTAATATTATTCTGTGCAGATTTTTCTCTCCATCTTGCCTCATATCTCTGCTGCTGGCTTTTTGTCAGCGGAGTATAGATCATCTTAAGATCCATTGCCTTGTCCACATATTTGCCATCGCTGAACCACAGCATAACCGTATCACACTGCTCGATACATTTATCACGCTGGCCGGTTTTATGATAGAGCTTTGCCAGTTCAAATGCCCATCTGTCATCCATATCCTCTTCAAGATACTGTTCCAGTATGGAAATCTGTTTTTCTAAAGGCTCGCCTTTTGCCTTTGCCAGTTCATACTGCAGCAGATATTTGGAAATATCTCTCGGTGCAGCGGATACAAAATCATCATAAAAATCCTCCGCCTCATCGATCTTTCCACATTTAATGCATACTTTTACCAGTTTGTATGCAATCTGTCTGCCCAGGCCGCTTCGATCATATGCCAGCTTGAGATTTTCCCTTGCCTGCTCATAACGTCCGCTTGCCTCGTACACATCTGCGATCAGCACAATCGTCTGGTTATTCTTTACTTTATACCAGTCTATCGTATCTGCAATGCGTGCCGCCGTTGCATAATCTTTTTTTCTGATAAGTTTCTTTATCTGCTCAAGTTTTACATTGTATTCGTATTTATCCATCTCATTTTCCTTTCTAAAATCTTACCAAAGTATTATTTTCCCCGATAATCAAGCTTTCGTAAGTAAATCAAAACTTTATACAGTATAATAACATAATCCCACTCAGGTTTCAATCAGTCTGCTTAAATTGATTCGCCAAATTCGGCATTATTTCCCATTACCAGATCCAGCACACCCTGTTCATATGTCATCGTTGTATAATCGAGTTTCTCGCTGTCCACACTGCTGTAATAATCCACAACCACCGTCTGCTGTCTGCCGTTTACCAGCTTCTGTCCCAGGACATAATTCACATCGAATCTTCCCGTAATCGCCGGTGTTGCACCCCTGCATGGAACAATCAGCTGCACATTATTGGTTTTCAGCATTTTGAAAATAGGCTCCCAGATATAGATATCTTTTGCCGCCCCAAACGGGTTATCAATAAATATTACTTTTTTCAGTGCGATACTGTCCGTATTTCTTGAATAAATACTGGATATATAATTAATAATTGCAATCAGGAACTGAATATAAATGCCCTGTGACTGTCCGGTACTTCCGACCGCTTCCTCGTATCTTAAATAGCGGCTCTGTTCCCGGATTCTCTCACGTTTGTACAGATTCAAACGAATTTCATTCATATCTGTCACAATAACCGAAAATAACTGTTTCCACGAAAGTCTGCCACGGATATAACGGACACGTTCCTCTTCCGATGCCATGCGATCTGCCTGTTCCACCGTCTGATTAATATATTCTGACATCTTTGCGTCATATTCTTCTTCCCGCACATATGGAATCTGCAGGGAAATCATCGGTATAATCTCTTCATCCATTTTGATTCTGGACAGTTTCGGCAATTTCTCCAATTCTGCTTTTATATTCATGCAGCTCTGTATACACTGGCTTTCGAAATTCTGTTTAATCTGTTCCATGTCCTGGATATTTTTTTCAATACGGTTCTTTTCGAGTTTCAGACAGGCGATCGTTTCCTCGACTGCCCCTGTCTGCTCCTGCACTTCGTCCATGCTGCCCGGCATTCCAAGATGCAGCAACACTTCATCTGCCAGCCCGGCACTTCCGTTTTTGCGGAGTTCTCCTGCCAGAATGGTCTTTGCCTGTTCGTAGTCTTCCCTGTTTTTCTGCATTTTCTTCTGGTACTGATCATATTTTTTCAGTGCGTGTCCGACACATTCTTCCAGATTCACAGTATCCGGCAGAAGTTCCGTTGTTTCTTCCTGTATCTTACCGGAAACAACTCTTTCCATATCATGCAGAAGAATACTGAATTTCTGTGCTTTCTGCTCTGTTTCTTTTATCTGCTCCCGGCTTTCCCGCACCTGCTCTTCCAGTATCTTTATGTTTTTCTGCTTTTCTTCGAGAAAATCCACGACCATCATCTGCTGCAGATTAACGGGTTCAAACACTCCATATTTCTGGACAATCGCATCCCTGCCATGCTGCACTGCACCTTCCAGCCTGTCTTTTTCCGAACGAATCCTGCGTACCAGTTCTTTTATTTTCTTTAACTCAGAAGATTTGTCACTGATCACGTTTTTCCGGCGGATCAGTTCTTCTTTTGAGGTTTCATAATTAAGCCCTTTTTCCTGACATTCTTCCAGCAGTTTTACGGAGATTCCCTTATAGTCCACCGCCTGCAGGGATTTTTCCATCGCCGTTTCATAATTTTCCAGAAGCCGCTGTTTATCGGTATATTCGCTGTTTCCGCCCTGCAATGCCTGCATTGTTCCCATGAAACGGTTTTCCAGCTCTTCGAGCGACAGTTCCTCATAGCCGGTGGTCTGTACGTCTGCCTTGTAATAACTGCGGTATTTCTCCCATTCCGCCGCCATCTGCGCAATCTGATCCCGGATATGTGCCATCGCATCCTGATCCGCTGCTTCCTTTGCCTGCCATGCTTCAAGCCGTCCCAGAATATTACTGTATTCCTTTTCGTTCTGCTTCTTTTCCCGGGTATTCCATTCCAGTTCTTCTTCTGCTTCTGTCAGGATTTTCTGACAGCCAGATATTTCTGAGATTTTCTTCTGTTTCTGTCTTAACACTCCCAGTTTTTCCTCAAGCATTTCCTGCTCTGTCCGTAAATGCTCTTCCTGCTGGTTTCTCCTGTCTGTGGCTTCATTTTCCTGCTTCAGAGATACTTCATAACAGTGAATATCCTGCTCCACCATCTGTATCTTTGTTTTTAATGCAATGATCTGCTGGTTGTATTTTTCCGCATAATCTTTCAGAAATTCCAGATCCTTCTGATACACCCGGATTTCATCCGCCATTCTCATGGCTTCTTCCTGTAATTTCTCTAATTCATGCGAGATACCGGCAGCTTCTTCCCTGATTTTTTTCTCATTATAAAATAATTCTTTCCCATACATTGCATAGAATGTTCCTGACGGCAAATCCATATCCAGCTCTTCTTCTGCAATAACCGGAACGGCATAATCTCCGAGGTTTAGTTCTGATATGCCCGTATCCATGATGATATTTTCAAAGTCCTTCTTAACCACTATGCAATAGGGTAATACCGGTATGTTCTTTAATACCTCTTTCCTCTGCTCTGTGGAAAACTCCTTTAACAGATCCGTTCCTGCCACAGCCGCACCGTCATGATAGCGGTTGATATACTGCAGAACTTTCTCTGCTTCTACGGAAATTCCGACCGGCATACCGTCCGCCAAATGCATGTAATACTCGTTTTTTCTTTTCAGGGTTTCCTGTAATTGACTTTCCTGCTTCCGCTTCTCGTCCAACTTTCCACTGATGATCCGAATCAGCCTGTCCGTCCCTGTTTCCTGATAGACTTCCTGCAACTTCTGAAAATGCATCTCGTATTCATGCATTTCCTGTTCTTCCTTCCGGTACTCTTCCATCTGTGTCCCTGCAGCTTCCAGTTTCCATTGTAATTCCCCGGTTTTGAGACTCCCGGACTGCTTCTGCACTGCCAGTCCGTCCAGCTTCTGACTGTTCTCTTCCAGAACTGCTTCACATTCTTTTATCTGCCCGTCACACAGCTCCAGTTCTTTCTGCGGGTCATATAACATCGGAACTTCCAGTTCCTGCCGGAATTCTGCCGCACTCTGGTTATACTTCTTTATCTTCTGCTCTGCGTCATCCTTCTTATATTCTGCGACCGCCAGCTCCCTTGCCAGTCTGTCCCGCTGTAATTTGAGGTCTGCAATAAAATCTGCTGTTTCTTTTGTTCTCGCCTCATATCCTTCCAGACGCTCCTGCAGTTCCTGTGACAGCTTTGCTTCTCTCTTCCTGCGTTCTGCTGCCATATTTTCCAGTTCTTTCAGCAATTCCCCCTTATCCTCTGTCAGTACTGCAAGTGTTTCCCTGACAATATCACGTTCTTTTCTGTAATACAGATAATCGAGATAATCATTCACACTTTCCGCCAATGTAAGATCTTTTTGCATGTCTGAAATCTGTTTTTCCTGCTTTTCTTCGTCCGCACCCAGCTGTTCCAGTTTTTCCTGTTCCTGTTTTACTTTCTCTTCGCTCTCCTGCACCCGCACCGTTTCAGCCGCTCTTTTTTCTTCTGCCTTGTGATTTTCTAATTCCTGAATCTGCTTTTCCAGACGTACCTTCTCCTCTTCGCCGGCTTTCAGCCTGCCCTTTACGGAACAATATCCAGAAGCCAGTTCTTTTTCCAGTGCTTCCCGGTCAAAATATACTTCCTTCATTCCGGACACTTTGGTAACAAATTCCTGCAGCAGTTCCATCTGTCTGTCATAATTATGAATATCATTTTTCCGGGCAGACAGTTCAAGTAACTGATTGCGGATTTCTAACAGTGTTTCCGCCATCTGGTTTTCCTGTCCGGATATTTCCCCAGGCACACGGTTGTGGAATGCCTTCTCTATGATTTCCTCAATCAACAGATTTTCAACCACTTTCCGCGTTGTCTTATAATTACTTTCAAAATAAGTTCTGACATGACCTTCCGTCTTATTAATGCCACGGATAATCTCCCACTCACTCTCATAAATTCCATATTCCGAAATAAACCGCTGATAATCCCCTTTGCGGTCGAAAATTTTTACTTCCAGACTGAAATCTTTTTTCTCGAGATCCCTCAGATAATTTTTTAATCCCAGATAGGTAATTCGCTCTTTTTTTCCGTCCGCACCGGTCACGGATAATGGCAGGTTTTTAATATCATTATCATTATATTCCCGGTAAAAAATAACGTAATTAAAATACTCCACAGCCGCCGTATTCTGATCTTTTTCTTCCTCCCTGCCTTTTCTTGCACAAAAACCCGTCAGCATATATTTATAATTATTTTTAATATGCACATCACTCAGATTCCATTCAACCAGAGAATGAATAGTATTGCTTCCGCTTCCCGTCCGGAAAAGTTTTTCAATCGGCTGTTTGTCGTCCAGTGTACAGTTTGGAATCATATTTTGGAGCAATAATAGCATTAAGACACTTTTTCCCCCTCCGTTTGCCAAATCATAGATCGTATTTTTCCCTGAAAATCTCATGATAAAATCATCATAAAACTGTGTGCCAAAATTATATCTGACATTATTTACCCTGATTCTGTTTATCTGCGGCATCGCTTTCTCCTCTCATAATCTCATACAGTCTTCCCTTATGTTCATCATAATAATGCTCCATGAGTGCACGGAAACGGACTTTCGGATAATATCGTCCTTCCGTTTCAAGAAATAATTCCTGCGTTACAAGGAAGTTAAAGACCAGCTTGACAAATCCGCTTTTAGAACCTCTTGAGGCCCTGGTCAGTGCATCTTCCGTCTGTACCAGCGGCATATCTTCCCAAACCATTGCAATTTCCTTAAAACTGTTTTCTTCTACTTCATCCAGACTTAATTCCTTCAGATCCCGGATAACCGAAGCCAGCGCCTGATCCACACTCTGTATCACCTGGTCACTGCGGACATATTCCTGTCCCGGGCGGTTTGTGCTGTCCTTATAAAAGCATGTCATAATCTGGTATATAATAAAATAACACAGGTATAATTCCCGGTTCCGCTTTATTCCCAGTTCTCTTTTCAGTTCCTCATTTGTATAGCCAAAGATCTGGTTATTATCCCCTGCGGTAATATAGAGTCCGTCCCGGTATTCATACAGATCCAGATTCAGTTTTTTCAAAATAAGTTTTACCTCATCATAGACCTGTGTTCCCAGTGCAAATTCTTCATATAATCCTGCATTTTCTCCATTCCGCCTTATTTCTTCCCCATTGATAAGAGCTGACACAATATCCAGTGCTTTTTCTAATGCCATGTCTGTTCCCCTTTCACTATTCTGAAATTCTTGATTTCGCATCCTGCCATCGGGCAGAATTTATGTTCGAGATACTCGATTTTAAAATCCAGCTTCCGGTATGCCGGTTCTTCCTGAAGAATCATTTTCAGATATTCTTCAAAAAATGTATCGGGATGCTGCATGACTTCCTGCATGGAATATTGGTTTTTCTGTGCGAGATGAATCATCATGGAATATAAATCGCTGTTTTTCAGTACGTCTTTTCCCAGCATTTTTACCAGATCCCCACACCACTCTTCGATGGTAAAACTGTCTTTTTTCAAAATATCATAGAGCAATATCCTGACGTACAGCCGGTAATTTTCACGGATTCGGTTTTCTTCTTTCTCATCCTCCGTAACATACATTTCCGGAATTACATTTTCTGCAATCTCCTCACCTTTTTCCTCCCGATCCATCCGCAGGGTAAGCAGCTTGTCCACCTGCAGCAGCGAAAAACGTTTCTTCGGCTGGATACGAAGAAGTGGAAGAACAAAAGCTTCCAGTCTTGCCGCATTATTTTCTTCCATCAGGATACACTGTGCCTCTTTGAAGTCGAAATTCCTTTTCAGTCTGGAATATTTTGCCCCGGCTACCATCTCATCCGCCTGTATCTGCAGCTTCGTGCAGTCACTAAGCAGCCGGCTGTGATTAATGAGTGCACGTTTTAATTCACTCTCCAGATCATAAATATCCTTTACTGCCTGTCCATAGGCAGCTTCCGTATCGGCACGTTTCAAGGCCTCCTCTATCAGTTCCATATTCTTATGAAACATTTTCTGTTCCTCGGCAAACCATTTTGTTCCGTTTTCCATGAATTTTTCATATGCCTGAATTCCATGAAAAACATCTCCCGCAAGCAGTCCCAGCACTTCTTCCCGCTGTTTCTGCAGCCTTGCCACCTGATTATTCATTCTCTGTACCACCTGGATTCCTCCCCGGAAATTCCGTGATGCGATCATCTTCGACAGAAGTACCTGCGACACGCTGATATCGCTTTCGTCCTGAATTTCTTTCGTATCAAGATAAAATTCGATTGCCTCGGATGTCAGGCGGTAATACACACCCTCCTTTGTGACACGGCTGTCAAGCAGCCGCACTCTCAGAGTTTCCTTCTTCTTTTCGACCGGATCGTAATAGGACCACAGAAACGGCCTGCCTTCGTTTGTTATTTTATCAAATATATACGAAGAAAGAGACTGTTCTTCTGCCTGATCCAACACAAGTCCAAAGTCTCTTTCATAAATTTCCTTTATAAA
>ENA-USUJ01002804-USUJ01002804.1-human-gut-metagenome-genome-assembly--contig:-NODE-2804-length-12551-cov-3.795815_pt1 | contig 12551 bp, 13 predicted proteins | sample MGYA00250061_ERZ773398 | MGnify/ENA primary metagenome ERZ773398 (study PRJEB29103, sample SAMN06111992) | human gut metagenome | biome: human gut; feature: ankylosing spondylitis patient; material...
GTATGAAGTAGCAAATGGTGTGCTGATGTATTATCTGCCGGAGGAGCTCGATCACTCAGCTGTGACAATGTATTCAAACCAGGCGATTTTAGACACCATTTTCTGGATCTTGGCAGTTTTATTGCGGCTGCTCTGGAAATACTGATGTACCCGGTTGGTCAGGCTGATGGCCTTTCCCACATAGATGATCTGGTCTGTAGCGTCATGCATGATATAGACACCTGGCTGTGCCGGAAGCTTCTTTAATTCTTCTTCAATATTAAATGTCATAGCTTACCGTAATCGTCCTCCGTCAAAACGTTTCTGCATCTCCAGATACTGGCGGATGGCATGGATCTGCTCTTCCACACTGCCGCCACGCTGTGGCAGGTCTAAAGCCACATAGAGGATATCCAGTTCTCTCTGACCGATCTTTCCGGTCATAGCCATGAGCAATTCCAGCTGCCGGTCAATGCTGTCTGCCTCGACAAACGGAAGAAGCAGAGGACTTAATTCCTGCTCCGATCCTGGTTCATCCACAGAAGCTGCTGTCAGATCGTGATCCGTTTTTCCAGCCGGTTCTCCAGCCGGACTTCCAGCCATCTCCACCCGCTCAAACCGGTATTTCTGCTTCACATCCGGGTATTTTTCATGATCCACTTCGCTGACAAACATGGAAAGTGGTCTTGCGTACACACCAAAATCACCATAAAGAGCCTGGTAGATCACCAGCTTCTCTCCGGTCTCCGAATGAGTCGCGACCGTGATGATCTGGTACCATTTATTTTTAAAATGTCTGTAAAATTCACCTGGTTTCGGAATTCTCTCCATCATGTAATGCCTCCCAATGATAGTTGCAGGCAGCGCTCCACAAGAGCCATTCCTCATATCCAGCGTCATAGACTGCCTGGATCTGGGCGCGGATCTCATCGTTGCCATATTTTATATAATTTTTCAGATAGGATGCAGTAAAATCCTGAAGCCATGGGCGTACTGCCGCCTGGTCCTGTCCCTCTGTTTCATAGCCGGACAGGTCTTCTCTGGATAACTGCAGTGCCGCTAAAATAGTGTCATAAGGCTGTGTATCCGGGTGTTCGATACCAAAATTGCCATCGCCATAGTGGGACGGATAGATCATCGGACAGATATAATCCAGCTGGTTTGCCATATCCCCGTAGGACTGTCCCACCGTGTCGGAATCGATACCGCCTCCCATGACCGCGCCAAACACATCAGCAGCCACAAATGCGCCTTCATCTTTTAGTTTTTCACTGGCGTACTGGACAAACTCCGTGATCACAGTCTTTTTATCCCGTCCTCTTACATCTGCTTCGTCATAGACCACGTCGCCAATTCCTTTTTCCGTAGAAAACCGGATATAATCAAACTGGATCTCATCAAAGCCCACCTGATGGGCCTGGATTCCCACATCCACCAGATAATCCCACATTTCGGATACAGGGAACGGAGATGTTCTGCCGCATTCAGCCCGGACACACCTGGCAATGCAAGAAACACCACTGCCGGTACTGTTTTTCGTGTCCGCCCCAAAAACCGTTCCTGATCCTGATAGATTTCAATCAATGGAAAAACATTCTTTTCTGTACAGTAATTTCTGATGTATTCCGCACAGTTCTGTCCTTCCTGTTCCTGATCAGTCAATATGGCAATACAATACACGACATCCCTCCTCTTCCATTTGATGTACTCCCATTTGTTATCCTCATTATAAAAAAGTCAGAAATTTTTTCAATAATTCTGTCACGAAACGACAGAAAATGACACGAATTGTAAATCTATGGTATTGTTTTGTGATATACTTATAGTAGAATTTTATAAACATATAAATAAAGGAAGATTTACTATGAGAATTGCAATTGTTGATGATATTTCAGAAGAACGGACACTGCTTCGCAACAGACTGGAATCTCAATTTTCCAGGCGCAATGTCCACATAGATATATTTGAATATGAAAATGGAAAAACTTTCCTCACTGCGGCAAAGGAATGTCCTTTCACTGTAGTGTTTCTGGATATTTATATGAATGGTTCTAACGGAATTGATACAGCAAAAGAACTTCGCAGATCAGATACTGACTGTCTGCTGATCTTTACAACAACTTCCACTGACCATGCATTAGAAGGATTTCAGGTCCGGGCTCTCCACTATCTTGTAAAGCCCTACAGTGAAAATGATATTTCCGCACTGACAGACGAAATCCTTTCCCGCATCCCGGATTCCGGGAAATACATAGATGTAAAGGTAAACGGCAGTAATATTCAGATCCCCTTTCGGAAAATAATCTACGCAGAGCATTTTTCCCATATGATCCACATCCACACTGCCGGTGAAAGGGAACTGGTCACCCGCCAGTCCTTTGATTCCTTCATAACCTCCCTGAAAATGGACGCACGTTTCTATCAGTGTAACCGGGGCGTTGTGATCAATCTGGAGCATGCCGTTGATTTTGACGGAACAGGCTTTCGCCTTGATAACGGAAGCAATGTCCCTGTCAGCCGGAAGCTGCTGAAAAACGCCAGACAGACATTTATGGAATTTCTGTTCCAAAGGAGGTCCTAAAATGACTGACATACTTCGCCCTGTACTTGAACTTTTCGTAATCATTCCCGGCATACTGCTGGCATATCTGCCTGTAAAGAACTATCTGAGGCAGACACCGCTTAAGCTAACAGCATGGCTTCTTCCCCTTCTTCTGGGAATCTGTATTTTGGGAGGGGCAGTTTGCTGTGCCCTGCAAATTCCCACCAGATGGTTCCTGTTTCCTCTGCTGCCTGTCATTATGCTCATTTACCATAAAACATTAAAAATCTCTGTCTGGAAATCCGTCAGTATTTTTCTGGCAGTCTTCGCAGTTTTTACATGTGTCAAAAGTCTGTCCCGGGCAGTCAATGCACTTATGACTGCTGACCTGCATATTACAGAAAACGAACTGTGGTTGCACACTGGTGCCGGAATTTTTTATAACGTCATCTGTCTGCTGTTTGTTCTGGCAGCCTGGTATCCTGCCTGCCACTATGTACAGACAATGATCGCAGACGAGAACTTTGCCCAGACCTGGTATGTATTCTGGATTCTTCCGGTAATCTTCATCGGAGTGAATCTTTTTATGATTCCTAAATACCGCGGTACTTTATATACCGGGCGAGTCCTGCAGTGTTATATTGTTTTCAGTCTTGTACTGCTCATAATCCTACTTCTGTTTTATGTTATGTTTCTTATGATGGCAGTCAGCCTGAACAGAAATGCCAGACTTCAGCAGGAGAACCATTTTCTTTCCCTTCAACAGGAAAGATACGAGAATCTCTGCATGGCCATTGAAGAAGCAAGGCAGGCACGTCACGATATCCGCCATCATTTTGTCCGTCTGTCCACTCTGGCAGAACAGGGTGACATAGAAAAAATTAAAGAATATCTCTCTGCTGCAACCGGCAAAATCTCTGACTATAACCTGCATTTCTGTGAAAATCAGGCTGTTGACAGTGTTTTCGGATATTATTCCACCATTGCAGAAAGAGAAAACATTCCTTTTCATGCACTGGTTTCCCTGCCTGCTGATCTTTCCATAGATGAGATTAATCTGTGCCTTGTATTTTCCAATCTGCTGGAAAATGCCATCCAGGCAAGTGTGAAAACAGAACCCGCCCGCAGAAAGATTAATGTGGAAGTTTATCCCCACCATAATCATTTCCTTCTGATCCATGTGGAGAATACCTTCAATGGCAAAATACAGCAAAAAAACAATATTTTCCAATCCTCCAAACGCTCAGGAAACGGCATAGGAATCGAATCTGTCCGCCACATTACCGACAAAAACGGAGGTGCCTGTGACTTTACCTATAAAGATAGTATTTTCTCTGCAAAAATAATGCTCCGGATATAATCGATAACTGATTATATCCGGAGCATTTTGTAAAATATTCAGATTCATGTCAAGCGGATGATTTTATCCGCTTTGCTACTTGCTTGATTCGGTTAAACTATCTCTTGAAGTATGTAAAATTATTCCATACACTCATCCAGAATTGCAGCCATCTTGTCGATGTGTTCTTTTGTGATCACAAGCGGAGGTACGATTCTCAGTACATCACTGCCTGCAGAGATCACCAACAGTCCTTTTGCCAGCGCAGCCTTTACAACTTCACCAACCGGGCGGCCCTGGATCACGATTCCCTGCATGAAGCCCATGCCTCGTCTTGTTGCAGCGCATTCATGTTTTGCAACAATTTCATCCAGTTTCTGTTCCAGATATGGAGTCATTTCCTGTACATGTTCAATGATCTTATCATTCTCATAAATGTCAAATACCTTGCTGACTGCGGCACATACAAATGGGTTTCCACCGTAAGTTGTACCATGATCACCTGGCTCCAGAGAAGCTTTGGCAGCTTTTTCGCTCAGTACAAACGCACCTACCGGCACACCACATCCAAGAGCCTTGGCACTTGTCATAATATCCGGCTGTACACCGTATGCCTGCCATGCAAAATAATGTCCGGTTCTTCCCATACCGCACTGAATCTCATCGAAGATCAGCATAATATCTTTCTCATCACAGATCTGACGCAGACCTTCCAGAAATTCTTTCTTCGCCGGATAAATACCACCCTCACCCTGAACAACCTCAGTGATAATTGCGCAGGTCTTATCTGTGATCTGAGCCTTTACGCTCTCAAGATCGTTGAAGTCCGCAAACTTCACACCACCCATCAGAGGTTCAAACGGCTCTCTGTAATGAGCAGTTCCTGTTACGGAAAGAGCTCCGATACTTCTTCCATGGAAGGAATGGTTCATGGCAATGATCTCATGATCTGCATGTCCGTCACGTACATATGCATATTTCTTAGCTGCTTTTAAAGCACCTTCGATTGCTTCTGTACCACTGTTAGTAAAGAATGCCTTGCTCATTTTACTTGCCTTTACCAACTTCGCACCTGCTTCAATGATCGGCTCATTGTAATATAAGTTGGAAATATGCATCAGCTTATCAATCTGATCTTTTAATGCTTCATCATATCCCGGATAATGATATCCCAGAGAATTTACAGCAATACCTGCTGCAAAATCCAGATATTCCTTTCCTTCGGAATCATATAAATAACATCCCTGTCCCTTTTCAAAAACAACAGGAAAACGATTATAAGTGTGAAGAATACTCTCTTCGGATTCCTTCATCTGTTCATTCATGTTCATTGTAATATTTCTCCCCGTCTTCTCTCAGAATCGCAGTACCAATACCTTTGTTTGTAAAGATCTCCAGCAGTAAGCTGTGAGGAATTCTTCCGTCAAGGATATGGACTCTGTTAACGCCTTCTTCAATGGCATCAATACAGTTTTTCAGCTTCGGAATCATACCTCCGCCTACATAACCGTCATCGATCAGTTTCTGTGCTTCATCTACATGAAGTTCAGAGATTAGACTGGACGGATCATCTTTGTCTTTATAAACGCCTTCAATATCAGAAAGGAATGCAAGCTTCTCAGCATGAACAGCCTCTGCAATGGCACATGCAGCATCATCCGCATTAATATTATAAGTAGCAAAATCATCATCATAACCTACCGGGAAAATGATCGGCAGGAAATCTTTCTCCAGAAGATCCTCCAGAATCTTCGGCTCAACCTTTGTAACTTCACCAACAAATCCGATGTCTCCACCCTCTGTCTGTTTCTTGCGGCATTTCAGCAGACCACCGTCTTTACCACTGATACCAACAGCATTTACACCAAGAGATTCCACCATGGCAACCAGTTCCTTGTTCACCTTCGCAAGAACCATCTCTGCAATCTCCATAGTATCTTTATCTGTAACACGAAGACCGTTAATAAATTTCGGCTCCATACCAACCTTGCCAACCCAGCGGCTGATTTCCTTACCACCGCCATGAACGATGATCGGTTTGAAACCAACCAGCTTCAGAAGAACAACATCCTTAATCACGTTCTTCTTCAGTTCATCATCCAGCATGGCACTTCCGCCGTACTTTACAACTACGATTTTACGATTAAATCTCTGAATATAAGGAAGTGCCTCGATCAGCACCTCCGCCTTGTCCAAATATTTCTGATTAACCATTATTCTCTCCTTTTTCCAGTCAATGTCTGGTCTCCATCCCTGCTTATTGCTTTTCGCAATTAAAGCAGGAGACTTACCTGATTCGGTTAAAATCACCCTTATTCACAGAATTTTGTTATGAACGATAATCTGCATTGATTTTTATATAATCATAGGTCAGGTCACAGCCCCATGCAGTTGCTGTGGCATCACCCATCTTCACATCAGCGATCGCTGTGACAGCTTCCTCAGAAAGAATCTTCGTTGCCTCTTCTTCACTGTAATTCACAGCCACACCATTCTCAATGATCTGAATCTTACCAGCCTTACTCTCAAAGAACAGATCCACCTTCTCAGGATCAAACTTCGCACCGGAATATCCCATAGCACACAGGATTCTTCCCCAGTTTGCATCATGTCCGTAGATAGCAGCCTTTGTCAGAGAAGAAGTAACGACAGACTTACTCAGTGTAACTGCCTGTTCCTTAGACTCTGCACCAATGATCTTAACCTCAAACAGTGCAGTCGCACCTTCACCATCACCTGCAATCTTCTTTGCCAGAGTAGTATTGATATAATTCAGTGCAGCCTTAAAAGTCTCGTAATCCTCACCCTTTTCTGTGATCTCCGGATTCTCAGCCAGACCATTGGCCAGAAGAAGCACTGTATCATTAGTAGAAGTATCTCCATCAACAGAAACCATATTGTAGGTATCCTTAACATCCTCACTTAACGCTTCCTGCAGCATCTTCTTGGAAATCTTCACATCAGTAGTAACAAAACCAAGCATGGTACACATATTCGGATGGATCATACCGGAACCCTTACACATACCACCAACAGTAACCGTCTTACCGCCAATTTCAATCTGAACAGCAACCTCTTTCTTCTTGGTATCAGTAGTCATGATCGCCTTTGCCGCCTCAGTACCAGCCTCCAGAGAACCATCCAGCTTCGGCGCCATCATCTTCACACCATTCTTAATACGGTCAATGGGAACTTGCATACCAATCACACCTGTAGAAGCAACCAGCACACTGTCAGCAGCCACCCCAAGAATCTCAGCAGCTGCATCTGCAGTCTCCTTACAATAACCATACCCTTCTGCACCAGTACATGCATTGGCAATACCACTGTTACAGATCACCACCTGCGCAGACGGATGATTATAAACAATATCCTGATCCCATTTAACAGGCGCAGCCTTCACCACATTGGTAGTAAAAGTCCCCGCAGCCACACATGGCACCTCACTGTAAACCATAGCCATATCCGTTCTGCCCTTATACTTAATCTCAGCCGCAGCAGCCGCTGCCTGAAATCCCTTAGCCGCCGTAACGCCGCCCTCTATAATCTTCATAAAACCTCAATCCTTTCTATACAATAAGACAAACTATCTTGTTTCCCGTCCACATCCTCCACGCTCAGCGACTGCCGCAGCTCCCCTGCGCAGTCACGTCCGTCAGACATCCACATCTCTTCCGTCCTGAAAAGTCAGCTCCGGAAATTATTTGGTTTTGAACGCATTTGCAGGGGCTGTAGTAACTCTTAGTGCTCGGGAATTTGCGTTATGAGGCGGCTGCATCACTGTCTGAGCGAAGTTTGCAACGGAGCGAGTTTGACAAGCCGCCTCATGCCTTTAGCAAATTCACGAACACTTAGAGTTAGTAAGCCCCGAAACCGCGTTCAAAACCAAATAATTTCCGGAGCGTCCCCTTTTCTCTAACTTACGGACACATCGGCACCTGCAGCAGTCCCTCAGTCTCCTTAAATCCAAACATCAGATTCATATTCTGCACAGCCTGTCCTGCTGCACCTTTCACCAGATTATCCATAGCCCCCATCATAATAACTCTGTGAGTTCTCGGATCGATCTTAAAGTTCACATCCACATAATTACTTCCTTCCACGCACTTAGTCTGCGGACAAACATCCTTATCCAGCACACGAACGAAAGTCTCATTCTCATAATACTTATCATAAACTGCCTTCGCCTCTTCATAAGAAACATCCTTAGTCAGAGAAGCATAAGCAGTCACCAGAATACCACGATTCATAGGAATCAGATGAGGTGTAAAATTAATCAGCACCTCTTTGCCACACGCATAACCAAGCTGATCCTCAATCTCAGGTGTATGTCTGTGAGTTGCAACACCATAAGCCTTAATATTCTCGTTTACTTCACAGAACAGATTGGCAACCTTGGCTCCACGTCCTGCTCCTGAAGTACCAGACTTCGCATCAATAATAATGGTAGACGGATCGATCAGCCCTTCTTTGATCAGCGGATAAATAGAAAGGGTGGAACATGTGGGATAACATCCCGGATTCGCAATCAGTCTTGCCTTCTTAATCTCCTCACGATTAATCTCACATAAACCATAAACCGCCTCATCAATAAACTGCGGAGCCTTATGCTCAATTCCATACCATTTCTCATATTTCTTCACATCTTTAATACGGAAATCCGCACTCAGGTCAATAACTTTCGCCTTGGAAAGAATTCCTTCATTAATTAAAGAAGCACAGAGTCCCTGAGGAGTAGCTGTAAAAATCACATCCACCTCATCAGCTAATGCTTCCATATTATCATCCATACATTTCGCATCTACCAGCTTAAAAAAGTTCTGATAAACATCTGCATATTTCTGGTCAATGTAACTTCTTGAACCATACCACGCAACTTCCACATCTTTATGTCCCAGAAGCAGTCTCACGATCTCGTTACCTGCATATCCTGTGGCACCGATAATTCCTGCTTTAATCATAATAATTTCCTCCATCTTCGCCTCATCCGGCGATCTTCATTTCATAGTAAAACTTTACTCTATCAGAGTGCTGGACTAATTATACATCTTACCTGCATAATATGCAATAGTCATTTTTCAATGTTTTTACATGGATTCTATTTTGCTTCACGAATTTCCCCCTGTCTTTTCCTATATTATGTTGCATATTTATGCAAAAACAGATAAAACTTTTTTGCATTTTTCTATTGCATATTTATAAAAAAAGGTGTATATTATCACTTGTTAAGCGGAATCATACGAAATCATCTTGTTCCGCATTGAATATTTATTCAAAAATTTCAATCAGAAATTACCGCATTTATTCAAAAATAATGCGCTGAACTCCCGACCTATTCATTTACTTTCAGCAAACGGATATCTCAGGAAATTTTTACAAATCAGGAAAATAATAAAATCCAATTTCAGGAGGAATACAATCATGAAAGAAAAAGTCGTTTTAGCATACTCAGGCGGTCTTGATACCACAGCCTTAATCCCATGGTTAAAAGAAACATTTGATTACGATGTTGTCTGCTGCTGCGTAAACTGCGGTCAGGGAAACGAACTGGACGGACTGGATGAAAGAGCAAAGCTTTCCGGTGCTTCCAAATTATATATCGAAGATATCGTAGATGAATTCTGTGATGACTTCATCGTTCCATGTGTACAGGCAGGTGCTGTATACGAACACAAATATCTCCTTGGTACATCCATGGCCCGTCCGGCAATCGCTAAGAAATTAGTTGAGATCGCACGTAAAGAAGGCGCTGTTGCCATCTGCCACGGTGCTACAGGTAAAGGTAATGACCAGATCCGTTTCGAACTTGGCATCAAAGCTCTTGCTCCAGACATCAAGATCATCGCTCCATGGCGTATGACAGACAAATGGACCATGCAGTCACGTGAAGATGAAATTGCATTCTGTAAAGCTCACGGAATCGACCTTCCATTCGATGCAAGCCACAGCTACAGCCGTGACAGAAACTTATGGCATATCAGCCATGAAGGTCTGGAACTGGAAGATCCTTCACAGGCTCCAAATTATGACAATATGCTTGTTTTAGGTGTTACACCTGAGAAAGCCCCTGATAAAGAAACAGAAGTTACCATGACATTCGAGCAGGGTGTTCCGAAAACATTAAACGGCAAAGAAATGAAAGTTTCCGAGATCATCACTGAGCTTAACAAATTAGGCGGCGAGAACGGTATCGGTATCGTTGATATCGTTGAGAACCGTGTTGTTGGTATGAAATCACGTGGCGTATATGAGACTCCTGGCGGAACCATCCTGATGGCAGCTCATGAACAGCTCGAAGAACTTACACTTGACCGCGAGACAATGGAAACCAAGAAGAAACTTGGCAGCCAGTTCGCTCAGGTTGTTTACGAAGGAAAATGGTATACACCACTTCGCGAGGCAATCCAGGCATTCGTTGAATCCACACAGAAATATGTAACAGGTGAAGTGAAATTCAAACTGTACAAAGGCAATATCATCAAAGCCGGTACAACTTCTCCATACAGCCTGTACAATGAATCTCTTGCATCTTTCACAACAGGTGACCTCTATGACCACCACGATGCAGACGGATTCATCACACTGTTCGGACTTCCACTGAAAGTTCGCGCTATGATGTTAAAAGAAGTTGAGCAGAACAAGAAATAATTAATTGATAACAGATTCAGCCAGATGGACACTTTATTCATCTGGCTGTTTTTATTACCTGATACAGTATTGCAATTCTGTAAAAAATGGCACAAAAAAGACACAGCCAGATGGCCATGTCCGTTTTATCTGCTATGTTTATGATTATCTGCTTTCCAGTTCCGCACGTTTCTTATCGATAAGCTCCTGAAGTTTTTCCAGCTCTTCCACTGTAATCCCATCAGATTCCAGAAGCGCATTCATCATTTCCACCGGATTAATCTTTCTGCTTTTGGCATTTCCCTTTAAATAATCCTCTCTTGAAAGAAGAGGGGTATAATTTCTTGCATACACCTTGCCGTTCATTGAAGTTCCCGCAACCTGGATCAGGTTCTCTTTCAAAAGAAGCTCCAGGCATCTTCTTACTGTCGGCATTTTCAGTTCCGGTGCAATGTCATTGATCTCAAAAGCAGACAATGGTCTTCCCTCTTCCCAAAGCACATTCATAATATCATAACGTTTACCTTTTAAGATGTCCATCTTAAGATCTCCTTCCATTTTTAACCAGATATCACTATAATACAGAAATATCGAATTAATTACAATTACAGAGACCTTACACTGATTTACAGTCCTTTTACAAATTTGTTACCAAGTTTATCCGGACAATAATACATCTTTCTACACATCACGAATCATTTCGTCATAAAACAAGCTGTTTTTTCTCAAGACGGGCATATACCCACTCTCTGAAAAGTGTATAGATGACAGATACTGTCGGAATGAAGATCAGCATTCCCGCAATTCCCATCAGACTGCCGCCAAGTGTTACAGCTACCAGTACCCAGATGGATGGAAGCCCGACAGAACCACCTACCACATGAGGATAGATCAGGTTTCCTTCTATCTGCTGCAGGATAAGGAAAAGTCCCAGAAACAGAACTGCTTTTACAGGACTTATCATAAGGATCAGAAAAAATGCTACCCAACATCCGATAATTCCGCCAAACAGCGGGATCAATGCTGTAAATGAAATCAGGACACCCACCAGCATTGCATATGGAAAATGCAGGATTGTCATGGATACAAAGAACATACTTCCAAGAATCACAGCTTCGATACACTGTCCGGTAATAAAGCTGGAAAAAATCCTGTTTGCCAGATTCCATACATGTGCCAGATATCTGACCGGTTTTTCAGGGAACATTGCGTACATTGCTTTTTTTATCTGCTGCAGGAGCTTTTCTTTCTGTAAAAGGACGTAGCAGGCGAATACAAAGCCAATGGATACATTCATTGCAGTAGTCAGAAGTCCCATGGTGATGGACACTGTGGAAGAAACAATGTTATTGACTCCGTTCTTCAGTACGCCGAGTACAGAATCGATTATTTTTCCCGGCTCAATGTCAAGAGACTGCGCCCATTTCACAACTTCCGGATTGTTTCCGAATACATTGTCGATCCATTTCTGGAAAACCGGAATATTTTCTTCTATCTTTTTCGCTATGTTTACGAATGTTGCCCCCAGTTCCGGTACTACTACCAGCATAACGATCACGATTATACAGATCACAAAGCAGATAGAAAGCACCAGGCTGACCGGCCTTGCCAGTTTTTGTGCTGTTTTTTTCTCTTGTTTCAAGGCTTTTCCGAACAGATGATGTTCTATGAATTTCATTGGAATATTGAGGATAAAAGCGATTCCAAAGCCAATGATGAACGGAAAGAGAAAGCCAAGCAGGACTCTGGCAGTGCTGATGACTATGTGCAGGTTCTGGACACCCAGATATAAGAGAATTGCAAATGCGATGAGCCATCGGATTTTTTTTATGTTTTCTTTGTCTAGCTGCATGTTTGTTTTTCCTTTCTTTTTGATATTGGAGAATATTATATCATATTTTCCCAAAAAACGGACGCTTAGAAAAATATTTTATCTGCTATGCGGTTTCGGCATCTAAGAGATTCTAAGTCATCTGAAATCTGCTAAAAGCATGAGAAGAAAAGTCTGTGATTGCTCGCTGGTGCTCAGGCAATGGACTTTTCTTCTCATAACGCAGATTTAAG
>ENA-USUJ01002806-USUJ01002806.1-human-gut-metagenome-genome-assembly--contig:-NODE-2806-length-12548-cov-3.505974_pt1 | contig 12548 bp, 10 predicted proteins | sample MGYA00250061_ERZ773398 | MGnify/ENA primary metagenome ERZ773398 (study PRJEB29103, sample SAMN06111992) | human gut metagenome | biome: human gut; feature: ankylosing spondylitis patient; material...
GCCTCGGCCAAGGTCGCTTAGCGACGGCCGGATGGCGGGACGGCAACTGGAAAATTGTACCATAACCACGGTACGGCACCAACAATTTCAACGGCTTTTAAAGGCTTTGAGAAGCCGTATGAGGGGAGAGTTGATTAGCAAGCGTTTTTTCCTCTCGTGTAAGGGGAAAAGCCAATACAGCGCATTAAAAATTTATTCTCCCCACCTCACGACCTCGCCAATGCGGGGTATTAACACGTGTAGCGAGTCGTTTTTCGCCATGTCCATCTCGTTCCTTAACGGCTCGTCCCAACGGTGGTAGGCCAGCGCGTACTTAGAATGATGCACGGTCATCACTTTTTTCGCTTTCACGTCCAAGGCCGCCCGCGTCAAATAATCAGGCATCAGGTGGATATACTTCCATCCCTCGTTATACTGCCCGTTCTCAAGAATGGCCAAGTCGATCCCCGGGAAACGCTCCCCGACCCGGGCAAAATGTGTATCATAACCGCCATCTCCAGCCAAGTATATCTTCCGGGAGGGCGTTTCAAGCAGGAACGAGGCCCACAGCGTTTTATTGGCAGCAAGTCCCCGCCCCGAAAAATGGCGGGCAGGCAGACAATGCACCACAAAACCGGAATCCAAACGGACCTCATCCTCCCAATCCAACTCGACGATGCGCTCCCGATCGAATCCCCAGTACTCGAAATGCTCACCGACACCCAAACCGCAAATCACCTTCCCGACGCGGTCTTTCAATGCCCGCACGGTTTGATAATCCAGGTGATCCCAATGATCATGCGAAATCACCAGATAATCGATATCCGGCATATCTTCCGGTTTATAGACATCAGTTCCCTTAAATGGTTTGTTGACAAAAGATACAGGCGATGCCGTGCAAAAGACGGGATCAACGAGAAATCTCTTTCCATCTATCTGGATAAAATAGGAAGAATGTCCAAACCAAACCAGTATATTTTCATCCCGCCCCAGCTTATGCAAATCTGTTTTGATAACCGGGACGTCATTCTCCGGACGCTGATTCTCTTTCTTACCGAACAAATAAGAAAGCGTAGCGCTAAAAAGCCCTTCATCCGAGGTCATCATCTGTGTCGGATGCAGATTATTGAACTGACCGTCACGGTAATGAGGTGAGCCTTTGATTCGCTCTAAACGCGCTCCCTGTGGCAACCTGCCGAAACTCGGCTGATTAATAAAAATAAATACGGAAACGCATACTATGCCTATAACCGCCAACACAATCCAAAGCCACATACGTTTTTTATTTTTGCTCATTCTTAATAACAGATTCTAAGCTACAATGTTCCTTGTTTCAGTTGCTCCACGAACCCATCGATACGGCGCAACTCTCTGGGAATATTAATACTCTGCGGGCAATGAGGCGAACATTGATCGCAACCAATGCAATGATTTGCCTGTCGCAGGCGTGGCACACTACGGTCATAACCAACAAGAAAAGCCTGGCGTGCCTTTCTGTAATTCTCGTCTTGTTGGCTCTTCGGCACATTCCCCTCATTCACACATTTATTATAATGTATAAGCACAGCAGGAATATCAATGCCATACGGACAAGGCATACAGTATTTACAGTCATTGCACGGTACAGTAGGGTACTTCAACATCAATTGTGCCGTTTCTTCCAAAAACTCCTTATCATCATCTGTCAAAGGAATCAGCGGAGAATAGGTACGGATATTATCCTGAAGATGCTCCATATACGTCATGCCACTCAATACCGTTAACACCAGTTCCGGTGAGCCTGCAAAACGGAAAGCCCACGAAGCCACACTATCTTCCGGACGACGCTGCTTTAGGCGTGTCATAATATGAGTAGGTACATTAGACAATCTTCCACCCAGCAATGGCTCCATAATGATTGCCGGAATATTTCGTTTTACCAATTCATCATATAGGTAGTCCGCATTTACATTACGTCCCGAAGAATGTTTCCAGTCCACATAATTGAGCTGTATCTGTACAAAGTCCCATTTCACCTCATCATGCAGAGAAAGTGCATAGTCATAAGTATCCACTGTACCATGGAAAGAAAATCCCAGATTACGGATACGCCCAGCCTCCCGTTCCTTCAACAGAAACTCCATCATACCATTGTCTATATATCGCGCTTTGAATGCTTCTATTCCACCATTACCGATAGAGTGCAACAAATAGTAATCGATATAATCTGTCTGCAAATCTTCGAAAGACTTACGATACATAGCTATGGAGTTTTCACGGCTATAATTACTAAAGTTGGATAACTTTGTAGCAATAAACAGTTTCTCACGCGGATGACGTTTTAATGCAATACCAGTAGATTTTTCCGACCATCCCTGTACATATACCGGAGATGTATCGAAATAATTCACGCCATGCGCAATGGCATAATCTACTAATTCGTTCACAGCATCCTGGTCAATCATATCTCCTTTCCCATCCGGTGAAGGAACAGTCGGCCAACGCATACAGCCATAACCCAGAAGTGAAACACGGTCTTTCTGAGCCACAGAAGTGCGGTAAGTCATTTTATCAGTAGGCACCGGAGTTGATGCACTACCTCCCGGAATCACCCCATCCTTCTGTTTGCAACTATAAAGAGTCGCAGCAGCCGTTGTCGTAGCGGCACTGATGCCCACAATTTTCAGAAAATCCCTACGGTTTATATTTTTATTATGTTCTTCCATATCTGTTCTTCTAACATTTATCACTTTATCACCCTATCACATTACCACCTTTATATCACCCTATGTCTCTCATGTCCCTCCACATAGATAGCACTGAAAGGGCGTGCCGGACAAAGATTTTCACAGGCACCACAACCGATACAACGCTCTACATTAACAACCGGAATCTTTGGAGAATCCGGATTATCTACCTCAGACGGAACCATCTCTATCGCCGCTACCGGACAATGGCGGGCACAATTGCCGCAATTTACTCCATCAGTCAACGGTACACAATTCTTCCTGATCCATACGGCATGACCGATCTGGATAGATGATTTATCAGCCAGACTGGTAAGATGAATCGCATCTGTCGGACATACTTCGGCACACTTCGCGCATTCCGGACGACAATAACCACGTTCGTATGACATCTCCGGCTGCATCAACGTCATCAAATTACCAGATGGGCGTAAAACCTGATTAGGGCACACTGATACACAAAGCTGGCAAGCCGTACAATGCTGCGCAAAATTACGAATACTCAACGCACCTGCCGGTACAATAGGTGTCGTCCGCTCCGGTATTTTCTTATCCTCAATGACAGCCAATCCGCCATCCACTTTTTTCTCCTGTGCCTTCAGCAATGTACTTGCAGCAAATACGGCACCGGCAGAAAAGAAAGCACGGCGTGCATTGTCCACCTGCTCCGGTGAAACACCTGTCACTTTTTCAGCCGCTAACGGTTTCTGCACTTCCTTATGAGGACGCTCATAACGAATAGCTCTTTTCTTACATTTACCGATGCAATCCATACAAGCCACACAGCGGCTATAATCTATTTTATGATTCTTAGAATCAATGCATGCCGCCTTACAATTACGTGCGCACAAACCGCAACCATTACATTTACTCGTATCGATTACCGGTTTCAGCAAAGAAAAACGTGAAAAGAATCCCAATACTGTTCCTACCGGACAAATTGTATTGCAATATGTACGCCCGTTGCGCCAAGCCAGCACAGCCAGAATAACAAATGTCAGAACAGCTATTACAAAAGTTCCCATAGCCTTCATCCAAACGTCTACAGAATAAAACATATAGCTATCTGCCCGTTCGGCCAAAAGAGCAAGCAGGTTGTTTCCCCACTGATAAACCGGAGCAAACAGATTAGAAGCTATTCGTCCGTAAGAACTATAAGGTGCCAATAAGGCGACCAATGAACCAACTCCTCCTATCAGAGCCAAAATAAATACTCCCAGCACTCCGTAACGCAACCAACTAAGTGCAGGTGAATACGAATAGCGATTCTTTTTCCGCTTTTTACCCAACCATGAAACTACATCCTGAAATACACCCAACGGACAGATTACAGAACAATATACACGTCCAAAGAGCAGTGTCAATGCTATCAGGATTATCACAACCCCGACATTCAATGCCAACAAAGCGGGCAAAAATTGAATTTTAGCCATCCAACCGAACCAAGCATGCAATGTTCCCGTAAAATCGAGAAACAAAAGCGTGATCAGCACGAAAAAGAATATGGCAAACGTTAGTCTAATTTTTCGTAACATACTTTTATTTTATGGAATATCATTTATAAACCAAATACTTGATAAACAAATAACCGCCGAGAATCTGTAATCCCATTCCCGGTATGCCGATGCGGAAATCCTGGAAAGCAAGCGCAAGGTTACCTACCATTGCCCACTCGCCCAGCGTCCCGATAAACTGATAAGCCAGTACTACTAATGCTAAAACAGGAATAGAGATACGTTTAAAACGATTGGCTGCATATCCAGCAACCACTGCCAGTAAAACGGATTTTAAAAGGATGGCCGGCAATACTCCTGCAGGAGGCATACCGAAAAGCAAATGGTTCAAAACCGGTGAAAAGACGGCTGTCAGCAATCCAACTTTCCAACCGTATTTATAAGCAGCAATAAGCGTAAAGAAATAAATCGGTAACAAAGTAAGGCCACCCTGTGGAATAAGATGGCAAAGTTGTGGCAAAACCAGATTACCCAGAATGAAAAGGGCTGCAGCAAAATATGTCTTCACATTGCTGTAATCCAGTGAATAAAGTCTGATAGTTGTTGTTTTCATATAATATTCTTATTAAAAATTGATATTTACTCCACCCATAAAAGTCGCTTTCGGCATAGGATAGCCTGCATTGATCTCATAACGTTGTGCCAACAAGTTCTCACCACGCACATAGAATGATAGATAATTGGTCGCCTTAAAACTTCCCTGCATATCCCATAACACGAAGTTCTCTTTTGTCGCAGCATCCAGATCTGTATAAAGCCCTTTTACATACTGAATGCCCGTAGATGCACTCCAACGTCCTTTTCTGAAGTTCACTCCTCCATACAGTTTATGCTCTGGAGAAGCCAATACCGGATTTTCCATATGAAGCCAGCTGTAATTTGCCATCACGCTCCACACCGAATTAAACTGGTACCCTACATTAGCTTCCGCTCCCCAGTTTTCAATCTCGCCGGAATTCTGGTTCAACATACCGCTACCATTTGGATTTGGAAGACGTATAATGAGATTTTCACCATTGATATAGAACACATTGAGTCCATAGGACAAACGATTATCCATAAGACGTTGTGAGAAAGAAAGCTCATAATTCCAAAGTTTCTCAGGTTTCAAATCCGGATTCTGCGGAGGAAACATATACATTTCACGAATGGTAGGATTGCGGAATCCCTTACTTGCCATTGCCTTGATTTCTGCATTTTCCGGAAGATGGAAAGCCAGCCCCACTTGCGGAATGAACTCTGTACCCGTTTGCGAATGATAATCTACTCGTGCTCCGGCATCCAGCGTAAGCCATGCAGCAATATCCTGACGAAAATCTACATAACCTGCTACTTCATTCAACGACTTATCCGCCGAAGTTTCACGATGCCCATCAAAGAATTGGTTCCATGCCTCACCGCCAAAGTGAAAATAATCAGCTCCTACAGTCAGTCTGTTGCCTTGGAAAAGTTGTACACTCTGATACCATGATACTCCAAGCATCTGATCGTTAGAGTTGAAACGATACTGAAGCGGTTCTCCTCCTGGCTGATATCCGTCATTTATCCAGTGATCACCCCAATTATAGAAAAAACTCAATGCACCGGAAGTCTTTTCGTAATGATTCTCCAATACAAAAGAAGTCATGCCACGTGTTATGCGCTGATCATTGTCTATATATGGTTTCATTACTGATCCCGGATTAGTAGCATTGAAACGAGTGACATTTACATCGCCCCAAACTTTCCAGTTATCCGTAAAGTCATAGCCTAATTTGGCATACCCGCCGTACTGTTCAAAGGCCATGTCAGCGCGATGTCCGTCTGTACGGTTATAAGAGGCAGTCACCGTACTACTGAAGCGCCCTTTCCTTATGCGGTTAGTGGCTTCGGTCTGTATGCTTCCATAGGACCCGGCACCAATGTTGATGTTTGTACGTATTCCGTCTTCCTGCATCTTACGGGTAACAATGTTAATAACCCCACCCATGGCGTTAGAACCATAAAGCACGGATGCGGGGCCACGGAGCACTTCCACACGTTCTGCCATCATAGTCTGATATGCATCGGCAATGGGGTGTCCCATCAGTCCCATATACTGAGGATGTCCGTCAATCAAAACCAATAATCCTGTAGTGGGAAGACCAGCCTGTGCGGGCCCTCCAATGCCTCTTAAAGACATTTGTCCTGATGCACCGGTAGCTACACCATACCCCATTACGCCACGTGAAGTAGAGAAAAAACCCGGCACTTGTGAATTCAACACCGGAAGTACGGAAGTCTGCTGGCTCGCTTCAAGTTGCGGACGTCCCACTACCGATACGGTCATGGGCAAATGGCGCACATCCGTTTCACTTCGTGTACCTGTTACTACTACTTCATTGATCGCATAACTTCTGGCTACCTTTGTGCTGTCCTTGCTGGTTTGTGCTTGTAGGCTTACCGCACTCATCAGGCAGCCTGTAAAGAATGCAAGTACAAATCTCTCTTTTTTCATCTTTAAAATAACTCTTTAATTTTATAATAGTTCCCGATTGCAAATATAGGGATTGTTACTGATAGAAACCGTAGATAAATTACGGTTGTAAATACCATAATTACTGATTAACGCATTCTAACTTACGTGTTATTCACTATCCAGGACTTGAACTCGGACGCTTTGTTCTTACTGATATAGATACGTTCGGGAGTTTCTACATCCAATGTTACCAGCAAACGGTTATCAAACCAGATAGTTATATCCGTCACACTATTCCTTGCCAGGATAAATTGCTTATTCGCCCGGATGAAATCTGCCGGATTCAGAGAAGCCATTATCTGTTCCAGTGTTTTGGAGTATGGATACATATTCCCATCTTTCAAGTAGATACAGGTGTTTTTATCCGCTGTATAAAAGCATGAAACTTCTTTCAGGTCAATAGGTAACAGCTTATCTTTATATGGAATTAATAACTTGTCTTTATATTTAGGAGTCGGCATCAGTTGAGTCAATTTGGATAAGTATTGAATCACATCCTGGCGCGTCAGTTTTTTGTATTTATCCAGCGCCTGTTTTACATCTTCCACCTTGACAGGTTTTAGCAAATAATCAATGCTATTCACCTTGAAAGCTTCTATGGCGTATCTGTCATAAGCCGTCGTGAAAATAATAGAAGTTTCCAACTCCATTTTATCAAAAATGGTAAATGCCGAACCGTCCGATAAATGAATATCCATAAATATCAAATCCGGTGCAGGATTCGATTGCAGCCAATGAATGGTTTGGGTTACGCTTTCCGTATTACCGGCTATTTGAATATCATAAGAGACTTCACCAAGAATATCCACCAGATTCTCATAAGCGGCAGTCTCGTCTTCTACAATCAACACTCTCATATCTCTATGCAATTTTGATGTCAGTTCTGTTTATTTAAAGGAAGATATACTCTGAATGTATTTTCATCACATTCTATCCGTATTTGCCTGTTCATCAACAAGGCAAAACGATTTTCCAGATTTTTCAGCCCGGTTCCGTTCGTATCAGGAGGAGACAATTTAGGATAAATGGGATTACTCACCACCAGTTCTTTTTGCTCGTTCAGCCTGATGGTAATTTCCATTTTATGCTCACTGTCTATCCTATTATGAACGGTCACATTCTCTACCAGCGGAAGCAGTGAAAGCACAGGCAACGTCAGTTCATCCTGCATAGCCTCATCCACTTGGATCAAGAAGACCAGTTTATTGGCAAAGCGTACTTCCATCACATAACGGAAAGATTGAATAAATTCCAGTTCTTCCCTCAAAGTAACCAGTCCTCTCTTATCACTTTGAAGAATATAACGGAAGATATCAGATAATTCATGCACATACATCAACGTTTTTTCATCATCCTTCTTCCGAATAAGCGATTGCACTCCATTCAAGGAGTTAAAGAAAAAATGTGGATTGATCTGATTAGCCAATGCATCACATCGGCTTTGCAGATTTTCTATACGTAGACGTTCTATCTCATGCTCTTTTTCACGCTGCGTGGAGTATAACATGGAAATATGCCCGATCAACGTACACAGAGAACACAGAATAAAGAATTGGGAGATCAATGTACTACCCAGAAAATCAGTACGGATACCATAAGAGTGAATCCAATAGGAAATAGACGCAAAGCCTGCATAGGCAGCCAATGAATATAAGAAGTTACGGCCAAAACGTTCCTTAAACTGCGCTGTTGACAGTTGTCGCAAATTATAACGTAACAACAGACAAATCAGTCCCCAGAAAAAAAAGAAACGATAAACAAAATACCAATAAAATCCCGTACAACTGACTCCCTCCAGAAATTTTATATCCCAAGGTAGACAGGCTATATTAGGGTATATGATAAAGACAGCACTAATCAGGCCGACCAGTGGCAGTTTACGACTTATATAAGTATCAAATGAGAGCATAAAACATTTCTTCTTTTCTACAAAGAAAGATATTTTTTTTGAGACTTGACAGCACCAAAGAATCAAAACGAAAAAATAAGGTATAAAGACGAAACCACGCATGGAGAATTAAAACTCCGAATAAATTTGGTGGTTATAAAAACAATGCCCAAATTTGCACCCCGAAAATAAAGACAGGAATATAAAAATCCTCATCGGAGGGCATTATAATCAATAATTATAGTGCCGGATAAGATGAATGGTGAGAATCATTCATCCTGTCCGGCACTTTTTTTATGCCATATCTATAGCTTCTACTAAATTGATGAAAGAATAAATTGGATGAAAGAATTAGATTTGACACAGGGCAGCGTCCCTAAAGTACTATTACAATTTGCGGTTCCATTCCTGATAGCCAACGTGCTCCAGGCCCTTTACGGAGGTGCCGACCTTTTTGTTGTGGGACAATATGATGACTCCGCAAGCGTAGCGGCCGTAGCCATTGGTAGCCAAGTGATGCAAACCATTACAGGTATTATCCTGGGTATTACCACCGGAACAACCGTGCTGATTGCCATTGCAACCGGAGCGAAAGACGACAGGCAAGTGGCGTCTACAATCGGTTCTTCCGTTTGGTTGTTTTCAATTATCGGCATCGTACTTACTCTGGTCATGGTATTGTTCCATGACCGGATTTCCAGCTTGATGCACACTCCGGCAGAAGCTATAGAAGATACGAAAAGTTACATTCTGGTTTGCTCGGTCGGTATACTGTTTATTGTAGGCTATAATGTCGTGTGTGGTATCCTGCGCGGACTGGGTGATTCGAAAACACCACTCTATTTTGTGGGACTGGCCTGTATAATCAATATTGTCCTTGACTTTATATTAGTGGGAACTTTTCATCTCGGTCCTACCGGGGCAGCCATTGCTACTGTAACGGCACAAGGTGTCAGCTTTACGATAGCACTCTGGTTTTTATACCGGCGCGGATTTCATTTCGAGTTTACACGACGGGATATCCGATTGAATAGAGTTTTATCTAAAAGAGTACTGACCTTAGGCGCCCCCATAGCATTGCAGGATGCATTGATCAATGTTTCATTCCTGATAATCACTGTGATTGTGAATCAGATGGGAGTCATTGCATCAGCTTCTCTGGGTGTAGTCGAGAAAATTATTGTTTTTGCCATGTTACCTCCTATGGCTATATCATCGGCTGTAGCCACAATGACAGCACAAAATTACGGTGCAGGACTTATACAGAGAATGAATAAGTGCCTACTTTCCGGAATAGGATTTGCTCTTATTTTTGGCCTATCGGTTTGCCTGTATTCGCAATTCCTGCCGGAAACGCTCACGGCATTCTTCACTAAAGATCCTGCGGTGGTGGCAATGGCAGCAGAATATCTACGGGGATACAGCATAGACTGTGTTGTGGTCAGTTTCGTTTTCTGTATCAATTCTTATTTCAGTGGACAGGGAAATTCGCTATTCCCTATGATTCACAGTCTGATAGCGACCTTCCTGTTCCGTATCCCGTTATCCTACTGGTTCAGTCAGATAGACAGTTCTTCACTGTTTATCATGGGCTTCGCTCCACCCATTTCTACAGTAGTTTCCTTATTTATATGTATCTGGTATCTGAGATATACACGAAAACAAAATTACTAAAACACAATTTCCCTACTTTTAGGTATTGCCTCCCTTACTCAAGAACCGTAACTTTGGCAAAAAATAAAAGTAGCCTATGAACCCCGGAAGAAAATGTGAGGAACAGCAAAAAGAGAGAATTTATCAAAGTATAAGTTCTCTCTTTTTTTGAATGAATTTGAATATTGTTCTTTTTTGCCAGATCGTATTAATTCCAATAATTCCCAAATAAAAATGAAAAAGAAATATGAATTTAAGAGTGTAGTAGCTGAGACACTGCTGATACCTCTTTACATGAGAGCCAAAGAGAGTCGCCGGAAAGATGCCATTTTGCGTGATCGGCAAGCCGAACAACTGGTAGAAAGTATCGAATATGACTACTCCAAATTTGATGGTGCCAAATTGAGTGCCATAGGATGTGTCGTACGTGGATTGTACTTTGATAATGCCATCCGGCGCTTCATTGCCACACGAAAAAATCCAATAGTAGTGAATGTAGGTTGCGGACTGGATACCCGCTATCAACGTATTGAAGAACACGACAAAGCCATATTTTATGAAATGGATTTACCCGAAGTAATCGACTTGCGACATGATTTACTACCGGAACCTGAGGGCGATCATTACATAGCCGGTTCTTTGTTAGAAACCCAATGGATGGATGATCTTCGTAAAAAGCATCCCGAAGGAGAGTTTATCATTGTTATCGAAGGTGTACTGATGTATTTCTATGAAAAGCAAGTACGACAATTACTCACCCGATTGGCCGACCGATTCAGTGGTGGTGAGGTATGGTTCGATGTATGCGGGCCTATGATGGCAAACTCCAAGTATATTAAACCCGACTCACTCCGGGGACACGAAGCCCAAATCCGCTCCGGCCTGAAAGACGGGCATGAAGTGGAAAACTGGGAACCACGCCTGCAACTTATTGACCAGGCACTCTACCAGAAATTCTTCCCAAAAAGATGGGGATTAGGCGGAAGGCTAATGGGATTATTCCCTGGTATTTGCAAAAAGTTCAGTTCGTTGTTAGGGTACAAAATTAAATAACTACATCCTGTATTCGTTCGGGGTCATCCCCACCACCTTTTTAAATAGACGGCTTAAATGATGCGGATACTTGAAGCCCAGTTCATAGGCAACTTCGCTGACAGTCTTATTCTCATCATAAAGCCGTTCTTTTGCTTTCTCTATCACAAAGAGCTGAATGGATTCCTGAGCTGATTTTCCTGTTTCTTTCTTTATCAGATCCCCAAAATAATTAGGAGAAAGATGCAATCGGTCTGCAGCATATTGCACGGATGGTAAACCGACAGTTTGCGGTTGGTCTGATTCAAAGTAATCACTGAGCAGGTTTTCAAAACGCACCAGAATATCTTTATTTATGTTTTCACGCGTAATAAACTGACGATCATAGAAACGCTGGCAATGATTCAGCAAAAGCTCAATCGTAGAGGCAATAATATCTTTGCTATGCTTATCTATGGCACGCTCCAATTCTTCTTGTATTTCAACGAAACAATTAAGGATAATCTGCCGTTCACGTTCAGACATATGCAAAGCCTCATTGGCTTCATAAGAGAAGAAGCTGTAATCTTTCATTTTACGTCCTAATGAAGTACCCCGTAGCAAATCAGGATAAAAAGCCAACACCCACCCTTGAGGATTCAGTGTTTCGCCATCATCATCAACTCCCGCCACTTGACTCGGAGCCACAAATACCAGTGTACCTTCCTGATAATCGTACGTACTTCGCCCATAAGACAATTCTCCACACTTGAGCTGTTTCAGAAAAACACAGTAGAAACCAAAATTCTTACGTCCATGCTTTAAGGACTTCAACGTTGAGAAGTCCACCACACTAACAAGCGGATGCAAAGTCTCCACTCCCATTGCCATATTATACTCCTGAACAGTATTCAATTTTACGATTGTACCCATAATCTGATAATTTAATCTGATGACAAAAATAACAGTTTTCTTTCAGCATTCCATCACTTGTCTTGCAAAATCTGTAATATTGGTATAAGAAACTGTAACCTGTGTATACAGTTCATTATCAAGTATTCAATCAAGATTTTAAAACCGTAATAATGGTGTGTAATGCAGTAATTTGTCTATTTACAAACTTCATCCCACCACTTACCTTTGCAACATCAAAAAAAACTGCAAAAAGACAAGAGTAATGAAATACAGAGAATTAGGAAAGAGCGGACTTAAAGTTTCCGCATTGGGTTTGGGTTGTATGGGTATGAGTCACGGTTATGGTGCTGCCGGATCGGAAGAGC
>ENA-USUJ01002807-USUJ01002807.1-human-gut-metagenome-genome-assembly--contig:-NODE-2807-length-12544-cov-5.671533_pt1 | contig 12544 bp, 21 predicted proteins | sample MGYA00250061_ERZ773398 | MGnify/ENA primary metagenome ERZ773398 (study PRJEB29103, sample SAMN06111992) | human gut metagenome | biome: human gut; feature: ankylosing spondylitis patient; material...
ATAGAAGAGATGGATACCGGGTAGACAGAGTGGATGTGCATGATGCGTTGGAAGAGGCATTGGCAAATGCACTGGCAAATCCAAACTAATGGTAATAACTTATTAGATATTGATGCCAAAGTAATAAATTTATTAAAAAATAATACAAATACTTGGGTTATAAAGGATAATGCTATTTATTTTTACTCTAAATCAGTAATGACTGAATATAACGCCTTAATCAATTCTATTTCCTAAGAATTAGAGAGTAAATTATTATGAAAAAGAAAGTTATAATAATTGGCGGTGGACCAGCAGGTCTAACCGCGGCTTATACTATTTTAAAAAACTCCACTGCTTATGATGTTACTATCTTAGAAAGTGAAAAAAACTTAGGCGGAATTTCTAAAACAGTGACCTATAATAATAACAAAATGGATCTAGGAGGGCACAGATTCTTTTCTAAAAATGAAGAGATTAATAAATTATGGCAGGAAATATTACCACTTGAAAGAAAAGGCAAACATGATCCTAAAAAAGACGATAAAGTTTTATTAACCAGAAATAGAGTATCAAGAATTTATTATCAAAAAAAATTCTATGATTATCCACTAACTCTAAAATTTCAAGTATTTAAAAATCTTGTTAGAGAAACGGTCGGAGAAGAAGAATATCATAAATTGATTAAAAAAATGGATGCCGAACTTGAAGCATATCGAATTAGCGATATGGCATATCACCAATACACTCGCTCAAATTCAAAGTGTGGAGTAACAAGTATAAATAAAATTTAAAATAAGGCGGTGCAATAAATGAATAAGATTAAATATTACTTTTTCTGTATAAAATGGCTTTGGAAAAATCGGAACTGGGCAAACACACGTCAAAAGTTTAAGGCAATGGAAAAAGAATATCGCAGGAGGTCAAGCAAATGAATAACATATACACATGCAAGGGAAAGCGGAAATACAATCCCGAATTGTAGGAGGTGGAGAGATGAACGCACAAGAAGTAATTGACATTATGAAAATAGCTATTGCCGAGGTTGAGTGGAATTACCCTTTAGATTATGCTATTGCTTTCGAAGAAGCGATAAAAGCTCTTGAAAAACAGATACCGAAAAAGGGAATTATGATAGGTGACAATTATTCAAGCGTACTGTCCTGTCCCAACTGTCGCAAGCCGATAGTAAATGTTTGGAACGTTGACAAATATGAACCAAATTATTGCCATTATTGCGGACAGGCTTTAGATTGGAGTGACACAAAATGACAGATGAACAGATTATAAAGGTTTTTGAGGAGCGTGAATATGTATGAGTTATTCAGTGTGTGACGACTGTAAATATGTCAAATATTCTTTTGACGGTGGGAGTACAAAGTGCGGTTATCGTGGGAAAAAAGATTGTAATTTCACCCCAAGAGAAAAGAAAGATTTAGCAAAAGATAAGGTGAGGAACAAAAATGACAGATAATGAAATTATAAAGGCTTTGGAATGTTGTAGTACCGATGTTCGAGAAAATACATGTCCTAAGTGTATTTTTTATAAAGAGCATAGATGTAGCACTCTTATGCTAAATGCAGCGTCTGACCTCATCAATCGCCAAAAGGCACAGATTGAGAAGTTACAACATAATTGTTTCGGTATACAAAATGAACTTGAAGCCTATAAAGATACATTTAACACCGCAATAGATGAAACAAAATCCGAAGCAATAAAAGAGTTTGCAGAGAGATTGAAAAGCATATCGATAGGTCTTGAAATTGGGGACGACAAAAAATTTAAAATGACGGTAGTAAGCACCGTTGCAATCGACAAAATTGCAAAAGAAATGACGGAGGTAAAAGAAAATGAAAAATAGCAAAAATAACACATTAGCAGTAAAGCCTTGTCCGTTCTGCGGAGGGTACCCGCTTATCTATAATGCCTCGGGGGTATATATCGAATGTGCGGAATGCGGCATGAGTACAAGGCAAAAGGAAACACAGCGCGAGGCAGTAGAGTTTTGGAATACAAGGCTTGTGTTTGGCGAGGATAGCGGAGCAGATAGCAAGGAAAACGGAGCAGATATCAAGGAAAACGGAGCGAGCGGCGATGAATAAGTACATATTTCCGATACTGCTGATAATTTTAGACATTGGCGCGGCGGTTATATATGCCGCCTGCGGTGATATGAAAAAAGCTATATATTGGATTGCGGCGGCGGTACTGAATATAACGGTTACGTTTTAAATAATCAAGGGGGCGAGGATTTGACGGTAAGGGAATTCTTGAAAAGAGGGCGGCTGCTCAACAGAGAAATACTGGAGCTTACGGAGGCACGGACGAGGGCGTTTAATGCGGCGTGCGGAGGTGCGGTTGATACAAGTGCGGAAAGAGTACAGACAACACCCGCGAACGGCTCGGAGAGCAAATTTTTAACCTATGCGGCGTACGGTACGGAGATAGAAGAACGCATCCGCGAGCTGAACGGGTACCGTCAGCGTATGCTTGAAATCATTAACAGGGTGGAAAACACTACATATCGCTCCCTTCTTATTGCCTATTATATTAACTGCAAGACATGGGAACAGGTTGCGGAGGATATAGGCTACGATTCGAGATATGTGTATAAATTACACGGCCGCGCTTTAAAAGAATGCACTTTTCCACAAAGAGGACATTAAAAGACAGGGTCGACCTGTGCTATAATGTAAACTGATGAAAGAATACCCAAGAGGCGGGCGCGCAGGCGTTCGCCTTTTGTAATGCAAAGAGAGGTGGTGAGCGGTGGCAAAAAAACTGACGGACGAACAGATAAAGAACATTATAGCCGAACGTGCGGAAGGTATGAGCTTTCGGACCATTGCGAAAAAGCATAAGGTTTCGGAAAGTACGGTGCGTAATTACTGTGCGGATTCGGATAATGAGAAATTTGCGGAAATTTGCGCACAAAAAAACGAGCAAAACGCGCAGAGCGTTCTCGCATACATGGAAACCAAGAAGGACGTTGTATGCGAGATTATAGACGGCTGCCTGAACGAGATGACGGACGCGGACAGGCTGAGTGCCGCGAGCCTTAAAGAGCTTGCCACGGTTATGGGAATCGTGATTGACAAGTTTACAAAGACGGAAAGCAGCGCGGGAGCAAACGGCGAAAACCAGGCAAGCCTGCTTGAAGCAATAGAGAAGGCGGTAAAGAATGCGGATTGATACCTTTTCACCTAAACAAGCGGAAATATTAAAATTTGCATATTCGGACGATGAAACCCTTATATGTGATGGAGCTGTCCGCAGCGGTAAAACTATCGTAATGACCCTTGCGTTTGTGTTGTGGGCGATGTCGAATTTTGACCGCACAAACTTTGCCATATGCGGCAAGACGGTATCAAATGCCGAGCGGAATATCCTACGGCCGTTTGAACAGCTTGAAAATCTACCGTTTACGCTCCAATACCGAATATCAAACAGAATGCTTACGGTGCGCTGCGGTGATAAAGAGAATTGGTTTTATTTGTTTGGCGGCAAGGACGAGAGCAGCTATGCGCTTATACAGGGTTTAACTCTTGCCGGAGTTTTGTTTGATGAAGTAGCGCTCATGCCGAAATCGTTTGTTGACCAGGCTATAGCAAGAACGCTGTCCTTCAAGAATGCGAAATTGTGGTTTAACTGTAACCCGGAAAGTCCAAGCCATTGGTTTTACACTGATTGGATAACAAACAAAGAGAAAACGTACAAACACCTACACTTTTTGATGAACGATAACCCGATACTGGGCGAGGATGAAATCAAACGAGCCGAAAGCCTTTTTACGGGAGTGTTCTATGAGCGGTACATACTCGGTCGGTGGGTACGTGCGGAAGGTATTGTATTCGAGGACTTTGCAAATAACCCCGAAAAATATATCGTTAAACGCGAGGACGTTCCGATGAATTTCAAGTGGCTTGAAATCGGATTTGATATAGGCGGTAACGGCTCGGCATATGCGATGACGGCAAGCGGCGTTGACTATGACAACAATGTATACATACTGAAATCGCGAAAAAAACAGGCACAGGAGCTGCCTATGGCAAAGGTTGAGGAATTTGCTCTTGCTTTTGTTGATGAGGTAGAACGGCAGCATAACAGACACATACGCACGGTAAATACCGACCATTCGGATGTGGTTATAAACACACTTAACGAAAAGCGGTATATATTCGGCAAGACATATAAACCACCGCTTGAGGACAGAACATTTCTTGTCAATCTGTTAATGGCACAAGGGCGGCTAAAGTTTATCGAGGGCGAATGTAACGACCTTGTAGACGAGCTGCAAAACCTTGTGTATGATGATAAAAACGAAAAGCCGATAGTGCTTGATGACGGAACAATGCAAATAGACAGCTGGGACAGCATGGTCTATTCGCTTGCGGGTAACTGGCATTATTTGAGCGATAAAGGATAGGAGGAAAAAATGAAGGAGTTTTTGAAAAACTTTTGGAAAAACCTGCTGACAATGCTTGACGGCAAAATCAATCAATGGCTGAATAGGTCGGGCGGTACCGTTGAAACAACAGACGCGGGCGATGATACGATTATAAACTTCTTTGCAATGGTTCTGCGAAAGGTGCTGAACCGTGCGCTTATGGGCGCTGAGTTTGATGTTATATCTGACAGTACACAGGCAGAGCCGCTGAAAGAGTTGTGCGGGGATTTAAACCGTAACGCGTACAAAATAACGGCGAATATGTTGGGCGGACATGCACGGTCGGAGTGTTGGGTTGTACCGTCCTTTATTACCGTAGGCGGTCAGCAGAAACTCGTTCATTCGTATGCCGACGGTGAGCGCATATGTATAACGGCGCTTAAAGAGGACGGGCAGATAAGCGAGTGCTATATAATTCTGGATGCGGTAAAACGCAGAAACAGGATATATTTTCTTTGCCGCAAGCATGCGCTTGACGATAACGGAAATCTGACAATATCGTATTTTACGGCGGATGAAAATGCACGGGAGGTGTCGGCGAACATTCCCGAATGGAACGGACTGCGCGAAACCGAGATTACATATCCGGGAGCTAACCATATAGGCTTTGGACGGTATAAATCGCCGGTGATTCCGCTTAATGATGATACGGTTTACGGTGTGCCGCTGAATTACCGCTGTGGATTTATCGAGCAGCGGCTGCAGGAAGCGGCGGACATGATAGCGCACGAGATGAAAGCGTCAAAAAAGATGCTTTTTCCCGACTGGAGCATTGTTAAGGAGGACAAGCGCGGTAGTGTACACAGTCTCGGCTATGCCATAGACGGATACATTTATCCGCAGAAGAAAAAAGCGGGAGTTGACGGCAACTTAATTGATGAGTATTGCCCGAATATCCGAAATACGGAATTTGCAGCATATCTGACAGACCTTCTGTGCCAGTATCAGGCGCAAATGGGGGTGCGTGACCTTATAACGCATACCGAGAACACGGGCGGCGCAACGGCAACCGAGATAAAAAGCAAAAATGCCGACAATATGGCGCTTGAACAGTCTGTGCGCAAGGCGCTGCGGGCGGGTAACATAATGACATTGGAGGCGGACAGCATATACCTCGGTATTCCGCGCGATTTGTGGGAGTATGACGAGGATTTTAAGGATATTTACGAGGACGAACAGCAGACATTGAATAACCTTATGACACTGTACGACAAAGGCGCGGTTGAGCTTGAGGATATAGTCAGATATTGGTTCCCGACATTTGACGATGAGCAGATAGCCGAGAAGGTGGCAAGAATAAACTCGGCAAAGGAAAGCGGCGTAAATAAAGGCTTGGAAGATATGCTGAAAATGTGAGGTGCGGAAAATGGGATATACAAACACGCGGTTTTGCGAAAATATGAATTATCCTCAGTTTGAGACGGAGGGCGAATTTGATATACCGATATTGGAACCGTACAAATATCAGCCGGCGGAGTTTGTCGGATTCAACTACGCAAGAACGACGGAACACAAAGCCGAAAAAGGACTGCACTTTTTCCTTGACGATTATCAGTTTGAAAGACTGTGGCGCAGTCCTATGAATTACATAGACTTATTAGAGCAATACCAATGCGTAATGGCACCCGATTTCAGCTTGTATATGGACTATCCGAAGGCTTTGCGGATATATAACCACTGGCGTAAGCATTTTAACGGAAAAACATATTATAAAAAGATAAAAAATTCAACTACTTGGTACGTAAAGTAGAGGTATAGCAAATGTACAACCCCGAAAAAATAGAAAAATATGCCGAGGCGGTATTTGACCGACTTAATTATTTTAACGATTACACGCTTAGAACGATTGCGCGGCGGATAAAAGCAGTCGGACAGCTGTCAGCGGCAGACCAACAGGCGTTAAAGAATATATCGGACATCGCAGGGGACATGAAGGCGATTACACAGAAACTCGCGGATATTACCCGAATGAATGTGGCGGACGTTGAAAAAATGTATACGGAAACCGTCACTGACGGCGTAAACACTTACAAGCCTTTGTACGATTTGAAAAACCTTCCCTTTGTTCCGTTTGAGCAAAACGAGTATGCACAGCAGCTTGTACGCAACTGGGCAATGCAGACAGCGGGCGAGATGATAAATTTAAGCCGCACAACCGCGCTTGGATTTGATAAATATGACGCGTTCGGAAACGTAATCGGACATACACCGCTTGAAGGTGCATTTGAAAAGGCAATATCAGGTGCGGTTGCTGCGGTATCGAGCAGTACAACCGATTTTAACACAGCAATGTCAAAAACTGTTGAGGAACTCGGCGGCAGTAGTGTAAAAGTCACATACGGCAGCGGTATAAACCGCTCGCTTTCGGCAATGGTGCGTCAAAATATTCTGTACGGTGCGAAACAATCCGCACAGGCATATGATGACTATATATCCGCCGAGCTTGCGCTTGACGGCGTGGAAATTGACGCACATCCCGGCTGCAGACCGACCCACCTCGTTATGCAGGGCGGTATATATGCGCTGAGCGATAAAACGGTAACCGTTGACGGCGTGGAGTATAAGGGACTTTATGAGGATATAGGCTGCGAGGACATGAAGGAAACCGGCACGGTGCAGGGCTTGCTTGAAGATTACGGCTGTCTGCACTTTAAAACAGGGGTTATGCTCGGAGTGTCGGAGCCGAGATATTCGAAGGAGGAGCTTGAACAGATACGGCGGGAAAGTACGGAGCTTTTGGAGTATGACGGCAAGAAAAAAACGCTTTTTGAGTGGAAACAGACGCAGCGGCGGCTTGAACGTGCAGCACGCGAAAAGCAGACACAGGCGGATATGTTCCGCGAGGCGGGAAATATTCCAAAGGCGAGGGAAAAGGAAAAAGCAGTTGCCGCATACCGCGCAAAATATGACGATATGTGTGAAAAGCTGGGACTTACACCAAAGCTCGAACGCATGAGAACGTATAAGGGAAGTTTGGACAAAACGGTTGACAAAGGCGGCAAAAGTGGTATAATGGGTAATGTAAAAAATAAATCGGGAGTAACGGACGTGCATTACATAGGTAAAATTGATAGGGAAATATATCAAGGTGTTTCTGAAAACAGAATACTTTCTGATGATGTTATTATTACAGATAACAGAATTCAGCACATAATAGAGCGCAGAGGGCAAGCGTTTTACGAAAAGTATAAAACGAGATTTTCGGATATTATAAGCGACCCCGATTATATATTTGCAGACAAGATGATTAACACTGCGATTGTTTCTAAAACATTTAAAGAGGATGGCGTTTCCGTGAATGTTGTACTCAGAGTGATAGTTGAGGGTGAAAACCCCAATTATAAAAACTCAATTATTACGGCGATAAAAGAGAATGACAAGCGTTTTGAACAGAGATTGCGAAACAATAAGTTTCTGTATAAACGACTTGACAATTCGGAATAAATGTGATACAATTAACGTACAATAAGAATGGTTATTCGAGGTGGTAAATTTCGTAGCGACCACACGCCGATGGTAACGACAAGGGGAAACCCTGAGAGATGCAGGAGAGTGCTACGCCTGCCGAATAACCGACCACAAAGGGATTGCTACGGCAGTCCCTTTTAATATGCCTAAAATTCAATAATTCAAGCGTTTACTTCAAAAAGAGGTAAGCGCTTTTATTATACCCAAAATTTGTCAGTTGATTAGACGTAAAACAGTCAAGCCGGGCGGAGCAACCGCGTAAAAAAGCGTAGGCAGAAAGGAACAGAAATGAAAAGAGAGGAAATCAAGGCGATATTCGCCGAGGCAACAGACGAGCAGCTTAAAAGAATTATGGATTTAAACGGAGCTGACGTTGAAAAGGTCAAGGGAAGGGTCACAGCGCTTGAAGCTGAATTAAACGAGAAAAACACAGCCCTTGAAAACCTTAACGGCGAGTTTGAAAAACTCAAACAGAGCAACGCAACCGCAGAGGACTACAAATCCAAGTTCGAAACGCTGCAGAGCGAGATTGCCGAGAAAGAAAAGGCGCGCGAGGCGGAGGAGCGCGAAACCGCGGAACGTGCGGAATTTGACAAGTATTTCGCGGACAATAACAGGGAGTGGAGCAATCCTTTTATTGCAGACGGATATTTCGGAAAATTCAAAGAAGCAAAGAAAGCACCCGAAAACAGCGGCAAAATGTCGGCGGATATTCTGCATGAGCTGACAAAGGACGATAAAACCGCGTTCAAGGGTGTTACGCCAGGGGTTAAACTCCCGGGCGTGCAGCCGCTCGGCGGTATTGACGCTGATGCCGAAACCGCAAAGGCAAGGGCGGTAATGGGGTTGGCGTCAATACCGCCGAAACAATAAACAATAAAAGCAAAGGAGATTATTTATGGCAAATTCAATTACACTATTCAAAAAGTACATAGACCTTTTGGACGAGGTCTACAAGAACGCTGCGAAAACAGCAATTCTTGACGGTGACAACTCGCTTGTCCAGGCGGGGTCGAACACGCACGAGATTGTTATCCCGAAAATCTCTATGGACGGTCTCGGTAATTATTCGCGCAACGGCGGATATGTTGACGGCGATGTAACGCTGACAAATGAGACGGTTGCGTTTAACTTTGACCGCGGTCGCGCGTTCACGGTTGACGCTATGGACAACGAGGAAACAGCGGGCGTTGCTTTCGGTAAGCTGGCAAGCGAGTTTATCCGTACAAAGGTTGTCCCCGAAATGGACGCTTTCCGTTTTGCACAGTATGCGGGAACAAGCGGAATTTCAAAGGTATCTGCGGGCGCAACACTATCGACAGGCGCGGACGTGATTTCGGCGCTCCGCGTGGGTACTACCAAAATGGACGAGGACGAGGTACCTATGGAGGACAGGCATTTGTTTATCACTCCCACGCTCCACGGACTTATTCAGGATATGGACACAACCAAGAGCCGTGAGGTTATGAGCAGATTTGCAAACGTGGTACTTGTACCGCAGAGCCGTTTCTATACCGCAATCGACCTTTATGACGGCACGACCGACACATCGAGCCAGGCGGGCGGCGTAAATCAGAAACCGGGCGGCTTTGTAAAAGCAACTGCGGGCAAGGACATCAACTTTATGATTATCCACAAACCCGCGCTTTTGCAGTACACCAAGCACACGGTAAGCAAGGTTATCACGCCCGAGGAAAATCAGACAGCGGACGCGTACAAATTCCCTTACCGCGCATACGGACTTGCGGACGTTTACGAAAACAAGGTTGCGGGTATCTATCTGCACCACAAGGCATAAGGGGGCGAGAGTATGAGAACGGTAGGACTTCAGATATTCGATGAGCCTAAGACCGAAAAGCCGAAGGCAACAGACAAGCCTAAGACCGAAAAGCCGAAGGCAAGCGCCGAAAAATAGCCGAAAGGGGCGGTTTTGCAATGTATCTGACATATATAGAATATAACCTTATGGGCGGTACTCTTGACGAGACCGCCTTCAACACTCTTAACCGCAGGGCGCAGCGCCTTATAAACGCACAGGCGGGAGGAAAGACAGGTGAAAGAATAGGTAAACTGGCGGAGCTTCCGCAGGCAGTTTTAGACTGCGTTTTTGACCTTATAGCGCACCTGTCTGAAAACTCGTTCGGCGGTCAGACCGTGCAGAGTGAGAGCCAGTCTCTCGGCGGTCAGAGCGAAAGTTACACCTATGCGCGACTGACAAAGGACGAAACAGACGCGGAGACAGAGAGCATAATATTTGATTATCTCTATCCTGTCAAGATTGACGGCGTTTCAATTCTTTATCGGGGGGCGGACGCATGAAAATACGGTTTGATGTGAAGTGGGGTACAAACGTAATCGATGTACCGATATGCCCCGAGCTGCAGAACGGAAACGGCGGATTGAGCAATCTGAAGGACAAAACCTTTACAGTTATAAACCGCATACCGACCGCGGCGGGCAGCGCGCAGATTGAAAAGTGGCTGAAAAACACGCTGCGGGGTTGTGACAGGCTTGACGGTATCTATGACAGGACAAACGGAACAATGGTGCGTGCGGCGGACACATGGACGGCATGGCTCAGTGACTGGCAGAACTTTAAGTCGCCCGATTGGCTCGATGACGGATATTATACGCTGACAGACGATGAAAAGACGCGTTTTTATACCGCTAATGTCGGCGATTTGCTGATTTTTAACGAAATCCCCGATTCAGCGCCGACCGATGAACGCGGATTCCGCGCACTTATTGACAAGTACAAAAGTATGGGCGGTATTATCACGGGCGTTAAGGCATATATCAACTACAAACCGAACGGCGCACCGTGGCGCACCAACCATATAGAGCTTACAAGGGGGTAGAACATGGGAAAAACAAAGGCAATAACGGACTGGCTTATGCAATGCCCGGAGCTTTGCGCGCTGTGGAATATATCCGCAGAGGAAACGGACGGAGCAAACGTCATACTTCCGAGCGGCACAAGTTACAGGCGGAATATTGATGACCGTATCGACATAACGGGAGCGTATGAGGCGGATATAACCCCGCTGCCGTCCGTGTATGAGGAATTTCAGATTAACTGCTACAAAGCGTTCACAAACAACAATAACGAGTATAACGTAATGAATTTTGAGGACGTTGAAAAGGTTATTGAATGGATACAGAGTATGGACGAGGCGCAGAGCTTTCCCGACATTGACGGCAAAAAGGTCGTTGCGGTCGATTGCTTTCCGTTTCAGCCGCAGATACGCGCGATAAATTCCGAGGAAAATATCGTGTGCTATTATGTAACGCTGCGCATTACGTATGTGAACACTGCAAGAGGGCGGTCGGTCGGATGGGAAATGTAAAAGCCGAGGTTGACGTAAGAGGAATTACCGAGGCGGCATACAACAAGCTGTATGACCCGTCATTCGGTTTGTTTATGGCACATGAGTGGCATGACCTGATAAAACCGTTCACCCCGCACAGGGAAGGTTTTCTTGAAAACAACGTCACATATGAGCCGTTTCTGATACATTACAACGAGGAATACGCGCATTATATGTACGGCGGTATCATCTATGTTGACCCGGTATACAAGGCGGGCGGCTTTACAAATGACGGCGGGGTTAATTGGTTTAGCCGGAAGGATGTAAAGAAAATACCTTCGGGGAGGACATTCAATTACATCAAAGACCCGAACAAACAGGCTACTCACCATTGGGACAAAGCGGCAGAGCTTGCGGGACAAAAGGACAAGCTGATTACAGTCTCAAACAGGTATTTACGGAGGTTAGGCTGATATGGCGGCAAGAAAGACAAAAAATATTTTATTGGGAGGAAAAAACACTATGGCAGCAGCAACAGATTTTAATGTAGGCACGAACGTAAAGGCGGCGCGCAAGCTCCTTATTACACTTGTGGATGTTTCGGACAGCGAAACGCCCGAGTGGGAGGTGGTAGGCAGAGGGGTAGAGGACAGCTCGATAGAGCTTAACCCCGATACGGAAACAAAAACGGATATACTCGGCATAACCGACACGGCGGTAAACAAATGGGAGCCGTCGCAGTCGCTTGAGCCGAACACGGTGAGGGGCGGATCAAAGCTGAATTTCAAGCTGCACAGGATATGGCAGGACAAGAAACCGGAGCTTCTCTCGCAGTTTAACGTGATGATTGTGTATGCGTACATAGACGGCGCAACAACCGGCACGTTCGAGGCAGAGGTGCAGAAAAACTGCACGATTAACATCACATCAATCGGCGGTGACGCTCATGTTGATATGCCGATTGAAATTTCGTACTCCAACGACAGCACAAAGGGTACGGCAACAAAGACGGACGGCAGCTGGGCATTTACCGCAGCGGCATAAGTCAAAAATCAATACAAAGGGCGGTTTTTGCATACCGCCCTTTAGTTTTAAGGAGGATAAGACATGGCGGGTATTACACTTAAAAAGGGACTTGAACCGTTTGAGATATATTTTGAGGACGCGGACGTGACCGAAACAATATACTTTAACCCTTCGGACAGCAACCTTCCCAAACGGCTTATTGAGTGCCGCGCACTGATTGAGGAAAAGTCGAAAAAGATTAAATTCTTCCCTGCAACAGCAGCTGGCGGAATCAAGATGATCAAAGCTATGTGTGCAGCTTACACAACAGTAAGA
>ENA-USUJ01002812-USUJ01002812.1-human-gut-metagenome-genome-assembly--contig:-NODE-2812-length-12536-cov-5.362308_pt1 | contig 12536 bp, 6 predicted proteins | sample MGYA00250061_ERZ773398 | MGnify/ENA primary metagenome ERZ773398 (study PRJEB29103, sample SAMN06111992) | human gut metagenome | biome: human gut; feature: ankylosing spondylitis patient; material...
CGCACGGCGGCCCTTGACGATACCGAGCTTTGCCATCGTGGAAACCGCCTTGTTGTGCCACTGGCCGTCCGAAACATCGGAAAAATCGTTGTCGGCGGTCAGATTTCCGTCGCGGATGTCGGATTTGAGCAGGCGGAAGAAGATCGTCGCTGTTTCCGCACGGCTGATATTGCCCTCCGGGTGCACCTTTCCGTCCGGATAGCCGATGACGTAGGCGAAATGGTCGTCGCCGTTGAGCTTGTCCGGCACACCGGTCGCCTCCCAGCCTGCGTAGACCGTCTTGTCGCTGTTCATCGTCACGGTCGTGATCTTCTGCGTCAGCGCCTTGTCGGCATACCAGCCGGTAAAGGTATAACTCTCGCGGGTCGGGGTCTTATCGAGCGTCACCTTCGTGCCGGAGGAACAGCGCTCATCCTTGTAAGCCGTGCCGCCGTTCGACTCATAGTGCAGCGTATAGCGGGTCGAATGGCCGGAAGAGCTGCCGCCGCCGGTGCTGCCGAACCGGTATACATAGGTCACATCTCCGGTAATGCCGTTCGGGTCGGTGTTCGGCGTCTGCTCCCAGCCGCCGGCGATATTTTCGTATCCCGGCGCCGGGAGCATGATCTGCGGTACATAGCTTGCGTCCAGCGTGCCGCTCGCGGTGCCGTCCGCCTGCGGATAGAGCACGACCGTTACGGTCTTGTCCTCTGCTGCGCCGCCCGACCATGTGCCGTTGACGATGCGGAACGTGACGGCGGCATTTTTTGCCCAGTGTGCATACAGGGTTTTGGGGCCGTACACCTCTTTTTCAAAATCCGCCCGATCGCCGCCGTCGGCCGCCGTATACCAGCCGAGGAAGGTATAGCCGTTTCTGACCGGCGTACTTTCCGCCGCAACCTTATCGGTAATTTTCACATAGTGCATGGTCTCGTCGCGGCGCCATGCGCCGTCGTTGGCGTCGAACGTCACGACCGGCCACCACTGGGCGACGAAGGTCAGATTGGAGCGCACAGGCATATTCAGAACTTCCAGATCGGTATAGAAGATCTTTTCCGAACCATCCTCCTCCAGGTCCCAGCCCTTGAAAAACCATTGATTTTCCCCACCGGGAACCGGTGTCGGCAGGCTTTTGACTGCATTTTGCAGGGTAGAGCCGTAGGGAACCGTATATGTAAGAACAACGGTCTGTTTGTTCGCATCCAGGTATCCGCGTTCGGGCATCATATAATCCGCGTAATCCGCGAGAAACGTTACGGTACAGTAGTCAGGATGTGTCCATTTGCCGTAGAGGTCGATATTCTGACCTGCGCTGCTGCACGTTACCGTGGTTACGGAAGTGCCATTGCAGGCCTCGTTAGTATACCAGCCCGAGAACTTCCAGCCCTCTACTGGGGCAACCGTTGCGACCGGATAAGGCGTATCCTTGGTCACTGTCGCCTGCGGCGGGAGGGCGGCGGAATCCGGGTTCTCCGTGCTCACCCAGTGATAAGTTACCGTGCATTCGTCCTTCTGAGGGAAGGTATAGGTATAGACATAGTTTCCCGTCTCACTGATGCCGTCGATGTTCGTGTTCGGGCGGCTGTCCCACGCGCCGGGAGCCTTGTATCCGTTGTCCGGAATCATATCCGTCGGCTCCGTCGGCACGGCATTCTCAGACAGCGTTCCGAGGCCGTTGCGCAGCTCGACGGTAACGGTCTTGTCCGCGCTCTTGCCATCCGACCATGTGCCGTTCTTCACCTTGAAGGTCACGGTCTTCGTGCCGAGCCTCGTCCAGCGGCCGTAAAGGTCGGTGTTTGCGGTCAGAACCTCGCCGTCCTCTTGGAATTTCTGCGTGCAGTCGGAATCCTTGTACCAGCCGTCGAACTCGAAGCCGTCCGCCGTCAGCGCAGTCGCCTTATAGCGACAGTTTCCGTCTCCGTCAAGCGAAAGGCTCAGCGGGGACGGCGCCGCGATTTCATTGCCGTCCCCGTCCACCGGGATGACCGAGCCGGCCCAGTGAAACGAGACCTGAATCTCGGGCAGCCAGCGGCCGTACAGCTTGAGGTCGCTGCCGAACGCCGGGAACACGGTCCCGGTGTATTTGACGTAGGTCTTTCCGCCGTATTCCCACGTTGGCTTATCCTTGTCGATCGTCTCGTCCCACAGGCGGTACCAGCCGTCGAATTTCAGGTTCAGGTCCTTCCCGGCCACTGCGTTCTGCGTCGGCGCGGCAGGCTTGTGCGTCGTTCCGCGCGCGGCGTGCTCGTGTTTGGGCAGAGGAATGTCCGGCTTCCAGCGCCCGATCCAGTCATAGTCGATGCAGACCGGGTCAGTGATGGTGATGACGACCTTCTCGCCGTAATTCGCGCCCCTGATCTCGCCTGCCTGCGCCTGCGGCGGAATCGGCAGAATGTTCAGAGAGGTCTGGATGGCGTCGCCGCGGCCGATGTCCGCAAGGTTCTGTTCGGTATGGCGGGAGGGCGTCGACTCGAACTTCGGCGTTCCGCTGCTGTCGTCATAGCCGGTGAAGCGGTAATAATCCACCGACGCGACCTCGCGGATGCTGCCGGCGGACAGGATATGGTGGCCGTCCTTCAGCTGGCTCCAGCTGTAGCTCTCGCCCGCGCCCTCGGTGAATCTGTCCACATCAATGCTCAGCTTCTCGGCTGCGCCCTCGCCGACGTTGGCGTCGATTTTGGTCATCAGCTCGTTGAGCGCCTCGTCGATGTCGTGCACCTGACTGAGTCCCTTGAAATAGTCCGCGCCGTCCGCGGCGCTTGTAGACGCATTGCCGCAGATGGACGCCATGGTGGAGTTGAAGTTCTTCCGCTGCTTGTCGGGGTCGTTCAGAGACTCACTGTTTCCCAGGTTCAGCTTGTTGAAATCGCCCAGACCGAAAATGGTCGCGCCATAGGTTTCCTTGAGCGTGTTCGCCGCCGCGATCGCCGCCTTCGGGCGCAGCCTCTGATAATAGGAGCTGTTCTGGTAGGGGAGCGAGCTGGCGGCGATGCAGACGATCAGATTTCGATTCTCACCGTCTGCCTTGTGCGCCTTGGCGATCTTGGCAAGCTGCTCCGTGATGGTCAGACCGGCGTCCATGCGCGCCGCACCGGCGTACCACGGCACCATTTCACCGGCGTCGATGACCTGCTTGGCGTCGCTGACCGACAGGAACACATCGTCATAGCCATCTTTACCATCTGGATCTGGATCTGGCAGATAGCCCGACGGCAGCTTCGGCAGGGACGCTTCATCTTGACTGTCGCATTCCGTCCAGTATTTCTTCGAATGAAAGCCGTCTTTGGTATAATAGCCGGTGTTCAGGCTGTCATTACTGCTCGGCAGCGTGCCGGGGTAGAGCGCGGCATCCCGTCCAGCAGGCGTTCTATGGCGCCCAGGATTTCCGCGCGCTCGTCGCCGGAATTGGCCGAGCCGTTCTGCGTATTCATGAATTTTGACTGCTCGATCAGAAAAATGATGTCGCAGGGCTTGACCGTCCGGGTCTTGTTGGCCGGATCGGTCATGTAAGCCTCGATCTGCGCGGTGATCTGTCCGGTCTCCGCGTGCTGCACGGTGGCCGTGACGGTCTCCGCCGCGTTTTCTGCGTTCCCTGCCGCCTGCGCCGGTGCCGGAAGCAGGGCGAAGATCATGCAGAATGCCAGAAAACAGGATAAAATACGTCTTTTCATATCCATATCATTCCTTTCTCAGCATGAAATATACTGTACATTTTCACAATTATAACACCGGAGCGGAGCGTATTTAGGGAATAAACTGGAAGGAAACGATGCAGAAAAGCCGCAGAAAGTGTATTTTTCTGCACGGCGGCTCTCCCGTATCCGTTTTCTCTGTTCCGCGCGCGGCGCACAAACTAACAAGTTGTTAATGGTTATTTTTCAGGTTCCGCTGTATCCTACAGGTACGGTGGAACCTTTTTATCTGCATTCTGAGAAAGGAGGGGAGGGCAGATGGAGCGGAAATACATTGAGGCCGTCCGTCCGCTCGGCGGTCATGTGCTTCAGGTCGATTTCGTCTCCGGGAGCAGGCTCCTGCTGGACATGGAGCCGTATCTGGACAAGTTCCGATTCCGGTCTCTTGCCGACCCGCAGATCTGGAACAGCGCGGTGACGAACGGCATTTTTGTCCGCTTCTGCGACGTGGAGCTGAGCCACGACGAGCTTCTGTCCATGGCGGAGCAGGAACACCACAGAAAAGGAGGAAAACAGTATGAGTAAAAAGCGAACGATACGGCGGCGGGGACTAAGCGCAGGACTGTCTGTGCTGCTGTGCCTGAGCATGCTGCCGATGGGAGCGCTGGCGGAGGAGCCGGACGGCAGTGAAGATGCGGCCCGGAACACTATCGTTGAGAAAGCTGATACTGAGAATATCGAAAACACGACTGACAATAACGCTGTCATCGAGGATGCCATCGTTGAAGACACAGCTGCTGAGAACGACACTGTGGTGAGCAGCGATGATGCGGATGTTAATGCTCTGGATAGTGATGCGGATGCTGTTGACGTTCAGGCTGCTGTCGCAGAACACGCTCATCCGATTTGCGGCAGCGGGGACGCCTGCACAGACCCGAATCATGCCAGCCACGAGGTTATCACGGACTGGCTGCCGATCAGCAGTGAAAGTGAGCTGTCGAAAACAACAGCGAACGGACACTACTATTTAACGGCTGATGTTGTTATTGATGAGTATTGGATGTGTCACAACAGTATCGTACTGTGTCTGAATGGCCATACCATCACTTTTCTGGAGGCAAAGGACAGCACGACGAACGGCGGTGTTACAATCACAAGCGATACAACTTTCACGCTTTGTGACTGCTCGAAAAAACAGACCGGTAAAATCACCGGTTCTACCCGCAGTGGTGTAAATGTAAGTGGAAGTAAAGCAATCTTCAATATGTACGGCGGTAAAATTACCGGAAACAGCCATAAAGGTACTATTACTGATTCGAATGCTTATGGCGGCGGCGTTCGGGTAAGGCGCGAGTGTACTTTCAATATGTATGGCGGTGAGATTTCCGGCAATCAGAGTATTTCAAGTTGGTATTCCTATGGCGGCGGTGTCTGCGTTGAAGATAAAGGTTCTATCTTCAATATGTACGGCGGAAAAATCACCGAAAACACAGCCAAGAATGGCAGCGATGTTGCTTTGTATAGGTATGGCCATATGTGCCTTTCCGGTGCACCGATCCTTGGCGATATCTACTTGGTTCACTTAGATATCGACGGTATTGATGTAGGAGAAGGCGGCTTAGCTGAAAATACGACCTATCAGATCAACTTTGCTGGAATGGAATCCCCCGATACGGTTTTCCACTGCATCGGTACGATGAGCAAGGAGGATGCCGGTCATTTCCCGGCACCCAGCGGAGCAAAATACGACCATGGAAACCCCTGGAGCGCGTGGTATAACGGAGAACAGCTCTTTTTCGTGCGTGAAAGCGCCAAACACCAGGGCGGCATTCATCCGATATGCGGAGACGGTGCAGCCTGCACGGCTCCGGATCATGCAGAAAATCACGAAAACATAGCCTGGACACCGGTCGAGTATATCCATACAGAGCTTCAAGAGGGCGAATTATATATAGAACCGGGAAACTATTACCTGATCAAAGATACGACCCTTGTCGATAATGACAATTCAAGAAAGATCGTCGTCACCGGAGATGTGAAGATCTGCCTGAACGGTCATACGCTGAAATACAGGCCTCGGACGACCGATACAGCAGGTCTTTACCGTATTTATCTGAGAGACGGCGCCAGCTTCTCTATCTGCGACTGCTCGAAGGGACAAACCGGCAGGATCGTTCAGATTTCGGATGGCGGGAAAACGTATTCGTCTCTGTTCCAATGCCTGCGGAACAGCACGCTCAATCTCTTTGGCGGCGAGATCAGCGGCGGCGGCAGCAGCAAGGTACCGGATAACACTGCCTATCCGGGCGCAGTAAAGCTGTATGGCGGTACATTTAATATGTACGGCGGTAAGATTACGAACTGTACGGCAAATGCACAGTCGGTTATTGATGTAGACAGCTCCAGCGCCAGTGGACTGTACTATGGAGAAACAAGTGTTCCGGGTGTATTTAATATGTACGGCGGTGAAATCAGCGGCAACCAAATGACACCGTATACAGGTCAGCACAATACCGCCGCGATTGATGCAACTGGCAATAAGGTTAACATTTACGGCGGCAAAATCTGCAATAACACCGCTGTCGGAAATGGAAATGTGGCGCATGGCGTAGATGTGATTTGGAGCGACCTTACCATCAGCGGCGGCGAAATTACCGGCAACAGCGGCTATGGCGTATGGATGACGAATAAAACACCGGCAACTGCCTTGTCCGGCGGCAAGATAACCGGCAATGCAAAGGGAAACTTCTGCTTTGCATTCCAGCGGACGAGCGGTTATGTTTCCTCTACTGCTGTTCTGGATAAAAATATGGCACCCGATACTAACATCGGCATTACCATATCTCCTTTGGAGACCGACAAAGCATCGTATACCCTGTCCGAAGCCTGCGACACGGATAACAGCCGCTTTTTCCACTCGGATATGGCGGGTTACGCCGTAATCTATGATGAGGAAAGCCAAACCCTGCAGCTGCAGAAGGGCACGGCGCTCACCGGAACGCTCGAGATCAACGGTGCTGCGAAGTTTGGACAGGAGCTGGCGGCAACGCTGACCGGTACGAATAACACCGGCACCTTGACCTATAAGTGGTATCGCAGCGGTGAAGACGTCCCGATCGCAACCGATACCGACAAGTACACGCTGACTGCGGACGATATCGGCCAGACCATCACCGCGATGGTAAAGAGCAGTAAGGAACTCGGTTCGATGACTGCTGTTACCAAGGTGGTCGAAAAGGCAGACGGTCCTGCGGCTCCGGCTGCATTTACCCTTGGTTTTGCACTCAATGATGACCAAAAGACGTTCACAGCGACCATTCCGGAGGTGAAAAACGCGGAGTACAGCTTCGACGGGAAACAGTATTCCGCAGTCAACACCAAGACGGACTGTGCGCCGAATACGGAATATACCGGCTATGTGCGAATCCCGGAAACCGATACGCAGAAGGCAAGTGCGGTGACCAGCAGCACGCAGACCGCTCCCAAGCTGACCGTTGCAGCGCCGGTATTCAAGCCGGACGGCACAACCAGCTTCCGTGGTACGCAGATGGTGGAGATTTACTGCGCAACACCCGGTGCGTCCATTTATTACACAACGGATGGCACAACGCCGACCAGCACCGGCACGATTTACAGCGGTGCGATCAGCCTGACCTCTACCACCACGATCAAGGCGATTGCGGTCAAGGCAGACATGAATGACAGTGCCGTTGCCGAAGCAACCTTTACCAGACGTTCGTCCTCCGGCGGCGGCGGCATCTCGTCCGCACTCGGCTACGCTGTTTCTGCGGATAAGACCGAAAACGGCGCCATCTCCGTATCTCCCAAATCTGCCTCCAAGGGCGACACTGTGACCATCACGGCAACCCCCGACAAGGGCTACACCCTCGAAAGCCTGACCGTGCTGGACAAGGACGGCAAGGCGCTCGCGCTGACCGACAAGGGCGGCGGCAGGTACACCTTCGTCATGCCTGCGGGCAAGATCACGGTGAAAGCGGTCTTTATGGACGACAACACCATGCTCAACTTCTTCACCGATGTGCACGCGGAGGATTACTACTATGACGCAGTGCTGTGGGCGGCGCAGGAGGGCGTGACCGGCGGCACGAGCGATACGCTGTTTGCCCCGAACGCCGGCTGCACCCGTGCGCAGGCTGTCACCTTCCTGTGGCGTGCGGCAGGCTCGCCCGAGCCGAAAACGCTGAGCAGCTTTGCCGATGTCCCGGCGGACGCTTATTACGCGAAAGCAGTCGCGTGGGCGGTCGAAAACGGCGTCGCGAAGGGCGTGAGCGAGACCGCATTCGCTCCAGACACCAGCTGCACCCGTGCGCAGATCGTCACCTTCCTGTGGCGCGCGCAGCAGTCCCCGGCATCCGGCGGCGAAAACCCGTTCGCTGACGTTCCCGCGGCTGCGTACTACTATAATGCAGTGCTCTGGGCGGTCGAAAACGATGTTGCGAAGGGCGTGAGCGAGACCGCATTCGCCCCGAACGATAACTGCACGAGAGCGCAGATCGTGACCCTGATTTACAGATGCAGGAAGTAAACTAAGCAGAAAACAACCAGAAATGCGCAGAAAATGCAAAGGAGCGGCGAAAGCCGCTCCTTTTTCCGACAGACGAAAACGAGACCGCTTAAAAGCGGTCTCGTCTTTTATTCCTGTGAAGTTTCGCGACAGTCTTTTATCCCAGTACGCGGAACACGCCGAACACGAGGGTGCTGACGGCCAGCATGGCGAAGCCGTTGATGGCCTCGTAGCCGAGCAGCTTGAGTCGCTCGCTGATGCCCATGTTGACGCCGCCTGCGCTGACGTGGAAGAACGAGCCGTGCGGCAGACCGTCAAAGACGAATACGCTCGCGTTGGTCATGGCTGCGGCAGCCAGCGGCGCGATGCCGCTCGCGACTACGGTCGGCCCGAAGATCTGGCTTGCGAGGGTCGTGCCTGCGGTAGCGGACGCGGTCGCCGCGCCCATCATCATGCCGGCGATCGGCGCGAGCATGAAGGCGGGCAGGCCGAGCGTTTCAATGCCGGAGATGATAACGTCCTTGAGCGAGGAGTTGGAGATGATGCCCGCGAGCGCGCCCGTGCCGATCAGCAGCATGGCCACGCCGCTCATCTTCGCGAGACCGGCGGTGAAATAGTGACCCATTTCCTTGGTCTTGCCCATCGCGATGGTGCCGACGATGCCGCCGACCGGGAGTGCGATCAGGGGGTCGATGGTGATGCCGGCGATCGGGCGCAGGACCAGGATGGCGATGGTGACGAACGGACCGGCGAGCGCTGCCCACAGGGGAGGCAGATCCTTGCTGTCGATCGTGTTGACGTCGCTGTCCGCGATCTCGGTGCCGCGCATGCGCAGATGGTAGGCGAGGAGCGAGGTGACGATCAGAGCCACGACGGCCGGGATGATGCCGACCGCGATGATCGAGGTCAGCGGCACGCCGAAGCCCTCAGCCGCTGCGATGTCGTTCGGGTTCGGGCTCATGACGTTGCCCGCGCGGACCGCACCGAGCTGCGCCATCAGAACGCCCATCTTGTGATAGCCTGCACGCTTCGCCATCTGAAGGGCGATCGGTGCGACCGTGATGCACGCGACGTCGCCGAACACGCCGACGGCGGTCAGGACCCACGTCGCGAGCGTGATCGCGATCAGGCAGCGCTTCGCGCCCAGCTTGTTCATGATCGCTTCCGCGATGCGCTCGGCCGCGCCGCTCTCGATCAGCGCACCGGCGAGGATGCCGGCGGTCACGATGCGGATGATGGCGGAGACGATGCCCTGCGTGCCCGAGATGATATAGTTTACGGTTCCGGTCAGACCGGCGCCGCCGATGAGGCCGCCGGCGACCGCGCCGATCAGCATGGCGTAGGTCGGCTGGACCTTTTTCAGAATGAGTACGATGGCCACGACGAGAGCGGCCAGAGCGCCCAGAACGGATACGGTTACTCCATCCATAGTGAAATTCCCCTTTCCGTCGGCTTACAGGTGGTCGAACTTCATGACGCCGCCCTCAGAGCCGGAGGCCGCGAGCTTGCAGTACAGGCCGAGCCAGCCCTTCTTGAACTTGGGCTCGGGGCGCTTCCACTGCTTGAGGCGCGCCTCGATCTCCTCATCGGGTACGAGCAGGTTGAGCTGCTTGTTGTCGACGTCGATCTCGATGGTGTCGCCGTCATGGACGATGGCGATCGGGCCGCCCTCTGCCGCCTCGGGGGAGATATGGCCGACGAAGCAGCCGTTGTTCGTGCCGGAGAAGCGGCCGTCGGTGATGAGCGCGGTGGTCTTGGCGAGGCCGCGGCCGTACAGGTACTTCATGGCCTTGAACATCTCACGCATACCGGGGCCGCCCTTCGGGCCTTCGTAGCGGATAACGACGACGTGGCCGTCATGGATCTTGCCGGCGAGGATAGCCTCCTCTGCGGCCTCCTCGGAGTCGAAGCAGATGGCCTCGCCCTTGAAGTGATGCAGGCTCTTGTCGAACGCGCCGGGCTTGGTGATGCCGGTGTCGGGCGCGAGATTGCCGCGCAGGACAGCGACGCCGCCGGTGTAGCCGAACGGGTCGTCGAGCGTGTGGTTGACCAGACCGGTCGCCGGGTACAGGTACTTGTGGCTGTCGATATTCTCCGCGAGGGTGTGCGCGGTGACGGTCATGACGTCGGTCTCGAGCATGGAGCGCAGGTTCTCCATCAGACGCGGTACGCCGCCGTCCTTGTAGAAGTCCACGATGCTGTACTTGCAGGACGGGTTCATGCGCGCCAGCTGCGGCGTGGTGTCGGACAGGCTGTCGAACTCGTCGAGCACCTTGATGCCGAGCTCAGCCTCGTAGGCGATGGCGGTCAGGTGCATGACGGCGTTGGTCGAGCCGCTCATGGCCAGACATGCCTTGATGGCGTTGCGGATGGAGCCGTCGGTGATGATCTGGCGGGCGGTGATGTTCTTCTCGACCAGCTCCATGATCTTGACGCCGGTCTCCTCGGCCTTCATCATGCGCACGGCGGAGGTCGCCGGGGCGGTGCCGCCGTCCGGCAGGGTCATGCCGAGCGCTTCCGCGAGGGCGCACATGGTGTTCGCGGTGCCGAGGTAGGAGCACGAGCCGCAGCCCGGGCAGGCGGTATCCTCCAGAGCCACATACTCCGCCTCCGTGATCTTTCCGGCGGAAAGCATACCATAAGCCTCGGTGGCAGAGGTCTGGTCGGCCTGACGGCCGTCGAACTCAACGCCGCCCTCCATCGGGCCGCCCGGCAGGAAGATGCACGGGATGTCCAGACGGGCCGCCGCCATCAGCATGCCCGGAACGATCTTGTCGCACGAGCCGAGCAGGACGAGGCCGTCGAACAGGTTGATCTGTGCCATGGACTCGATGGAGTTGGCGATCAGCTCGCGCGAGGGCATGATGAAGTGCATGCCGTCGTGGCCCTGACCCATGCCGTCGCAGCCGCCGATGACGCCGAACTCGATGGGCGTGCCGCCTGCGCGGTAAATGCCGTCCTTGACGCGCTGCGCGACCTGACGCAGGTTGTAGTGGCCGGGCACGCACTCGCTCCAGGCGTTCGCGATGCCGATGAGCGGACGCTTGAGATCCTCGGTGGTAAAGCCCATGGATTTGTAGGTTGCACGGTAATACTGGTTGCCCAGACCCTTCAGAATATGTTCGCTGCGTAACATAACGCATTCCTCCTGTAATATCTTTTCACCCGAAAATTTTCTATGCTGACCCCCGGAAACGCCGGCTGTTCCGGTGCAGGTCTCTATACTCAGCATTATAATTTTTGAAAAGATGTGTTTCAAGTTGTCCAAAATGCTTTCTACTTTTGCAATAAAATTTTTTTATAAAATCGTGCAAAACCATCAAATTACGTAAACAGCTTGCGCATTTTTGCGGGAAATGCGCGGGAAATAAGAAAAAGCGAGAAAAAAACGTCGGACAACTTCAGGCTGCGCGCAAAAAAAAGCGCCTGCATTGCAGGCGCTTCAATCTGTCGATAAAGCCTGTTTTACAAAACACAGCAGCCGCGCGTCAGCGCGTATGCAACAGCAGTCACGGAGTGATTGCATAAAAACCGAGGGCGTGTACCTCGGTCTTTATACTTTGAGAGGGAGAAAGTTTCCGCATGGGAACTTTCGGACGTCCGTGTTTTGCGAAGTCAAAACACAGATTGTCGGCGAAACGATAGTTTCGCGACAGTCTCACCGCGCCGTTTTCGTCTGGCGGATGAAGATGCGGTTCGTGTCGAGATGCACGGACATGGCGCTGCGGGCGGCCTGCGGGTCGCGGTCACGCACGGCGTCCAGTATCTCCTTGTGCGTGTCGATGGTCATGGTGAGCAGCTCCTTGCGCGTGATGTTGGCGATCGAGATCACGGCCGCGTCGATGATCGGCATCAGCGGCTCGACGACCATGTTGTGCGAGCATTTCGCGAGGTACCAGTGAAAGCGCATATCCTCGATGAGGTAGTCTTCTCCGGCCTCGATCTTTTCGCGTACCGCGTCGCAGTATTCGGCCAGCTGCTCGACCTCCTCGTCCGTGCGGTTCTGCGCCGCAAGCGCCGCGATCGTCGGCTCGAGCATGAGCCGCACGTCGGTCAGATCGAGCGCGAGCTGCAGCTTGTCCTCGACCGCGTCCAGACCCAGCGGATTGGCGTGGAGCGGGAACAGGGAGGCGACGTAGGTGCCCGAGCCGTGCTTGACGCGCAGAACGCCGCGCGAGACGAGCAGCTTGACCGCCTCGCGGACGGTGCCGCGGCTGACCTCGAAATGCGCCGCCAGCTCATGCTCGTTCGGCAGCTTCGCCCCGACCTTCAGTTTCGGTATTCTCCAGCTCGACGATGCTCTCGTCAAGCTCCCGGTTGCGGGACTGGAGGGCGGCGATCTTCGCATCGTTTTTCGCCCGTTCAGCCTTGAGCTTTGTAATCTTAGGGTTCATTTTTTG